>WNGD01015518.1_pt1 | contig 12338 bp, 10 predicted proteins | sample 5400671 | NCBI WGS metagenome assembly WNGD01 (sample SAMN13153369, study PRJNA577476) | soil metagenome | isolation source: 40 cm soil or saprolite under grassland replicate 2 | place: USA:California | collected 2016-06-15
ATCACCCATCCGGAGTGGAGCTCAACCTGGTGCTCAACGCGCCAAGCGCGAACGAACCGAACGTCCTCATGGACGTGCCCGACAAGCATCCCGGCATCACGCACTTTGCCCTCCTGTGCCCCGACATCATGGCCGCGAAAGAGCGCCTCGAGGCGGCCGGTATCCCTCTGAGCGGCGGCCCGGTGCGCTTCGGGCCCGGTGCGCAGGGAATCTTCGTGCGCGATCCGGATCGCAACGTGATCGAACTGCACCAGCGCGGTTGACAGTCGGCGCAAGAGCGGGGATCAGTGAAAGCTCACCAGGTTGGCGACCAGGTCACGGTCCAACGGATTCCCGTGGTCGCGGGGTGTTCGGCGGAAGGTTTTGACTATCCGAAGAAGTTCCACGCTGGAGGCATTGAACAAGAATTCTGTCTTTTATACGGTAGGCCTAACTCCCTGATTTCAGCGACGGTTCGTCGGCGAAGCTGACAAAAGGCGGAATACAATCTGCCTTTTAGGGTCTCTAATTCACGTTAGATTTCCGAGTTGGAGGACTGATGGGATTCTTCGATAACCTGGCGGAGACAGCCTTTAGGAAGAACCCCGATGGCTCGGATATCTATTATCCGAATGGAGTCATTGGCAAAGGGAGAATTGTGCGGGACTCCACACGCCGGCAGAAGCTTTTCAACTATCACAAGCGAATCTGTAAGTATGGCATACCGCTGATGGCCCTCTATGGCGCTGTCCTCGGCATGAGCGGCCTTACGAAAGGCCATCTAATATTCATTGGCATTGTGGCGGGATTGGCCTTCGCAAGACAGAGGTATCTTATAGCCGGTCTTCCCGTCTATTCAGAAAGACCGACGATCACAGAATTCGCCGCGCGAGGGTCCAAAGCTTTTCATCCGTTGCTTCTATTGTTTCTCGGTGCGTCCTCGCTGATTCTGATTGCTGGAGGTGTGGCGATGTCGATTCTGCTGCGTGCGTCGTTCGAAAAGATTATGTTTCCGATGATCGGGCTTATAAGCTTTGGCGTATTGGGGCTCGCATTAAGTGTCTACCTGTACAAAGCGCGGAAATCTAACAACTCAATCCAGCCGACGCAAAAATCGCGCGGCTGATTTCGGACGTTAGATGACATTTGCGATGAGTGATTTAGCAGCAGCCAAAGCGTTCATGCGAAAGATAGTGACGCTTGCCACACTTATGTTGCTGACCGGTTGCGTCGCCGTAGGGACTGGGAGAGTTCCCGTGCCATCCGGTCAAGGAGTTGAGGCGGTCGGCGATTATGGGACAAGAATTGACACAGCGGATTTCTCCGCTCTCGTGTGGCTGCGCGGATTCACCCTCGACCTAGTCTTGTTCGGACCTATTGTTCCAATAATTCCTTATGGTCCCTGGAAATGGCTGACTGGAAAAGGAGCGGACGAGTATCGCATCACGGTCGAGCTGGAATTGTCGCCGAAGACTCCTTCCGCAGCTTTCGTCCCTGGCTCCCTCCGCATTGTTGTGGGGGACAGGATTTACGCTCCGACTGATGTGCACCGAGCGGGCATGGAGGTATGTCGTACCGAATACCCAGAGAACATCGACCACTCCAAATGGCGTCGATCCGAACCCGTACGCGAGACGCATCAGGCACTTCCTGTAAAGGAAACAATTTGCCTTTGGTTTTACTTCGACACGCTGCAGCCTCCCTATGAACCGTTTCGGTTGATAGCGGACGGCTTACCCACCGTCCAATACAAGGTTGAGAGGAGGTCCGGCGTTGGTTTCGCGCGACAATAAAATTCGTTAGGCGTAGCATTCTGCAGGTGAGATAACTGAATGAAATACACATTGAGTCATCTAACCCCGCGTTCGAGAACGGACGCGCCGACTAGCGGCACGTCCTTGCCGTAGGTCGGTGGCGGCGCGCCGCTCAACGCGAACGTTAGATTGCGCAAAATGAACGGGGCGCAGATTCGGCTAGTGTTTCTTTGGATAATGACAGCCTTACTGTTGACTGCCTTCGTATCAAGCGCGCGTTGGCTTTTCGAAATGTGGCACTACCTCAAGTGGCCGGTCTTTGTCCTGATAGTCGTAGCAGCTGCGTTTAGCCGCCAACGTCGACTCAGCTGGGATGAGCGGAGCGCGCAAATTACGGCCATCGTACGACAGCATCCGTTTATTCGCGTGTGGCTGGTCATCTATGGGCTATTGCTGGCTGCCGCGATCTTCTGGGCACTTAGTACCAGCTTTGATATACGTGGGCAGTTAGGGCCGGGAGGGCTCTTTCTTTCAGTCATAGGATTGCCGGCTCCGTTTGTGATCGCGGGGCAACTAGATAAGTACAGAGCGCTCGGCGCGCAATCTGACCCCCCGGTCGACGACGCGCGCAAGAGCCGCGCGCGCGGGTCACCGTGATCGTTAGACCTCGCTACATCGGCGCTTGCGTGATGCATATGATGTATATATCATACTCGTGTGCGGTTTCGGCCTGATCCAGCGAAGGCAGCCTCGAATCTCAAGAAGCACGGAGTTTCGTTCGCCGACGCCGAAGGTGTGCTTCAGGACCCGCTCGCGGTCACCGTCGAAGATCCAGACGCTGAGGGCGAACAACGTTTCTTAGCATCGGTCTGGGAAGCGCTGGTGAGTTACTTGTGGTTGCCTGGACGGAACGCGACGACGAGTGCCGTGTGATCTCGGCACGTCGCGCGACGCGAAAGGAACGGAAACAGTATGAGGACTGAATACGATTTTTCCAAAGGTAAACGTGGTGCCGTCATTCCGCAGAAGGGTAAGACGCGCATCTCGATATTCATCGACAACGCCGTACTCGACGAATTCCGAACACGGGCTGATAGATCGGGGACCGGGTATCAGACGATGATGAATGACGCACTTCGGAAATACTTATCCGAACACGACCAACCCATTACCGAGAAAACCTTGCGCCGGGTACTGCGCCAGGAGATGCCCGATTACCTGCGAGGTCTAACCACCGCATCGACTCGGACGCGCGCCAAGAGCGGCACGCGCCGGTGATGCGGGGCGTTAGATTGCTCGGTTGTCGCGGCAGCGCGCCACGAAACCGACGGCAGCCAGACCGGCCAGCCACGACAACAGCGTCAAGCGTTGAGCGTCGCACAGATGGCAAAATCGGGCATCATGGACGTTTCGTCGAAATGAACGGTCCAGGATCATGCTGAAGATCCTATTCGCCGCGGCACTCGCCGCCGGCATCGCCGCTGCATCCGCTCAGACTCAAGCTCCACAATCCGCTTCCGTCCAGCTGAAGGCGCTCCTCGACGACGATCTCGCGGCCGTTTTCCGCCGCTCGCCCTGGCAGGCGACGGTGCGCGGGGTCCCCGGCTACGACCACCTCCTCCCGGACCTGTCTTTCGCCACGCTGGAGAAAGAGCATGCCCGCGAACGTGACGCGCTGGAGCGGCTGAAGGCGATCGACGCCAGGGTGCTGCGCGGACAGGACCGCGTCTCCTATGAGCTCCTGCGCGACAAGATGGAGGCGAGCGTGGAGGCGCAGCGCTTCACGCGCGCCGAGGGCCTGGTCCTCTCGACGCTCGGAGGCGTGCAGAACGCGATGCCACGCATGGCGCAGACCACGCCCTTTCGGACCGCGGACAACTATCGCGACTTCATCAAGCGCATCAGCGCCACGCCGAAGTTCGCTCACGAGACCATCGAACGGCTGCGCGCCGGGATGAAGAGCGGATGGATGAGCCCGGTCCCCGTGCTCGATCGCGTCGTGGCCGCAATCGATGCGCATGTCGTGGACAACGTGGAGGACAGCACGCTTCTTTCTCCTTTCAGGAATTTCGCGAGCGGCGTTCCCGAGGACGAGCGCGCGGCGCTGACCGCTGCGGCCCGGCGCGCCATCGCGGAGGACTACCAGCCGGCGCTGCGCCGGTTCAAGGCGTTCATCGTGAACGAATACCGGCCCAAGGCGCCGCAAGTCGCGGGGCTCGCGGCATTGCCCGGCGGTGCCGAGTACTACGAGTTCCTCATTCGTACGCACGTGGTCCGTGGGATGAACGCGGCGGAGATTCACCAGCTGGGCCTGCGCCAGGTCGAGCGCCTGCGCAGGGAGATCGGGGAGGTCGCGCTGCAGACTGGCTTCAAGGGCACTACCGACGCGTTCATCGAAAGCCTGCGGACGGACAAGAAATATTTCTTCGATTCGTCGGACTCCGTCCTCGCCGCCTACCGTGAAGTCGGCAAGCGAGTCGATCCGCAGTTGCCGAAGCTGTTCCATGCGACTCCTCGCATGCCCTATGCGGTGCGAGCCATGACGCCGTCCGAGTCGGCCAGCAGCACGGCCGCCAACTACATGCCCGGATCGCTTCGGCTCGGCACCAGCGGCTACTTCACGATCAACGCGCCCGGCTACAAGAACGAGGCGACGTGGCGGACCGAGACGCTCTTCGTGCACGAAGCCGTGCCGGGCCACCATATGCAAGTCGCGCGAGCGGCGGAGGTGGAGAAGCTCCACCCATGGCGCTCGATGGGAAGCCGCAACGTGGCGTACAGCGAGGGCTGGGCGCTCTACGCGGAGAAGCTCGGCTTCGATCTCGGCCTCTACAAGGATCCCTTCCAGCACTACGGGCACCTGCAGGCCGAGCTCTTTCGCGCCGCGCGGCTCGTCGTCGATACCGGCATCCATGCGTACAACTGGCCGCGCGACAAGGCCATCGCGTACATGGCAGGGCAGGGTGGCCTGGACCAGGATTTCGCGGTGAGCGAAGTCGATCGCTACTTCTCCAATCCTTCGCAGGCCCTCGGATACATGCTCGGCCAGCGCAAGTTCCTCGAGCTGCGCGCCCGTGCGGAGAAGACCCTCGGTCCGAAATTCGATGTGCGCGATTTCCACGCCGTCGTGATCGATAGCGGCTCACTCCCCCTCGCCGTGCTGGAGAAGCTCGTCGACGAGTGGATCGCGGCCGGCGGCGGTCGCCCCGCGTAGCTGTCCCTCTGGCACCGAAGTATGTCTTCCGATGAACTCTTCTGAAGGGCAGAGAGGAATGACGCGATGAACAAACCAACTAAGCAGTCGCTGCCAGTTTCCGCTCTTGTGACGATCGTGGCAGCCTTCGTAATCCCCGCACGTGCTGAAGGGCCGGTCGCCCGCGTGCCGGCGGTGCAGGAGAATTCCACCAATCCAGATCTGAAGGCGATGTTCGACAACGCGCGCAACCGTGGCGGTCAAGTCATTAACCTCGTTCTTATCCGGGGCAACGCGCCGAAACTCGCCAGGGCCGCTTCGGCCATGGCCTACGCCATCCGCTTCGACACCAAGACGCCGCGTCCGCTGGTCGAACTTGCCATCCTGCGCACGGCCCAGCTTTGGGAGGGCGATTACGAAATGAACCAGCACCGTCCGATGATGCGCGCCTGCGGCTACACGCCGCAGCAGATCGAGGCCGTCGGCAACTGGCGTGCGAGTACCCTGTTCAACGACCGGCAACGCGCGCTCCTGGCCTACGTCGACCAGGCCGCCCGCGGCGACGTCGACGACGCGACCTTCGCCGCGTTCGAGAAATTCTTCGATACGCAGGAAATCGTGGAGATAACCATCACGGTGGACACCTATGTCGGCACGGCGCTGTTCACTCGGGCGCTGAGGATCAAGATCGAGGACGACGGAAGGCTGACTGCGATCGGCAAATGTTAAGGCTTGGCCTCTATCGAGGTGTGAATCAATTGCCGCATAACAACGCGAACCCTGCGCGTCAGTCCCCGAGCTTACCCGAACGCGCTGAGCACCTTTCCGCCCGCCGTCGCCGGCTTCGCGTCGATCAACACGAAAGCCATCACGCAGGGAGCCTTGCCTCGATTGATCCAGCAGTGCACGGTGCCGCGCTGCACGAGGACGTCGCCCGCCTTGAGGTGGACCTCGCTGCCTTTCTCCAGCTCCATGTCGATCTCGCCTGAGATCACCACCGCGTAGTCGATCGAGTCGGTGCGGTGTACGCGCGGCGCGACACCGGGCGAGAACTCGATGACGCGGAAGACCGTGCCGCCGGGAAGCGTGGTGCCGACTTTCTTGGTGGAAGAGTCGGAATCGCCCGAGTTGTCGGCCGGTATCGTGTCGGTCGTCCACACGACGCAGGCCGAGGCCCCGGGCCGGTTCGAGACGATGTTCTTCGACACTTCGTCGATCTTCACGACTGCGCGTCCCTTGCCGTCGTGCCCGGTCACCACGCGCCGCACCTTGACGGTCATGACTCCTCCTCGTTGAGTTGAGCCGATTATACGAGGCCGTGTATCATCGCGTTTCGCTGTGGCCGGCGCGGCCACGAAAAGAAAGCCAGAGAATTTCCATGATCATCGGCGTTCCGGCCGAGACCCGTCCGGGCGAGACGCGCGTCGCCGCGACTCCCGAGACCGTCAAGAAGCTCGCCGCGGGCGGGCGCCACGCGATTCTGGTGCAGTCCGGCGCGGGTGTTGCCGCGAGCGTCCCCGACAGGGATTTCGAGGCGGCCGGCGCGAAAATCGTTGCGGAGGCGAAAGAGCTCGCTGCGGCCGATATCGTGCTCAAGGTGAGAGGTCCGCAGGACGGGGAAGTGGGCCTCTTCAAGCGCGGCGCGATTCTCATCGGGCTTCTCAATCCCTACGACCGCGCGACGATGGAATCCTATGCAGCCGCGGGGCTCACCTGCTTCGCCATGGAGTGGCTGCCGCGCACCACGCGCGCTCAAGGCAGGTGAAGGCCGCGCGCGTGCTCGTCCTCGGCGCGGGCGTCGCGGGGCTGCAGGCGATCGCCACGGCGAAGCGCCTGGGAGCGGTCATCGAGGCATCCGACGTGCGCCCCGCGGTGAAGGAGCAGATCGAATCTCTGGGCGCGAAATTCCTCGACGTGCCGTATCTGACCGACGAGGAGCGCGAGATCGCGCAAGGCGTCGGCGGCTACGCGCGCCCCATGCCGGTCGACTGGATGCGGCGGCAGGCGGAGCTCGTTCACGAGCGCGCCAAGGCCGCCGACATCGTCATCACCACGGCGCTCATTCCGGGCCGGCCTGCGCCCGTCCTCTTGAGAGAGGAGACGGTCAAAGCCATGAAGCCGGGTTCGATCGTCGTCGACATGGCGATCGAGCAGGGGGGCAATTGCCCGCTGACCGAAAGGGACAAGATCGTGGTCAAGCACGGCGTGAAGCTCGTCGGCCTCTCCAACCTGCCGGCGCTGGTCGCGGCGGACGCGAGCGCGCTCTACGCGAGGAACCTCCTCAATTTCCTGAACCTGCTCGTCGATCCCAAGACCGGGGAACTGAAGTTGAACCGTGAAGACGAGATCATCGCGGGAAGCCTGGTGTGCATCAACGGAGAAGTGGTGAAGAAATCATGACCGGAACCATCGACCCCACCATCGTCAACCTCGTCGTGTTCGTCTTGGCGGTCTTCGTCGGCTATCACGTCATCTGGAACGTGACGCCCGCGCTGCACACGCCGCTCATGAGCGTGACCAACGCCATCTCGAGCGTGATCATCGTCGGCGCCATCCTCGCCGCGGGTCCGTACGAGACCGATTTCGGCGCGATCCTCGGCGCGGTCGCGGTCGGGCTTGCCGCGGTGAACGTGTTCGGCGGGTTTCTGGTCACGCAGCGCATGCTCGAGATGTTCAAGAAAAAGGCGCCGAAGGTGGAGAAGGAAAAGGCATGAGCGCCAACCAGCTCGCGCTCTGGTATCTCGCCGCCAGCGTCCTTTTCATCCTAGCGCTGAAAGGCCTCTCCTCGCCCGTGGCGGCGCGGCGCGGAAACCTCTTCGGCGTGATCGGCATGGCGATCGCGGTGCTGGTCACGCTCGCCATCACCAAGAAAATCGCCTTCATCCTCGTCGCCGCCGCGATCGGCGGAATGATCGGCGCCCTCGTCGCAAAGCGCGTGCAGATGACGCAGATGCCGCAGCTGGTCGCAGCGATGCATTCGCTCGTCGGCATGGCAGCGGTGCTCATCGCGATCGCCGTGGTCAACAACCCCGCTGCCTTCGGCGAGCACGATCCCCTGCCGCGCGGCAACCGCTTCGAGCTTTTCATCGGCAGCTTCGTCGGCGCGATCACGTTCTCGGGCAGCGTGATCGCTTTCGGCAAGCTCGCAGGCCTCGGGAAAATGTTCCGCCTTTTCTCAAGCGCGCCCGTGATATACAAGGGGCAGCACCTGCTGAACCTGGTGCTCGCCCTCGTCATGATCGCCTTCGGCGTCGCATTCTTTCTCGCCGCCGGGCGCGCGTGGGAGCCCTTCCTCATCATGCTCGCGATTGCTTTCATGCTGGGCGTGCTCATCATCATCCCGATCGGCGGCGCCGATATGCCGGTGGTGATCAGCATGCTCAACAGCTACTCGGGCTGGGCGGCGGCGGGAATCGGGTTCTCGCTCAACAACTCGATGCTGATCATCGCCGGGTCGCTCGTCGGCTCCTCGGGCGCGATCCTCTCCTACATCATGTGCAAGGCGATGAACCGCTCCTTCATCTCGGTGATCATGGGGGGGTTCGGCGCGGCCGAAGGCGCGGTCGCCGCCGGCAGCGGCGACAAGACGGTGCGTTCCGGATCGGCGGAAGACGCGAGCTTCCTGCTCGCCAACGCCGAGTCGGTGGTGATTGTGCCGGGCTACGGCCTTGCGGTCGCGCGCGCCCAGCACGCGGTGAAGGAGATGGCGCAGAAGCTCATCGCGAAGGGCGTGAACGTTCGCTACGCGATCCATCCGGTGGCGGGCCGCATGCCCGGCCACATGAACGTGCTCCTTGCCGAAGCCGAGGTGCCGTACGATCAGGTGTTCGAGATGGAGGACATCAACGGCGAGCTCGGAACGACCGACGTCGTGCTCGTTCTCGGCGCGAACGACGTGGTCAATCCGCTCGCCCACGAGAAGGGCAGTCCGATCTACGGAATGCCCATCATCGACGCGCACAAGGCGCACACGGTGCTCGTGAACAAGCGCAGCATGGCCGCCGGCTATGCGGGCCTCGACAACCCGCTCTTCTACATGGACAAGACCATGATGGTGTTCGGTGACGCCAAGAAAGTCGTCGAAGACGTCGTGAAAGCGCTAGCTTGAGTGCAAGGGATAAGATTCTTGCGCGCATCCGCAAGGCACAGGGCCGCGGCGGGAGCAAGCCCTCGCAGGCCGAGCTCGAGGCGGTCGAGACCTATTTGCGCGCCCACCCGCGGGGGACGCTGCCGCCGGTCGACGCAGATCTCCTCGCCCGCTTCCGCGCCCGGGCCGAGTCGATGCAGAGCACGACCGAGGAAGTCGCCGCCGAAGCCGACGTTCCCGCAGCCGTTGCGCGATACCTGAAAGGGGGCGGCCTTCCCCTGGCCGGGTGCGCATGGCCGCAGCTCGCGCATCTCGACTGGAGGAGCGCGGGACTCGCGCTCGAGCCGCGCGCGGCGAAGGGCGACGACGCCGTCGGCGTGACGGGCGCGTTCGCAGCGATCGCCGAAACGGGGACGCTCATGCTCGCCTCGGGGCCGGACACCCCTGCCACGGTGAGCCTCCTGCCTGAGACGCACGTCGCGGTGGTTTCCGTGCGCCGGATCGTGGCGCACATGGAGGACGCGTGGTCGCTTGCGCGCGATGAGCTCAGGCAAATGCCGCGCGCGGTGAATTTCGTGTCGGGGCCGTCCCGCACCGCCGACATCGATCAGACGATCGTGCTCGGCGCGCACGGACCGTACCGCGTGCACATCGTTCTGGTGCGCTCCTGAATTCTTCCGCGTGAAGAACGCGGACCGTTCTCACCACAGCCGCGCCGCGCCGCGCACCCCGCTCGCGTCGCCGTGGGCCGCCTTCACGAGCCGGGTCACGACGCTGTCCGAGTAGACGTGACGGGTCCAGCGCGCGGGCACGTTGCGGACCAGGCGCTCGATCCTGGACAGCCCGCCGCCGAGCACGATGATCTCGGGATCGAGCAGATTGATGACGCTCGCCAGCGCGCGCGCGAGCCGCTCCTCGTAGCGATCGAGCGTGAGCGCGCAGCCGCGATCACCCGATTCGGCGCGCGCGGCGATATCGGCCGGCGCGCGCGCCTCTCCCGTCGCGAGCAGGTGATCGCGGGCGAGTCCCGGACCCGACAGGAAGGCTTCGATGCAGCCGTCGCGACCGCAGTTGCAGCGGGGGCCCGGCAATTCACCCGGGGTCGGCCAGGGAAGCGCGTTATGCCCCCATTCGCCGGCGATCGAGTTCACGCCTTCGATCGCCCGGCCGTCCGCGACGACTCCGCCGCCCACGCCCGTGCCGAGAATCACTCCGAACACGAGCTGCGCGCCTTTGGCCGCGCCGTCGATCGCCTCCGAGAGAGCGAAGCAGTTGGCGTCGTTCGCGAAGCGCACCTCGCGGCCGAGCCGCCGCTCGAGATCGGGCTTGACCGGCTTCCCGTTCAGTGCGCTCGCGTAGGCGTTCTTGAGCACTCCCGATCCGCGCGACACCGCGCCCGGCGTGCCGATGCCCACGGTGCCGTGCGCACCGGCCTCGCGCTCGGCCTCGAGAACGAATTGCGCGATCGCTTCGATCGCCTCCGCGTAGCTCCCGCGTGGCGCGGGCGCGCGGCGCCGCAGCAGCTCCGCGCCCGATTCGTCGAGCGCGGCGATTTCCATCTTGGTGCCGCCGAGGTCCACGCCGATACGGATCATTTCGGGCGGAGCGCGGGGGATTCAATAGGCCTCGTCCCAGGGGATGCTGAGACGCATCGCGGAATTGATCATGCCGACCATGCTGTAGGTCTGCGGAAAATTCCCCCACAATTCGCCGCTGCGCGGGTCGATATGCTCCGAGAGCAGACCGTGGCGGTTGCAGCGGGCGAGTATGCTTTGGAAGAGGGCGCGGGCCTCGTCCTTGCGTCCCAGCGCCGACAGCGCGTCGATGTACCAGAAGGAACAGACCACGAAGGCGTTCTCCGGAACTCCGAAGTCATCCGGCACGCTGTAGCGGAAGACGAACTCGCCGCGCCGCAACTCCCCTTCGACCGCCTGGACCGTCGAGGCAAAGCGCGGGTCGTCGGCGCGCAGGAAATTCAGCTCGTGAAGGAGGAGCAGGCTCGCGTCCAGGTCCTCGCCGCCGAAAGTGGTGGCAAAGGTCCTGCGCTTCCCGTTCCAGGCCCGGTCGCAGATCGCCGAATGCATCGCATCGGCGCGCGCGCGCCACGCGCGCGCGCGGTCCGCGAGCCCGATGCGCGCGGCGATCTTCGCGAGGCGGTCGCACCCCGCCCAGCACATGACGCTCGAGAAGGTATGCACGCGCTGCGCCCCGCGCAGCTCCCACAGGCCGGCGTCGGGCTGGTCGAAGAGCGCCGCGGCCCGTTCGCCGAGCTGCTCGAGCTGGCGGAACAGCGACTCGTCGCTGCGCAGCGCGAGCCGCGCGTCGAAGAACACGTGCGCCGCGGCCAGGATCGCCGCACCGTAGACGTCGTGCTGGACCTGGGAATACGCCTGATTGCCGATCCTCACCGGCCCCATCCCGCGGTAGCCGGGCAGCGACCCGATTTCGCGCTCCTCGATGCCCGCCTTGCCGCTGATCGCGTACACCGGCTGCAGATCGCGACCGTTGGTGCTCGTGGCGATGTTGATGATGTAGTCGAGGTAGCGCTCCATCGGCCGGGTCGCGTTCATCCGGTTCAGCGCATTCACCACGAAGTACGCGTCGCGCAGCCAGCAGTACCGGTAGTCCCAGTTGCGGCCGCTCGCGCGCGACTCCGGGATCGAGGTGCTCACCGCAGCGACGATCGCGCCGGTATCCTCGTAGGCGTTGAGCTTCAGGGTGATGGCCGCGCGGATGATGTTCTCCTGCCATTCGTACGGAATGCCGAGATTGCGCACCCAGGCACGCCAGAAGGCGGCGGTGTCGTCGAGGAACCTGCGAAACACTTCCCCGGCGGAGCCCTGCAGGGTCTCGTCCGGCCCGAGCACGACCGACACCGGTTCCCGCAGCACGATGGGTGTCTCCTCGAGGATCGCAGTGATCGAGTAGTCGGAGGTCACCCGGAGGACCATCTCGGGCATGACGTAGCGCACGTGATTGCTGCCCCAGGTGATCGCGGGGCGGCGCGCGCCGTACTCGCACGCGGGCCGGATGCGCATGCGGATGCGCGGGCTGCCCGAGATCGGGCGCACCTGGCGCATGAGCATGACGGGGCAGAAAAGCCTGCCGAACTGCTCGAATCGCGGGGCGAGATCGGTGATTTCCACGCCGCCTCCGTGCCGATCGAAAAGGCGGGTCTTGAGGATGGGCGTGTGCGCGATGTAGGCCTGCTCGGCGCGGGCGAAATCGGCGAGCTCGACCTCGAAGAACCCGTGGTCGTCCGCCCCGCGCCCATCGCGCAGGAGGGTGCAGAACACCGCGTCGCTGTCAAAGCGCGGCAGGCAGG
>WNGD01005454.1_pt1 | contig 12334 bp, 12 predicted proteins | sample 5400671 | NCBI WGS metagenome assembly WNGD01 (sample SAMN13153369, study PRJNA577476) | soil metagenome | isolation source: 40 cm soil or saprolite under grassland replicate 2 | place: USA:California | collected 2016-06-15
CCGTTAGGCGGCGGCTGATACGCGCCCGATTGCTGCGTCCGCACCGCATTCAGTTCACAACAGAATCCCATTGCCCGTCGTACTCATCGAGAGGCGAGCGTCGCCCTCGCCGGGCCGGCAAGGGCGAGTCTGCCGCCGGATGGCCCACCCCCATCAAGGCCCGCCGAGGAGGTGAGTATGCGCTCCTTCCCATTTACGGCTCTGATTGGCCTCGGCTGTGTAAGCACAAGCGTCGTCCACTTGTCCCCCACCACGTACGAGTCGCGATCGACCGAAACCCCGATTGCACTTTACAGCTCCCAGCTACCTGCGTGTGCCTTCACGGAGCTCGCGATTGTCAGTGCACGCCGCGAGACTTGGATGGCTCCCACTGACGCGGAGGTGGATGCGTTGCGGAGCAAGGCTCGAAAGCTGGGTGGGGACGCCGTGGTACGCCTTGCTTTCGGCGATGGTGGCGAGGTGACAGGCACCGTCATTCGGTTCCAGCGGGACGACTGCAAACAGTGAAGGCGCCGCCTAACAAGCGCTTGAAGCTGCCGGGCGCTCACGAGTAGGGAAGAATTGTGTTGCCTCGCCGCCCAGCCCTTTTATCTGCCGCTCCACCACCTTGCGCCAGCGGCCATTGCGCCCGCAGCTTAAGCGCGAGCCGTTAGGCGCTCGCGAGTCGATGGTAAACGTTTCCGGACCCGCAGGGACGTATGAGGTGCCGCTTCACAAGGCGCCCTTTCACTCTAGAGTGCTTCAAGGCATCGGTCTGTCGGTTCTCCTCACCGCCTTCCGTGTATGGGCCTACCGTAGCTGGCGAGGGATGCCCGCGGCCATCCTGTTGGACTTCGCAATCGCTGTCGTAATCGCGGGCGCCACGGGTGGCGTCTGCTATTACGCCACCGATGTCCTGCGAGTGCGCGGCGGCTGGCGGCAAACCATCGCAAACGTCGTCTCGATCCTTGTGTATGGGTTTGTTGCGCTCGCAGCGATTCTCCTTTTGCTCGGGCCAAGAGCGTGGGAATCGAATTGACCAATCATTCCAATCCTCACGCGGCGCCTAACACGCGCGTGAAGCTGGCGGCGCCCGTCCTCGGGGGTAGAATTGCGTTTGTGAACCGTACACTGTGGCGCCGAAGCTTACGCGCATTTCGTTAGGCAGCGCGCGGCAATCATCCCGTCATACAGGTGACCCGCCTGTGCGGCCTTTGCTGCTCGTGAAATGGCTGACTTGGTCGCTCGTCGCTTTGGAAGCGCCGGGAGCTCAAACGGCTCCCGTGCTCGACAGTATCCCAGCGACTTGGCTTCACGGGGATACGCTCTTGGTTCGGCCGCAGAACTTTGCGGTTATCGGGCCGGAACACTGGCGTTGGGCGAGGCAGTCGATCCCTCCAAATCGAAACGGAACTGGCGAAGCCTTCATTGTGGCTTCGCCCACCGGTGATTCCAAGTTCTTGGTCGTGCCGCTCAGCATGCAGTTGTGGCACTTGGACGATTCTGTATCACAGGCATTCGTCCGCGGCTTGCGGCAAAGTCGGCTACCAGGTTGGGAGGTCAGCGACGTCGCGACGGCCCGCGCTACCATCCCCTCCTCTGGTGCAATGAAGTACCAGTTTCGGTGGACCTCTTCCGATGGCCAGGTCTTCTACCAGTTCGGTTACCTGGTTCCTGGCCGAACTTCGTACCTGCTGTCGACAACAACCGCCGACCGAAGCGAGCCTGCCCCGTTTCGTGAGATGGTTGCCTCATTCAAAACGCTCAATTCGTCTCTCGCTGCGGTTCGTGTTCCCGCCGTCCTTGTGATAGGGAATCCCGGCATCGTGTTCCTCGTCCTGCTAGTGCTGCTTGCGGCGATCGAAACCGTCGTCAGGCTGCGCTCGGGGGCTACCACCTCAATCGGCCTCACACTACCCTCTCGCCTTTTGATGTTCGTAGGAGTCCTGGCGTCAGTGTTTCTGCCCCAAGCTGACCTCTCTCCAGACGAAGCGTGGGCGCCCATTTCCTTCGCTGCCGCTTCCGCCCTGGGAGCCGTGACCGCTACCCTCGCGATGGCAGCCGGCGTCTCATACGTCGCTTACGGGCGAGCATCAAAGCGAAACTGGAACAGGTTCGCGCGCCTCTTCTGCCTTTTGTCTTTTGTGGTCCCGATATTGGCAGCCATTGGGAACGCGGGCAGGTGAGCAATCGAGGCTCCTCTTCGCCGCCTTGCGCCCGCGGGCGTTGCGCCCGCAGCTTAAGCGCGATCCGCTAGGCCGCGCGAGAACGCCCAGGTCAATTCCGAATCTTGGATCAGGCCTCATGCGAGGTGCCGCGCTGCTTGAGCAGCACCGCGCGCATCAGACCAGCTCTCGGTAGTTCTGGACACGCGCGGGACTGGGACGGCGGCTTGCGCCCGTGCTACAATCCGTGCTTTTCCGAGATCCCCTTGACCTCTTTGCTCATGTACTTTACAATACAAAGTAGTCTGTTACACAGGGTCGAAGGGAGGGCTGGCAATGAAGGTCGACGTCATCGTCGTCTACGTGCAGCGTTACCGGAAAGGGCACGAGCTGGACTTCGTGCCACCGCTGACGGGCATCCACCTGGCGGCGATCACGCCACGACGGCACCGCGTGCGGGTAATCCACCAGCAGCTGCAGGCAATCGACCTCGCCACCGACGCCGACCTGATCGCCCTGTCCTTCTTCAGCGGCTTCGCGCCCGAGGCTTTCCGCCTTGCCGGGCTGTTCCGGGCCCGCGGAAAACGGGTGGTCGCCGGCGGTCCCCACGTCACCTACGACCCCGAGGGCACCCTCCGCCACGTCGACTCTGTCGTCATCGGCGAGGCGGAGTCGGTCTGGGCCGAGCTGCTCGACGACGCCGAGGCCGGCCGGCTCCGCCCCGTCTACCACGGCTCACCCTGCGACATGAAGGGCCTGCCCACGCCGCGGTACGACCTTCTGCCGCCGCGCTTCTTCGTGCCCCGCGTCGTGCAGGCGACGCGCGGCTGCCCGTTCCGCTGCTCCTTCTGCACCGTGCCTACGCTCAACCCCGGCTTCCGCATGCGGCCGGTCGACGAGGTCCTGGCCGACGTCGCCTACGACCGCTTTCCCCACTGGTGGCAGCGTAAGGTCGTCTGGTTCTGGGACGACAACCTGACCATCAACCGGCCCTACATCAAGGAGCTGCTGGCGCGGATGGTTCCGCTGCGACGCTGGTGGCTCACCCAGGCCAGCCTCGACGTCGCCAAGGACGACGAGCTGCTGGCCCTGATGGAGGCGTCCGGCTGTATCGGCATCTTCTTCGGCCTGGAGACGTTCACCACCGAGTCGCTGGCCCACGCCAACAAGAGGCAAAACCGGGTGGCGTGGTACGGCGAGGCGATCGCTAGGCTGCACCGCCAGGGCATCGCCGTGATGGCGGGCTTCATTGCCGGCTTCGACGGCGACACGCCCGAGACCGTCGAACGGATGGCGGACACCCTCTACGCCATCGGCGTCGACGTCCCCTTCCTCAGCGTCTTGACGCCTTTCATGGGCACACCCCTGTACGAGCAGATGGTCGGCGACGGGCGGATGCTGCCGGAGCGCGGCTGGGAGTTCTACAACGGCTACAACGTCACGTTCCAGCCGCGGGCTATGACGCCCGATGAGTTGCTGACGGCACATCGGCGGCTGTGGCGACGAGCGTTCTCGCTGCCACACGCACTGGGCCGGGCCTGGCGCGGCGTGCGCCGGCTGCGGGCGGGGGCGCTGCTCATGAGCCTGTGCATGAACGGCTTCTACGCGCTGAAGGCGCTGCGCGGCAACCTGCCGGCCGACATGCGGGGGCGAGAGGAATACCGCGACATCGAGAAGCCGCGGCACGGTGCCGCGTTGCCGTTCGGCCGCGGAGTGGATACCGACGAACTCGAGGGTGCGAGTCATTGTGCCAAGTGATGTGAGCGTGGCGCGATGAACGCCTACCTCGTCCCTTCAGGTCTGATCATTGTCGGGATCGCGCTGCGCTCTATTGGCGCGGTCTTGCCGGAGTATCGTGATCCAGACTGGTCCGAGCCCGTGCTGCAGGCGTCTGAAAGCATCGGGGCAGACTTTGACAGTCTGACGACAATGTGGTACGCCAGAAAAGCCGAGGCTGAAACGCCTCGTCGGCGGTTGATGGACTTGGGAGCGGGAGTCGCTGCGCTCGGAGCGTCAGTGGCGCTGCTCTTTGCCGCGCGGCGTGTTCGGTCGTGGCGAGACGTCTTCGGGCTCGATAGTCCCTCTACCCGCACTGGCTTCGTCGCGTTCGCGGCGTTGGTATGGTTGTCGTTCATTCCAGCAGAGTGGCTGTGGCTCGACTACACAGCGAAACGAGGCGATTACCCCTGGTGGGCGGACAGCATCGCCATTCCAATGAGCCAGACGCAGGTTTTTGGATTGTGGGGCGCTCCGATCATTGTCATTGGGGCAGCGCTCGCGGTTTGGGGCGTGACGCTTCCCGTGAAGCTCTCGGCGCGTCCGATTTTAGGGCGATCGTACCTTTGGGCGCCTCTTCTCACCATCATGTCGGTCCTGTCGCTTGGGGTGCTGGCTTCTGGTGTGTTCGCCAACCCCTTCATCGTGCCGCCAGCGCTTTTCACCCTCTACCTGCTCCTGAGTGGGAGAGCCACCGCAGCTCGCCGCGGCGCCGCCTAACACGCGCCTGAAGCTGCCGGCGCCACGTCTTCTGAGGTAATCTTCTCTTTGTGAACGTTGACGTTCGGCGCCGCAGCTTAAGCGCGATCCGTTAGGCGGCAGCACGGTGCGTTTCTGAGGAGGTCTCATGAACCTCACCCAGCTTGGTCTCATCCTCGGGGTCCTCGGACTGGGAACGTGGGGTGCCGTCCGCCTACTTGGCCCATTCGCGAGCGCGCTCGCCGACCGGCTTCGACATCGCCCGTCAGCTGGCATTGATGAAGGGGCAACAGCAGAGTTGCGTACCGAGCTCGAGGCCATCCACGAACGCCTGGATTTCCTTGAGCGTGCCATCCTGACGGCTCGTGGTGGATCACCGGCGGCTCTACCGCCACGGGCTGAAGAGGGCCCTTCCTCACGTGTAGCAACACCCGTATAGGTAGGCTGCTGCCTAACAAGCGCTTTTGAAGCTGGCGGGCGCTCTCGTTCTAAAGGAGGCCGTTGTGTCGTGCCCTGGGGGGGCACCGAACGTTCGTCCACTACTCTTGCGCCGGCGAGCGGGTCGCCCGCAGCTTAACCGCGATGCGTTAGCTGGCGCCCGCAAACAAGCAGAGAGGTGACCATGCGGTCCATCCTCGCAAGCATCTTCCTCTCACTCATCGCTATGAACCTGCCAGCACCTGCCTGCGCGCAGGCCATCGTCCCCGGCACCTGGTCGGGCTCTATCACTGATCCCTCGGGCAACGCCAAGTCCGTCACCTACAGTGTGGTTCGCGCGCATAACTCTCTATCCATCACGCTTTCCCAGACCTCGGGTGGCCCTCCCGTGTCCTTTGCCGACATTCGCCAGGTTGGCGACAGCCTCCTATTCAATTTGGCCGCGGGGCGCCAGGGCGCGCGGCTCGATTGCAAACTGACGCGACAGCCAGACGGCGGTTACGAGGGGAGCTGCACTGATTCCGGCGGCCAGCATGGACGAATGCGCATGGTCCCGCCCGCAGGAAAGTAGTCACATGTCGGCGCCAGCTAATCAGCGCATGAAGCTGTCGTGGCGCGGCGGCCGCTCGAAAGGGAAGGGATCTGTCTTGATTGCGGCCGCACCACGCAGCTTAAGCGCGATCCGCTAGCTGGCGGCCCATGTTGCGAGCCTCGCTTGGCGCCATCGCAACCGCAATCTGCCTAGTGCAGCAGGCGATACCGCTGCCTGCCGGCTGGAAGGTCGTTCACCCGGCCCGCTACATGTCGCTCGAATGGGAGTGCTTGAACCAGCGGCTTATCCCGTACCGTGTGAGCATGGATTCTTCAGGAAGCCGCCTGACTATCGCGGCGGCAAAAGAGGACGATTTTCTTGCCGACTCACTGCCCTTATCTGATGGCAAGTTGGTGAGTCACGATCTGGGAGAGTTCGGCGGGGATGTCACCTGGCAGCCGACGGTCGGCAGCGCGACGCGTATTCTCACCGGCAACCCAGTTCACCTGGAGCCCCGGAACGATACGGTGCTAGTGTTCGATGGGTTAGCACACTTGTCATTCAACTACGGCTATCTCCTCGCACTCACGCGGCGCCAGGGTCCTTGGCACGTCGATACGCTCGGTTCGCTAGGGTACGCTCCCGCCGCCGTGATGAGATCCTCACCCTCGACCTACCTGGTCGCGGCCGCCGACGCCCTCCTCCTTGTTACGGCGTCGGGCCACGTAAACGTCCTCCGTGCTAACCAAAGTTGGGGAGGGCTCTATCCGACGTCTGTCGTCCGCGATCGTGTTGGGACTGTCTACGTCGGGGCCCGCGGTGCCGTCTTTCGCGTGAGCAACATCGGGCGGTCTACAACCGAAGATTGGCTTGCCCCCGATTCATCCGCGTGCCTGAAATAGGCCGCCAGCTCACACGCGCTTGAACCTGGCGGCCGGTGATTCGCTCGGTGCCATCACCAGTACGCCGTGCGGCCGTCATTCACGGCCCGGTGCAGGTCGAGGGATCCGTTGGTCACGAAGGTGTACGGCCACCTCGGCACGGTGCGCCACCGGAGCGCCGCCGTGCAGTACCGCGTCGAGCAGCACGCCGCTAAGTTGCGCGACAAGCTAGCCGTCCTCCGGGCGGCCGAACGCGACTCTGAAACCGACTCTGTTCCGGCGAGGCCGCGCTAACCGATTGTCACCTCCATCCTTCCCACTGTGGGCGCAGGCGTACTAGGGTTCGATCCCGCGCTGCTCCGCTCCATCGCGGAGCGGGTCGGCACACCCGCGTACGTCTACAGCGCCAACCTGATCCGGGCCCAGTATCACGCGCTGCACGACGCGCTCAAGGACGTGCCCCACCGCATCTGCTACTCGGTGAAGGCGAACGGCAATCTCGGCGTCCTCAAGGTGCTGCGCACGCTCGGCGCCGGCGCCGACATCGTGTCCGTGGGCGAGCTGCGGCGCGCGCTCGCCGCCGGGTTCGAGGCCGGCGCGATCGTGTTCTCGGGCGTCGGCAAGACGGCGCCCGAGCTGGACGAGGCAATCGGGGCGGGCGTCGGCTACCTGAACATCGAGTCCTCGGCGGAGCTGGACGCCGCCATCGCCGTCGCGCGGCGCGGCAAGCGGCGCGCCTCCCTGGGCATCCGGGTGAACCCCGACGTCGCGACCGAGACGCATCCGTACACCAAAACCGGCGAGAAGACGGCCAAATTCGGCGTCCCGTACGACGAGGTCGTGAGCGTGGCGCAGCGCATCGCGGCCGAGCCGCTGTTCACGCTGCGCGGCCTGGCGATGCACCTGGGCTCCCAAATCACCGATGTGGAGCCGTACCATCGCGGCACCGTCAAGCTGCTCGAGCTGGTGACGGCGATTCGCGCGTCGGGCATCGGCACGATCGACGCGCTCGACGTGGGAGGCGGGTTGGGCGTCCGCTACCACAACGAGAAGGCGCCCACCCCCATGGCGTTCGCGGACGCCGTCGCGCCCCCGATCAGGCAGGCGGGGCTCGCCCTGATATGCGAGCCCGGCCGCTACCTCGTGGCGAACGCCGGCGTGCTGCTCACGCGTGTGCTGTACCGCAAGCACGCGGGCGGCAAGGAGTTCGTCGTGGTAGACGCCGGCATGACGGACTTCGTGCGACCGAGCCATTACAACGCCCATCACGACCTGATCCCGCTCGAGGACGGCACCCGGCCCGAGGAGGTGGTCAACGTCGTGGGCCCGATCTGTGAGTCGGGGGATTTCCTGGCGCTCGATCGCAAGCTGCCCGCCGTCGTGCCGGGAGAGCTGCTCGCGGTGCTCGGCACCGGAGCCTACGGCTTCGTGATGAGCTCGACCTATAACCAGCGACCCCGGCCGCCCGAGGTGCTGGTGGAGGGCGACCGCTACTACGTGGCGCGCCAGCGCGAGACCCTGGACGACCTGCTGCGGGGCGAAGTGCTCGAGCCGACCACCTGGTATCACGGTGGGCCCGCTGGCGGGAAGGGCACGGGATGAACCGCGTTCTCATTCTCGACTACGGATCGCAGTTCACCCAGCTGATCGCGCGCCGGGTGCGCGAGGCGCACGTGTACTGCGAGATCCACCCCGCCGCCCGCGGCACCGACCTCGGCTTCATCCGGCAGTTCGATCCCCGGGGAATCATTTTCTCGGGCGGGCCTAATTCAGTCTTCGATCCCGGCGCTCCCAGCGCCGACCCCAAGGTCCTCGAGCTCGGCGTGCCAGTGCTGGGGATCTGCTACGGGATGCAGCTGGTGGCGCACCTGGCGGGCGGCGAGGTGAAGCCGTCGCGCCAGCGGGAGTACGGTCGCGCTGACGTGACGGTGCGCGAGGCGGTGGGTCTGTTCGCGGGCTTCGAGCCGGAGGCGTGCATCACCGTGTGGGCGAGCCACGGCGACCGGATCGAGCAGCCGCCGCCCGCGTTCCGGGTCACGGCCTCGAGCGCCAATGCCCCGGTGGCAGGGTTCCAGCACGAGACAAAGCCGGTCTTCGGCATCCTGTTTCATCCCGAGGTCGCGCACACGCCGCGGGGGCACGAAATCATTCACAACTTCCTGTTCCACGTGTGTGGGTGTACGCCCGATTGGACGCCGGGACACTTCATCGACCAGGAAGTGCAGCGCATCGCGGCGCTGGTCGGGCCCGAGCGCCGGGCGATCTGCGGGCTGTCCGGCGGGGTGGACTCCGCGGTGGCGGCGAGCCTAGTGCACCGCGCCATCGGCGACCGGCTCGCCTGCATCTTCGTGGATCACGGGCTGTTGCGGCAGGGCGAGCGCGACCAGGTGGAGCACACGTTCCGGGCGCACCTGGGCATGGATCTGCGCGTGGTGGACGCGGGCGCACGTTTCCTCGAGGCCCTGGAGGGCGTGGACGATCCTGAAGAGAAGCGGCGCCGGATCGGCCACACGTTCATCGATGCGTTCCAGGACGCGGCCCAGCACGTCCCCGGCGACGTCGGATTCCTGGTGCAGGGCACCTTGTATCCCGATGTGATCGAGTCGGCGTCGCCCTCGGGCAGTCCGTCGGTCACGATCAAGACGCATCACAACGTCGGGGGCCTGCGGCCCAATCTGCCGTGGAAGCTGATCGAGCCGTTACGCGAGCTGTTCAAGGACGAGGTGCGCCAGGTGGGCCGCGAGCTGGGTCTGCCCGAAGAGATTGTGGGGCGGCATCCGTTTCCCGGCCCGGGACTCGCCATCCGCGTGCTCGGCCCCGTGACGCCGGAGCGGCTCGAGCTGCTGCGCCGGGTGGACGCGATCTACATCGAGGAAATCCGCGCGGCGGGCCTGTACGACCAGATCTGGCAGGCCTTCGCGGTGCTGTTGCCCATCAAGTCGGTGGGCGTGATGGGCGACTTCCGGACGTACGATCATGTCGTGGCGCTGCGGGCGGTGACGAGCCGGGACGGGATGACGGCGGACTGGTACGCGTTCCCGACGGAGGTGCTCGGGAAAATCAGCAATCGGATCATTAACGAGGTACGGGGCGTGAATCGGGTGGTCTACGACGTAAGCTCGAAGCCGCCGGCCACTATAGAGTGGGAGTGAAGCGTTGTCGGGTGGGGCGTTGTGGGGTTAGGCGTTGCCGAGTGAAGCGTTATAGCCGCCAGCACGCGTTACCCGGTAACGCCTCATCCGGTAACGCCTCATCCGGTAACGCCTCATCCGGCAACGCGTCATCCGGCAACGCGTCATCCGGGAACGCCTCACCCGACAACGCCTCACCCTAGATATTCTTGTCCTCCAGCAGCTTGAGGAACTCCTGCGGGGTGCCGATCTTGGCGAGCTTGTCGGGTACGTCTGATTCTTTCGCGAACTGGGCGATCTTACCGAGCACCGGGAGGTACTGGTTGGACACTTCGAGCGGCGGGGCCACGATCAGAAAGAAGTAGTTCACCGGCTTGCCGTCGATCGCGTTGAAATCGACCCCCTCGAGCTTGCGGCCGAACGCGACCCGCAGCCGGTTCACGGCGAGCGCGCGGCAGTGGGGAATCGCGATGTTGTGACCGATCCCCGTCGAGCCGAGCGTCTCGCGCCGCTTCAGCATCTTCACGAGGGTCTGCTCGGCCTTGTCGTCCAGACTGAGCAGGCCGACCAGCTCCTTCAAGACGTCGTCCTTGGTGCTGCTCTGCAGCAGCAGGTTGATCGCGTCTTGGGAAAAGAACTCGCGCAAGCGCACGTGCGGTCTCCAGTGCGTGAACGGCGGCCAAACGTAATGAGTGGTTGCTCCTCGCGCAACGCGTCATTACGTTGTGAGCCATGGACTTCCCGTATCGCACGGGACACGCGTTCCCGCTGTTCCTCGCGCCCATGTCGGGCGTGTCGGAATCGCCGTTCCGGCTGCTGTGCCGCCGCTTCGGCGCCGACGTCGTGGTCTCCGAGTTCATCTCGGCGGTCGGGGTGGCGCGCGGCCTGGAGCACCTGTTCGACGATATGCGGTTCGAGGAGGCGGAGCGGCCGATCGGCATCCAGCTGTATGGCGCCGACGCCACGATCATGGCCCGTGCCGCCGAGATGGTGACCGCGGCCGTCAAGCCCGACTTCATCGACATCAACTTCGGCTGCCCGGTCAAGAAGGTCGTCAAGAACAACGGCGGATCGGGGTGCTTGAAGGATCTGGGGCTGGTGCAGCAGATCATCCGGGCGGTGCGAACTGCAACGCACCTGCCGGTGACCGTGAAGATCCGCAGCGGCTGGGACGAAACTCAGCGTGACCCGGTCACCATCGCCCTGCGCTGCCGCGAGGCGGGTGCCCAGGCCCTCACCCTGCACGCGCGCACGCGGACGCAGATGTTCTCAGGGCAAGCGAACTGGGACGAGATCGCCCGCGTGGTGGAAGCGCTCGACATTCCGGTGATCGGCAACGGCGACATCACGACCGCGGCCGACGTGATCGCCGTGCGGCGCCACACGAACTGCGCCGGCGTCATGATCGCCCGGGGCGCGTTCGGCAACCCGTGGCTGTTCGCTCAGGCGCGGGACCTCGTGGCGGGGCGGGCGCCGCGCCCGGCTCCCACGGCCGCGGAGCGGTTCGCGGTGGCGCTCGAGCACGCGCGCCTGGCGCTGACGCTCCAGGGGGACACGCGCAAGACCGCGCTCGAGTTCCGCAAGCACTTCGGCTGGTACACGAAGGGCGTGGCCGGCGCCGGGAGCCTGCGCGAGCGGCTGTTCCAGATCGAGTCGATGCGCGAAGCGGAGGCGATTTTCGCGGCCTATCTGGCCGGGAGCGCGGTGGGGCAGGCGGCGTGAAGCTCGACGACCTGTCCCGCTTCATCGAGCGTCTCCCCTTCGCCAGCATCGATCACCTCCGACCCCTGACGCAGGGGCACGAGGAAGTCATCTTGTGCCAGGGCAAGACCGCCGAGCAGGTCGTGGCGATCGCCGAGCGGCTCGTCGCCGCTTCCGGCAGCTTCCTCGCGACGCGGGCCGAGCCGCCGCATCGCGCCGCCCTGGCGGTCCGGTTTCCCAAGGCCGAAGTGGGGGAGCTGGGGCGCACGGTGTACCTGCCACCCGAGCCTGAGCCCGAGCCGACGGGGCGGGGTACGATTCTGATCGTCACCGCTGGAACGAGCGACCTGCCGGTCGCCGAGGAAGCGGCCGTTACCGCCCGGGCGCTGCGTAATCGCGTCGCCCGGCTCACGGACGTCGGCGTGGCCGGCATCCACCGCATCCTGACCCAGACCGAGCTGCTGCGCAGCGCCGCCGTGATCATCGTGGTTGCTGGGATGGAAGGCGCGCTCCCGAGCGTGGTGGGGGGACTGGTGCCGGTTCCCGTGATCGCCGTCCCCACGAGCGTGGGGTACGGGGCCTCGTTCGGTGGCATCGCCGCGCTGCTCGGGATGCTCAATTCGTGCGCCTCAGGCGTCACCGTGGTCAATATCGACAACGGGTTCGGCGCCGCCGCCGCCGCCAGCCGCATCAATCACGCATGAAGCTGCCCCCCGCGGGGGTTTGGGTCGGGCGCGGACTGGCGGCGCTCGGCCTGATCGCCGTCGTGCGCGCCGTCCAGGCGGCCGACGTGTGGGCGCTGGTGGCCGCGCTGGGCGGGTTCGTGGCCGCCACCGGGCTGGCGCTCGGGCCGATCGTGCGCTCCTGGCTCGCCGACCAGCCCGTCACCGTGCCCTCGGACTTCGAGCACGCGCTCGACTTGCTGCGCCGGGCGCACGGCGCCAGCGCGGGCTGGGCCGTGGGACTGGCCGCCGGCGATCTCGAGGTCGGCGGAGCGTCCGACCTCGACCGCGCCGTGCGCGAGCGCGGCGC
>WNGD01010864.1_pt1 | contig 12332 bp, 6 predicted proteins | sample 5400671 | NCBI WGS metagenome assembly WNGD01 (sample SAMN13153369, study PRJNA577476) | soil metagenome | isolation source: 40 cm soil or saprolite under grassland replicate 2 | place: USA:California | collected 2016-06-15
CGGCCGACCAGGCAGCCGCCACCACGGTAGTCACCGTGACGTTCGACCGGCCGGTCGCCGGATCGCTGGATGCCACGGTCGATCCGAGACGCATCTTCAGCATTACACCCGCAGTCACCGGCCGCGTGGAGTGGCGCGATCCGATGACCCTGCGGCTCACTCCAACCGCCCCGCTCAACCCGGCCACGACCTACACCGTGACGGTGAGCAACGAATTTGCCGCGATGGACGGGAGCCGGCTCGAGAAGCCGTACAGCTTCACCTTCCGCGTCCACGGCACCGTCCCCCTCGCGGGCGCCCCCACCGGTCCCAACGAGGCAGTGCAGTTCCTCAAACCGGATGCACAGTTCGAGGTCGTCTGGAGCACGCCGGTCGAGCTCGGCGATGTGACGAAACGGGTCTATCTCCAGTTCGACACCGATTGCCCCGTGCTGCTCGTGCGCGTGCGAGCCATATCGCAGCGGCCGATCACTGATACCGATTCGTGGCGCTACAAGGAGGCCGGCGGTTGGCAGCGCGACAAGGCCGGGGACGCGCTCCGGCGGGTCGTGAAGCTCACGCCCATCGTTCCGTTGCCCAGGGGATGCCGTGGCGCCCTCGTCGTTCCCTCCGAGCTCGATCCCGAAGGCACGAGCCCGTACCAGCGCTGGCGCTTCGCGACGTACGGAACGTTTCAGCTGATGTCCGCGAGTTGTGGCTGGAACTGGGCGACGTGCCCCACCGGCCCACCGCGGATCGAGTTCTCGACGCCGGTGCGCGGCGCCGAACTGCTGCGCGGGATTCACCTGCTGCCGCGCATTCCGATCGCGGTTTCGGACACGAACGAGGAATCGGCTGTCTGGTCGCTCGATGCGTCCCTCAAGCCGCGGACCGGCTACGCCGTTATCGTCGACACGCTGGTCCTGCACGACATCTTCGGGCAGCGGCTGGTCGGCAATCCCGTAAAGGCGTTCGGGACGACCGGGTACGACCCCGCGGTGAACTACGACTACGGCATGATGCTGGTCGAGCGGAACGGCTACCGCACCTTCCCCATCCGCCATGTCAACGTGGACACCGTCATCGTCACCACCGCGCCTGTTCCCGACAGCCTGGAAGCGCTGGTGCTGCGTGCGCCGCCCTGGAACCTGGGCGACGTCTGGACACGGCTGGCGCCGCTGGCGACCACGCGGTCGCTGGCCGTCGAATCGCGGCGCGATGTACCGCTCGTGAGCGTGGTTCGCGCCCCCGTGTACGCGGCCCGTCCGGGCGAGCCGACGCTGAGCGCGGTGCGAATCACCTACCCAAAAGACAGCAGCCTGAAATCCCGGTCTGGCCGGTCCGCACCCGTTGCGCTGCTACAGACGACAGACCTCGGTATCACGGCGCGCGTCGGAGATGAGGAAGCTGTCATCTGGGTGACCGGCGTGCAGGACGGCGTGCCGAAGTCCAGCGTCGCAGTCGAGCTGCGCGATCCCGACGGGCGCGTGCGGGCGCGCGGGACGACCAACGCACAAGGCCTCGTCCGGCTGGCGGGCCGGCGCGACACCAGCTCGACCGATGAAGAGACCGGGCGCGGGTTCATGGGCTACGTGTCGGCCCGCCTGGCGCTCGATCGGGCGGTCGTCGCGATCAACACCTGGTCGGGCGAGCTCTCGCCCTGGCAATTCAACGTGGGCTCGGCCTGGGGGCGCGACCGGCTGCCGGTCGCTGCCGCGGTGTTCACCGAGCGTGGTATCTATCGGCCCGGCGAGCCGGTCTACGTCAAGGCGATCGTCCGTAGCGGCGCCCTCGGCGCGCTGCGCGTGCCTGCCGCAGGCGACTCGCTGCGCTGGCTGTTCCACGATCGTGAAGGCGGCGTGATGCGCGACTCCATCGTGCGCCTCTCCTCATTCGGCACGGCGGCGCAGACGCTGAAGCTCGGGTCCGACCTGCCGCTCGGCACATACAATGTCACGCTCCAAGTCAAGCGCGGCGCGTGGCAGGACGTGGGGAATACTACCTACCGCGTCGCGGAGTACCGGCCGCCGGAATTCCTTGTGACGGTGACTGCGGACTCGGTGCCGCGCTTCACGGGCGACTCGCTGCATGGCAACGTCGAAGCGCGCTATCTCTTCGGCGCGCCGATGGGGCATGCCGCCGTCACCTGGACGCTGAACGTCACGCCCGGCTGGGCCGGTGGACTGAACATCCCGGGCCTCGACCGCTACTACCTCGGTGAGAACGGCTGGTGGTGGGAAGAGTGGGAGGGGGAGGGGAGCGCCACGCGCACCCAGACGCGCTCGACATCGAGTGGCGTCGATACACTCGACGCCGCCGGCCGGCTCACGTTGCGCATTCCGCTCAGCGCGTTCGAAGGCCGCCCGGCCGACACCCGGCTGCAGGCGACCGTCACCGACGTCAACCGCCAGACGGTGTCGGCCTCGGCGAGCGTGCTGGTCCATCCGGCGTCCTTTTACATCGCCGCCCGGCCGCTCGGGAACGACTACTTCTGGAAAGCCGGCACGCCACAACAGGTCGCCGTGCTCGCGGCGCGACCCGACGGGCGTCATGCCACCGGCGTGAAAATCCGCGGCACGGTCGTGCGTCGAGAGTGGCATCGGGTGCAGCGAGCGCGCGAGGGGGTCGAAGAACAAATCGGCGAATGGGTGGCCGACACGGTGGGCCATTGCGATCTCGTGAGCGCCGAAGATCCGGTGAATTGCGGCTTCACGCCCAGCGCCGGCGGGACGTACATCGTGTCGTTCCGCGCGACGGACGAAGCCGGCCGCGCGGCGTCGACGAGTTTCTATCGCTGGGCGACGGGCAAAGACTGGATTCCCTGGAACGACGAGAGCCAGTTCAAGATGGACCTGATCCCCGACAAGACGCGTTACGCCGTCGGGGACACCGCCACGATCCTCGTCGCGTCGCCGTTTACCGACGCTGAGGCGTGGATCACGGTCGAGCGCGAGGGCTTGATCGAGCAGCGGCGCATGCGCCTCACCGCCGGCGCTACATCGCTCAAGTTCAAAATCACCGAGGCGTACGCGCCCAACGTCTTCGTCTCGATGGTGCTGGTGCGCGGCCGCAGCGCGCCGCCGGGTGGGATCGCCGATCCGGGCCGGCCGACGCTCCGCGTCGGCTATACCGAACTGCGCGTCACGCCGGAAGTGAAGCGACTCGCCGTCGACGTGAAGCCGCAGGCAGCCGAGTACCGTCCCGGAGACAGCGCGCGCGTCCAGATCCGGGTGCGCGATGCCGGCGGCCGCGGCCGCCGCAGTGAGGTGACGCTGTGGGCCGTGGACGAAGGCGTCTTGTCGCTGACAGGCTACAAGACACCGGATCCGCTGGACCTGCTGTACCAGCCACGAGGCGTCAGTCTGCGGCTCGCGAGCAACCTCATCGCGATCGCGCCCCAGGTGCTGGAGCTCGAGGGAGTATCGATCAAGGGCGAACAGGAGCCGGGTGGTGGCGGCGGGCTCGGCGGCGGGGACATCCTGCGCTCCCGCTTTGCCGCCACCGCGTTCTTCCTCGGTGAAGTCACCACAGACTCGAGCGGCGCCGCCGTCGCCGCGGCGAAGCTGCCCGACAATCTGACGACGTTCCGCGTCATGGCCGTCGCCGTCACCGCAGGCGACCGCTACGGGCACGGGGAATCGCCGCTGCTCGTCACCCGGCCCCTGCTCGCGCGTCCCGCGCTGCCGCGCTTCCTGCGCTCTGGCGATCAGTTCACCGCGGGCGTCGTGGTAAACCAGCGCGCCGGCGGCACACCGACCGTCACCGTGCGCTCCAACGCTCAGGGAGTGGTTCGCACCGGCGCGGCGACGCGCACGGTCACGCTCGCGCCCGGGCGCGGCAGCGAGGTCCGGTTCGCCTTCCGCGACACGACTGCCGATTCGACGTCGTTCCGCTTCGACGTCGCGTCGCAGAATGATTCCGACGCGGTGCTCGTGCGCCTCGCCGGCCGGCAGGTCTTCACGCCGCGGGCGTTTACGGCGACGGGCAGCGTCGTCGACACGGCAACCGTCATTATCGATCTCCCGGAGCCGGTCGACCCCGATCGCTCGCGTCTGGAGCTCGGCATCGGCACCACACCGCTCGCCGTGCTGGCGGGCAGTCGATTGCTCCGAGCAGATCTCGAGCGAAATGCTTCCCCTGATCGCGCTCTACCGCGCGGGCACCGTGGGCGGTGTACAGCTGCCTGGGCTCCCCCCAGAGCGGGCCCGTGCCGATATCGAGAAGGGTGTGGCGGTGCTGAGCGGGCGCCAGCGGCCCGATGGCGGCATCGGCCTCTGGTCGGCAGAGGATTGGACGACGCCGTGGCTGAGCTCGTACGCGGGCGAGGCGCTGCTGGCGGCCCGCGATGCCGGGATTCCGATACGCGATTCCGTCCTGGCGCGGCTCGGCAATTACCTGTATCGCAGCGCGCACGAGCGCGGCACGATCATGGCTCCCGTCGCCACCTGGTATTCCGACCTCAAGGTCGTCCTGGCGGAGCAGGTGGCCGCGGCCGACTTCCTGAGCCGGCTGGGCCGGCCGGATTTACCGACTGAGAACGAGCTGTTCCGCGAGGCTGCGCAGCTCTCCTGGGAAGACCGGCTCCGGCTGTCGCAGATGATGGCCCGCCGCGGCGCCGGCACCGCCGCACGCCAGCTCATTGCACCGATCTGGGCGTCTGTGAAGATCGAAGGCCGCCGGGCGGTGCTGCCCGATTCGGCGCTGGTCGGCCACTGGTTCTATTTTTGGTCGCGGCAGCGGCCGATCGCTCGTCTGCTGTCGGCGACGCTTGTCGTCGATTCCACGAATGCGCTGATTGGGCCGCTCGTCGAAACACTGGTCGAGCAGGGTCGCAGCGCCACCGGTTGGGGTTACTGGAATACGCAGGACTACGGGACCGCGGCCGCGGCGCTCGCCGACTTCACCGCGCGGCAGGCGCGCGCCTCGCAGCGCGGCTACGAAGTGCGGGCGGGGAATCAGGTCATCTATCGCTCCAACGGCGAACCGCTGCGTGAACTGACCCTGCCACTGACCGGAGCGGTCGCCAACGCCCCCGGTGGCGGAGGCGGCCAGCGCGTCACTATCAGCGTCCGAACGACTGATCGAGGAGGCGCCCGCACCGGCGCCCCGCCGCTGTTTTTCTACGCCACGGTGCACGAGGCGCCGCGCCAACGGCCGGTTACACCCGATCAGCAGGGGATTCAGGTCGAACGGTGGTACGAGGACTACGAGACCGGGAAGCCGATTGTCAGCGTGACCGAGGGCTCGCTGGTGCGGGTGCGGCTCCGCATCACGGTGCCGGCCGACCGGCAGTTCGTGGCGCTGACCGATCCGCTGCCGGCGGGGCTCGAGGCGGTGGATTTGAGCCTGCGCACGACCGGTCAGCTGCCCGGTCCAGGAGCCGCGGCGCCCGAGCGTGAGCCCACGGAGGAGGGTGAGGCGGACGAAGTCTACTACCCATGGGGCTGGTACTACGGCAGCTGGGACGCCGGCTGGTGGTCGCCGTTCGATCATAAAGAGTTACGCGACGACCGCGTGGTCTACGTCGCCACGGTGCTCTGGACCGGCCGCTATAGCGCGACCTATGTCGCGCGCGCGACGACGCCGGGCACGTTCATGCGGCCTCCCGCGCACGCGGAAGAGATGTACAACCCGGCGGTGCAGGGACGGAGCGACGGCGGTGTGTTCACTGTGACCCCGCGGGTGCCATGAGCCGGCGCAAGCGGATAGTTGCTCTCGTGGGGGCCTCACTGGCCGCCGGTGCGATCGCGGCTGCCGTTTGGGTGGCGCTGCCGCTGCCACACGCACTCGTTGCCCCACCCAGCGTAGGAAGTATCACCCTGGAAGACCGCAACGGCTTGGTGTTGCGGAGCACGCGTGCGGGCGATGGCTCGTTACAGCGCTGGCTCGCGCTTGGCGAGATCGATCCGGATGTGCTCGAAACATTCGTCGCGGGCGAAGATCATCGCTTCTACGATCATCACGGTGTCGATCTGCGTGCCGTCGGCCGCGCGATCCAGGAGAACCTGCACGCCGGCCGGGTGCGGTCCGGTGCTTCCACAATCACGATGCAGCTCGCACGGCTCCTGCGCCCGGGCACCAGCCGCACGTGGGGCGGCAAGGTGCTGCAGGCTGTCTGGGCGCTGCGTCTCGAAGCACATCTCACAAAGCAGCAGATCCTGGAGCAGTACCTGAACCGTGTTCCGTTGGGGCAGGGCACCATCGGTGTCGACGCGGCCGCCGGCCTCTACTTCAATGCCACCGCCGCGCAGGTGTCGCTGGGGCAGGCGGCGTTGCTGGCGGGTTTGGCGAGCGCACCATCGGCCGATAACCCGTTCGTCGCACCAGATCGCGCGCGCACTCGCCGTACGCTGGTACTCGGCCGGATCGGCCGGTACGGCTACGCGACCGCCGACGCGCTCGAACGCGCCCGCCGCGAGCCGCTGGTCACGGTGCGCTCCAACCCGCCATTTCTCGCGCCGCATTTCACGAGCCGGATACTGCAGCGGCTCGACACCAGCGCCGCGAGCGGCGTGTGGCGCACATCGCTCGACCTGCCGCTGCAGACCGCACTCGAGGCAGAGGTCAGGCACACCGTCACCAGTCTATCCGATCGCGGTGTGCGCGAGGCGGCATTGGTGGTGCTCGACAACCGCTCCGGCGAGCTGCTCGCCTGGGTGGGATCGCCCGATTTCTGGGCCGATTCGTCGGGCCAGGTGGACATGGTCGTCTCCCCGCGGCAACCGGGCTCGGCCCTGAAGCCGTTCTTGTACGGCCTGGCGTTCGAGCGGGGGTACACGCCGGCGGCTGTATTACCGGATGGCGCTCGTGCCTACGCGACGTCGACCGGTCCCTACCAGCCGCGCAACTACGACCGGCGCTTCCACGGGCCGGTCCGCGTACGCGAAGCGCTCGCGAGCTCGTACAACGTGCCGGCGGTGGAGCTGGCCGATCGGCTCGGGGCGGCGAGTCTCCTGCGTGTCCTCCATGGGGCAGGGTTCGGCTCGCTGACGCGCAGTGCCGAGTTCTATGGGCTGGGTTTGGCGCTTGGCAATGGCGACGTGACGCTGCTCGAGCTCGCCAATGGCTATCGGGGCCTGGCGGCGGGCGGCGTGTGGCGCGAGACCGAGTGGCGCGCCGTCGGTCCCAAGCAACAGTCCACGGAGGATCGCCGGTTCGTATCGGAGGGGTCCGCGGCCCTGGTCCTCGACATCCTCGCGGATCCCACGGCGCGGATTCCCGGCTTCGGGATCGAAACGCCGTTCGACTTCCCGTTCCAGGCCGCGGTCAAGACCGGCACGAGTCACCACTTTACGGACAACTGGGCGGTCGGCGTCACCGGAGGGTTCACCGTCGCGGTCTGGGTCGGGAATTTCGATGGCCAGCCGATGCGCAGTGTGAGTGGCATAACCGGCGCCGGTCCGCTGCTGCATCGGGCGATGCTGGTCACGGCACGCCGTTTCGTGCCGGGCGAGCTGCGGAGCCCGCGCGCCGCCGGAGCCACGCGCGTGCGTGTCTGCGCGCTCTCGGGGCTGCGGGCGAGCGGGGGGTGTCCGGACCTCGACGAATGGTTCCTGCCCGGCACCGCGCCGGCCAAGGACTGCGACTGGCACCAGGGCGGAGCGATCGTGTGGCCCGCGGAGTACGTGGAATGGGCGGAGCAGAATGGTAAGGCGGCGGCAGGTGAGACGGCGGCGAGGGGCGGCGGGGCCCAGTTCCAGATCGTCTCTCCGCGCGCCGGAGACCGATACGAGATCCCTCCCGGGATCGACCCCCGTTACGCCACGATCGCCTTGCGCGCCACCGCGACACCGGGAGACGGCGCCGTCCGCTGGTTCGTGGATGGTCGACAAATCCACAATTCTCGATATGTCGTTACGCCGGGGACCCACGTGATCCGGGCGGTTGCAGCTTCTGGAGCAACCGATGAGACGAGAATCGACGTTCTTGCCCCACGACCTCGCCTAAGCTACATTAGCCGTTGAAGTTGCGTCGTTAGCTTCAGAAACTCCTTGAACCTCTAGGCGGGCAGACGTGATTCGTGTACAGGCGGTGGCACCTGAATCGTTGGGTGCCGCCCTCGAAATCGTCCCAGGAACCGAGCTGCTCGAGGTCAACGGCAAGGGCCTCGAGGACTTTCTCGACTGGGAATTCCTGACCGCCGACGATGAATTCGTGCTCCGGGCGCGCCTGCCGTCGGGGGAGGAGATCGAGTACGACGTCGAGCGGCCTGAAGGGCTGCCCATGGGCGTCATGCTGGAGCCGCCCCGGATTCGGCGCTGCGCCAACCACTGCGACTTCTGCTTCGTCGACGGCAACCCCCAGGGTATGCGCCAGGCCCTGTACATCAGGGATGACGATTACCGCCTGTCGTTCCGCTACGGCAACTTCGCAACGCTGACCAACCTGAAGCCCTGGGACCTCGAGCGCATCGTGGAGTACCGGCTCTCGCCACTCTACGTCTCGGTGCATGCGACCGATCCTGTGGTGCGCCGCTGGCTGCTCCGCAATCCCGAGGCTCCCGATGTCATCCCGCAGCTGCGCTGGTTCGGGGAGCGGGGGATCTCGTTCCACACCCAGGTGGTCCTGGTCCCCGGCATCAACGACGGCGCGCAGCTCGTGCGCACGCTGACCGACCTGTACGGCATTGGTCCGGCGGTCCTGTCAGTCTCGGTGGTCCCAGTCGCATTGACCGAATTCAGCAAGCACGCGCTCGTCCGACAGCCCACCCGAGAGGAATGTCGAGCCGGCCTCGCCACCGTAGGCGATTTCGCCGCCCGCGCGGTCGCCGACCGCGGAGCGCCGTGGTGCTACGGGGCGGACGATCTGTATCTGCAGGCCGACATGCCGCTGCCGCCGGCGGAATGGTACGGTGAGTTCGAGCAGCGCGAAAACGGTGTGGGGTCCGTCCGCTATCTCCAGACGCGGATTGCCGCGCGGGGCGCGGGGCTCGGGGCTGGGGACTGGGGTGGGAAGCGGATCGGCGTGGTCACGGGGACGGCCATGGGGCCGCTGCTCCCGCAGGTCACAGCCGATCTGGCCGCGGCGACGGGCGCGCATTTCGAGATTGTGGCGCTCGAGAACACGTTGTTCGGCCCGTCCGTGACCACCGCCGGCCTACTGCCAGGGAAGGCAGTGGTCGCTGCGCTGAAGGATCGCCGCGATCTCGATCTCGCGCTGCTGCCCGCCGAGTCCGTCAACGACGACCTGCTGTTCATGGATGACATGGAGGCGCACGACCTCGCGGCACAGCTGCCGATGCCGGTGAAGCTCTCCTACGACTTTGCGGATGCGTTGGTTGGGGAAGTGGTGGCTGCGTGATTATTTCACAGGCTAAAGCCTGTGCTCGGCGAAGCATTGTCCTTAAGGACAATGTCTGCCGAGCACACCCTTCAGGGTGTGAATCCTGATGAGCACTCCTACAGTAGCCATCATCGGCCGCCCCAACGTCGGCAAGTCGACGCTGTTCAACCGCATCATCGGGCGGCGCCAGGCGATCGTGGACGCGCAGCCAGGGGTGACGCGCGACCGTCACTTCGCGCCCGCAGAGTGGAACGGGCGGCGGTTCTGGCTCGTCGATACCGGCGGCCTGGTGCCGGGGTCGGACGATCCCATGAACCGCGCGATCCGCGGGCAGGTGGAGCAGGCGATTGCCGATAGCGACGTGCTGCTCTTTGTCGTGGATATCGAGTCCGGCATCCACCCGATGGACCTCGAGATCGCACAGTATCTGCGTAAGGCAAAGCGGCCGCTTCTGCTGGTGGTGAACAAGGCCGACGAGCTGCCGGACGAAACGCGCCAGTTGGCATTCTACGAGCTGGGCCTCGGTGACCCGTTTGCCGTTTCTGCCGCGGTGGGGAAGAGCAGCGGCGACCTGCTCGACAAGGTCGTGGCGTTGTTGCCGGACGCGCCGGAGGCCGAAGACGAGGAGGCGATCCAGGTTGCCGTCGTCGGCCGGCCGAACGTCGGCAAGTCGAGCCTGGTGAACAAGCTGTTGGGCCAGGACCGACTGGTCGTCTCCGCTGAGCCGGGGACGACGCGCGACGCCATCGACACGCCGTTCGACTACGACGGCCACAAGCTCGTGTTCATCGACACGGCCGGGCTGCGCAAGCGCAGCAAGGTGGAGGAAGATCTCGAGTTCTACTCGACGCTGCGTACTTCGCGCGCGATGGAGCGCGCACACGTCTGCCTGCTCGTCGTCGACGCGAAGGATGGGATGCATGCCCAGGACCTGAAGATCGCCAACGAGGCCTGGGACCGCGGCGCCGGAGTGATCATCGCCGTGAACAAGTGGGACCTGATCGAGGAGAAAGAGACCAACACGGCGCGAGATGGCGAGCGGGACATCAAGGCGCGCGCGCCATTTCTCGAATTCATTCCGTTTTTCTACGTGTCGGCGAAGACCGGTCAGCGCGTCACGCGGCTGCTGGAGGCGATCGTCGCGGTCGCGGAGGAGCGGCAGAAGCGCGTCCCCACCGCCGAGGTGAATCGCGTCCTGGAGGCGCTCCTGGCGCGGCAGCAGCCGCCCCAGCCGGTGGGCGAGTCGGTGCGGCTGTTTTTTGCGACACAGGTCGGTACCGCGCCGCCGCGCTTTGCCGTCGTGGCGAACCGGCCTGAAGCAATCCCCGAGTCCTACGCGCGCTATCTCCACAACGGGTTCCGCGAGGCCTGGGAGTTCACCGGTGCGCCGCTCACCATCAAGTTCCGGCGCAAACGAGGTCGGCGCTGAACGCCATTCTCGCGATTCTGGCGTCCTACGTGCTCGGCGCCACACCGACGAGCTACATCGCCGGCAGGGTAGGGCGGGGGATCGACCTGCGCGAGCATGGCTCCAAGAACCTGGGCGCCACCAACGTCTACAGGATCCTCGGCTGGAAGTATGCGATTCCGGTCGCGCTGATCGACATCGCCAAGGGCGCTGCGCCGGTGCTTGTGTTTTCCCATCCAGTCTGGCTTTCAGTCGCTGTTGGGGCAGCAGCGGTTCTCGGGCACATGTTTTCACCCTACGTCAGCTTCAAAGGCGGTAAGGGAGTCGCGACAGCGGCGGGGATGTTTCTGGCGCTCGCGCCAGTCGCCGTGCTCCTCGCCATCGCGATCTGGGGGATTTGCCTCTGGCTGACCGGCTACGTGTCGCTCAGCTCGATCATCGCGGTGCTGAGCGTCCCGCTGTCGGTCGCGTTGCTGCAACCGAATTCGTCGTCCGTGTTCTGGGCGAGCATCGCACTCGTCGCGCTGATCATCTTCGCTCATCGTCGGAACATCAGCCGGTTGATCGCCGGGACCGAGAATCGGTTTCGGACGCGACCGTCCGCCCGATGAGAGTCGCGGTCGTGGGCGGCGGCGCGTGGGGCACAGCCCTGGCCGACTTGCTGGCCCGCAAGGGCGAACAGGTGACCCTCTGGGCCCGTGAAGCTGAGGTCGTCGACAATGTGAACCGGGAGCACCGGAACGAGATGTTTCTTCCCGGAGCCTCGCTCGCGCCCGCGCTGCGGGCCGAAGGCGACATCGCGGCGGCGATCCGCGGTGTCGAAACGGTCGTGTCGGTTGCGCCATCGCACGCCGTGCGGCCGGTGATGGCGGAGGCCGCCAAAACACTCGATCGATCGCGGCCGCTCGTCGTCAGCGCTTCGAAAGGTCTCGACCCTGAACGGCTGGAGCGGCCCTCGTGCGTCCTCGCCGACGTGCTCTCGCCCGGAACACCGGTGGCTGTCCTCTCAGGACCGTCGTTTGCGTGGGAAGTCTTCTCGCAGCAGCCGACCGCGGTCGTGGCCGCTGCCACGGACCACGCCGTCGCCCAGCGCACCCAACGCGTCTTCTCGACGAGCTACTTCCGCGTCTACTCCCATACCGATGTGGTCGGTGTCGAGCTGGCCGGGGCGCTCAAGAATGTGATTGCGCTCGCGGCCGGCATCCTCGAGGGCCTGGGGCTCGGCTTCAATACGCGCGCAGCGCTGATCACGCGCGGTCTCGCCGAAATCACCCGCCTCGGCGTCACGCTGGGCGCGCAGCCGATGACCTTCGCGGGCCTCGCCGGCATGGGAGACTTGATCCTGACCGCGACGGGCACCCTGTCGCGCAATCGCACGCTTGGCGTCGCCCTGGGGCAGGGACAGACGCTGCAGCAGGCGCTGGCCGGGAAGGCGGCCGTGGTCGAAGGCGTGAATACCACCCGCACGGCGGTCGCGCTGGGGGAGCGGCACGGTGTCGAGATGCCGATCGCCCGAGAGGTGGCCAACGTCCTGTTCCAGAACAAGCCGCCGCGTCAGGCGGTCAGCGACCTGATGGAGCGCGAGCTGAAAGCAGAGACGCGATGAGCAGCGGCACGCCGGCTCAACCCGTCCAGGAGTTCTTCTCGATCGGCGAGGTGTGCC
>WNGD01005455.1_pt1 | contig 12330 bp, 9 predicted proteins | sample 5400671 | NCBI WGS metagenome assembly WNGD01 (sample SAMN13153369, study PRJNA577476) | soil metagenome | isolation source: 40 cm soil or saprolite under grassland replicate 2 | place: USA:California | collected 2016-06-15
GCACGTTTATCGTGGAGGTTGAGGCGGGCGGCGATCTGTTCGTTTGTCATCCCCTGCGCCACCAGTTCAGCCACGCGCAGCTCATTTGGCTCAAGCAGAGCGCGTGGCGACTGCTCATCCAGGTCACGCACCTCCTGCACCCTATCTTCAATTTCGGGATCAACCAGGCTGCGTCCATTAATGGCATCACGCAGCAGCGGAACCAGCATACTTGGCAGCAGGTAATTACTCTTGCGAACATAAGCATAGTGGGTCAGAATGCCGGAAGCACGGAACTCGCGATAATACTCATCATCATCCTGGATAGAATAGAAAACAACGGGAAGGCGAGGGCGTTCGCGACGAATTGCCACCGCTGCTCCCACCCCGCTGAGGGCATTGCGGGCCGCCTTCTCATCATGTAATTGAACATCCATCAACACAACATCCATGTCGAGTTCGAGCGCCCGTGTCACCGCTTCGCGGCCCGTAGCGGCCTCACCAATCACCAGCACGGCTCCTGTCGCTTGTAATCCTTCGCGCAAAGCATTCCGCAGCGGTCCATGATCATCAACGAGTAACAATTTTATGATAGCCATTCCTTACACCCGCTCATCCAGGTTATATCAACAGATATTGCTATAAGTATACCAATATCTGCAAGCAGGAAGACAGTCTCTGAGGCAGCGCAACAAAGCACACAGGGCTTCAATACCCTATTGTAGCTTTTCGTCAGAAATACACCAACAGGCCGGTAGAGAATCAACCCGGAGGAGCACTCCCTTCCATTTGCCACTGCCAGCAGCGAAGTTGCCAGCCCACTCCCTCGACAACCAGAGCGCCTACATAGCTGGTCCCAGGAGCAAGCGCTTGGACTGACCAGCGTTCCCTCGCTTGAGGCTCCTCCCTGCTAGCGAGTAATGTCGCGGGTTCTCCAGGTGTCAGCGACATATCGAACTGATCGAGCGGAATGGATAGTCCTTTCCCTTTGGCTTTAATATATGCCTCTTTTCGGGACCAACATAAGAAAAAAGCTTCTTTCCGTATCAAAAGGGGGAGTGTCTGTAACATTGTATATTCAGAGGGAGAGAAGTGAGAACGTGCCAGCTCCTCATATTCTATGTTGTCACGTATACGCTCTACGTCGATCCCCACCTGCCTGTCATAAGCAAAAGCATACAGTGCCAAATCACCCGAATGGGAAAGATTGAATTGCAAGTGCTTTCCTCCGGGTGGAGAAGCAATCGCTGGCTTTCCATAGTCATTGGTCACAAACTGAAGTTTGGATGGATCAACGTCGAGGTAAAGTGCCAGTAACATTCTGAGTATCCCGTGTGCGATCGTCCAGCGGCGACGATCCCTCTCGAAGTAAAACCGCGTGGCCACTCCATACTCATCCGTCGAGAGTACCCGTTGTAGAATAGAGTACACGCGCTCTGGAGCCTCAAGTGAGGCCCTCCATACATGTACCTCATTTTTAGCAAGCGTTATATGTGGCCCAGGTACACTCCACAGCTGGTGAGAGGTAGTCATAGAGCATGATCATCCCTTGTTTCCATAATCCATTCATTCTCCGCAGCTTCGCTGCCTTCCCAGGCTGGCCCGTCAGGCTGCTCTCGCATACAGCCTCCGGTGTAGGCTCTCCATCCTTTCGATGTAAACGCTTAGTATTATACACCTGCTCGATGAACATCTCCAAATTCGCTTCCGCGTCGGCAAAGAACTCGTACTCTTTGAGATACATCTCCTCTTGAAACAAGCCACGGTGCATGGCATTTTAACCAATCCCACGTACACCGGGGTGGTCTATATTGGCCGAACCCGCTGCCATACGGCACGAACCCGTTAGTAGCCTCTGGGGTGGATGCGCGGCGGACACCACTATACCCAGCCGGAGGAATGGATACTGGTCACCCAGATGCCAGCCATCATCAGCCGGGAGCAGTTTGACGCGGTGCAGGCCAAATGAGCCCACAATCGGCGATTTGCTCGCCGCAACAACAGCTCTTCTGCTAGCCTTTTGTCGCACTTGTCGCACTTGTTTCAATTGTTTCAATTGTTTCAATTGTTTCAATTGTTTCAGTTGTTTCAGTTGTTTCAGTTGTTTCAGTTGTCATGAGTCGCAGGGGTGCTCTTGTACCAGAGGTGGAGGCAACCGGGGTTCTTCCAGGTACAGGCATGGTCAAAGGGGGTTTATCTGAAGTGCTGAGGCTTTAAGCTTGCTTTATCGTGTTCTCATGAAGAGGGGCTGGGCAATGACACTATCTATCGTCACCGGCCCAAAAAATTCCTTCAGGAGAGAACATATACTTTTTCCCACGGTAAGTTCCATGTGCTCCCTTGTACAGGGAAACATTTTGAAGGATTGGAGAGAGCATTGGGCTTGAATCTGAATAAAGCAGTCCCGCTGACCCATCCTTGAGGCACAAGAGAAGTGAATAGATACATCATCCACAATCACCTCATCAAAAAGGCCGAGCAATAGATGGCTCACTGCCTCTTCTGCTATGAGTTCAGCATTCTCTACCTCCTCTGGCAACACTTCAAAAATCCTGCCATAGCTCCGCGCATTAATGTGAAGAAGGTGCATATGTGATCCTTTCTAAATAGCCTTTGTAGCTGTCAGTTTGATGCGATGATGGGCGACTTCTTGTGGAGCAATAGCAAAGCTTCATCCTATCCCTGCCACTCGCACCTCCTGCAAACTTATGAAAAAGATTCCCCATCCCATTTTCTCTTGCTTTACGCATTCCAGGTTGAGTATACTTACTGGGGTCTTATTTAATTGGTTTTTGGTAACCCAAAAGTCTACTCTCATCAAGCCTTCAATGATGTTTCAAACTGACGCGATGCAACCTGGTGAGGACATATTTTGAATAGCATAAGCGCGAAGGCATTAAGCAACAACTTACGCAAGCACCTGCGTGCCGCTGGCTATTTCCAGAAGGACCTGGCCGACGAGCTTGGTTTACACCCGAAGGTACTTAGCCGCAAGCTAAGCGGTAATGGGAACGCCCACCTGACCGAGGTGGAAGTACGGCGCATTATCACTACGTTGGCACGATGGCAAGCGATTACCACCCAGAACGAAGCAATTCAACTGCTTGAACTTGCACAGAAGGAACAAAGCAGCTTTAGTCCTCAGGAGTGGCAAACGCATCCCCTCAATCTTTTAACTAGTAGGAATACGATACATCACACAGATTACGTCTCTCGGCGTTCCGTCCGGCACAATTTACCTGCTCAGCTTACACGACTTGTCGGGAGAGAAGAGGAGGTAGAGCAACTCCGCCAGGTGTTGGGACAGGAAGAGGTGCGGCTGATCACGCTGGTGGGACCAGGTGGTAGTGGCAAAACGCGTCTCGCTTTGCATGTGGCGAAAGAACTGGTCGATACATTTGCGCAAGGTGTGTGGCTTGTGTCTCTGGCCGCAGCGCGTGATTCAGACAGGATGCTGCTGGGCATCATGCAGATCTTAAATATCAAGCCTGCACCTGCCTTGTCTGCGATTCAAAGCCTGATTACCCATCTGCAAGACAAGCATCTGCTGTTATTACTCGATAATTTCGAGCAGGTAAGTGATGCAGCTCCAGTCATCGGCGAGTTGCTGGCAGCGGCTCCTGGTCTCAAAGTGCTGGTCACCAGCAGAATGGTACTGCATTTGTACGGTGAGAACGAGTTCAAGGTACAGCCACTAGACGTACCCGACTCAAGTGATGCGTTGGATGTAACAAAGCTTGCGCAGTATGGAGCGGTTCAGCTCTTTGTTGAGCGAGCCCGGGCTGTAGAACCGGGCTTTGCCTTGACCACTGAAAACGCAGCCAGCATCGCTCAAATTTGTGCCAGAGTCGACGGATTACCGCTGGCGCTTGAACTGGCTGCTGCTCGCGTCAAGTTGTTACCACCAGCGATGCTCCTGGCACGGCTCTCAGAGGCGCGGCTCTCCGTATTGACGAGAGGTGCCAAAAATCTACCAGATAGGCAACACACTATGCGCAATACCATTCGATGGAGTTACGACTTACTCACTCCCATCGAGCAAGCGTGGTTTGCTCGTCTGGGAGTGTTTAGCGGAGGATGGTCGCTTGAGGCAGCAGAAGCGATGCTGCAGGCTGTTGCAACGGACCTGGATGACGAGGACGCCACTGTTTCAGGGTTCACATTGGATCTGCTTGAGCGCCTTGTTGACAATAGTTTGCTGGTGCGACTGCCAATGACAGCTGGGCAAGTGCGCTTTACACTGCTGGAGACGCTGCGTGCCTATGCACTGGAACGGTTGAACACACATGGTGAGCTTGAGCGTCTACGAGACTGGCATGCCCGCTATTACCTGTGGGTGACAGAAACAGCTGAGATAGGATTAAGAGGTCCACAGCAACTCGTGTGGCAGGCTCGGCTGGTGACAGAGCAGGATAATTTCCGCGCGGCTTTGAAGTGGTCGCTTCAACGAGCCAGAACTGGAGCCACCATGGTTGCAAGCAAACCTGTCAGCCCCACAGGCAGGTCGACCAGTGATGAGGAAGAAATGAAAGGGGTTGGAGATAGCGCCTCATTGCTGGCCGGGCCATTGAAGATAGTGCCCGGAGCCGAACTGCTCGCTGTTGAGGTGTCTCTACGTCTGGCGGCGGCCCTTCGAGCATACTGGGAATGGCAAGGCCACCTGGTTGAAGGGCGAGGCTGGCTGGATGCAGTGCTGGAAGTTCCAATTGTGGAAGGAGCAGGAAGGACGGCACTAGCAGCACGGGCAAAAGCGTTGGGCGAAGCGGCCCGCCTGGTATGCTTGCAAAACGAGCAGAGCAAAGCGGTAGAACTGGCTGAAGCGAGCATCGCGCTCTGGCGGCAATTGGACGATCCCAGGGGCCTGGCGACTGCATTATTTTACCGGGGATGGCCAGCTCATGCCCAGGGCAATCACGAACTGGCCAAAAGTTTGTACGAGCAAGGCCTGCAATTGCTCTCTCCCACAGACGATATATGGCTGCGCGCTCAGCTGCTCTTTTACCAGGGCGCGGCAGCTGGCTTCACATATAACTTCGAGCAAATGCGGTATTACTATGCTCAAAGTAGAGAGCTATTTGAACAGGTTGGTGACAAGAGCGCGATTGCCGATGTGATGAAAGATCAGGGTGGGATGTTGATCCTGGAGGGGAAATACACAGAAGCAATCGCGCTCTTGCTAAAGAGTATTGAACAAAGCCATGAAATTGGTTACAAACAATTTGTTGCAACAGGTATAGGGCTTTTAGGTTTTGCGATTGGTTTGAGAGAAGAACCGGACCCACGTTCGGCTAGCCTGCAGGCGGCTCGACTGTGGGGGGCAAACAAAAGCTTGATGGGTGCTGTTGGTTCAAGCTCATGGTTAAGTAACTCTCCTCTTATTCAAGCGGTTATACTCCAGATTCGCTCCCGCGTGGACGAAGAAAGTTGGCTGGCCGCCCGGCTCGAAGGCCAGGCACTCACCGAAGAGCAAGCTATTGCGGAATGCCTGGCGTTACAAGGTGAACATGAAGAATAAAGAAGATCGCTCTGAAAAACTTTCACGAGCTCTTTCTACCCCCAGATATTAGAACCCCTTTCGATAAAAGCGCAAACTTTACGGAAATGAGTACCTACCTATCAAGCAGAAGCGTGGTATCAACTGTTATCCAGTTTGTAGAACAAACCTGGACGTCAGCTGTTCGCGCCGCCCTGATCCAGTCCGACCTTCCCAGCGTTCCTGCTCCATTCCAGGAGGTTATCAGATCAGGTCATGTCCTAAAGAGGATGAAGGTTGGAACGTCCCCCCTTCGGACCAACGCTAGCCGTACCACCTTGCGTGTCCCGTGACCGGGACCGGCCTGCCAGTCTTTGTCGGGGTGTCCCTCTGACAGACTTCTTCCCTCCGCCCTTTAGCCGGAGAGAGCATGCTCCGCCTTCAAGGCTGCGACTCAAGCAGCCGATGGCGAGGCGGTTTGTCGCGTAGCTTCCAATGCCATTCTCGATAAAACGAGCGATGCACATTCAAAGAGGCATTAAAGTCAGCATTCGCCACGTAATGACAGACGGGACAGAAAAACAATTTTCCCCACTTCTCTGTGATGCGCTTGCCGCCTCGGTGGGAAAACCTTTCCCCCTTGGCGCCACATCGCGAGCAGTATTGGGATGTCCCATGCGGATTGACTTCGACGGTGACTGTGTTGCATACCGCGTAGGTCTTGTCTTTACTGGAGTGGTTGATCTTGCCTCGAAGCTGATTGGCTTGCCTGCGGTTCATGCGAGCCGACTTGCTTCTCCCGGTTGGCTTGATCTTGCGTAGTCGTTCAAAGAGCAGCACACAGCCGGGATACTTCGCGCAGACATCGGCAATGATGCGCGCAACTTTGTCGGCGGCATCTTCATTCATCCGTCGGACATGTCTCCAGATCTGCTGATTGCTGTGCTCGCCTTTCACCGGCGTGCCTGATTGCCACTGTTTCTTCGCAATACACTTGAGGTGCCCATAGCGGTGTCGGTCAAGACCATGATCGGTCACAAACGCTGTCTCGATGATCCGACCATCTTGCCTGACCGTGATCACGGCAAGATTTTTCACATTGAGATCGACGGCCACTGTGACCAGGTGCGGATCTTCTTTGCTCTCTTTGACCTTCTTGGCCTTGACTTCCTTCACCTGCGGGAAGTGCAGCGCGGCGGACTGCTTGCGCAAGATCAATTTGGGGCTTTGGTTCTCCCAGGCTGGATCACGCCATCGCGCTTCAAAATAGCGGTTCAGGTTCACAGGGTAGTTCTGCCATTCCCAAGCGGTTCCGGTGTAGACCTTGAGCCGGGCGAAGCAGGTGCGTGGGTTCGGGCGCAGGTCGGTCCCGTCCAAGTCCAGACGGAACGCTTCGTCGTAGAGAGTGGGATGATTGGTGGCTCCTGGCAGTCCAGGCTGTCCCTTGTTCTTGCCCGAGGCCTTCCAGTTGGTCAGATGCGAGAGGTAGGAACGCACTTTGCCAATGGCATCTTTGATCACCGAGCGGCGGTAGATGAACGGGAACTCGGGGAACTGGTCGCTGAAGTTGTAGGGGGGCAACGGATGGGGATGGGAGCGGGTGGAGACGGTGAGGGCTTCGGCCCAGGTCAGCAGTTCGTTGGGGGAGATGAGCCGCTCCCGTCCCTCTTGATGCTTCTCTGAGAAATAGCTCACGCGCTCAGCAAGCTTGTCTGGGTGAGCCAGAAAGAAATGGATATAGAAGGCGCGCGCCCTATTCAGTACCTCGACCGTCGCAGTGAGAGCGGCCTGTTTGTCTGTATTGGCTCCTCCCTGGTCTCGCTTGCCCAGATCAAGCAAGAGTTTGGTGGTACGTGTCGCTTGTCCCATGCAACGGCGCTCCCGATGAGAACAAAAGTTCCTGATGCCTCCAGTGTACTGCCTTTGTGCCTTCTTGTCAAGCTTTTTCGACTGGCATCCACTCATAACTTGCCTCGTTTTGCGATGCCTCTTGTGATATGATGATGTATACCCGGCAAGAAACAAAGAAGCAAGCTATCTTCTAACGATATTCGGGAACGATCTTAACATTTTCTGATTCTATCATTCATCATTCATCAATAATATCAATTGTAGAGAAGAAAGCTGGTTGCTTTAAGAGGAGGATTAGATGGAACTTTCGTTACGTCTGGATACATTAGAAATGGTGGAGATGCGCTACTTGCGTCATCGAGATCGTTACCGAGACTGGCCATCATTTCAATTACTTGCTGCATCAAGGCAAGCAAAGATAATGGCCTATATGACCAAGGATGTGGCCGAGCAACTACACCAGCAAATATTAATAGTAGAGTCAGCTGTCGGCCTGGATGAGGACGAGGATGGGGATGAATTAGATGAAGATAGCATCGATGATGAGCCGAAGGGCAGCAGCGAAGGTGCTAAATCAACCGAGCGTGATAGTTCTACTTTTTCTCCTGCTTTCGCTCAAGCACTTGAACGGCTTAATGACCTGGCACGCCAACGATTACCAGAAGGTAATATCGGCAGTACTGGCAGCAAACAGCCCATACAGAGTGGCGATGTAACTGCAGAGAGTAATGAAGTGAGTGGGGATGATGATGATGCACTTGAGCAATTACAAGACGCTTTTGTCCAGATGATGGAAGTTGTACGTGAGTTAGCTGAAGAGCTCTCAACCGATGCACTCAAAATTTCGGGGCGTTTTCGTTGTGCGCGTACCAACATTGAATTTATCCAGGCGGTCTCCGAAGCCGACGAGGAAGATGATGAGGAAATGGCTGAAGAGAGCGAGAGTGGTGTCATGGAGGTAGAGGTAGAGCTGGTAATGGTTCTGCAGCTCTTCGAAGAAGGGCGAGCCAGACCAGATGATCTGCCTGTCGTTGAGCTTCAACTCGACGTAGATGATTTTGAACGTCTACACGAAACGCTTGACTTCGCTCTGCAGCAAGAGGAAAGAAGTCGCCGCCGGAAGTAGTACAATTGCCGAATTGGAGTTTATCACACATGCAACGATCAATTACCATAGAAGATCTCTACAAGATCAAGTTCCTGACACGGCCCTGTATCTCTCCTGATGGTCAGCGCATAGCCTTTGTTGTCACAACCATAGATGACCAGGAGCACGAATATCGTTCCTCTATCTGGATGGTTTCTACAGATGGAGGTGAAGCCTGGCGTTTCACCATGGGCGCCAGTAATACTACCAGCCCCAGTTGGTCCCCTGACGGGCGCTGGCTGGCCTTTGTCTCCGAGCGTGAAGGTGAACTGCCGAGCAAAGATGATAAAGAACACAAAAAAAACAGCAAGGGCAAATCACAGGTATGGGTTATTCCGACCAACGGCGGTGAAGCCCGCCAATTGACCTACACGCAGCATGGCGCGTCTCAGCCTGTCTGGTCGCCCGACAGCAAACACCTGATCTACAGTGCTACCGTTGGTCCAGCCGATGAAGAGAGCGGGGAAGGAAAACGACTGCCGAAGGCGCGCGTGATCGATAGGCTGTGGTACCGCCAGGATGGTGTAGGCTTTATCTATGAGCGACGTCGCCACTTTTTCCTGATTGATGTCACTGGTGGTGAGCCGCAACAGATTACCGACGGTGACTGGGACGACAACGATCCTGCCTGGTCACCAGACGGGACTCGCATCGCTTTTACTTCCAATCGCGTAGAGGACCGTGATCGATGGCGCTATTTCGGCGCCGACCTCTACGTACTGACCATTCACGATGGGGAAGCCGGTGAATTGCGCTGTTTAACGGATAGTACTCGTTCGTGTTATTCCCCTTCCTGGTCACCTGATGGCAAAACCATTGCATTTCTCGCGGCCCCCAAATTAGGCTCAGCCAATCACTTTGAGCTTTTTACCATCGATGTCGATTCAGGAGGAGAACCTCGTAAACTGACGAGCGAGTTTGAGGGTAGTTGCGCAGATTCAACCAATGATGATTTGAGCGACGAGCACATGCTGCCAGCTCCTCCCTGGTCTCCCGATAGCAAGACGCTCTACGTCCTGGCATCACACCGAGGCGCTACACGCGTCTTCGCTATCGCAAGTGATGGAGAGGGCAAGCAACCATTAACGCTGACACCTGGCAATGTTTATGTGCGTGATTTCAGCATCGATCACTCCAGAGCTCACCTGGCTCTGCTCATCGAAGACCCGGCACACGTGACTGAACTTTTCACCTGTGCAACATCCTCCCCAGGCGAACTGAGGCGCATTACCAGCTTCAACGACGCGCTTGTTGAAGAGGTCGCGCTTGCTACACCTGAGTACATGCCATACACCGGCGTTGATGGCTGGCCAATAGATGGCTGGATTCTCAAACCTTATGATTTCGATCCGGCGAAGAAGTACCCGATGATTGTAGAGATTCATGGCGGGCCAAACAGCCAGTACGGCTATGGCTTTTTCCATGAAATGCAGGTACTTGCAGCCAGCGGCTATGTAGTACTCTACACGAATCCGCGCGGAAGCACGGGTTATGGTCGAGAGTTCGCCCTGGCGGTCAGAGGAGCCTGGGGAGTCAAGGATTCCCTGGATATCCTGGCCGGGGTGGATACCCTGCTGGAAAAGGGGTATATAGACGAGCAGCGCCAGGGTGTTATTGGAGGCAGCTACGGCGGCTTTATGACCAACTGGCTGATTGGTCATACCGATCGTTTCAAAGCGGCGGTGACCGATCGAAGCGTGGTCAACCGCTACTCCTTCTTTGGCAGCAGCGACATTGGCTGGGAATTCGCCGACGACGATATGGAGACGACTCCCTGGGAGGACCCGGATCTGTACAGGCGTATGTCACCGATTACCTATGTCAAGCAGATGCATACTCCCCTATTGATCATCCATAGCGAACAGGACTTGCGCTGTGGTATCGAGCAGGCGGAAGAACTTTTCGCGGCCTTGAAATACCTGGGACGCACGGTGCTCTTTGTTCGCTTTGAGGGCCAGAGTCACGGGCTCTCGCGTGGGGGTCACCCAAAACTACGCCTGGAACGGCTGCGACACATCAAAGGATGGTTTGAAACGTACTTATGAACCAGGTGGGCTTTTCAAAGACAAACCAGGAAGGGGCGGTTGCATCATTTCCGTTCCTTCCTGCTTTGATAGGCATGCTACGGTTTCAGCATCCCAATCTTATCTTTCCCGGACTCGGTAAACCAGAGCGTATGATCTGCACCCATTACTATACCTAACGGGAGACTACCAACGGTAGGAATACGATAGAGAATGAAATGACTAGCCACAGCATCCAGGCGTGCGATCATGTTATCCGAAGTTACCGTTAGCCACACTTCGCCACCAGGGCTGATCGTCAAGCCATACATTCCACCTGACTCATTCCCACTATGAGGGATATAATAAGGAGTAAATTTCCCTGTCCGGGAATCAAGCTTCAACAGAAGTCCCCCGGAGAAGGAGGTAATCCAGAGGGCTCCATGGGCGTCGCTGGCAATCTCCATAAGAGGATTCGTGGATCCTGACATCGTGAAAAAGCTGAACTTGCCAGTACTGGGGTCAAGGCGGCCAATATGGTTGCCGCTAGCTTCGGTAAACCAGACTATGCCCCGAGGATCAACACTTATCCCATATGGATTGAGCTTCTGGACGCTCCTGTCACGCGAAATTGGGAATTGCTTGACCACACCCGTGTGCGAGTCGATCCTCCCCAATGAGTCAGCATTGAGTTCCGTAAACCATACGTTTCCACGAGCATCGAGCGCAATGTCATTTGGGGCACTTGGCAATTCCAGTCGCCTGGTTGCATCACCCGGGTCAGGAACCGTCAATGTGGATAAGCCATATACCTGGTACTTCCCCGTCGAAGGATAGTAGTGCCCGATATAGTTGGCATATTGTTCAGCGAACCAGATCGTATCGTCCGGCGCTACCAATAAGCCCATAATACCATTTTGCCCATGTGGCGGCGTTAATTGTCGAAAGGTCTGTGTCGCTGGGTCAAAAACCGCAAGATAATTATGTCCCATTTCTCCAAACCAGATGCGCCCTTCGTGGTCGATAACCGGTCGCATCATCCCACTGTTGGTCTGAGGAAGTGGGTACTCACGAAACGTACCTGTACCCGCGATACCAGGTATCGCGTTGGTCTGGATACTCGTGGCGGGTGTTTCAGTAGTACTATTGCTTGTTGATGAGGGGGAAGTAGTTGTATCCGCACAGGCAGCCAGAATAAAAATGAAAAGGGTAAAGCAAGTAATAACAGTTACGCGTCTCATCTTAATTGTTCTTTCAAACCGTTCTGTTTACTCCGCCAAAAAACCGGCTATACCGTCCTCGGCAAGGTGTGACAGTCGTGCATTGACCAGCGTATTCTGCCAGTCGCGCGTCTCAGACTCCGGAAGTTCAACTATTTCGACGCGTAGATAATTATCGGTCAAGCCCTCCCAGCGCCCATGCTTCCTATCCTCAAGAAGGACCTGTACTGTGGAACCAAGAAACTGCTGGCGGAAGAGACGGCTATGTTCGTCATTGAGCGCGAGTAGTTGTTCGCTGCGCGCCTTTTTGACTTCATCCTTGATCTGTCCTCTCATACGTGCAGCTGCCGTACCCTGGCGAGGCGAGAAGCGAAAGACGTGTGATTTGGCGAATTGCAGTTCACTGGCAAGCTGGAAGGTCTGTTCAAAATCACTCTCGCTCTCACCTGGGAAACCAGTGATGATATCCGTGCTGATGGCAACTCCCGGAATGAGCCTCCTGGCGGTGGTGACCAGTGTATGATAGCGCGCGCTGTTATAGCGACGGGCCATACGCCGCAGTATGGTGTCCGACCCACTCTGCATCGGGAGATGGAAGTGGCGGCACATGCGTGGATTCTGCCACAATTCGAGCCACTCGAGGCGAAAATCTTCAGG
>WNGD01009959.1_pt1 | contig 12330 bp, 10 predicted proteins | sample 5400671 | NCBI WGS metagenome assembly WNGD01 (sample SAMN13153369, study PRJNA577476) | soil metagenome | isolation source: 40 cm soil or saprolite under grassland replicate 2 | place: USA:California | collected 2016-06-15
TTCATGCTTAACCGCTTTACTGGCATGCTGTGGTTCCCTTTGCCTTTCGGTGCCAGGTAAGCCAGTTATCCTAGAAGGGTATTTGCTCTCGACCTTCTACTCCTATGGAGTTATCGAAACAAGCGCCGAAGCGGCGCACTGTCACGTACCAGTGATCGCCCTCTCGTTTGATGGTAGCAGTCTTCACCTTCCCTTCGAGAGGGCGATGAAGCTTGACTTTGATCTCTCCTATCTTGGAGAGATGAAGTGTGCACCCTTCAATCTTCCATCCGGCTTTATCGGGATAGCAGAACGAGTCGTAGCGGTTGGGCCCCATGAAACGCGGGTAGCCTGGTTTGGAACCTTCTTTCACGCGCCGAAAGAACGCTTGCATAGCCTTTTCAAGCCGAAACACCACGTCTTGTAAGACATGGGAACCAATATCTTGATACTCTTGGCGTATCTGCTTAATTTCGACCAGATCGCGCTTCTGTTCGTAGACGCCTATCGTCTTGCCCGCATACTTGTAGGCTTCCTTGCGTTCTTGGAGAGCAGCATTGTAGAGTTCCCGGCAACGATCAAGCACCCATTGGAGTTTCTGAGCGCTGGCTTTATTGGGATAAATCCGGTACTTGTACGCTTTGAGCATGCTTCCCTCCTTCCTGTATTTTCTCCCGTTCCTGACGTGCCAATCTTGCCACCACTTCGAGCATGGTTTCGCCGGTATAAGCCGCAATAATCTTCAAATCCTTGCGGGTCTGTGGTGTCACCCGAATATTTGGGTTGAGTTGCTTGTTGTTCATGGTAGTCATTGTACCACTATGCCTACTGACTGTCAAGCATTCCCCCTTTCCCCACCCCAAAAAAGGAACGCCGCCTTATCCCCATGGATGAATATATCAAAAGGTGATAGTAGCTATGTCTTCATCGTCTTCTACGAAGAAAAATACCCCCTTTTCCACTAGCTCTTGACGGTACAACGAAAGTCTTGTAGGATAGTCTTCAACGTCTACGACACGAGGCGGTTATCTGGTTGATGAGGAAGTTGGAAAGGGGAAACCCTCATGCGTGTCCAAGAAATTGTCACACAACAGTACCATCACAAACGGTCTGTCGTCGTTGATGAGCGTGGAGATCTGGTCATTCCGGTCGTTCGCTACCTCAAGTATCTTGATGCAATTGGTCGAGCACGTCATACCCTGCGCTCCTACGCACATGGCCTATCACTGTACTTTACCTACCTGACACAGCAGCACCTTGACTACCAACAGGTCACCCTCGATGATCTGGGAGGATTTGTACTCTGGCTGAAGAATCCGTATCGGTCGCTCAAAGTGCTTCCTGCACAGCCCGTAGCTCAGGCTCGTACTAATCGAACGATTAACTTGATCATCACAGCCGTCTCAGGCTTTTACGACTACCTCTGGCGGCAGGATGACCTGGCCACGAATCTCAACGAGAAAACGCGAACTTATCTGCCAGCCAAAGCACGATCGTACAAGAGCTTCTTGCATCACATTGCTAAAGGTAAACGGGTTGAAAAAAAGCTCCTCAAACAGCGCCTACCTCAACGAGGGCATCCCAAGACTCTCTCAAAAGAGCAAATTGAGATGCTGATCAATGCGTGTGACAACGTCCGTGATCAGCTCTTGCTTACCCTCTTGTACCAGAGTTCACTTCGCGTTGGAGAGTGCCTTGCCCTGTGGATCGCGGATGTAGACGTGCAGGGACGCAAAATTCATGTGTGTGATCGAGGCCCGCTCTCTAACGATGCAGAGATCAAAACGCCGACGAGCTGCCGTAGCGTGGATGTATCCGCTGATTTGATCAATCAGATTCTCGACTACCTGGTTCTCGTTCATACGGATGATGTAGAAACAAACCATCTTTTCATCAAACTTCGAGGACCCCGCGTGGGCCAGCCGCTGGAGTATGCAGAAGTCAATGCTCTTTTTCAGCGAATCAAAAACAAGACAGGTATTGATGCCCACGCCCATCTCTGGCGTCACAGCTCCTTAACAAGTCTGGCAAAAAACGGAATGCGTCCGGAAGTGCTGCGAGAACGCGCTGGACATGCCCAATTCCAGTACACCTACCAACTTTACGTGCATCCAGACGAAGAGGAAATGCGTCAAGAATGGAAAAAAGCAGAATCCCAACTCCAGTTGAGCCAGCCAACACGAAAGGAGAAGGGCAAATGATCTCACGTCTCGCCATGCACTCTACTGAGGTGCATCCGGACCCTGTAGAAGCAGAGTTTGCCAAAGATATCTGGGATGTACGTAAGATCCCTGGAGTACGATATTCAGCGCATAGGAGTGATCATCTGCTTAATTTTACCAAAGTTCCTCAGCCATTTCGTGCTTTGACCAAACGATACATTCAATTGCTGCTCATTAGACGTTCTCATGTTTTCTGCGATATTGTTTTGAGATGGCTCCGCTTTTTCTTGGATTTTTATGTGCCGCGTTACCCAACAGTGGGTGATTTTCTGCAGCTCAGCCGATCAGATATTGAAGCGTATCTGCTGCATGTTCATCTCAAAGAGGGTATCGATGGCAAACCATTGAGTGCTAAATATCTCTGGGAGGGAGTACCTACAGTAAGACATTTCCTTGAATACCTTGAACGGATATCAAGTCCAGACGCTCCACTGACTCCTGTGAGCAAGTTAATTTGGGTAGATGAGCTTGGCAGCGCTCCCCAGCCGAGCAGGCAAAAAATTAAGTATATTGCTGAGCAGGTATTAGCTCAACTAGAAGAGCAGATAGAAAAGCTCCCTGCCGTCTATCTCCCTGTAGTAATTGTTCTGCGCGCCTCCGGGTGGCGGATCTCAGATGTACTCAATCTTCGTTATGATACCTGCCTCGCCCGTTCATCTAGCGGCTGGGGGTTACAAGGGGACATTCTCAAAACGGATATCCTTGACCACAGAGGTCCTCTTTCAGATGAAATTGCTGCCCTTGTGACTGCTCAAAGCTCGCTCATTCGAGAGAAGTTCACGCTCCAAGAGAATCCCCAGAGATACCTTTTCCCTGCTATCACTCAAAAGCGAGCTGGTCGTCCTCTCACTGGTAGATCGGTTCAAGATGCTCTTAACAGGTTAGCGGTAACGTATGAAATTAAGGGCGAGGCAGGGCATATTTTTCACTTTGGAACGCATGCGTTTCGTCACTCAAAAGCTGTCGAGTTAATTAACGCAGGAATGAGCAAGGCTCATGTACAAAAATGGTTAGCTCACTTGTCACCTGAGATGACCCTGGTGTACGCAAGAATTCTCGATACGACCATGCGGAAAGAATGGGAGCAGGCATTTGCCAAAGGTGCAGTAAGAATCGATGTGCAAGGCCATCCACAAGGAGTAACAGCAGAGCACCTGGGTAATGAGCAAGAGATCGAGTGGGAACACATTCGCTCCAACTTGGATGCGGTTCGGCTCGCCGACGGCTACGGCTTCAAACCGAAAAAAGCCCATTGTCCGACACAAGATTCGCCCTGCTACACCTGCCGTCACTTCTGCACGACACCTGATTTTTTGCCTCAATTTGAGAAGCAGGAACGAGAACTTCACGAACTGATTGAGCTAGGTGAACGAGCTGGCAGCGAGATCTGGGTCGAGCGTAACACACAGAAGCTCAACCGGGTCTTGCCGCTGATCCAGGTGCTCCGCAAAGGCGACCTGCATCATCCGGCTGGCAAGGCCATACGCGAATACACGCCAGCAGAAAGGGCAAAGCGAGCATGAGTAAAGAAGCAACAGCCCAGCCGAACACGCACGGCCTCTTGGCGTATGCTCACCACAAAGCCGAGGAGACACAGAAGCGTGTTCACCAGGCCATTGACCAACTCCTGCGAGAGCACCAGACAGTGAATTTCAACACGGTGGCAAAGGCAGCGAGCGTCACCAAGAGCTATCTCTATGCGCATCAGGATGTGCGAGAGCGCATTGAAGCATTGCGTACCCAGCAAGGCCAGGAACGGCTTGAACGACAGTGGGCAGAACGTCAACAGCACCAGGCTCGCACGGACAAAACGAAGGAGGTATTGCTGGCCGCCAAAGATCGACGCATCAAGGCACTGGCAGCGGAAAATCGCCAGCTCAAAGCGGAGCTGAAAGGTGCTCGTGGGAAATTGTATGAGCAGGTGTAGAGCAAAGCATGAACAGATCGTCAGCTCAGTAGCGTGTGATATCGCGTTACGTAACTCGAATTTTTTCCAGTTACGTAACGCCGTAGAGGGAAAAGATGCCACGTCCACGTTTGTACAATCTCATTGAACATATCAGGGGCACAGAGAATCGCTATCTCGTTATGGATATGCTTGAAGGAACGGTACAGGCGAGAGACTTGCAGCCTGATTCCCCAGAGTGGTTTGCCTGGCTGACTCAGCTTCCTTCGTTTCACTTCAAGGGCAAGTCCGGCCATTTTACAGCACGCAGCGAGCACAAACGGCACAACGACTACTGGTATGCCTATCGGAAGGAGCATCGGCAGATCTACAAACGATATTTAGGCGCAACAGACAAGCTCACGCTGGCGAGCTTGGAGCAGACGGCGCGGAATCTTCATGAGGAAGTGTTACGTAACTTACCAGAAAGCCAGTTACGTACGATGCCTCCACAGAAGCAGACCTCGCAAGGGATCACACTTGGTGAATTAACGTTCCGATGGAATGATGGTGTGCTGGTGGTGAAAACGCCAGCAGAGCGCTATTTTCTCAACAAGGCACAATCGGCTGACCTCCTGGGCTATTTATATGACCAGCGAGGAGCTTTCCTGAACAAGCAGGGGTAGGTAACTCACATGGATGGCAGTTACGTAACGTTTCTCTCGCGAATTTTGGTGAGGGAGTACGGCCCTTCACCTCACATTTTTTCGGGCTTCGGTTTCGAGGACATATCTTCAATGTCTTTCGAGCGTGTTTTATTGTCGAACTTTAGATAAATTCATCACAGGGGGGTGCGGCGGCGGAAGTTTTTGCTCAGCATCACCTGGTGTGCGCGGTGAAGCCACAGCAGGCTCATTCTCACCGCCCAGACGACGGCGGGCTGTCTCACGACGCCCGACGGCTGGCACCTGCTTGGTGGCGGCAGCCAGGCCGAAGACGGGCATATTTCCGTAGACCACCTCGTACTGTCCTGCATTGACGAGATAGGTCTCATGCCAGAAGCCCACACTGCCATCCGAGCCGATGGCCTGGTTATAGCGCCGCCAGGCAGCCAGGTGTGGCTCTTGCCGATTTCTGGCAAACGTTTCGAGGTCTTCAAAGGAACGCCAGTACTGGACAAGGGCGATGCCTCGCCAGTAGAAGAAGATCTGCCCTCCCAGAAACCCCTTCTCAGGATGCTGGAACAGCGTGCGCAACATCGGCCCCATCGCCCTCGCCGTCGGAATCCATTTCGAGAAGGCCAACCATTTGTTGATGCGCATGCCAATCAGAAACACCACAAAGGGTTCGTCAATCTGGGCAGTATAGCGTCCTGGCATCACTTTCGCCATGTGTTATCTCTCTTTCTGTATTGTTTTCGCCAGAGTTTCTTTTGCTTTTCCAGGTATCGGGAAGCTCTCTCTCTGGAACTACGAATGTGCTGCATCCGGCTTGCTCCTCACTCCCAGGATGGTCTCGGTGGGTTGCAGCTTCACCAATTCTGCACTAGTCTTCTCCATCAGCTCAATAAGTAAACTGATACAACTAGAATAACAACGTTAAGTTGCGTGCAAAAAAAGAACATTAGGGCAGCCGCAAGCCCTGGCACTCCATCTGCCACGCAGTCTCCATTGTGCGCTGAAGACGGGAGGCGTCGAACGTGGGCATGCTAATCGCCAGGGAGGTGATCCCATGCACCAGGGCCCAGAGAACATCGCTATAGCTCTGTGCATCACCTGGCCGCAGGACTCTGGCATCGATAGCCTGTTGCACGGCCTCCCGCAACACCTGAAAACTCGCAATGCGCGGCTGGCTTTCACCCACTTGCCTTTGCGTCAAGAAATCTGTCCGTTGCATGAACATGAGTTGATAGTACACCGGGTTCTGCAAACCAAAGGTCACATAGGCTCGACCGAGTGCGATGATCCGTTCCCAGGGATCCTCTTGACTTTCAGCTGCCGCTGCCAGTTGGTGGCCAAAGCGCACAAACCCCTCATCGACCACGGTGAACAGCAGGTCATCCTTGTCGCGAAAGTAGAGATAAATGGTCGTTGGCGAGTAGCCAATGCGCTCGGCCACCTTGCGCAACGAGAAGCGCTCATAGCCCTGCTCCAGGAACAATTCGCCTGCAGCGGTCAGGATAGCCTGGCGCAGTTCTTGCTTCTCTTGTGCCTGCCGGTGGCGAATCGCCTTACGCAGGCGTTCAGCCTGTGTGCCCGCTGTGCCTTTTTTCATAACATCGCTCCTTTAGATAACACTGTTATTTTAACAGGCAAATGCAGGTTTGTCAAGGGGTAGACATCGGGATTTACCTTTCCTCTCTTGCTTCCACTCTCTGGGTCACAATTCGTCTCTTCACCGGAAAATCGATGTCTCTGAAGCTTACTAGCTCCCCCGATGACCCATTCATCCTCTTTGCTCTTCCGACTACCTGTTCCTACCAGCCGCAAACCCCTTACTTCTGTAACAGAACTGTTTGATTGAATGCATACAGGTTGTGATCGTTGGAGCCAACGTAGACGACCTCGTCAGCCTCCACCGGTGAGGAGACGATACTGCCTCCAGTGGTGAAGCTCCACAGCTTCTCGCCCGCCTGAGCACTCAGAGCATAGAACGTGTGATCATGCGAACCGACGTAGACGACCCCCTCTGCCACCGTCGGCGAGGAGTCAATGCGCCCGCCGGTAGCGTAGCTCCAGTACTCTTCACCCGTCTGCGCATCAAGCGCATGCAGCCGGTGGTCATGCGAACCAACATAAACGATGCCATTGTCAACGGTGGGCGAAGAGTCAATGCTATCTCCTGTCTGGTAGCTCCACACGAGAGCGCCCGTCCTGGCGTCTAGGGCATAGAGCGAGTGATCGCACGAGCCAACATAGGCGACCCCCTCTGCCACTGCCGGCGAGGATTGGATGCTGCCTGCCGTCTCGTAGCTCCACAAGAAAGCTCCGCTTAATGCATCAAGGGCATAGAGCGAATGATCCTCAGAGCCGACATAGACGACTCCCTCAACCACGGCTGGCGAAGAAACAACCGGTCCCCCTGTGGCATAGCTCCAGAACCGCTCACCCGTGTTCACATCAAAAGCATAAAGCGAGTGATCCTGTGAGCCGACGAAGACCGTTCCATTGGCCACCGCTGGCGAAGAGTCAACGCCTCCCCCGGTCTTATAGCTCCACAGCCTGGCACCTGTGCTGGCTGCGAGGGCATAGAGCGTATCATCAGCGGAGCCGACGTAGACTATCTCATCGACGACAGTTGGTGAGGAGTGGACGGCGTTACCAGTGATGTAGTTCCACAGTTCCTCGCCAGTAGCGACATCCAAGGCGTACACGCGATGGTCGTGCGAGCCGACATAGACGACTCCCTCAGCCACCGCTGGCGAGGATTGAACGCTTCCGCCGGTGGCGTAGCTCCATAACCTATCACTAGTGAATGCATAGACGATGCCGTCTTGTGAGCCAACATACACGTACTGGTTAGCAACAGCAGGCGAGGAGACAATCGCGCCACCAGTCGTGTAGCTCCAGAGCTTTTCACCCGTTATGGCGGCAAAGGCATATAAGGTGCGGTCCTGCGAGCCAACGTAGACGACTTCATCAGCGACGACCGGTGAGGAGTCGATGGCACCTCCGGTCCTGTAGCTCCATCGTTCATTACCCGTCCGGGCATCGAGGGCATGGAGAGTGTCACCATGCGAACCGATGTAGACGACCCCATTGGTGACTGCTGGCGAAGAGAGAATGATTTTCCCGGTCTGGTAGCTCCAGAGCTTTTCGCCCGTGCCAGCATCGAGGGCATAGAGGTGATGGTCCTGCGAACCAATGTAGACGACGCCATCGGCAACTGTCGGCGAGGAACTGATGCGGTCCCCGGTGGTGTAGCTCCATACCCTGGCACCTGTGCTGGCATCAAGGGCGTACACATTGTGATCCCACGAGCCGACGTAGACCATCCCCACGGCAACGGTTGGTGAGGATTGAATACCCGCCTCTGCCGCGTAGCTCCAGAGCATATCACCGGTGTCCGTGCTCAGGGCGTACAGCGTGGAGTCTGTGGAGCCAACATACACCAATCCACCCTCGACGGCAGGGGAGGACTCGATGGCGTTGCCAGTGGTGTAGCTCCACAAGAGAGCGCCCGTCCGGGCTTCAAGGGCATAGAGTTTTGCATCCCGCGAGCCGATGTAGACGACATCATCAATGACTATTGCTGTAGCGTAAATAGCGCCTCCAGTCGAATATCTCCAGAGTTCCTTGCCGGTCCTGGTATCAAGGGCATACAGCGTATGGTCCTTTGAGCCGATATACACGACCCCACCTGCAACCACTGGCGAGGACTCGATGGCATCTCCGGTGATATAGGTCCAGGCGTTTCTCAAGCGAGATACATTTTCTGGATAGATCACGTTATTAAGAGGAGCATTCTGTGTCATGCCGATCTCCTTTGAATTTCGCACGCGTGTCTGTAGCTCATTGCCACAACGCGCATATATTATACCTTCCTCTTCATTCCCCGTGCATCACCTTGATGAGCGTCTGACTGGTTGATGGCAACAGATCATCTCAGGCGGTGGTCTGCACGTTTCTCGAAACTCGGCCAGCTTTCGCTCGGTTGCCGTTCCCGGATTTAAGTGGATGCCGGACGACGCGAGCATCTCTTGCAGGTGGGCAAATTCGGCCGATGGCAGCCGAGCTGCGTCGGTTGTGGGTGATGTATTAAGCACCTGGGCGAGGTCGACGACTGCGTGACGGGCCATCGCAAAAGTGAATCTGGCTGCTTCGTCCGGTACGCCCTCAATGCCTGTGAGGATCAGCGCACACGTATCCAGGACCACTGTCAAGGCCCCCACCCAGGATTGTTGATCGTGTTGCGAGCGGTAGTAGGCCAGGACAGGATACGACAGGTGACTCTCCAGGATGTCCGCGCACCACTCTTCCCAATCGTGCAGGAGCATGCGCAGTTCCTCGACGTTTCTGCGTGCATGATTGCGACGCAGGATCTCAACTGCCGTCGCCGGGGAACCTGCTCGGGAGTCCAGTAAGGAGATTCTCAGCTCCCGCCGCGAGAATGCCTGGTAGAGGATGGGCACGTAGCTGATCACCAGCGCCAGAAAGCCAAACCCCAGCGCGACTTCGATCACCACCAGCAAGCGGGCCACTCCTGGCACAGGGGTGACATCACCCAGGCCCAGGGTGAAAAACGTGGTTCCGCTCAGGTAGAGATAGGTGACGAAGCTAATTGTCTTCTCGGGGGCGTTTAGGGGAAGAGCCAATCCCCACAGAAGCAGCCCAAATCCGAAGACGAAGAGCACCGCCCAGAACACGATCAATGCCAGTAAGGAAAGTGGTCCCAGATAGCCGAGATAAGTGTCTCGTCTTGCGCCTGCTTGCATGAAGAGGCCAGCAGATCGCCACGCCGTCTGGATCACACGATCGAAGAGCCGGGCGAGGCGGATGCGTCGTGTCACCCGGCGCGGCAAGACGATCGTCTCAAAGGCGTCCTGGGCAACCAGCAGAATCAGCACAATGCCGAAGATGACCGCAAGAATTCTCATTGTTTCCTCCTTTTGTCTTCTCTTTTTTGAGACGTATCAGATTTGGGCTATGTTCCTATTCCAACTACCCTGGGCCAACCCCAATTCCGAACATCTATTTGTCCTATTTTATGCTCTTTAAAGAGCATAGTAGAGCTATAGCCTGTAGAATAGAGCTTATTAACCCGGGTGGTAGTCGTATCGATATCTGTAGCAATAAAGGTCCCAGTTATCAAGTACAACACCGAATTCTGTCCTCGGAGTCGTTCGAGTAAGGAGACCTCCCGTAGTGCGTCAAACCCTGAGCATTCCTGAGCCGGGCCAGTTGGTGGATGTCCGGCAGCGACGTTATGTAGTAGTGGATGTGGCCCAGAGTACCTTGCCTCCTGATCTCCTCAAGCCAGGCAGCTTCTTGGGTCAAACCTCTTCGCACAACCAGAGCCAGCATCTGATTACCCTCACCTCTGTCGAAGATGACGCCCTGGGCGAAGAGCTCCAGGTTATTTGGGAGGTCGAGCCGGGGGCGCATGTGGCCGAGAAAAATGCCCTGCCTGTGCCCGTAGGCTTTGACTCGCCTCAGCGACTCGACACCTTTCTCAACGCGGTACGCTGGGGAGCGGCTTCCAGCGCGGATGTCAAGGCTCTGCAGGCACCGTTCCGTAGTGGGGTTGAACTGGAAGACTACCAGCTTGATCCGGTGGCGCGTGCTATCCAGATGCCGCGTGTCAACCTGCTCATTGCCGATGATGTTGGCCTGGGTAAAACCATCGAGGCCGGGCTGGTCTGCCAGGAGTTGCTGATCCGCCATCGCGCCCGTAAGATGCTCATTATCTGTCCCGCCGCGCTGCAAATTCAGTGGCGCGACCAGATGCGCGCTAAGTTTGGCCTGGAGTTCCGCATCGTTGATAGCGAGCTGATGAAAAACCTGCGCCGCGAACGCGGGTTGCGCGTCAATCCCTGGACCCGTTTTCCGCGCCTGATCACCTCGATTGACTTTCTCAAGCGCCAACGACCACTGCGTCTGTTCAGTGAGGCGCTACCGGCAAACGGCGAACCGACGTACCCGCGCAAATTCGATTTGCTGATCGTCGATGAAGCGCATAATATCGCACCTTCGGGGCGAGGACAGTATGCCACCGACTCACAGCGTACTTCGGCGTTGCGCCGCCTCGCGCCCCATTTTGAGCACAAATTGTTCCTCTCGGCCACGCCTCACAATGGCTATTCGGAGAGCTTTACGGCCCTGCTTGAACTGCTGGATAACCAGCGTTTCGCACGAGGCGTCAGAATTGACCGTGAACAACTCCACGCTGTGATGATTCGCCGCCTCAAATCCGAACTGCCTCCGCGCTGGGATGGCACGCCACGTTTCCCCCGGCGCGTCTTGGAGCCGATCGAGGTAGAGTATAGCCCCGCAGAGCGCGATATGCACAAGCTCCTGCAAGAGTACACGCGCCTGCGCCTGGCAAAGACAAGCGACGAGGTGGAGCAGTATGCCACCGAGTTTGTGCTGAAGCTGCTGAAGAAGCGTCTTTTCTCATCACCAGAGGCGTTCGCTCTCACACTGAGACAGCATGAAGACTCGCTGGCGAATGCAAAGCGGCGCGGCCCCACTTCGCTCAAGACCAATATGGGTATCTTACGCCGTCAGGTGGAACAGGCTGAAGAGGAGAGCGATAACGACGAGGAGTTGGACGAGGCGCATACCGTCGCCCTGGAAGCTGCCGCGCCGCTCTTTCGTGAGCCAACTGCCCAGGAAAGAACCCTTCTGGCACAGATGCGCAACTGGGCCGCGACCGCTCGCTCTCGCCCCGATAGCAAGGCCGCGCGGCTGATTGCCTGGCTGCACGAGGCCGTCAAACCCGAGGGCGTGTGGTCGTCTACCCGCGTGATTATCTTTACGGAATATCGCGCTACCCAGAAATGGTTGCATGACCTGCTGGAACGCGAGGGGCTGGCCTCACAGGGGCGGCTGTTGACCCTCTATGGTGGGATGCGTACAGAGGAACGTGAAGCGGTCAAAGCTGCCTTCCAGGCCGATCCCAGAGAGTCAGAAGTGCGTATTCTGCTGGCAACGGACGCGGCCTCCGAGGGTATCGATCTGCAAAACCATTGTGCCCACCTCATCCACTACGAGATACCGTGGAATCCGAATCGTCTGGAACAGCGCAACGGGCGTATCGACCGCCATGGTCAACGCGCCTCCGAGGTGAATATCTCCCACTTTGTCAGTAGCAAGTTCCGTAATCGTCCTCAGGTGAGTGAAGATCTGAACGTTGGCGAACTCGATGACGACCTGGAATTTTTAATGCGTGCCGTGCGCAAGGTCGAGTCGATTCGCGAAGACCTGGGCAAAGTCGGCCCGGTGATCGCTGAACAGGTTGAGGATGCCATGCTGGGACGACGACGGCGGCTCGATACCCGCTCCGCTGAGGAGAAGGCCGCGCCACTACGCAGCCTGCTGAAGTTTGAACGTCGGCTGCGCGATCAGATCGAGCACCTGCACCAGCAATTGCAGGAAAGTCGGCGAGAATTGGGTTTGACGCCAGAGAATGTACAGGCTGTGGTGGAAACGGCTCTCGAACTGGCAGGGCAACCTCCATTGCAACGCATGACGCTACACGACCCGAACGGGGAGAAGCCGAGTATCGAGGTCTTCTACCTGCCTC
>WNGD01006985.1_pt1:0-2500 | contig 12329 bp, 5 predicted proteins | sample 5400671 | NCBI WGS metagenome assembly WNGD01 (sample SAMN13153369, study PRJNA577476) | soil metagenome | isolation source: 40 cm soil or saprolite under grassland replicate 2 | place: USA:California | collected 2016-06-15
ATGATGCGCATCAAAGAGATGCATGACACGCTGGAGGAATGGAATCGCAATCTCGCCGACACGGTGAAGCAGCAGGTCGAAGAAATCCAGCGCATGAATCGGCTCAAACGCTACCTGTCACCGCAAATCGCCGAAACCATATTGGGAGACGACAAGAATCTCTTTAAGAGTCACCGGCGCGAAATCACCGTCGTTTTTCTCGACCTGCGAGGCTTCACGGCTTTCTCAGATAGTACGGAGCCCGAGGAAGTGATGGAAGTCTTGCACGGCTATCATGCGGAAATGGGCAGGTTGATATTCCAGTTCGATGGAACCCTGGTGCGGTTTGCCGGCGATGGGATCATGATTTTCTTTAACGATCCGATTCCCTGTGCCGATCACACTGAGAAGGGTGTGCGGATGGCCATCGAGATGCAAGATCGAGTGCAAGAATTGCGGAAGGGTTGGCTTAAGAACGGCTACGATCTGGATTTGGGTATCGGCTTGGCCGCGGGTTACGCCACCATCGGCAATATCGGGTTCGAGGGCCGAATGGATTATGACGCCATCGGCAACGTCACCAATCTTGCCGCCCGGCTCTGCGGCGAAGCCAAGGGCGGACAAATTCTCATCGATCGAAAAACTTTGAGCAAGATCGAAGAGCTTGTCGACGTTGAGACGCTGGGAGAATTCCAGCTAAAAGGTTTTTCACGACCGTTGCCGGCGTTTAATATCGTAAAATCAAGATAAGTTGCCCACCTCTACACCACTCTCCGATGGGCTCGTTACACTAGCGGAAGGTCTAAAAAAGATGTATGGGTGATGCAAAATTTCATTGAGATCAGTTGCGAGCTAAAGCGATGACCAGAAAAATCTTCATCATGTTTTTTGCGGCGACGACGTTATACTGCGCGATTCCATCACGACTTTGTGCAGCGGCGGCTTCGCGGATTTCTCGGATCGGAATTCTCATTCCGGAGTCCGCACCGGGTGAGTCTCAGACCATCAAAGGACTCAAAGACGGGCTTAAAGATCTTGGCTACATAGAGGGAAACAATCTCGTGGTGGAGCTGCGGGATGCGAAGGGAGACCGCAGCGCGTTGAAGACAGGGGCCGCGGATCTTGTAAGCAAGAAGGTCGACGTCATCTTCACGACGGGCAGCCGAGCGACGGAAGCAGCCAAGGCAGCGACCAGACAGATTCCGATTGTGTTTCGCCATCCCGCCGACCCCGTGGCGATGGGCCTACTCAAAAACATGAAGCGCCCGGACGCAAATGTCACTGGCGTGGCGGCTTTCTCGTCCAATATGAGCCAGCAACGCCTGGAGATTTTGAAAGCGATCGTGCCAAATCTCCGCAGGGTCCATATCTTCTACGACTCCAATAGCAAATACTCAATGGACAATTTACTCGCGGTTCAGAAGGCAGCGACCAAAATTCAGCTAACAGTGGCCGAGCATGGGGTTAAAACTGACGACGAACTCAAGAGTTCTTTGGACAAAATACAAGACCGAGATGGCGGGGCGATCTTTCAGATTCCCGACGACTTGATCGAGAGCCAGGCGAACTTAATTTTCGACGGGGCAAAAAAACTTAAATTGGCGACGATGTTTGATCAAGAGAATTGGGCAACCAAAGGTAGCCTGGCTACTTACGGCCCCAACTACGCGCAGATGGGGCGCCAGGCTGCAGAGCTCATTGACAAGCTCCTTAAAGGGGCGAAGCCAAACGATGTTCCGGTGCGATCGGCGAGCAAATTTGATCTTGTGATCAATCTCAGAATAGCCAATATTATCGGGCTCAATATCGCTCCCGAAACGCTCAATAAGGCGGATAGAGTCATTCGCTAGCCCATGGCCGATCTTGCGGATACGCTAAGGACGATTCCACTTTTCTCCGGCCTCTCACGCGAGGACATAGCGAAGATATTAGGGAAGCTGGAAGAGAAATCCTTTCCGGCCGGCGCCACAGTCTTCTCTCAGGGAGATCAAGGGGATTCTTTTTACTTCATCCAATCCGGAGCCGTTCAGGTGGTGCTTGAAAGCGCCGGCGGCCGCAAAGAAACCATTGCGGTTTTTGGTCCGCAGGACTGGTTTGGCGAAATGGCGCTACTATCAGGAGAGCCGCGTGCCGCAACCGTGATTACGGTGAAACAGACCACGGTGTGGCGGCTGAACCGGGCCGCGTGGGACGAACTCATCGAAAAACACCCCACCTGGCTGCTCCACTTTTGCGCAACTTTGAGCAAAAGACTCGCGCGCCTAGACCACCAGTATTCCCAGGGGCAGGAGGCCTTCACCGCTTTGGCCAAAGAGTTTTACAGTTCCAGGAGCGCTGAGCAGCAGCGGTTTTTTCGCCGCTCGTCGCTGCTGAACAGCGTTGATCCGCAAACCGCCGATCGACTCCTCCAGACCGAAGGGGCGACAATTTTCCTGGCCGATTTGGAAAAAAGCTTGATCCCCTTCGTTCGAATTCTGGACGGAAACAAATACGAGCTCCGCGACTTTTTCCGTGAATTCCT
>WNGD01005457.1_pt1 | contig 12327 bp, 11 predicted proteins | sample 5400671 | NCBI WGS metagenome assembly WNGD01 (sample SAMN13153369, study PRJNA577476) | soil metagenome | isolation source: 40 cm soil or saprolite under grassland replicate 2 | place: USA:California | collected 2016-06-15
CCTCGGTATCCCACGACTGTGTTCTCGGTGACTATGTCAACATTAATCCGGCCGCGACAATTTGTGGGAATGTAACAATCGGAGCAGGGGCATACATCGGAGCAGGGGCAACAATTAAAGAGAAGATCGACATCGGTCAAAACGCAGTGATCGGCGCCGGGTCAGTTGTGATTCGGGACGTGCCGCCGGACATCACGGTTGTCGGAGTCCCTGCGCGCATCGTAACCAGAGAACAGCGATGACAGCTCAACCGCTCGTTTCTTTTGTTGTGCCGTGTTATAACTACGCGCGGTATCTGTCGGATTGCCTCAACAGCATATTCACGCTTGACGGTAACTACGACTTTGAAATCATCGCCATCGAGGATTGCTCCAGTGACAATACGCGTGACTTGCTGGCTCGAATTAACGACCCCCGACTACGCATCATTTTGCATCAGGAAAACAAAGGCCACGTGTTTACGGTGAATGAAGGATTAAAGGACACACGCGGCAAATATGTTGCCCGGATTGATCCCGACGATCGATATCGGCGAAATTTTCTCGTGCACGCGGTCCCGACACTGGAACGCTATCCCGAAGTCGGCGTGGCTTATGGCGATGTCGCCATGATTGACGAAAACGGCAATGTTAATTGCGAGTCATGCGATACGATGCATGGCGGCTCCGATTTCAAAGGCAACGAATTCATTGCGCTTCTAAAGAAAAATTTCATTTGCGCGCCGAGCGTGATTGCCCGCCGCGAGGCTTGGATGAGCGCGTGGCCAATTCCGGAGGGACTGGCGTTCAATGATTGGTACTTTCATATCATGTTAGCGCGCCGCTACGACTTCTATTACGTCGACAAGGTCGTCGCGGAATACCGAGTCCACGATGCAAATCACCACAGTAAAATTATCCGCGATCGATCGGAAGAAGCGTCGATCATTCGTCTTCTCGATGAGGTCTTCGCTGAGAAGGAGGAGAGCGACGCACTACAGGATGCGAAAATATCTAACCGACATACCATTTATGCCGCCCAGTATCTGGATTTCGCCGACAAGTACTTTTGGTTCGGCATGAGCAATCATGCGCGCCGCTGCTATCTGTCAGCTTTGTTGTACCGCCCAGGCTGGACATTCAAGTTTGAAATTGTACGGAGACTCGCGGCAACCTTTGTGCGCCGGAAGCTCTACAATAAGGCTAAGCAGCTGATCAGAAGAGTTTGTACGGTTCAATGAAAAAACTTTTGCGGCGGCTCCTTGGCCCCGGACTATGGTCAGACGTTCGCAATAGCTTCGCAGCGCACCGACGACTTTGCCGAAACGCACTGACTAAATTATTGCCACGTAAAACTCTGAAGGGCGTTCACGGAACCGACTTGCTTCTGCATCTCGGCTGCGGTCCTCGACGACAAGATGGATGGGTTAACGTCGATGCCTCTCCTGACCTTGGCGCATACTACGCCGATTTTAGGAATCCGCTGGAGCTGGACAATCGTAGTGTTCGTCATATTCATTGCGAGCATGTCCTCGAACACCTTGAATATGACGAAGCCGTTTCATTTTTACGGGAATGCCACCGCGTCCTCACAGAAAACGGTTCGTTGCGAGTCATTGTCCCAGACGCCGAGAAATATCTGCGCGCGTACGCGGCTGAAGACGGTTCTTTTTTCGCGCCGTTACGTCGACTCGGTAATGCCACCGAACCCTTGGAAACTCGAATGGCGATAATTAATCAAATGTTTCGAATGGGAGGCGCTCATTGTTACGCGTGGGATTTTGAAGATCTAGCTCGGGCATTGCACGCGGCGCGCTTCAAGCGCGTGGAGAAGTCTTCGCTGTGCGACGTCCCCCCGGATCTATGCATTGACGGGACGGATGACTGGCGTCCGCATGAAAGTCTCTACGTCAACGCGTTTAAGCAGGCGAGCGAAAAAAGTGAAAACTCAATCAGCAATCGCGAATTGACGACTTTGGCTCGCGACCCGTGAAGATCATTCAAGTTCCATTCTGCTTTTATCCCGATGCCGTTGGTGGAACGGAGATCTATGTCGCGGAATTGTCCCGCCTGCTGCGCGAAATGCACGGAATGGAAATCGTGATCGCCGCGCCGGCTGAACGCGCGCGAACTTACGTCCACGAAGGATTGCTGGTGCGTCGGTTCGCGTGTTCGCCGATTTCTGATCCGGGCGAGCTATACGGCGAAGGCGACGCAATGGCGGAACGGGAGTTTGGCGAAATATTGGATAAGGAAAAGCCGGATATCGTCCATCTCCACGCGTTCACGCGCGGCGTTTCGCTGAAATTGGTTCGGGCCGCAAAGACAGGAACAATTCCCGTTGTATTCACATATCATACGCCCACGGTTTCTTGCTTGCGCGGAACAATGATGCGTTGGGGCGCCGAGCCGTGCGATGGGGTGATGGACGCTCGCACCTGCGCCGCTTGCACACTCAACGGCAAAGGCGTGCCGCGTCTGGGCGCTCAGGTGCTGGCGAATTTCCGCTTTCCGCTTCCCGCTTCCCGCTTTCGTGTCGCCACCGCTTTGCGGATGCGCTCGCTTATTGAATTGCGTCACGCAACGACTCGGTCGCTTTTTGATGAAGTAGATCACATAATCGCCGTTTGCCGATGGGCTAAAGACGTCTTGATTCGAAACGGAGTGCCGGAAGAAAAGATTACGCTGTGCAGGCAGGGAGTGGTCGAGAAGCTGGAAATTGGAAGGTGGAAACCAGGAGATGAAAGCACCCGGTCAGCATCGTCACTCCGCATCGCTTTTTTTGGACGGCTTGAACCAATCAAGGGCGTGCACGTCTTGATTCAGGCTCTTCGTTCTTTACCGTCTGCTCAAATGGCGCTGGACATTTTCGGCATCGCTCAAGTTGAAGCTGGCAACCGTTACGAGCAAAGATTGCGCGCACTCGCCGCGGGAGATAATCGGATCCAATTCCATGCTCCGGTTCCAGCTGATCAAGTGGTGACGACGCTTCGGAATTACGATTTGCTCGCGGTGCCATCTCAGTGGCTTGAAACGGGGCCGCTCGTTGTGCTGGAAGCGTTTGCAGCTGGAATTCCAGTGATTGGCCCGCGACTCGGCGGGATTGCGGAGTTAGTGACAGACGGAGTCAACGGCATTCTTGTTGAACCGAATTCTGTTCCGGTATGGGCTGACGCATTAGAGAAAATTTCGCGGGAGCTGCTGAACAATCTGCGCGCGCAAATTCAGCCACCGCGAACAATGAGCGAAGTCGCGGAAGAGATGGCAAATCTTTACTCGACGCTCAGCAACCCCGTACCGCATCGTGCGCTCGTCTGAAAAACTTTGCATCGCGCTACGGCATGCTGCGCCGCTGAAAAATGCCGCATGGTTGTGGAATGCACTTCGTCCGATTTATGACAGGATCATTCGGATTTCGGCGCATGCTGGACTGGAGCGTGTAATCAACGGCACGGATCGGGTGCTTGTGTTGCCTGAGGTTCGGGGGATCGCCGAAACCTACGAACCCGAAGTCTGGAGGCGCGTGATGGCGCAGTTGCAATCGACAGGCCGTCTGACCGAGGAATACCGAAAAGCTTTGGCGCTATCTTATTTCACGCTCGCACAGAACTATTACGATCGTGATCAGGATGCGTTCGAGCGGCTGATTGCGAAAGTCTTGAGGTTGGAACCGGACTTTACCGTGTCCCACTCCCGCCTATATGCTTTGGCGCGGAAAGTCCTGGGGATTCGCAGGGCCGAAGCTTTGGCCAGTTGGAGGCGGCGATTCCTCGGACATTAGAGGGACTTAAACTTCCGATCTATGTTACCAGCCTCTTGCCGGACATTGTCCGCGAGATGATCATGGTTGAGAAAAAGCGGTGAAGGGAAAACAAGCGGAATGGAAAATTCTCGTTTATTAAGAACTCTGTACTTAGAATTGATGAAAAACGTTCTGACCCGCTACATCGCGGGAGCCGAATACATTCCGGTACGGCCGAACAAGATTTTGAACCGGCGGGTGTGGTGGAGTTTGTTTCCCCTGGCTTACCCTCTTATGCGGAAACTTTTTGATATTTACAGGATCGATCTCTGCCACCATATCCCATTCGATCCAGTTCAGAGAGAGCACGGCGCAGACCAACCTGCTGATGCCGAAACAATGGTTGGTCTCAAAAGACTAGGTAATATTCAATACTGTCTGGACAAAGTCATCCGTGAAGAAGTACCCGGGGATTTCATTGAAACAGGCGTTTGGCGTGGAGGTGCTTGTATCTTTGCGCGAGCGGTTCTTGCCGCGTACGGTGACACTAGTCGCCGAATTTGGGTTGCGGATTCGTTCGAAGGCCTGCCTCGGCCTAACGTAGAAACGTATCCAGAAGATGCCGGTAGTTTCTTATGGAAGCAGCCTCGGCTTGCGATAACACTCGACGAGGTCAAGCAGAACTTCGCACGGTATCAGCTGCTTGATGCCCAGGTGCGATTCCTAAAGGGGTGGTTCAAAGATACTTTAGCTGAAGCCCCAATTGAAAAGATCGCTGTAATGAGGCTCGACGGTGATATGTACGAATCGACGACCGATGCCCTCAAAGCTTTGTATCCTAAACTATCTGTTGGAGGATTCTGTATCATTGACGATTACGGCTGCATTCCCGCGTGCAAACAAGCTGTAATTGACTTCCGGAGTGCCCATAACATCATGGATGAAATCACAGAGATTGATTGGACCGGAGTGTACTGGCGGCGCTCAGGTTAATCGTAGGGCGCTTTGCAACCAAAGAAATTTCTGCCGTGCAGCAATCAAACATGAGTTGAGAAGGACCGTAATGCCGCTGTTAGCAACGACCCTTTGGCGATTTGCGGCGCGAACATCATCGTCCTAACGGGAAGCGCAGGGCGACCGGACTGGAAAATTGGTTTGCAGTGAAAAGTCCATAAAGTTTTAGCGTGTCGGTATCCAGAGAAAAAAAAATCCTCTACATCCAGTATTCGAACCCGGGAGCATATCCGCCAGTCCAACACGGCGCACGCATTCTGGCTAGTGCCGGCGCGAAAGTTCTTCTGCTGGGAATTGTTACAGCCGGTACTGAAGCTCTCCGATTCCCGACTCACAAGAATATCCAAGTTCGAGAAATGAAATTTTGCGCGCCCGGGATTCGGCAGAAGATTCACTACTTGCTATTTTGTCTGTGGGCAGTGTGGACTGCACTGAGCTGGAGGCCGAAGTGGCTGTATGCCTCGGACGTCCTCGCCTCTCCGATCGCATGGTTTCTAACATTCTGGCCCATGTTCAACGTCATCTACCATGAACATGACACTCCAGCCGAAGTAAACCCGGATGCATCAGTAACAACCCTGTTCATGCGCGCGATATTATGGACGCGACGGCATTTCGCTCGCCGTGCCAATTTTTGTGTTCTTCCTAACGAAAAGCGAATCCGGGTCTTTAAGCGGCAGACCCAAACCAAAAGGCCGTTATACTGCGTCTGGAATTGTCCATCGCAGTTCGAAGCGAAAGCGATTCTGCCTCAGCTTCGTAGCAAAGACCTGAGAGTATTTTATCACGGTTCGATCGTGCCAGATCGACTGCCGCTGAATGTCGTTCATGCGTTAGCTGAGCTTCCGTACGCCGTGAGCCTGGAATTTGCAGGTTACGAAACGATTGGACACAAAGGCTACATCCGCGAAATTCTTGCTGAAGCTGAGAAGGTGGGCGTATCAAGTCGAGTCAGGCATATCGGTACGCTGCCGCAGCGAGCTGAATTGCTTGCAAGATGCTCTCAAGCACACGTTGGATTAGCTCTTCTACCGATAGATTCGCAGGACCTCAGCATGGCTACAATGGTTGGAGCTTCCAACAAGCCATTCGATTATCTGCTGTGTGGACTTGCGCTACTTGTGTCAAATCTTCCCGATTGGAATGAAGTATTTGTCCAGTCACATTTTGGATTAGCCTGTGATCCACGCGATCCCGCAAGCATTGCAGGAGCCTTGCGATGGTTTCTCGATCACCCGGAGGAACGAAAGCAAATGGGTACAACAGGGCGTCAACGCATTTTAACTGACTGGAATTACGAAACGCAGTTTGCGCCAGTCATGAAGAGAATCCTGGGATCAGTGTAGCTTCAGATGCTTTATTGTTACCCCACATTTGTGCGGTCTAGTGGGCTTGGTAATAGACTATTTCCCTGGGCCCGCTGTAAAATCTATGCCCAGCGTTATTGTGTACCGATGCTAAGCCCGCACTGGGCGCATGTAAGAGGGGCTTCGATCACCCGCGGTGGAATCGCGTACGCGAATGCGCTGCGGAAAATTTTGCTCTGGGACAATTTCAGACCTGGCAAAGACGAAGTCTCCGGTACACGCCGAATAACCCTCTTGATAAAGGCCGATCGAGTTTTAGAAGATGTTGACTTTGATCATCTCGACAGGGATGGGCCAGATAAGTTGATTGTTTTCTCCAATGGCCCGTATCATTTCGCCGATTGGCAACAGGCGAGAAGCTGTATTTACAACTGGCTGCGCGAGATTACAAAGCCAAAGTGGTTGCAAGTTTCAGATCGTTACGGCGAAATTCCTATCGGAATCAATGTTCGCCGCGGAAAAGATTTTCGTGACCCAACGGACGCGAGCGAATTCTTCACGCGAGGGGCGGTTCGCATTCCGCTAGATGGGTATGTCAAGACTCTTAGACAGATTCGGGAGGCAATCTGTCGGCAGGCCAAGGCCTTTGTCGTGTCCGAGGGAGCGGAATCGAACCTGCAACCATTGTTGCAAGAACCTGGCGTTGAGCTGGTCAAATCGGCCAGTGCGATCAGCGACCTATTCATCCTCGCGAAGTCGCGCGTATTAATCGGTGCTGGAGGCAGCTCGTTTAGTGCCTGGGCCTCATTTTTGTCTGGTGCACCTACGATCACGCACCCGGGACAGTCCCTTCAATGGTTTAAATTGAGTACCTCGGGTACCTCCTTCGTCGGAGAACTCGACGCCGAGATGGGCCCATCCGCGGAACTCGTTGAACATCTGGATAAGGCTTTGTCAGCTTTGGCCAAATGAGTTTTTCCTCGTGGCCTTCGAAAGTCAAGGTAACCGTTGGTTTCCGCGGCCTATGTCATCGCCTTGTTGGCAAAGCCATTCATAAGTGGTTTCATGGTGATATTCCTTTTCAGGGCCACTCTTTTGATCTCGAGGTTGATGGCTATGTCCCCTACCAGCAGGTGGCCAGCTTGTTTTGGGGACTTTACGAAAAAAGTGAGCGACGGCTCATTTCAGAGTACCTGCGACCGGATGTCGACATAATTGAGCTGGGCAGTGGCGAGGGGGTGATTTCGTGTCTTATGCTGCGGGCTCAGGCGCCGGAAAAGTCTCTCATCTGTGTCGAGGCAAACCCTGCGGCTGCCACGACCCTTCTCCATAACATCAGAAGAAACTACCTCAGCCGGGAATTTGTTCGTGTCGTGAACGGTGCCATTGATTATAGTGGTGCAGAAGTAGTTTCGCTGCGGATCGATGAAAATCTCATTGGATCAAATGTAGGTCAGGCCACGAGTGATGCGGCGCGTGTTCGGGCGATAACGCTGTCGCGGGTTCACGAAGACTTCCGCTTGAAAAATTTTGCGTTGGTTTGTGACATGGAAGGAGCGGAGGCAGGGCTTTTGGAGAACGAGCCAGGCGTCCTTAAATTGTGCAAACAACTCATCATCGACCTTCATCCGACCCAATTTAGGGGCAAAACTTATTTGATATCCGATCTGCACAAGCTGATCGAAAACATGGGATTCAATCTCCGGGGCCGTAGGAGAAATGTTTTTGCCTACGAGCGAACGTAGCCTCCAAATTTGATGCTTTTGTGAGATAACAATACTGGGCGAAGGATGCTGAGTGGATTTGATACATTGCGCTTGCGTCTCACGTGATTTGCCGTCGAATCGACACATCAATTTCATGCATCAGTCATGTTTAAATGTTTGATAAGACGCATCCTCTCAGCAACGCTTTATCGCCCGGGTAAAGTTCGGCAGATCATCGCAGGACCAGGCAGAGGACTGCGTTACAGAATTTTCCCTGAATACGGTCTGTCCCCTCTGCTTGGTCGGTGGGAAAGCGATGCACAAAACCTGATGGTAAAATACATCCAACAGAATTGGTCGGTTTTCGATGTTGGCGCTAATTATGGGATCCACACCCTATTGATGGCCCGACTCGCGTCTCATGGACGAGTGTACGCTTTTGAGCCGGTGCCACTCATTTTTGCAGAACTTCAGAGCAATGTGGCGTTGAACGGATTTAAAAATGTTCATTGCGTTCGAGTTGCGATATCGGACCGTGTCGGTCCCTCGGAATTCGTGGAAGGACATCACGCTGGTGCCGGCCACCTCGTTCAGAGCAATACTTCCGCGACACGCACTCTTTCCGTGCCGACGACAACGCTGGACGATTTTATCTCGGGCGAAGGCAATCAGCCGCCATCTTTGGTCAAGGTAGACGTCGAAGGAGCTGAATCTAAGGTTTTACTGGGCGCGAGCCGCACTCTCTCTGAGGTTAGGCCCGTCATCCTGCTCGATCTGCACACGCAAGAACAAGATTGCGCAGTCGGAGCGATCTTACAGAGCAAGGATTACTCGGTCTACAGGACAAACACTGGTGAAAAAATCAACCGATTGGATAGAGGTTGGCCAGACCCGGATGGGATATGGGGCCAAATCATAGCCTTTCCGAACTAGAAGCGACGGTGACGACCAATGCAGCGTAACAACACAGGAGACCGACTACTGCTTTCCTCGCGCACGGCCGAGTCGAATGTTTTTATCACCATCGCAATTCCGCATTACAAACATCGAGAGTATCTTGAGACTGTACTGCGAACTGTTTTTGAACAAGATTCCGATCAATTTGAGATTCTGGTTTCGGATGATTGTTCCCCCGACGATTCAAATAAAATCATTCCGCCATTACTCGAAAAATCGGGCCGGCCATATCGCTACTACGCTCAAGAGAAAAATCTCGGTTATGACGGTAACGTGCGATTTTGTTTGCGTGCAGCGACGGCACCATATGTAATGCTGCTCGGCAACGATGATGCCCTGGCTGATGAGCACGTTGTTGAGCAGCTAGTGATTGGCTTGCGTGAGCTCGGCTGGCCCGAAGTAACTGTAACCAATTATAAGCAATGGCACGATGATTCCAGCCCGATTAAGCGCGTTTTCGCAACAGAGGTGATTGGCAGCGGGCCCTCAGCGGCCTTGGCTAACTTCCGGATGTTCAGCTTCGTTAGCGGCCTTATTTATAGTCGCGAGGCAGCGCTTGCTCATGAGACTGATCATTGGGACTACTCCATTTACTACCAGATTTATTTAGGCTGCCGAATCCTTGCGGCCGGAGGACGGCTCGGTGCGATAGACTGCGTAGCAGTTGCCAAAGATGTAAAGATAAAAGGCAAGGGGGTCCCCAGCTATGCAACAAAGCACAAGAACGAGCTGTGGTCGTTTCAGGCCCATGATGGCGGACTTCTTTCGGTAATGCGTGTTACGATTGATGCTGTCATGCGTTATGTGGCTGCTGAAAAGCGTTCGCAAGTTACTGCCATGGCAATCCGACAAATGCTCACTACCAGCTACCTGTTTTGGTTGATGGAATATCGGCGAGTGGCCAACTGGGCGTTCGCCTGCGGTCTCGCACGAGCATTATGGCCAAGCCGAGCTTTTGCTGAATACCAGTTGAATCTGATGCATCGGCCTGCCATTTGGCTGCGTTATAGTTTTGCCACAATAATTGGATTACTCGCGCCTGTCTCGGTATTGAGACGTTTAAAAGACGCTGTAGCGAACGTGATTCGGGCACGACAACAACGAAGCCACGTTGGATAACACAATGGGCGATGCGCGCGGTCGATCCGAACAGCTGCGAATCCTCATCGTCGGCGCGATTGGTGGATCACATATTGGCGGGTCGCTAATGCGTGCGGCTCGCCAGCAAGGCATCGAGGCAGAGATTTGCGACATGCAAACCGCCTGGCGACATGGCGCCATCGTCCAGAAATTTCTGTGGCACTTTTGCGGGAGACGCCCAATCGCGCTCGAATCCTTTAGCTGCCTTGTTATCAAATCATGCCGCGCTTTCCAGCCGCAAGTTCTCCTTGCCACCGGGACAGCGCCCATTTCGCGAAAAGCTCTTACAAAATGCCGGAAGGACGGAGTGCGATGTATCAATTTTTCTACGGACGACCCATTTAATCCGCTTATGCGCGCTCCCTGGTTTCTCCGTGCGCTGCCCGAATATGATACAATCTTTAGTCCACGGCTGGCAAATCTCGACGAGTTGGGGGCGCACGGCTGCCACGATGTTCGTTACCTTCCGTTTGGATATGATCCGGACCTGTTTTTTCCCGCTGAAAATAAGCAGTTGGAAGAGACGAGTGATTTGTTTTTCGCCGGAACGGCCGAGCCGAGCAGAGTCGAATATGTGCGAGCTGCGGTGCGTGCAGGCTGGGACGTGCGGCTCTATGGCAATTATTGGGAGCGTTACCATGGGATACGCGGCATTACTAGGGGACAAGCGGATATTCCTACGTTGCGCGAGGCGATTGCCTCATGCAGAGTAGCGCTTTGCCTGGTGCGTCATGAAAATCGTGATGGACATTCCATGCGAACCTTCGAAGTACCGGCGGTCGGTGCTTGCATGGTGACCGAGGATACCGTAGAGCATCGGCAAATATTTGGCGAGGATGGCGAGCGAGTGATTTATTTCAAAAACCCGTCTGAAATGGTGGAGAAAACAAAGTTCCTGTTGCAAGATAACGCTCTGCGCCGGAAGCTCCGCGATGCCCTGCATCTTCATATCGTGAAAGGCGGTCACACCTATGCCGACAGGTTGCGCACGATGCTGAATTCCAATTAAAAGGCGCAATGCAACCGCAAGCTTTATTGGAACAATGCGAGAGGCGGTATCTGTTCCTGACGGGAAGAGAATGGAGAATTGGGCTTCTCGTGAGTCTCCTAATTGGCGGGGTGGCAGCTTGGATGAGCCTCTTCATCTCCGTCTGGATTGGGGTGACTGTATTTTTGGTCACGTTGACTGCTTACCACATGAGATACGCATCTCGGTACATCGTTCCTTTTCCTCACATTGCGATCATGATTTCGGCGCTTCAGTACGTCCTCGCTGCCTGGGTCAGCCTTTATTATCCCCCAGAGGATCCAACCTACGACCTTGGTTCTGCGCTACCGTTTTATCTTTCCTACGCCGGGCCAGTGATTGTCTCTATTTGCATTGGGTGGTCGCTGAGCCTTATCGGAATTAAGCCAAAAGTACGGCCGACGTTTTTAAAGACTGGTCAACTGCTAGTCGAATTGGATATATTATTTGTGGTGGGGCTGGTGGCAATGGTGCTGTGCTCACATGTCAAGATTCCCATCTTAGCGTTCGTGTTTGTCCTTGTTGCCAACCTTCGTTACATTGGCGTCTATGGCCGCATGCTCGCTCAAGCGCCAGGATGGAGCTGGCGATTAGCGATTGTCCTTGCATCGGAAGTAATGTTTGCGGCGGAAACCGGAATGTTTCATCCGTTACTGTTGTGGCTTTGCTGGACCGTTGCGGTCTGGATGTACTGTGTTAAACCATCTCAGCGCGCCGTGCTCTGTATGCTTCTTGCTGGCGCGCTATTTCTTCCAGCATTCCAGGAAGCCAAGTGGCGCATGCGTGGTGCCAGAGACGATGATTTACTGGGCGCAGATGAGTTGGAAATGAGGGCTCAAAATTCCCTTGGTGGAACTGTGACCTTTGTACAGTACTTGGCTACCAGCCTTAAGCATGCGGCCACTTTCGATTTGAGCAGCGCGTTCATCGCCGACACCGCAGTTCGTTATAATCAAGGTTGGATTATCAATCGAATCATGTTTTTTGTTCCAGCTTTGGAGCCTTATGCAAAGGGCAATACGATTAAGACCGCAGCAATGTCGGCACTTCTTCCAAGAGCGATCGCAGAAGAGAAGTTCCAAGCCGGAGGTCAGGAATACATGGCGCGCTATGCTGGAATGGAATTGGAAGTGGGTGACCAAAGCACGTCAATGAATCTGGGTTATGCGGGGGAGATGTATGCCAACTTCGGTTTTGTTGGCGGCATAATCGGATGCGGCTTCTACGCGTTGTTTTTCGGTTTACTCTTCCGATGGGTTTGTAATAAGGCGTTCGTGCGCCCATTCTGGTGGGCCGTGGCACCATTCATTTTCTTCGCAGCCTTAAAGGCGGAAGACGGAATTGATTACTCCCTTAATTGGACGGTAAAGTCCCTTGTGATAATTGCTGGTATCTATTTCATCCTGCCGGGGTTCCGGAAGGCACTTAGCGGCCGTCAGGAATGGCCTCTTCGTCG
>WNGD01018934.1_pt1 | contig 12326 bp, 9 predicted proteins | sample 5400671 | NCBI WGS metagenome assembly WNGD01 (sample SAMN13153369, study PRJNA577476) | soil metagenome | isolation source: 40 cm soil or saprolite under grassland replicate 2 | place: USA:California | collected 2016-06-15
CACTTTGCCTGGGCCGCAAGCGGCGATGGCGGCGCGGCTGGCGGTCCAAAGGGTTACGCCGTCCGCGACGGCGCTGGCTCCGGCCACGGCGGTGAGGGATAAGCATGCCGCGGAGCTCCTCGCCTATCCCGAAGTGCAGGCGGTCGGGCTTGGCGCAAGCTATGACAATCCGTCCGAGGCGGCCATCTTGCTCTTCGTGATGAAGGGACAGTCGAGATCGAACTTGCCCCCCGAGGTCGCAGGAGTGCGCACACGCATCATCGAGGCGGAGCAGTTCCCGCAACACGGACTCCTTTCCCAGGAAGAGAGTGCTGCGCTCGAACAGTCCGCGCCGCCGCCGCAGCTTGTTTATCCTATTTCGGATTTGGAAGTCGCCCGCACGAAAGTGGCGCATGCGGCGCACGTAGATGAATGGATGAAAATGAGCGGAGTCCAGGGCGTGGGATCACCTCAAGTATCGACTCCCCCGGGGAGGCGGCGCTCATAATCTTTCTCATCCAGGGGGTGCCGCATCCGGCGATCCCGCCGGTCATCGACCGATTGCGCACGCGCGTCCGCGAATCGACGCGCTTCCGCGCGGGTCTTGATGGCTCAGGGCGAAACCGCGCGTGTTCCGTGTCAGACGGAACGAGAAAAGCGCTTTTGCGCGCGCAGCCGAATCATACAACTGCGAATCATTGATTCCGGCATCGCGCTCCATGACGTCCAAGAGTCATTCGACCGCAAAGCGGCCGCTTGCTCGGGAGGCCGCGGTGCACGTCGCTTTTTCAATACGTGCGCAGGGAAACTCGTACCGTTTGAAAATACCTGTGCTAGCGTGGACACTCAGACCCTTTAACGGGGCTTCCCATGCGCTCTCGTGTTTTCTTGATCTTCGGGCTTCTTGCTTCGGTGTTCCTCGGCTCTTGCGGAGGGGCCAGCGCCCCGCCGCCTCCGCCGGTCTCGGTAACCGTAACTCCGAACCCGATAAGCGTAGCCATCTTCACAACCCAGCAGTTTACGGCTACCGTGAATGGACAATCGAGCACCGCGGTGACATGGGAGGTCAATGGTGTCACCGGCGGGAGCCAGGCCACGGGCTTTATCTCCACGTCCGGCCTCTTTGTTGCGCCTAGCGGTGTTCCCACGACTTCGAGCGGAAACGGCAAGGTGACCACCACGCTCTTCCGGATCGGCGACCGTCACCATCTTCCCGCCGAATCAAAATCCGCAGGGGGGTGTAATCAAGCTCGGGAGCTCCGGCGGGAATCAGAATGATTCAAGCACAAGCGGGAACCTCATTACTTGCTGCGGAGGCACGCTCGGCTCACTGGTGACGCGGGGCGGCACGCAATACATCCTGAGCGACAATCACGTGCTTGCGCGCACCGATCTTGCTGCTATTGGTGAGTCCATCATCCAGCCGGCACTTGTCGATACCAGCTGCGGACAAGGAGTCTTCGCGACCGTCGGGCAGCTTTCTCAGTTTTACAACCTGGAAATGGGGACGGCTCCCAAGATCGACGCGGCCATCGCACAGGCGGTCACCGGAGCCGTGGACCCAAGCGGAAACATTCTCTTCCTCGGGGCCACGACAGATGCCAACAACGTTCCGCTGCCGGGAGCTCCGCATGCCGGTTCCGGTGTCGCCGCTTCGCTCAGCATGGCCGTGACGAAGAGTGGCCGCTCGACAGGCCTCACGTGTTCCACGGTTCTGTCAACAAACGCGACGGCCTCGGTCCAGTATCAAAAAGGCTGCGGAACGGGAACGATGTTCAGCGAAACTTTTACCAATCAGGTGGACGTTGCCGGCGGCAGCTTCAGCGCTGCAGGGGATTCCGGATCGCTCATCGTTACGCAAAACACAGCCGATCCGGTGGCGCTGGTCTTCGCTGGTTCCGACGCCGATACCGTGGGCAATCCCGTGTCGGACGTGCTGAATTTCTTCCAGAGTGGCGGCAACAGCGTCACGTTTGTAGGTGGTGCGACACATCAAGTCATTGGATGCACTCTGCCGGTTAAGCCTGCTTCGGCGACTTTAACGGTGCCGAGTTCGACGGCCTCAGCCGGAGGGCTACAAAAGGCCGTTGCCGCGCGTGATGCGCACGCCCGGGAACTCCTCGCCTACCCGGAAGTGCAGGCTGTCGGCGTGGGAGTGAGCTACGACAACCCGGCTGAGCCAGCGATTCTGCTTTTCGTAAACAAAGGGCAACCGCCGAGGAACCTCCCGGCGGCTGTCGATCGCATCCGCACACGCATGGTCGAAGGCGAACCTTTTTCCGAGCGCGGCGTTTTGTCGCCCGAGGAAAGCGCCACCCTAGAGCAATCCGCGGCGCTCCCGCAGCTTGTCTATTCCATCTCGGAGGCAGAGGTTTCGCGCGCCAAGATCGTGCATGAAGCGCACGTCGATGAACTGATGAAGATGGATGGCGTGCAGGGAGTGGGAATTACCTCAAGCGTGGATTCGCCCGGCGAGGCGGCGCTGATGATTTTCCTCATCCGTGGGGTGGCGCATCCAGCGATCCCGCCGGTCATCGACGGATTGCGCACACGCGTCCGCGAATCCACGCGCTTCCGTGCGGGTTTTGGCGACTCCCAGCCAAAGCGCGGTTGTTCCCTGCCAAGCCCAGGGAAAAAACCCTAAAAACAGCCTGGCAAAGTCGCAACCAGTTAGCCGGGTAAAACCGGAGGTCAGCCCCAACCACCCCGTTTGCGCTCTTAACTTGACTGACTTAACTTAAACCCTTTCCTTCCACATCGTGTGGGCGTAGAATTCGCTCAAAATCAAGCCGAGTGCGCTCCTTCGGCGGTGCTCGACCTGTCGGGAGGATGCTATGCGTCGGACGATCTTCATTGCGAGTGCAGTGCTGCTCTGTGGAATTCTCTGCCCCAAGCCAAATTTCACTCAGGAAAAAACGGGCTCCTCGGAACCCAAGATGACGCCCGAGGATGCCGCAAAGAAAAACCCCATTACGCCCTCGCCAGAAGGACTGGCGGAAGCACGCAAGCAGTACGGGTATGACTGTGCCATGTGCCACGGCAAGGATGGAGGCGGTAAAGGCGACCTTGCCCAGGATATGAAACTGGAGCTTCATGACTGGCGTGATCCCTCGACGATTGAAAAGATGACGGACGGCGAGCTCTTCTGGGTCATCAGCTACGGCAGGGGGAAAATGGTGGGAGGGGAAGCTGACCGGTCACCTGAAAAGATGCGCTGGAAACTCGTGAATCTGGTGCGCTCCTTTGGAAAGAAGGGCGCGGGGACGGCGGCAGCCGCGGACAAGCCCAAGACCGAGCCCCAACCTTAACCCATCCAGGCGAGCTCCTCTCGGTGACTCGCAACGCCAGCTATAATAGCAAGCCTGCCGATCACCTCCGGCCGCTCGTTGACTCGTGGTATGCTCGCTTGAAGAATTTTTTGAGGAGCACGTTCATGGCCCACCCGCCGCAGTTTTTGAAGCTGGTCAACGAGGCGAAGAAGAACATTAAAGAGACGAATGTAGCCGAGGTCAAGCGCCGCCTCGATGCGGGAGAGAAATTGATCCTGGTGGATACTCGCGAGGACAGCGAGTGGGCCAACGGACACCTACCCGGAGCGATCCACTTGGGAAAAGGCGTCATCGAGCGCGACATCGAACAGCAGGTGCCTGATACGAAGAGCAAACTCATTCTGTACTGTGGTGGCGGCTTCCGTTCCGCGCTGGCCGCGGAAAATCTTCAGAAAATGGGTTACTCCAACGTGGAATCGATGGACGGCGGATGGAAGGGCTGGATTTCCGCCGGATTGCCTACGGCCAAGGGATAACAACTTTTTGCGGTTTTGCTTTTCTGCTGGAAGAGAATTGGCTGGGGCGGGAGGATTCGAACCTCCACCATCCTCATTAACAGTGAGGTGTCCTACCGGTTGGACCACGCCCCAGCGGGCGCCAATTCCCCGACGATCGCGGGGAAATGAAGTAGGTGGGCTCTGCCGCAGGACCGGCCGGCAGGGTTATCTCTAAAATACCACGGAATCGACACAGGACGCTCGGCGGTTGTTCAAAAAATTTCCCAAAAATCTTTGCACCCATTGCCTCCCTCGTGCATCTAGAACCATGGAAGCCGACATTCAGAAGGGAGTGGAAGGGCATTCGCTTTTTTTTTGAAGAAGCTGGAGAATCTGAACCGCACCAAGCCGGCGGACGATCCCCGCAGTAGCTGATCGAGACGGACCACCGAGCGGGTCAGTGCAAACGAACCTGCGTCAGGTTTTTTACGGATATGCGTGCCGCGAGCGATTTCATATTCTGGGAAGACGCCGCGAAGGAAAATGCGTTTGAAATTTGCGACATGAAAAAAGTTGAAGCAGAAGTCTAAGACCTGAAGTTCTTGAAGTTCTTGAGAAAGGTTGCAATCCAGAAAGTTTTGGTGGAAACTATGCGGTCGACTGGCCCGGGTTTTGCACTTCCCGGTTAACACGTGGGACGCCCTAGCCTAGGGCCCATTCAGCGCGCTCCCCGCCAAAGTGCAAAACGAGCATGGCGCAGATTTTTCATCGAAGCACAAACTTCATCGCCCGATTTAGTGTCTTCTCGTTTATTTTTATCATGGGTTTTGCGGTCTTGGCGGTGCTCCAGGCGGCACGTTCTCCTTACATGACGCGCCAGAACATCACGCGCGAACAACCCGTGCAGTTCAGCCACAAACATCATGTGGGAGACGACGGAATCGATTGCCGCTACTGCCACACGAGCGTAGAGATTTCAGCGGTGGCGGGAATCCCACCGACCAAGACGTGCATGAACTGCCATTCCGTACTGTTCAGCAATGCGGGCTATCTCGATCCGGTGCGCGAAAGCTATCGCACCGACACCTCGATTGAATGGGTCAAGGTGCATCGGCTGGCGGACTTCGTGTATTTCAACCACAGCATACACGTCAACAAGGGCGTCGGCTGCACCACCTGTCACGGCCCGATCGACCAGATGCCGCTGGTCTTTCAGGCCAGCACCCTGCTCATGCAGTGGTGCGTAGATTGCCACAGGAATCCCGCGCCGAACCTCCGGTCAATGGACAAGGTATTTGCGATGGATTGGAAACCGGGAGCCGATCAGGAGGAATTGGGCGAGAAATTCATGAAGGAACGAAAGATTCGGACAGCCGCCGAGCTGACCAGTTGCTCGACCTGTCATCGCTAGCGGATCGTATGAGCGCGCAACGTCACGAAGAATACCAGGACGATAGGCCGGCAGTAGACCAACATTTGGAAGAACTGTCTCTGCAGCCAAGGCCGCTCGACTTGGCTGCGGTGCGCGCGCAATTGCGAGCCAAGACGGGCAAGCAATATTGGCGCACGCTCGAAGAACTCTCCGGAGATCCCAGTTTTCAAGAGTTGCTCCACAGGGAGTTCCCGCGTCAGGCACCCTCGGAATGGGACGACTCCGTCGACCGGCGCGACTTCCTAAAGCTCATGGCCGCCTCGCTCGCGTTGGCCGGCCTTAGCGGTTGCGAGCGCCTACCAGAGCAGCACATCGTTCCCTACGTCAAGCAGCCCGATGGGTTGGTGCTCGGCAAGCCGCAGTTTTACGCCACGGCCATGCCTTTTCTAGCGGACGCCATCGGCTTGCTGGTCGAGAGCCACGAAGGGCGGCCCACGAAGATTGAAGGCAATCCGGACCATCCTGGGAGCCTCGGCGCGACCAACGTCTATGCGCAAGCTTCGATTCTCAATCTGTACGATCCGGACCGCGCGCAAACGGCCACCAGAGCGGGCGAGATTCGGACCTGGTCGCAGTTCGTGGAAGCCGCGCAGGGGGTGGCGGCAACGCTAAAGGCCACACGCGGCGAAGGCCTGCGCATTCTGTCGGGAATCATCACTTCGCCGACACTCACCGCACAGATCGAAACGCTCTTGTCACTCTACCCGCTGGCCAAATGGCACCATTGGGAGCCAGCCGTAGGCGACGGCGCGCGCGAAGGCGCCAAGCTGGCGTTCGGGGCTTACGTCAACACCGTTTACCGTCCTGGAAAAGCGGACGTCATTCTGTCGCTCGATTCGGATTTTCTCGCCAGCGGTCCGGGGCACATTCGGTACGCGCGGGAGTTTTACGAACGTCGCAAGCTGAACGGCCCGGGCGCCACGATGAACCGGCTGTACATTGTAGAGCCCACGCCTAGCGTGACGGGAGCGAGCGCCGACCACCGGCTGCCGCTGCGCGCCTCGGAAGTCGAACCGTTTGCGCGAGCTGTCGCGGAGAAGCTGGGACTCGGTGGTTCCGCGAAGGTTCCACCGGCTGCGGAGAAGTGGCTCGCGGTTGTGGCGCGTGACCTGGAGAAGCACAAAGGCGCCTCACTGGTGGTTGCCGGAGAGCAGCAGCCCGCGGAAGTTCACGCGCTCGCGCATGCCATCAACGCAGAGCTCGGCAATGTGGGCGCCACGTTGTATTACACCGATCCCGTCGAAGCGCATTCGGTAAATCACCTGGAATCCCTCCGCGAGGACTTTGATTTTGTGTCCAAGCTCAAATTCGACCAGCAGCGCAAGCGCAAGAAGATCCAAACGGTCATTCACGTCAGCTCGCATTTTGACGAGACGTCGGAATACTGCGACTGGCACGTGGCGGAATCGCACTATCTGGAGAGCTGGGGGGATGCGCGAGCGTTTGATGGGACCGTCAGCGTGGTACAACCGCTGATTGCGCCGCTCTATCGCACGCACTCCGCCCGCGAGGCGGTGGGAGCGTTTACCGACAAGCCGGGCCTCTCCGATTATGACGCTTTGCGCGAGAGATTGCAGGCCACCAGTCCTTCCGGCGACTTCGAGAAATTCTGGCGCAAGACACTGAACGATGGGGTGGTAGCGGGCTCGGCGCTGCCGCCCAGTAAGCCCGCGCTGAAGTTCAGCTTGGCAAGTCTTCCCGCACCTAAGGCGCTGTCCGAGGACCTCCTTGAATTCATTTTCCGCGCGGATCCCTGCGTGCACGACGGGCGCTTTGCCAATAACGGCTGGCTCCAGGAATTGCCGAAACCGGTGACCAAGCTCACTTGGGACAACGCGGCACTGGTCAGCCCGAGGACCGCGGAGAAACTGGGCTTGACGCAACGCGTCGCCCTGCGTGGCGGCGAACACGGCCAGATTCTTTCCAATGTCGTGGACATCGCGCTTTCCGGAAGCAAAGTGACGGCAGCCGCGTGGATCCTGCCCGGCCAGGCCGATGGGGTGGTCGTACTGCCGCTCGGGTATGGCCGCAAAAGAGCCGGCTACACCGGCACGAACAAGGGCTTCAATGCCTATGCCGTGCGCCATTCCGATGCCCTTTGGGCGGCAGCTGCGCCAGCCAGCGCTATTCAGAAAACCGGCGACAACTACCCGCTCGCCTGCACGCAATATCATTTCAACATGGAAGGGCGGCAAATCCTCGCCGCCGGCACGCTCGAGGAATACCGCAAAAATCCGGCCTTTGCGCACGACGATGAGGAGTTCCAGAAGAAAAAGAAGGACGAGCTGACGCTTTACAAGGAAGAAGAGAACCCCTACGACAAGATGCAGTATCGCTGGGCGATGGCCATTGACCTGAACAGCTGCAACGGATGCAACGCCTGCGTCGTGGCTTGCCAGTCGGAAAACAACATCGCCGTGGTCGGCAAAGAGCAGGTCATGCGCGGACGAGAGATGCACTGGATTCGCATCGACCGCTACTACGGGAACGTCAAAGCCAACGTCGGCGATCCTCGCGCCCAGGATGAATCGCTCGATAATCCCGAGACGTTCTTCCAGCCCGTGCCGTGCCAGCAGTGCGAAAACGCGCCTTGCGAAGAGGTTTGCCCGGTAGGCGCGACGGTGCACAGCGCCGAGGGCCTGAACGACATGGTCTACAACCGGTGCATCGGCACGCGCTACTGCTCGAACAACTGCCCGTACAAAGTCCGCCGTTTCAACTTCCTACGCTTCCAGGATTGGGAAACGCCGCAGTTCAAGCTCCTGCGGAATCCCGAGGTCACCGTGCGCAGCCGCGGCGTGATGGAAAAGTGCACCTACTGCATCCAGCGCATCACCAACGTGCGCATCGAAGCAGAAAAGAAGAATACCGCCATTCCTGACGGCGCAATCGTCACCGCCTGCGAGCAGGCCTGCCCCACCGAGGCCATTGTCTTCGGCAACGCCAACGATCCGGCCAGCCGGGTCTCCCAATTACGCGCACAGAAGCGCAACTACACGATTTTGGGGGAATTGAACACCCGGCCGCGCACCACCTACCTTGCGGCGGTCCGTAATCCCAATCCTGAACTGGAGAAAGCATGAGCGCCGGGCAGCCGCCAATTGATTCCTCCGAAATCCGCCGCCTCACGCCAGTGCTAGGCCCGGGCTACACTTTTGGCTCGGTCACCGACAAAATCAGCTCCATCGTCCTCACGCGGCCGACTTCCTTCGGCTGGTACATGGGTTTTTTGATTGCCTTCGGCCTCACTGGCTTGATGACCGTCGCCATCGGCTGGCTCTTCACCAAGGGCACGGGCATCTGGGGCATCAACATCCCCATCGTCTGGGGCTTCGCCATCGTGAATTTCGTCTGGTGGATCGGTATCGGCCACGCCGGGACGCTCATTTCGGCCATCCTGTTCCTCTTGAACCAGAAGTGGCGCACCTCGATCAACCGATTTGCCGAAGCCATGACGCTCTTTGCGGTGGCCTGCGCGGGCATTTTCCCGCTGATTCACACCGGGCGCCCGTGGATGGCCTTTTATATGTTCCCCTATCCCAGCACCATGGGCCTCTGGCCGCAGTTTCGCAGCCCGCTGATCTGGGACGTTTTTGCGGTTTCCACATACGGAACGGTTTCGCTGATTTTCTGGTTCGTGGGCTTGATCCCGGACCTGGCCACGCTTCGCGATCACGCAGTTAAAAGGCCGGCGCAGATTATCTACGGCATGCTTTCCATGGGCTGGCGGGGTTCCGCACGGCACTGGCACCGCTACCAGTCCGCCTATCTTCTGCTGGCGGGCCTGGCCACGCCGCTCGTGCTCTCCGTGCACACCGTGGTGAGTTTCGATTTCGCCATCGCCATTGTTCCCGGCTGGCATACGACCATCTTCCCGCCGTACTTTGTCGCCGGGGCCATCTACTCCGGCTTCGCCATGGTCCTGACCATCGCCATCCCCTTGCGCAAAGCTTATGGCCTAGAAGATTTCATCACCATGAGGCACCTCGACAACATGGCCAAGGTCATGCTCGCGACCGGCCTGATCGTGGCCTACGGCTACTTCTTCGAAATGTTCCTGTCACTCTACAGCGGAAATAAATTTGATGTGTTCCTCGTCGAGCAGCGCCTGCACGGCCCGTATGCTCCGTTCTACTACGCGCTGATTCTTTGCAACATCCTCATGCCGCAAATGCTGTGGTCTTACAGATTGCGCCACAACGTCGCGTTCTTGTTCTTCATGTCCATCGTGGTGAACGTCGGCATGTGGCTCGAGCGTTTCGTCATCGTGGTGATCAGCTTGACGCGCGATTTCGTTCCGTCCGCTTGGGGACGCTACTGGCCCACCTTCTGGGACTGGGCTACCTTCATCGGCACCATCGGCATGTTTGTGACTTTACTGTTCCTGTTCGTCCGCGTTTTACCGGCGATTTCCATTGCAGAGATGCGCGAGCTTGTAGCGGAGACTTCTGAGGATAAAAATTAATGGAGCAGCGTTCTCATATTTATGGGGTGCTGGCAGAGTTTGCTACTCCGGAACAGCTCCTCGAAGCCGTCAAGAAGGTGCGCGAGGCCGGCTATCGCCACATAGACGCCTTTACGCCGTTTCCCGTCGAAGGCCTCTACGAAGCCATGGGTTTGAAGCGCAACAACGTGCCGCTCATTACCCTGCTCGGCGGTTTGGCCGGTGGTATTGGCGGTTTTGGTTTCCAATATTGGGTGAACACCTTGGCCTACCCCATGAATATCGGGGGCCGCCCGCTGAATAGCTGGCCGGCATTTATTCCCGTGACCTTTGAGCTTACCGTCCTGGGCGCCTCTCTCTGTGCGGTCTTCGGCATGCTCGCGCTCAACCGCCTCCCGCATCCGCACCATCCCGTCTTCAACGTGCATCGCTTCAAGCACGCATCGTCGGACCGCTTTTTCCTTTGCATCGAGTCCAACGACGCAAAATTTCATGTGGAGGAATGCGCGCGTTTCCTGCACGACCTCCATGCGCATCATGTCACAGAGGTTGCCAATGATTAGCCGATCGCGCTTCCTGCTCGTCGGCTGCGCTGCGGCGGCCTTGCTCTCGAGCGCGGGCTGCCGGTATCTGCACCAAGACATGGCCGACCAGCCAAAGAACCGGCCGCTCTCTCCTTCGGATTTCTTCCCCGATGGCCGGTCCGAACGCCCGCCGGTTGAAAATACCGTGGCTCGCGGCGCCCCGGCCGACGATGACCTGTTCGCGCCCAAGGATTCCAACGCTTTCCCGTTGCCTGTGAACCAGGAACTGCTCGAACGCGGCGAGGAGCGTTACAAGATTTTCTGCTCTCCGTGTCACGGCCTGCAAGGCGACGGCAACGGCACGATTGCCATGCGCGGCATGAAGCGTCCGCCCACCTACCATCAGGACCGTCTTCGCCAGGCGCCTAACGGCTATTTCTACGACAACATCACCAACGGTTTTGGCGCCATGTACGGCTACTCGGCACAGATTCCTCCGCGGGACCGCTGGGCCATCATTGCCTACGTTCGCGCATTGCAGCTCAGCCGCAACGCGAAGGTGGCGGATCTCCCGACCGCACTTCGCCAAAAGTTGGGCCAGGCCGGCTTCACCAAGCCGGGGTCCGAGCCGAAGCCAGAAACAAGCACGACGAAAGAATCCACCGGAGGGCGTAACTGATGGCCGAGCAGCAATATTCTGCGCCCGAAAGCGTGACCCGTCTCGAGCAGCGTGCGTTTGTTGTTGGCGCCGTGGCCCTGGGGCTGGCCGCCTTAGGAGCCCTTCGTTCGCCAGAGACCTTTTATCCCTCCTATTTGATGAGTTTCCTGCTGGTATTGGGCCTGGCGCTCGGTTCCCTGGGGCTCGTGATGCTGCAACACCTAACTTCCGGCCACTGGGGCATCATCATCCGCCGTCCGCTCGAATCGGCTACGCGCACGCTGCCGCTGCTGGTTGTGCTCTTCCTGCCGATCGCCATCTCAGGCATGAAACACCTGTATCGCGCGTGGCTCGATCCCGAGGAGCTTCACAAAGAGCCGTTGTCAAAATTCCAGCAGGGCTATCTCACCCATAATGGCTATCTCGTGCGCGCCCTCATCTATTTTGCGGTGTGGCTGGCCCTGATGTTCATCTTTAACGGTTTGTCCAAGCAGCAGGACACCAACCGGGAGGATCGCGCCCTGCGCCGCAGGCTGAAAATGCTGGCCGGACCCGGAATCATCCTTTATGTATTCGCCATGAGTTTCGCGGCCATCGACTGGGTGATGTCTCTCTCTCCGCACTGGGCTTCGACCATCTATGGGTTCCTGTTCGTCGCCGGCCAGCTCGTCTCCTCCATGTCCTTCATGATTTCGACGGTCGTGCTGCTGGCTCGAACGGAGCCCTTTTCGAACGTGCTGCAGGCCCGCCATCTGCATGATCTCGGCAAGCTTCTTCTGGCCTTTGTCATGCTGTGGGCGTACTTCGATTTCTCGCAATTGCTCATCATCTGGTCGGGAAATCTGCCTGAAGAAATCACCTTTTACCGCACGCGCCTCTACGGAGAGTGGGGCGTCGTGGCCGTCATTGTGCTGGTGTTTCATTTCTTTGTTCCCTTCTTCCTGCTGCTTTCGCAGGACCTCAAACGCAATCGCAAAGTGCTGCCCAGAATCGCCATGTGGCTCATCCTGATGCGCCTGGTGGACCTTTTCTGGATGACCCGGCCGGAGTTCACCTCCCGCGCCGTACCCACTTGGCTCGATCTGCTCTTGCCCATCGCCCTGGGCGGCTTGTGGCTCGGCTTCTTTGCTTTCAACCTAAAGCAATGCCCGCTTTTGCCGCTCGGCGACCCGGGACTCGCGGAGGCCATTAAACATCATGAGCACTGAGCCTCATTCGAGCGGTCAGCCGACCGGCCGCGGGCCGCGGCACGCGGACGTCGCTTTCGAAGAACGCGACATCAAGCCCAGCACTATGTATTGGTACTTGTTGGCCTTGGGCCTGGCCACCGCCGGCGCTCTGCTCATCTGCATTTTTGTTTTGCGCTTTACCTCCAACCTCGCGGCTTCTTCCGAGGCCCCGCCCCCACCCTCCCGAGTGGCACAAAGCAAGGATGCTCGCATGCCCCCCGAACCGCGGCTGCAAGGTGTTCCCGGGCACCCCAACGATCCGCAGAAGGACTTGCGGGAAAAACTGCAAGCGGA
>WNGD01005460.1_pt1 | contig 12324 bp, 15 predicted proteins | sample 5400671 | NCBI WGS metagenome assembly WNGD01 (sample SAMN13153369, study PRJNA577476) | soil metagenome | isolation source: 40 cm soil or saprolite under grassland replicate 2 | place: USA:California | collected 2016-06-15
AGCGGCGGGCCGATCACGCCGCCGGCGGAGTAGCTGGCGATCCACACGCCGATGGCGACGGAGCGCTGCTGAGGGTCGAGAAACATGTTGCGAATGAGGGACATGGTCGACGGCGCCAGAGTCGCACCGGCGAGGCCGAGCACCGCGCGAGCCGCGATCAGCATCGAGGGCGTGCGGGAGAAGGCGGCGAGCACCGAGGCGACGCCGAACGCGACCGCGCCGATCATCAGCAGCCGGCGGCGGCCGATCCGGTCGCCCAGCGTGCCCATCGTGATCAGCGACCCGGCGACCAGAAAGCCGTAGATGTCGATGATCCACAGCAGCTCGGTGCTGCTGGGCTTCAGGTCCCTACTGAGCGACGGGACCGCGAGGTTCAGCACGGTAAGATCCATGGAGTAGAGCAGGCAGGGCAGGGCGATCACGGCAAGCCCGATCCACTCGCGACGCGTGGCCTTGGGTGCGGTCACGCGGGCTCCACCGCCACCTTGATACTGCGCCACCTTCCCTGGCGGAACCGCAGGACGCTCAAGGCGCACCGCGTCATGTGCCCCAACAGGATCGCCGTCCAGATGTCGGCGGGCCGTAAGCCCTTCGTCGCCTGGAGCAGCGCGCACAGGCCGAGCGGGACGACGATCTGAGATACGATGGAGATGTAGAGCGGCGAGCGGGTGTCGCCCGTGCCCTGGAGGCCCCCCGTGTACGTGAGCGCCACCGTGACGAACAGCCCCGACACACTGAGGAACCCGAGCAGCTGCACGCCGATGCCGACGACCACCGGGTCGGTCATACCGAACACCCCGAGCAGGGAGCGCGGGATCGAGACGAACAGGATGCCGATCGCGGCCGCGAGGCCGAGGCCCAGCCCCGCCGCGACGTGCACGCCCTGCACCGCGCGCTCGGGACGGCCGGCCCCGAGGTTCTGGCCACCGACGGTCGCGGCGGCGCTCATCAACCCCACCGACGTCCACGTGATGAACGAGAACAGCTCGGTATACCCCACCGCATAGGCGGCTTGCGCCTCGGCGCTCTGCGCCAACGAGCCGATGAAACGCAGCAGCAGCACGCCCGCGACGTTCATCGCGATTCCCTGAAAGCCGGTGGGCAGCCCGAAGCGGAACAGCTCGCGGATGATGCCCCAGTCGGGCCGCCAACTCATGCCGCGGTGCCACCTCACCGGGAGCCGCCCCGAGAACAACAGGTATCCGGCGATGCCGCTCACGACCAGCCCTGCGACCGTCGTGCCGACGGCGGCGCCGGCGGTGCCCAAGCGCGGGAAGGGTCCGAGGCCGGTGATGAACGCCACGTTGCACGCGATGTTCAGAGCGGTGAGGAGGACCCCCAGGCGCAGCGGCGTGCGCGCGTCGCCCGCCGACCGCAGAGCCCCGCTCACCATGAAGAAGAGCAGCATTCCGAGGCTGCCCACGAACATGATACGGAGGAACGGCAGCGCCTCGGCCTGCACGGCGGGCGCGGCGTTCACCACGCCGAGCAGCGACGGCGCCAGCACCCACCCCAGCGGGGCCAACAGCAATCCCCATAGCGCCACCGCCGCAAGGAACGCTTGATAGACTGTGCGATTCACCTTCTCGGGCTCGTTGGCCCCCGCGAAGCGGGCCACCAGCACGCCCATGCCGCCGAACACCGAGATCACGAACACGATGACCACGATGAAAATCTGGATCGCGACGCCGATCGCGGCGTTGCCGGCGTACCCCACGAAGTGCCCCACCAGGGCGTGATCGACCACGCCCTGGAGCCCAGCGATGAGGTTCTGCAGCATCGTGGGCCAGGCGAGCATCCAGACGGCGCGAGCGAGCGGACCGTCGACGATGGAGCGATCGAGCGGTTTACTTCCCCCGCTTGGCATCCAGGCTCCACGGCCCCGGCCCTGCGGCGGAGAGATAGAGCCAGGTAAAGCAGAACAGGATGGCGGGGTGTCCCTGATTGAGCACCGGCCAAAAGCCCTGTGGCGCGTGGCCCAGGAAATACGCGATCGCCATCTCACCCGAGAGGACGAAGGCCATGGGCCGCGTGAACAGTCCGAGGAGAAGGAGCAGGCCGCCGAAGACCTCGAGCGTTCCGGCGATGCCCGGCAGTGACGTGATCGGCGCGGTGCCCCCGCCCGGCATGATGGCCGCCGGAAACGCGAACAGCTTGGCCGACCCGAACTGCATGAAAAGGAATGCGGCGACGATCCGGAGGACGCTGAGCAGGTAGGGCGCCCGCGTCGGCCATTTCGCCGCGATGCTTGGTGCGGTCATGATACGCGTCTCACTTTCCGCTCTCTAGGGGTGAAGGGAACCCGGCCGCCGGTTGACAGCCACGAGCCTCCCAGAATGAGGAGCAACCCGACGACCGACATCGCGCCCAGATGCTCGTCCAGCACTACGACGCCGAGCAGGACCGCCACCAAGGGGTTGATGTAGGTAATGACGCTCGCCCGGCTCGGTCCCGCCTCTGCGATGAGCTGAAAGAATACGACGAGCCCCAGCGCCGTGCAGACCACGCCGAGCACGGCGATCGCCCAGAGCGCGGACGCCGGGATCGCGTGCGGCGGCCTCGCGAGGACCGCCGGTAGCAACGCGACCGCGGACACGGTCAGACTCGCGGCCACGGGCCCGAGCGGGTCGAGGTCGGCCAATCGGCGGCTCACGATGATGGGCGCCGTGGCGTACCCCAGGGTCGCCACGAGCACGAGGGCGGCACCCAGCAGCTCGTCGGGGCGACCGGCGACATCGACGCCGAGCAAGGCCACGACCCCGCCGAGACCGGCCACGAGCCCGATCAGCCGGAGTCCCGTCGGCTTGTCGGCGGGCGACAGGCGCACCGACAAGAGCGCCACGAAGAGCGGCATCGTGGCGATGAGAATCGCGGCCAGTGACGACGAGATGTAGCGCTCGCCCATCGCGATGAGGACGAAGGGCACGGCGATTTCGCATGCGGCGTAGGCGGCGATCGCGCCGCCGCGCTCCCGCAGGCCGCGCAGCGCGCCGCGGTGCAGCGCCAAGGGCAAAAGGAGCGCGGCGCCGAGGGCGACCCGCGCCCAGGCGATAAAGGCGGGCGGCACGCCGGCGTCGACGGCGACTCTAATGAAGAGGTACGGCACGCCCCAGACGCCCGAGCTCAGGGCGAAGAGCCACCAAGCGCGGGGGGTCATTTGGTCGCCGCGGTGTCAAGGATTGCTCGGCAGCGTGCCATCAGACGAGCGTCTCCCAGTTGCTCTGTCCACGCGGGGAATGCGGAGCCGGGCCCGCGCCACCGCAGCTCGTCCACCTCGCGGAACAGGGGCGCGTCGGTCCTGAGCGTCGCCAGATTCTTGAACAGCAGCGCCCGGTCGCGCTGCTCCCCGAGCACGCTGGGTGGAAAGTCCTCGATCGCGCCGTGCTGGTTCAGGAGCCGCGCCGCCGTGACCGCTCCGATCCCCGCAATGCCCGGATACCCGTCGGCCGCGTCGCCCACCAGGGCGAGGAAGTCGGGAATCAACACAGGGTCCACGCCGAACTTCTCGCGTACCCCGGCTGCATCCCGGATCTTGTGTCCTTTGCGGTCGACCTGTACGACGCGACTCCCTCGGACGCATTGCGCCAGATCCTTGTCGGGCGTCCAGATGCAGACTTGCTCCACGCTTTCGTCTCCGGAGGCGATCTGCGCCGCGGACGCGAGTGCGTCGTCCGCCTCGAGCCGGGTCATCGCCCATACCACCACGCCGATGGCGGTGAGCGCGTCTTCGAGCGGGTGGAACTGCGCGAGCAGGGCGGGCTCGATGCCTTCGCCGGTCTTGTACCCGGGCCAGAGATCGTTGCGAAACGACTCGATGACGTGGTCGGTCGCCACGCCGACGTGCGTGGCTCCCTGCTCGATCATCTCGAATACCGAATGCAGCACGCCGACGACGGCGCCGAACGGCCTGTCCTCGCCTTTGGTGACGTGACGCCGGCCGTAGAACTGGCGGAACAATTCGTACGTACCGTCGATGAGATGAACGATCATGGGCCGGGCGCGCACCGAGCGGCGCGCTCGAGCAGCAGCGTGCGCTCGCGGGCGTTCCGCGTGAGCGAGGCCGCCCGCTCGAACTCGGCGCGGGCCTCGCCCCAGCGGCCGAGCTTCGCCAGGAAATCGCCGCGCACGCTCGGCAGGAGATGGTAGCCGGCGAGGGCGGGCTCGGCCGTCAGTGGATCCACGATCTCGAGCCCCGCGGCCGGACCGAAGGCCATGGAATACGCCACGGCGCGGTTCAGCTCGACGACGGGGGACTGCGTGAGCTGAGTGAGCGCGTCGTACAGCGCCGTGATGCGGGTCCAGTCCGTCTCTTCCGCCGTGCGCGCACGCGCGTGACAGGCGGCGATGGCCGCCTGGAGTGAAAAGGGCCCGAGCGCGCCAGCGGGCGCCGCGGCACGCTCGAGCGCCGCGAGACCGCGGCGGATGAGGAGTTGGTCCCAGCGCCCCCGGTCTTGGTCGAGCAGCAGGATCGGCTCACCCGCCGGACCGACCCGCGCCTTGAGCCGCGACGCCTGGATCTCCATCAGCGCGACGAGGCCGTGGACCTCCGGGTCCTTGGGCGCGAGCTCGGCCAGGATGCGGCCGAGCCGGAGGGCGTCCTCGCACAGCGCCGGTCGCACCCAGTCGTCACCGGCGGTCGCCGAGTAGCCCTCGTTGAAGATGAGGTACAGGACATCCAGCACCGACGAAAGACGCGTGGTGAGCTCGGCGCCGCGCGGCACCTCGAACGGGACGCGTGCCTCGCGGAGCGTCCGCTTGGCCCGGACGATGCGCTGCGCGATGGTCGGCTCGGGAACGAGAAACGCCCGCGCGATCTCCTCGGTCGTCAGGCCGCCCAGCAGGCGCAGCGTGAGGGCCACGCGCGCTTCGGTCGAGAGCACGGGATGGCACGTCGTGAAGATCAGGCCCAACAGGTCGTCGCCGACGTGATCGTCGATTGCCGCATCGAGCTCCCGCTCGGGGCTCTCTTCCCGAGCGCGCAGCTCGTGACCGACCTCCACGTGCTTGCGCTCGAGCAGCTTGCCGCGCCGAAACAGGTCGATCGCCCGGTGCTTGGCGGTGGCCATCAGCCAGGCGCCCGGGTTGTCCGGGACGCCCGACTCGGGCCACCGCTCGAGCGCGGCGACGAGCGCGTCCTGCGCGAGATCCTCGGCCAGCCCGACGTCGCCGGTGATCCGCGTGAGCCCGGCGATGAGCTTGGCGGACTCGATCCGCCAGACGGCGTCGATGGCGCGGTGGGTATCGGTAGCCGTCACGGCTCCACGACGAGCTGGCGGGTTGGTCGCACTTCGACCGTACCCAGAGGTGCGCTCGGGAAGCGCGCCGCCACCTGGATCGCCTCGCTCATGTCGCGTGCCTCGATCAGGTAGAACCCGGCCACCAGCTCCTTCGCCTCGGTGAAGGGCCCGTCGGTGACGGTCGGCTTCCCGTGGCGAGCCCGGAGCCAGGCGGCCGTGGCGGCCGGCTCGAGGGCCTCCGCCTCGATGAAGTGCCCGCTCGCCCGGAGCGCGTCGTTGAGGGCGAGGTGGCCCGCATTGAGGGCGTTCATCTCGCCCGCGGGCAATGCGGCCATCTTCTGTTCGTCCAGGTAGATCAGACACAGGTATTTCATCGATACTCTTCTCCTTGTCTGCGCTCGTTCTGCGCGATCCGCGCCTTGACGAGCTTCCGCACTAACGCCTTGGGGAGCGGCTTGTCGGCGGTAAAGCGGATGGTGCCCTTGGACACCTCGTACGCCGCGAGCTCCTTCTTGAACACCTTCGTGAAATAGGTGCTCATGAAGAGGCTGCAGTGCTGCTTGAACGCGGCGAAGCCCACCAGCATGCCGTGGTGTTTGAACATCGGGATCCCGTAGCTGATGACCTCGGTCGCCTCGGGCGCGGCGGCCTTGATCGTCTGGCGCAGCTGCTGGAGCGCGGCCCGCGGGGCGGGTGGAACCGCCCGCAAGTAGGCGGCCACCGAGGCGAATTTTTTCATGGGGCGAAGAACTCCTTCAGCAGGGGGGCGAGCGCCGCCGCCGCTACGTTGTGGGTCTGACTCGGGAGCGTGCGGAGACGCGCGCCGGGGATCACCTCCGAGAGGCGCTGGGCTGCCTCGCGCAGCACCGACACGCTCTTGTCACCGCTGAGTACGAGGGCCGGCATCGTGAGCGAGGCTGCCCGCCTGGCCGGCAACGAGAAGTCTCCCATTATTGCCGAGTCGTACTGAAGCGAGGGGGCTATCGCTTTGAGCTTGGACCACATCGGCAAGAACCGGAATACGGTCACGAGCCATCCGGGCATGCCGATGACGTCCTTCATGTAGAATTTTACCGCGTCGCCGCGCCGCCCCTCCGCGATGAGACGAACGAGCTGCGCGTGGTGGTCCGCGGGCGGCCGGACCATAAAGGGTGGCTCGTACAACGCGAGCTTCGTGATGCTGAGGCCGCTCGCCGCCGCCTCGAGCGCCAGCGCCGCGCCGGACGAGATGCCGTACACGGACGCCGCGCCGCCGGCCTCGTGGATCAAGGCGTCGAGATCATCGATCTCGCGCTCGACGGCGTAGGGCGCCGTGTCGCCGCTGTCACCACGACCGCGCCGGTCGTACATGAACACCGTGAAGTCCCGCGTGAGCAACGGCGCCAGCTTCGGCATCGGCCCGAACGCTCGGCTGCAGAACGCGCCATCCACCAGGATGACCGGCGGTCCCCCGCTGCCTAGGCGATCGTAGGCGATCGTCGTGCCGTCGCGCGAGCGTACCTGGCTCATGCAAGGTCCATCTTGCGGAAGCGCTCCACGGCCTCGCTGGGACCGAAGTCCTCCAGCTCGAACAGCTGGCGCACCTCGATCTCCGCTTCCTTGCCGTCCAGAGAGGGATTGGGGAAGCGCCGCGCCCACTCCATCGCCTCTTCCCTGGATTTGACCTGGATGAGGGTGTAACCGGCGATCAGCTCCTTCGATTCGGTGAAGGGGCCATCGACCACGCTGCGCTTCTGGCCCGAGTACTTCACGCGCCAGCCCTTCGAGGTCGCCTGGAGCCCGGACGCGTCCAGCAGCACGCCGGCCTTCTGCAGCTCCTCGTGGTACTTCGCCATCTCGTTGAGGATCTTCTCGTGCGGCATCACGCCCGCTTCGGATTCCTTCGTGGCCTTCACGATGATCATGAACCGCATGGTCCCTCCCTCGCTAGGCTCGCAGAGGAATGAGTGCCCGCAGCCGGTCCTCGCGGAGGTAAAGCCCTCCCCAGATCAGCAGGGCGACATAGACCGGGAACAACGTGGTGGAGAAGAGTGGACTGCCGATGCGCACCTGGGCTGCGATTGCGCCACCGAGATAGCCCGTCCAGAGAATCGCACCGAGAATGGAGGTGCGCGGAATCACGTAGACGACAAGGCAGATGAGCTCGAGCACTCCGAGGCCGAAAGCGAGGCTCACGGGATACCCGAGCTGCGCGAATCCATCGACAACTGGAGCGATCTTCATCATGTGTATGACGCTGTCGAAGAGCAGGAACAGCACGGCCAATCCGCTCATGATGCGTCCGACCCAGAGCCTATTCTGCATTGAGGTCTTCCTCTAGTTGACGTAGTGACGGAGCCGACTAGCGCTTCTTGGCCGCCCGGGCGCGCAGGCGCTCCTCTTGCTCCCTGAACTTCGGCTCGAGCGCGGGACCGAAGTCCTCCGCCTCGAAGACCTGCCGAATCTCGACCTCGAAGCCGTCGTCGAAGGGCGCGCGCTTGAGCCACGCGATCGCCTCGTCCTTGGACTTCACCTGCCACAGCCAGAAGCCGGCGATCAGCTCCTTCGTCTCCGTGAAGGGTCCGTCGGTCACGGTTCGCTTCGCTCCAGAGAACTTTACCCGCGCTCCCTTCGAGCTCGCCTGGAGCCCTTCCGCCGCGAGCAGCACGCCGGCTTTCGCCAGCTCTTCGTTGAACTTCCCCATCGCTGTCAGCGTCTTCTCGTCCGGGAGGACGCCGGCCTCCGAGTCCTTGTTGGCTTTGACCAGCACCATGAATCGCATCGTTCGGTCTCCTCGTGGGTGTCTACCTAAGCGACGAGTGAGGGACGGCGAGATCGACAGCGTGAGGACCGACGGGAGAGGGGGGATAAGGTCGTGAGGCCTACCCCCCGGCGATGGCCCCCAGGATAAGGAGGGGCTCCGCCCCCGAGGCGACCGCGTCGGGCAGCGGAGCGTCCGGCGGCTCGTGGGTCAGATCCCGCGCGCAGGCGAAGAACCGCAGGAACGGCCGGCGCTGCTCGGTGACGTGATCGCGGATCGTCCCGCGCAGCATCGGATACGTCGCCTCGAGCGCGTCCAGCACCGACGCCCGCGTGACCCGGCCGGGGATCTCGAGCTGCACCTCGTCGCGAACGTGCGCCAGGGTGCGCAGGTGCGGTGGGAGGGCGACGCGAATCACCGCTGCGTCTGGACTTCCACCGACAGTACGGCCGGGAGATCCCGCACGATGGGCGTCCAGCTGTCTCCAGCGTCGGCCGACATGTACACTTGTCCGCCCGAGGTGCCGAAATACACACCGCACTTATCGAGCGAGTCGACGGCCATGGCGTCGCGCAGCACGTTCACGTAGCAGTCCTGCTGTGGCAGGCCTTTTGTCAGCGCCTCCCACTCGTTTCCGCCCTTGCGGCTGCGGTACACACGCAGCTTCCCGTCGGGCACGTAATGCTCGGAATCACTCTTGATGGGGATGACGTAGACGGTCTCCGGCTCGTGCGCGTGCACGTCGATCACGAAGCCGAAGTCGGTGGGCAGGTTGCCGCTGATCTCGTGCCACGAGTCGCCGGCGTCGTCCGAGCGCATCACGTCCCAATGCTTTTGCATGAACAGCACATTGGGACGCGACCGGTGCAGCGCGATGCGGTGCACGCAGTGGCCGACCTCGGCGTTCGGGTCGGGGATGTACTGCGAGCGCAGGCCGCGGTTGATCGGCTTCCAGGTCGTGCCGCCGTCGTCGGTCCGGAACGCGCCCGCCGCCGAGATGGCCACGTACATCCGCCGGGGGTTCGTCGGGTCGAGCAGGATCGTGTGGAGGCACAACCCGCCGGCGCCCGGCTGCCACTTGGGCCCGGTGCCGTGGCCGCGCAGACCGGAGACCTCCTGCCACGTCGTGCCGCCGTCACCCGTTCGAAACAGCCCCGCGTCTTCCACTCCGGCGTACACCGTGTCGGGATCCGTGAGGGACGGCTCGAGGTGCCAAACGCGCTTGAACTCCCAGGGATGTTGCGTGCCGTCGTACCACTGGTGCGTGGTCAGGGGTTTGCCGGTGCCTGGCGACGTGTCGTAGACGAACTTGTTGCTCTCGCCGGCAGGCATGCCGTCCGGCGTCTTCGTCATTCCGCCCCCGGGCGTTTCCCAGGTCTTGCCGCCGTCGCACGAGCGCTGGATGACCTGTCCGAACCAGCCGCTCGACTGCGACGCGTACAGGCGGTTCGGATCGGCGGGGGATCCCTTCAGGTGATAAATCTCCCAGCCGGCAAAGTGCGGGCCGCTCACGTCCCACTGCTTGCGCATGCCGTCCGCCGTCAGGATGAACGCACCCTTGCGGGTACCCACCAGCACCCGTACACCGCTCATGACTCGCTCCTTTCAGGACGTGCCTGCCGAGATGCGCAGACAAATCTGCTTGTCCCTACCGTTTCTTTCTAGTCGAACGAGGAGGCGCGAAATCGACAAACCTTGGATACTGCGGAGGTGATTTCGATGAGCGGTCGAGCGAAGGGGGGCTAGGGAGTCCGCTCCGCCGAACGCACGGGCAGGCCGATGTTCCCGGCCCACTCGTCCGTCAGCTCGAAGGTCTTCCCCATATCGAAGCGTAGCGTGCGGAGTCGCCGGGCCAGGTCCTTGAGCCCCCAGAGCACGGTGCGCTGCACTTCGACCGAGGACCACTGGCCGAACTCGTTATGGCTCAAGTCCGCCTGCAGGGCCTGGGCGATAGCGGCCGGCACTTGGCCCTGGGGCTCCTGGCCGGCGGTCGGGAACGCCGGGCGATCCGACTCCAGCGCTGCGAGTGGTTCCTTCTGCGGCCCGCGTCCGTCCCCGAACAACACCCATTCCAGGGTGACGGCGCCAATCCCACGATCGCGCGCCTTCAGCACGATCAGGCGTGCGGCCTCCGCCGGAAAGTGCTTGCGCTGCGGCCACTTCTTCACGGAGGCTGGAGTGATCGGGTGCCCGAGCTCGGCGGCGAACTGCCGATACGTCAACGAGATGCCTTCCCAGGGACTAAAAACCCGCAGCAGGATGGCGAGCCGTTCACCTACTGGCCCCAGTTCGGGTCCTTTTCCGGACTTGACAGATGACAATGCGACTCCAAATTAGGGACTCTACATGCCCATTCACGGCCCGACAATCTCCTGTAATGACCCTAAGGTGTCGCGCATGCAGGCCCCTGTCAAGCGGGAAAGTGTCGCATGTCCCTGAGCCCAGGCGCGGAACGCCGGAGCAATACCGAGCGGCGCGGCGGCGTGGACCGGCGCGCGGGCGCCGAGCGCCGGGCGGCGTCCCAGGGCGGAGCTGACAGCCGACCCCTCTCGAGCCACGGGTTCGGGCTCGGTACGGAGACCGACCGAGCGGCGCGCCACCCGGAGCCGCTTCCCCTGCGGCGCGTGTTGCCGCATGCGCGGTTCAATGAGAGCGAAGCGGCGGAGCGTACCGCGGCGATCGCCGCGCATCAGCATGAGCTCAGCGCCCGGCTCGAGCGCAACGTGGGCCTGTCGGTCGCGGCGCTCGATTACCTGCTCAATATCAGCCGCGAACTGGTCGCTCCCACGATCATCGAACATGAGGTCCTCGAGGTTCTCGAGCACCGCTCGGTGACCGATCCGCTGACGGGGCTCTTCAACCGGTATCACTTCGAAGCGACGCTCAAACGGGAAGCCGCTCGGTGCCTGCGCTACCAGTCGCGGCTCTCGCTGTTGCTGCTGGACGTCGACCAGCTCAAGGCGGTGAACGACCGATGGGGGCACCCGGCGGGGGACCAGATGCTCGTTCGCGTCGCAGGGGCTATCAGGGACAGTCTGCGTGGCTGCGACATCGCATCCCGCCACGGCGGTGACGAGTTCGCCGTCATCCTGCCCGATACCGACGCCCGGGCCGCGCGACGCGTGGCCGAGCGGATTTGCGACAAGGTGGCGGCGTCGGACGCCTCGATCAAGGTCACGGTGAGCGGCGGCCTAGCCGACCTCTCCCTCGACGCGACGTCTCCCTCCGAAGCTCGGCTCATTGCGGCGGCCGATCGGGCGCTGTACCTGGCGAAGGGCCGCGGGGGCAACTGTGTGGCTGAGGAGGTATTGTCGTGTCGCGACTGAGCGTGATCACGCTGTCTCCGGCGTTCCAGGGATTCTGGAATGACCTCGCCCTGGACTTGGACACGGCGATCGACCTCGTCGGCCCCGCCGACGCCGTCACGTCGTCGCCCGAGACGGTGGCTGTCATCGTGGCGGCCGGGGGCGCCGAACGGGACGCCATGCAGTGGCTCGAGACCCACAGGGTCCGCCCGGGCCTGCCCGCCCTGGTTGTGGGCACGGATCCCGGGCGGCGCACGGCCATGCAGCTGGTGGCGCGGGGGGCGAGCGACTACTTCGCCCTGCCGGACGATCTCGAGATCTTCCGCAACGCAGTCGCCGCCGCGGTTTGCGGAGGAGGGGCCCGCGGCGCGGCGGCGCCGGCCGGGCGCGACAACGCGTTCGCGGCGATCGTCGGCGAGAGCGAGACCCTCAAGACGGTGCTGGCCCGAGCCGCCCGCCTCTTGCCGCACCGCAACGCGAGCGTCCTGATCGTGGGCGAGACGGGAACGGGAAAGGAGCTGCTCGCGCGGGCGCTGCACGCCGGCGGACCGCGTCGCGACGCCCCGTTCGTCGCCATCAACTGCTCGGCGCTCCCGGAGCACCTCATCGAGTCGGAGTTGTTCGGTCACGAGCGCGGCTCATTCACGGACGCGCATGCGGCGAAGCCCGGGCTGTTCGAGGTGGCGAACACCGGCACGCTGTTCCTCGACGAGATCGGCGACCTCCCGCTCGGCGTGCAGGCCAAGCTGCTGCGCGTGCTGGAGGACAAGGAGATCCGGCGCGTCGGGGGCACGAAATCGCGCACGGTGGACATCCGCATTGTGGCGGCGACCAACGACCGGCTGCCGGACCGCGTCCAGGAAGGCAGGTTCCGGGAAGATCTCTTCTTCCGGTTGAGCACCGTCATGCTCACCCTGCCGCCCCTGCGGGAGCGCGGTGACGACCTGCTCCTGATCGCGCAGGCGCTGCTCACACGGCTCGCGAGAGAGCACGATCTCGCGGCGCCGGCGCTCACGGCCGACCTGCGCGCCCGCCTGCGCGT
>WNGD01009743.1_pt1 | contig 12322 bp, 10 predicted proteins | sample 5400671 | NCBI WGS metagenome assembly WNGD01 (sample SAMN13153369, study PRJNA577476) | soil metagenome | isolation source: 40 cm soil or saprolite under grassland replicate 2 | place: USA:California | collected 2016-06-15
CCACCCAGCCGGGTTACGGCCCCGGCCGCCTCTACGTCACCGCCGGCCCCGGGTCCGGCGCCAAGGCGCTGACCTTCGGCCCGCTGGCTCCCGCAAGTCGGGACCAGCTGCCCTCGCCTCTCTCACACGTGCTTCCCACCGCCAGGGCGGTGACCGTTGACTCGCACGGCGACGTCTATGTAGCGACCGAAAGGGAAATCCGGGTCTTCGATCCCAGCGGCGCGGAAATCGACGTCGGCCCGCACCCCGCCGGCACTCACGGCATCTTCGACGTCAACAAGCCGCTGACGGACCTCTCGGTCGACTCGGAAGGGAACCTCTACGTCCTCGAGCAAGAACTTAGACAGGTCGTCTACTACGCGCCGAGCGCATATCCACCGGTTAACGGGACGGCCTACACGCGTGAATCGGTCGTCAGCGACAGCGCGGAATTCGGAGGCGCTGAACCGACGGCGATCGCAGTCAACCCCGGGCCCAGCATCGGCAAGGACCATCTTTTCGTGAGCTCGGTGGGGCAGACCCGCGAATACGGCTCGGTGGCGGAAGGATCGCCGGTCACCGACCCAGAATTCGCCGGGAGGCTGCCGGGGACCATCCGATCTCTTGCTGTGGATGGTGCCACCGGCAGAGTGTTTGTCGGTGTCAACAATCCGTTCCTGCTCCATGTGATCTCACCGGATGGGGAAACGAGGTTGGCGACGATCGACGGCTCGGGTGCTCCGCACGGGGCATTCGAAGTCTCGCAGCCGATTGTCGCCGTAGACCAGTCGAGCGGCCATATCGTGGCTTTCCTCGAGGGGAGCGCCGAGTTCCGGGAGTACGACGAGGCGGGCGGCTTCGTCTCGGAATTCGGCTCTTTCACGCCGGAAAGCGTCCGCCCCCGGCGCGTCGCGGTCGACAACGGCTGCGCTCAGCACGAACCGCCGCTGACCGAAAGCACGACCCCGACTTGCGCCGAATACGACCCCGGCAACGGCAACGCCTACGTCGCCTACGACGACCCCGCTCCGGAAACCTTCGACCTGACGGCCTTTGGGCCGCTCGCTTACGGCGAACCGCCGCGGGCGGAGACGGGGGCCGCCACCGGCCTCGGTGCCGGCTCGGCGACCCTGCACGGAACGGTCAACCCGCACGGCTTCCTGCTCGAATCGTGCCGCTTCGAAATCCTCAGCGAGACCGCCTACGAGGGAAACCTCGCGGGCGAACATCCTGCCTTCGAAGGGGCCGCGGTCCATCCCTGCGTGGAGACTTCCGCGGAGATCGGCAACGGCTCCCAGTCGGTCGCGGTTCATGCCGACATGTCGGGTCTCGATCCGAGCGCGGCGTATCGCTTCCGCCTGGTGGCGCAGAACCAATTCGGGCCCAGCGAAGGCGCACCCGCGCTCTTCGGCCCGCCGACGGCTACCACCGAAAGCGCGCGCCCGGTCCTCTTCGACGAAGCGACCCTGCGGGGAAAGGTCGACCCCGTCGGGCTGGCCACCAGCTACCACTTCGAGTACGGGTTCGAAGAAGGCGTATACGACCAGAGCACTCCGGTGGGCGAGCTGGCGCCCGGCGAATCGCCCGTCTCCGTTCAGAGCACGATCACCGGCCTGGCCGAAGGCAGGGCCTACCACTTCCGGCTAGTCGCCGAAAGCGAAGCGGGAACCGCCTCGGGGGCCGACCACCAGCTGACGACCCTCGTCCGCCGGCCCGCGTCGGCATGCCCCAACGACGCATACCGCAACGGCCCTTCCGCCAGCCTGCCCGACTGCCGCGCATACGAGCTGGTGACGCCCGCCGAAACGAACGGGCTCACTCCCGGCGCAGTACCGTCTGGGTCTTCGGGCGACACGTTCAACAACTGGCTCACGCCGCCCCGCGGAGATGGGGTCGGCGCGCGGCTCTCCTACTTCACCGGCGGTACGCTGCCGGGCTACGACGGCAACGGCCGTATGGACAGCTACCTGGCCCGCCGCGGAGCCGGCGAGCATCCCGCCGAGGGGTGGGTCAGCGAGCTCAGGTCCCCCACCTATCGGGAAGAAAGCGGAGAGTCGACCCAGCACGGCGTTGCATCCGATCAACTTTACACCTCCTTTGATATGGGGGGCTTTGGGAGCCTTCCCGCGGGGGGGTACCTCCGTCTCCCCGCGGCCGCGGGAACCGCCTGTGCCGCCGGCCCCGGGAGTTCGTTCGAAGCCGTCGGGTGTGGCTCGCTCGGCATCGACCTCCAGGCTAGGAATCGCTACATCAGCCCCGACGGGTCGCACGTCATCTTTTCCTCGGATCAGCACCTGGAGGAAGCGGCGGCGCCCGCCGGCACCACCGCGATCTACGACAGGAGGGCGGGGAGCCAAGGGGGGACGGTCGTCTCGCTCAAGCCGGGAGACGTTCCCTTCGCGGCTGGAGAAGACGCGAGCTACGTCGCGGCGAGCGAAGACGGCACCGCTGTGGCTTTCGAAGCCGCCGGCGCGCTCTACCTGCGCAGCGGCGGCGAAACCTTCGTGGTGAGCGCGCTGCCCGTTGAATTCGATGGCCTTTCCGCCCACGGCGACCGCCTTTTCTACAGCCACGCCGGGACCGGCCGGGTATTCGACACCGCCAGCGGCGAAAGCGAGGAAGTGGCTCAGGGAGCCCGTTTCGTCAATGTCTTCACTGACGGCTCGCACGCGTTCTTCGTCTCCGAAAACGCCTTGACTCCGGCCGGCGAAGCGAACGAAGTCGGGCAGCACGCGGAAAGCGGCAAGCTCAACCTCTACGCCTTCGATACGGGAGCTGGATCGATCGGGTTCATCGCCACGCTCCTTCCCTCCGACTTCGTGAGCTTTGGCGGCGATGAAGCGGTCGACCTGAGCCGCTGGAGCGAAGCGATCAGCGCCGGGGCCCAGTTGGGAAGGAGTAAGGCGCCCACCCGCTCCACCCCCGACGGCGCCGTCTTCGTCTTCCAGTCCCACGCGCAGCTCACCGGTTTCGACAACGAAGGAAAGGGCGAGATCTACCGCTTCGACTCGCGTGTCGGCGAAGAACGCCTGACCTGCGTCTCCTGCGACCCGGCCGGCGCCTCGCCCAGCGCCGACGCGATGCTCGAGAGCTTCGACGAAAAGAGCCCTGACGAACCATCATCTGTGATCGAAAACGTCACCGAAGATGGCGAGGAGGTGTTCTTCCAAAGCCCCGATCAGCTGCTGCCCGAAGACGCCAACGACGTGCAGGACGTCTACGAGTGGACCACGAACGGTGCCGGCGATTGTCGCCGCAGCGGCGGCTGCCTCGCCCTGATCTCCTCGGGCCAGGGCGAGCGCGCCAGCTACCTCTACGCGATGAGCGCCGATGGGCACGACGTCTTCTTTAGCACCGGTCAGAGGCTGGTGGGAGCGGACGTCCCCGGCAGCCCGTCCATCTACGATGCCCGCGAGGGGGGCGGAATTCCCGAACCTGTGGCGACGGAAGGTTGTCAGGGAGACGCTTGCCAGGGTTCCGGCAGCACGCCACCCGTCCTTCCCAGCCCCGCCACCGCCGGGTCGTCTGAAGGTGAAGGGAACGTCAGAGGCGTCCACCGCCCGTGCGGCAGGAAGAGGCACCGGGTCAAGGGCCGTTGCGTCAAGAAGCGCCACAGGCGCAGCCATCACAAGAGGACCGGTCGATGATTCGCCTGCGTCTCGCTCTGCCTGCACTTGTCGCCCTTGTCGGCGCCTGGAGCGCCTGCACGGCGCCCGTCGCCACGGCCGAAGAATGCACCTCGGAACCGAGGGCCGCCTGCTTCGGGGTCGCAGCGGTGAAAGCGGCTCTCTCAACCACGCAGGCCGGGGCTCACCCTGACTTCACCTTCGACGTCGAAATCGCCGCCGATCCGCAGTCCGAACTCAACAAGGGGGGCTTCCACGACAGCTATGCGCCTACGCGCGACATCCGTTTCGAACTCCCGCCCGGCCTGATCGGCAACCCCAATGTGCTGGGCACGCCCCAGCAGTGCCAGGTCATCGAACTAGTCGGATACGCCTGCCCCAACGGCTCCCAGGTGGGGAACACCAATCTGATCACCTATGAAAGCGGCAGCTTCAGGGAGCCGGTGTACATGATGGTCCCGCCCGGAGGGGACGTGGTGGCGCGCCTGGGTGTGATCGCCGGCATCATTCCGACCTTCATCGACTTCCGGGTCCGCTCGGAGTCCGACTACGGCTTGACCGCCGAAGTCGTCAACGCCCCCGCGATCGCCAACTTGACGAAGATCGAAACGACGGTCTGGGGCGTTCCCGCCGATCCCAGCCACGACACCGAACGCTGCACGATAGTGGAAGCCGGTCCCGCGAGCGGCACCAGCTGCACCGTTTCCCCACCGCGGCCGCCGGGCTCGCGGCCGCTGCCGTTCATGACCAACCCGACCCGCTGCGGCGTTCCCCTCGAGGTGCGGGTCAGCGCGTCCAGCTGGGCCGAACCGAAACGGTTCGACACCAAGACGGCGCCGTTCCCGACCATCGCCGACTGCAACCGGCTGCCCTTCGGACCTGGCCTGACGGTCGAACCGACAAGTCGCCGCGCCGCCGCCCCCACGGGCCTCGACATGACGATCCGCCTGCCCGCGTCCGAGGGCGCCAGCGTGCTCGAACCCTCACAGGCCCGCTACACGAGAATCAATCTGCCCGAGGGCCTCGCGCTCAACCCGAGCTCCGCAGACGGGCTCGAAACCTGCAGCGCCGAACAGGTCCACTTCGAAGAAGCGGTCGCCTCGAAATGCCCCGACGCGTCGAAGATCGCCAACACGGAATTCGACATCCCGGTGCTCGAACGCAAGCTGCACGGCGCGATCTATCTGAGGGAACCCGAAGCGGGCGATCCCTTCAGGATCTGGATCGTCGCCGACGACCTCGGCCTTCACGTCAAGCTGCCCGCGCAGCTCCACGTCGACAAGGAAACCGGGCAGATCGAATCGATCGTGCTCGGCACCCCACAGACGGAAGGGATCCCGCAGGCGCCGCTGCGCGAAGTGAAGCTCGAGATCAAGTCGGGCTTCCGCGCGCCGCTCTCGAATCCGCCCGCCTGCGGCGTCTACATGACCGAATACGAATTCGTCCCCTGGTCCGGCGGGCCCCCCGTCAAGGGCTCCACGCCGATGCGGATCGACGAAGGCTGCGAAGGCCTCGGCGGCTTCTCGCCCAAGCTCACGGCCGGCGCCGCCGACGCGACCGGCGGCGCCTTCTCTCCCTTCCTCTTCACCTTGACCCGCGAAGACGGGGAACAGAACCCGCAGGGCCTGGACCTCAGCCTGCCAGAGGGCCTCGCTGCCTCCTTCGCCGGCATTCCCCGTTGCGAAGGAGCAGCCGCCGAAACGGGCCAGTGCCCCGCCGCCTCGCGGATCGGCAAGGTGGTGGCGGCGGTAGGGGCGGGCCCCGCGCCGCTCTGGGTCCCCCAGCCGGGAAAGAGGCCGACCGCCGTCTACCTCGGCGGGCCCTATAAAGGTGCCCCGACCAGCATCGTCGCCGTCGTCCCCAAACAGGCCGGCCCCTTCGACTTCGGCGATGAAGTAGTCCGCTCCGCCGTCTTCGTCGACCCCACCACTGCCCGCGCCACCGCCAAGGCCGATCCCCTGCCCCAGTTCGTCGAAGGAATCCCGATCACCTACCGCACCCTGCACGTCATCCTCGACCGTCCGGGCTTTGCCCTCACCCCGACCAGCTGCGCGCTGAAGGCGACCGAAGCGGCCGTGGCATCCTCGCAGGGAGCCGTCGCCCACCCGAGCTCGCCCTTCGCCGCGACCAACTGCGCAAAGCTCCCCTTCAAGCCGAAGATCGCCTTCAAACTCAACGGCGGCACCCACCGCGGCGCCCACCCGAAGCTGAGCGCGACGGTGAGGATGCCGCAAGGAGGCGCCAACCTCGCCTCGGCCTCGGTCGCCCTGCCCCATTCGGAGTTCCTCGACCAAGGCCACATCAAGACCGTCTGCACCGGGGTGCAGTTCGCGGCGAAGCAGTGCCCGGCGGGATCGATCTACGGCCACGCCGTCGCCGGCTCGCCGCTCTTCGACTTCCCCCTCGAAGGGGACGCGATCCTGCGCTCCTCCAGCCACCAGCTGCCGGACCTGGTCCTCGCCTTGCACGGGCCGCCCTCCTTCCCGATCGAGGTCGACGTCGCCGGCCGGATCGACTCGGTCAACGGCGGCATCCGCACCACCTTCGAAACGATCCCCGACGCCCCGGTAAGCCGTTTCACGCTGCAGATGCAGGGCGGCAAGAAGGGCCTGTTGCAGAACTCGACCAACCTCTGCGCCTCGGTCAACAGGGCCACGGCCAAGTTCACCGGCCAGAACGGCAAGGTCAAGGCCTCCCGCCCGGCGCTGCGGACGAGCTGCGGGAGCGCGCACACGCAAAAGCAGCGGAGGCAGTAACGCGGTGACGACTGGGTCGGCTGCACGGTCCCGCGCCATTGAGCAAGCCCGCGCCGAGCTTGCTCAGCGACTTGAGACGCGTCGCACTGAGCTTGAAGAGGCCATCGCGGCGCGAGTCTACGCCATAGCCGATCCGCGCGAGGTCGCCGATCCGACCTATCTCGAGGGTCTGCGCGCCTCTCTGACCGCGGCCCTCGACTACGCTTTAACCGCCCTTGGGCTCGGTGAGCGCCGCGCTCCTCCCGTTCCGCCGGTGCTTCTCGTCCAGGCCCGTATGGCGGCACAGAATCGCGTTGGCCTCGACACGGTTATGCGTCGGTATCTAGCCGGCTACTCCCTGCTCAGCGAATACGTGATCCAGGAGGCCGAGGAGTCAATGCTTCTCACACAAGTTTCGCTTCATCGCCTCCTCAAAGGCCAAGCGGCACTCTTTGACCGCCTCCTCGCCGCGATCTCCGACGAGCACTCCCGTGCGGTTCGGAGCCGACCCATGAATTCCGAAGAGCGCCGCCGTGCCTGCGTCGAGCGGCTGCTCGCCGGCGAACTCGTCGACAGTTCGGAGCTCACTTACCGCCTCGACGGACATCACCTGGGGCTCATGGCAACGGGGGATCGGGCGCAGGAGCTTATGCCTACACTGGCGTTGAACCTCGACCGCCGACTGCTGGCTGTACAAATCGAGAAGGAGCCGGTCTGGGCCTGCTGGTTGGGCGGCAGGCACCCGCTCGAGGCGGAGCGGGCCGTGCGGGCGCTTGCCGATATGTGTCCGCAAGGAGTCGCCGTCACTGTGGGCGAGTCCGGCGAGGGACTTGCCGGTTGGCGCCTCAGCCACCGCCAGGCGAAGGCGGCGCTGCCCATCGCCGAACGAGGCCATGAGCCGGTCGTCCGCTACACCGACGTCGCTTTGCTCACCTCGATGCTTCAGGATGATTTGTTGATCACCTCCCTGCACCAGTGCTACCTTCAGCCCCTCGATGTCGACGGCGACAATGGCCAGGGTCTATGTCGCACCCTTCAGGCGTACTTCGCCTGTGATCGCAACTCGGCCTCCACGGCTGCCGCGCTTGGGGTAACAAGGCAGACTGTCAATAATCGACTACGCGTCGTCGAAGAGCGCTTTGGCCGCCCGTTGCCATCTTGCGCCGCTGAGCTGGAAGCCGCCCTCCGCCTCGCTGGTGCCGGTTGCTTTACGTAGAGCAAACCTGCACGCTGTGGATTTGGCATATCGGTAAAACGAGTTTACCGGCGATTTTGGGAGACTGAGCTGTCCCTGATTCCTACGGTGTCTTTGACATCTTCAAAGGAGGAAAAGTGAAGATCGCAAGATTCCTCGGGCTTGCGGTGGTCGCCGTGGTATGCCTTACCGCCTCGGTCGGCGCGGGCACGGCCTTCGCCGAAACTACCGGCCTCTGTAAAACCGGAACCGTCGCGCCATATTGTGAAACTGCGGATCGCTACAGCGCGAACACGGCGATCGAAGCTACTACTAGCCAATTCAAGATCGTAACCAATCTCAACGAAATCAGCTGCACCTCGTCTAGCCTCAAAGGCGCAACCACGGCTGAATCCGGGCAACCTCTGCCAGTCTCTATCTCCAGCCTCAGCTTCGGCGGGTGTACGAGCGGAGCCGAAGAATGCGTAGTTAGCACCAATGGTCTGCCGGCGTCCGGCAGCATCTCGCGAGCTTTCGTTTCGAGCGGAACCTTGTCCTTCGGATCTGCCGCACTGAACGTCGTCTGCTCTACCATCGTTCGCTGTGAATACGCGGTACCCAGCCTTCACATTGCCGGCGGCGGCCCCCCGTCAAACATGTCTTGGACCGAAACCAAATTGACCAAGATCAAAGGCTTGTTCTGCCCGCATGAAGCGACGCTCAAGCCGGCGACCTGGACGGTTTCGACGCCGCAGCCGATGTTCGTCGCTCGGGCCGAATCGGCGCCGTCGCCGGTGACCGGCCTCTGCAGCCAGCAAGTTACTTACTGCGAACCAGCGAACCTTTATCCGAAAGGTACGTTGCTGAGTGGCGAATCGACCGATTTCGAAATTCGGCTCGAAAATCCGTATTCGGTTCACTGCGCCAGTGCATCCGCATCGACGAAAACGGCAGCAGCCTACGGCGAACCGCTGGGTGTCGAAGGCACGGAATTCACTCAAAGTCAATGCAACTATGGCAGCATCGGATGCGCTCTGTCTGACACGGCATCCAACGGCTCGATTTCCCGCTCAGGAGCCAATGGCCTGTGGCGTGGAACCAGCCAAGTGTTTCGGCTCGAATGCAACTTCAACGTGTTCTGTCAGTTCGTGATGAACTCCGAACTACCCATTACCTTTGAACCCGGCGCACCGCCGTTGCCGACCGTGCTTCGAGAGAATGTGCCACTTCAGGTCGAAAAAGGGCAAGCCTTCTGCCCGCATCCGGAACTAAAGGCGACCTACTCACTCTCGTCGCCTTCGGGAGCGTTGTACTTCACCGACGTAGAACGATGACGCCGCGGTGAAAAGCGGGACCCCGTCCCGCGTGAGCGTGTGCAAGCCCCCGACGAGGTGTCGGGGGCTTGCGTGGTTCGTGGCGCCGGTGAGCACAGTCCTGCTCGTGCTCACCGTGCCTGCGCCGCCCGCCGCGGGCGAGATGGTTCAGAAGGGCGGCGTGCGCGTTTCGGTCACCGGCCGCCTCCTTGCCGGCGCGTCAGCTACCGCAACGGCCCACTACATCGCGATCACCGTCTCGAGCAGCTCGAGGCGAAGCTGCGGATCGCAGCATGAGTTCAGGTTTCGGGTGCGAGGTTCGGTTACGGCCCAGTAGACGATATCGGGCGCGAGCTCGCGCAGCCGCTCGGCCTTGCCGGCGAGGATCCGGCGGACGACCAGCGCCTCGGCGCCGGCGAGCGCCCCGCGCGCCGGGCTCGCGGGGACGCCGGGCTCGGCGCTCCCGTCCCCGATCGAGGAAGTCGAGCAGCGGCGCCCTGGCTGATTCGCGCAAGATCGCGGCGCGGCCGCCTGCCGGCGGTCGATGACGCCGAGCCCGAGCTTTCGCGCCGCCTCGCTCAGATCCGCGTCGAAGCTCGCCACCGCCCCCGTGCTCGCGGGCGACTGCCAGCACGCAGCAGTCGGGCAGCTTCCGCCCCGTCTCGGCGCGCAGTTTCGCCAGGCCCGCCGGGGCTGGTCGGCAAGCTGGCCGGGGTCGCTTCCACCGCGGCCCGCCACCTCGCCGCCGGGGCTGACGAGCGAGGCCGTGCCATCGCTACGCTTGATCGTCGCCGAGCGCAGCAGGCGCTTCAGCGCGACCGGTAGACATCGGCCCGGTGCGCCACGGCGAGCACCCTGACGGTGCGAGCCTCCTCCTCGATCGCGTAGATGATCCGGTAGGGCCCGCGCCGCGCCACCCACTGTCCCGTGAGCTCGAAGCGCAACGGCTTGCCAAGGCGTTTCGGCTTGGCGGCGATCGCGGGCAGCAACTCGATCACAGCCGCGGCGTAGCGCTCAGGCAGGCCGGCCAGCTGGCGCTGCGCCGTCGGCATCACGCGTATCTGCCAGGACTCCTCGCTCACGCCGCGTTGTCGCGGCGCCGCTTCAGGTCTGCTTGCAGCTCCTCCAGGGTGAGGCCCTCCTCGCCGCGCTCCAGTTCCGCCTCGCCCTCGCGAATCTGGCGCATCAGCTCCGGGTCTGAGAGCACCGCCAGCGTCTCTTCCAGGCTCTCCAGGTCGTCGGGGCTGAGCAGCACCGCCGCCGGGCGCCCCTTGCGGGTCACCACGATCCGGTCGTGCTGGCCCTCGACCCGATCGGCGATCTCCGAGAGGTGCGCCTTGACGTGCGACAGCGGCAGAGTTTCCATGACCAGAATTGTAGTCACGTTCACGAGGAATGCAAACAGTGAGCCCGAGAGCGCCCAGGCGCCCGCCGCTACGCCACCGCCCGCAGGTGCCGGAAGGCCGTCTTCCGGTCGGCCTCGCGCAGCGCCTCGCTCTGCCCCGCGTAGGGGACGGTGAGCATGTAGGAGACGCCCCTCGCCTGCTCGCCCAGCTGCCGGGTCTTGCCGGCGAGGATCTCGCCGACGATCAGCGCCTCGGCGCCGGCCAGGGCCGCTCGGCCGGCGCTGGCGGAGATTTCCCTCGCCGCGGTTGTCTCGTCTCGACCCCGTTCGACGAAGGAGCGCGCTGCCGCTCTGCCCTCGGCGTAGAGCTCCGCGGCGCGACCGCCCGCCGACGGCGCCTCGATCAGCGCCGTCCGGGCCAGGGCCGGTCGCTCGGCGAGGAGGGCGAGCACCGCCGCCGTGCCGTCGCGCACCGCCGCCGCCCAGGGCTTCGCCGGAAAGTAGACGGCCGCGATCCGCCTCCGTGCCTCCGCCAGGGCCATCTCCATCGCCGCCGCCAGGCAGTCCTCCTTGCCCTCGAACAGCTCCTCGAAGGAAGCGGGCTCGACGCCTGCCGCCGCGCAGACATCGGCCACGCGGGTCCTCTCGTACCCCCTCGTCGCGCAGCTCTCCGCCATCCCGATCAGGATCCATTCACGCTTGGAGTGGGTGTCAAGCGGCTCCACGATCCGCAAACACCAATGTACACCCCCTGGCTACCTCTGCCGATGATCGACATCGCCGCTCGCTTCGGGGACAACCTCGCCCGCCACTGCAAGCTGGCCGATCTCTCCCAGGAGGAGCTGGCCCACCCAGCGGAGCTGGCGATCCAATCAAATGGGGAGGCTGAAGAAGAATCGGTCTAACTAGCTGACCCGCCTACACAGTTGTGAACCGCTGAGAGGTCATCCGGGCCCGCCAAGAGGCTGTGGGTGTCAAAGCTCACGACCTCGAGGAGGACCCGGATGAAGGTTCACGCTAACGCCGTTCTCGGACCGGCGGGACGGCTTGCGCTGGTGAAAGCGATCGAGTCGAGGATGACGCAGAAGGCGGCAGCTACCGCTTTCTGCGTGGCGCCGGCCACAGCCCCTCGCTGTACCGGTCCAACCGAAGCCGGGAGCGGCTCAGATAAGAAACTCCGCCGTTGTCCAGCTCCCACCTTCGCACTCCAAATAACGCGCCAGTTCCCAAATCTTTTCGGCTCTGCAGAGGCATTTCTCAGCACTTAGACCGACTCCCTCAGTTCTAGAAACATGACCTTCTTCTTGATGGGTCCGACACGATCTGTTTTCATCACGCACGAAGATCTAGCTGTTCAGCAGCGTCGCCCGTAAGAGGGGCAGGGACAACAGGAAACGGACCTCGCGGGAACGGGGGGCCAGGGGACAGGAGAGATCGTCAGTTGAAGTTCCAAGCAGCACCGAGCAGGGACCACGGCCTCAGCAGCGCTCTGCCTTCCGCCCGCGCCATCGCGCCGGCTCCCGATCCAAGCTGCGCTCACCTGCTCTCCCTGGCAGACGGCGCATTGGCGAGCGGCGCGGGCGGTTCCCAGCGCTTGTGGAACTGTCCCGGCTCCCGGGCCAGGGCCGTCCGTGACCGCTCCACTCCTTCGGTCCCAACCGCCCCAAGCCGCGCCGCAGTCACCGCCGCGACGAGTCGCGGCGGCGCGAGCCCGCAGAGCGCAGCGACCCCGAGCGCAGGCCCCGCCGCAGCGAGCGGGTTGACGGCGAGCGCCGCGCACAATCTCCCGCCGTCTGCGGGGCCGGGCGCAGCCCGCCCTGCAGACCTACCCGCCTCTTTCGGCGCTTCATCTCTCGTCTCCGCCTCGCGAACGACTGATTCGGTCGCGTCGCGGGTGGGAGGGGAGGGGGATCGCCTTCTAACAAGCCACTTCCCCCCGGCAATAACCGGTTCCGGAAGAGACCTTTTTCACCCGCCCCATACATCGCGCCTCCTCTGCTCCCACAACCCCGAAGGAGAGTCAGAGATGGATTCGGGGTTGTTCCCGCGTCCGGGGGCGCTTTACAACTGCCAAAGGAGCTCCCGGCCAGCCGCGTGAGCGGCCGGCAGAGGGGCTCAGGACAAGGAGAGAGCTACGTGAAGGCAAGGGC
>WNGD01008804.1_pt1 | contig 12321 bp, 10 predicted proteins | sample 5400671 | NCBI WGS metagenome assembly WNGD01 (sample SAMN13153369, study PRJNA577476) | soil metagenome | isolation source: 40 cm soil or saprolite under grassland replicate 2 | place: USA:California | collected 2016-06-15
ACACATGCTCCACATGTGGCATTGGTAAAAACTGCTCCTGATTCCAGATAAATTTCTACGTATCCTCGTCTAATCGCATCTTGATAGACTTTGACAGATGCAGGAGTAACTACACATCTTGTATTTTTATGGACTTTTCTGCCCTTTAACATACGTGCTGCTATCTCAAGATCTTCTATCCTCCCGTTTGTAGAAGAACCTATAAATGCTTGATCGATTTCTATATCTGCCAACTCCCCAATTGAATGTACCTTATCAACATTATCTGGACCAGAAACTTGAGGTTCTATCTTGTCACATTCTATCTCAAATTCATCTTTATACTTGGCATAAGTACCTGGCTGGATTTCGATTTTTCCTCCTATATTGTTGTTAATCCTAGGATTTTCATCCAAATATTTTGTTGTAATCTCGTCAAGTGGGAATACCGAGATCTTGGCCCCACATTCCATTGACGCATTGCTTATACAAGCTCTGGAATCCATGCTAAATTGTCTCTTGACGTAATCATTTGAAAATTTCCATTCTAACGCCTTATAGTTTGCTCCATCTTCGCCTACTTTTCCGATATAATCTAGAATTAAGTCCCGTGCAAATACGCCTTTGTTAAAAGTCCCAGATAAGTTAATCTTTATTGTTTCTGGCACTCGCAACCATAACTGTCCTGTGGCCCAGACTGCAGCAATTTCTGTACTTCCAATTCCGCTGGCAAAAGCGGAGACACATCCAGCTTGGCATGTGTGTGAGTCTGCTCCTAATAGCATCATACCTGGAGTCGCAAGATATTCAAGAATGTGCTGATGGGAGATTGAGCCTTCTACTATCATACAATTGTGTTTTGAGACAAAATCTCTTATCAAAGCATGTAAATTTGCTACTTTTTCATCCGCCGCAGGAAATGTATGGTCGATAACTAGCAAGGCCTTTGAAGGATCGTGGAGCATGTCTATACCCATTTCATTAAGCGAACGTATTGCCAAAGGACCTGTGCTATCCTGTGCCATGGCAAGATCCACATTTACAATAACAATATCTCCGGCCGTAGCTTTTATTCGAGACTTCTTATCGCGTGTCTCAATGTTCTTTATACTTATTACCTTTTCAGCAAAAGTAAGTGATTCGTCATCAAGGATATGAGAAATATCTTGCCTTTCCTGCTGCCGTACTGGGGATGATGTTGTTTGCATTCGAACCACTTTTATGTTAAATGGATTATTCATTAGCATGAATTTAAGTTATTCTCATCGAATATCTAACTCAGACTTCATTCAAGCTCCGTAAAAATATGGCGTTCATACAAAGTTGTTTGCTTTGAATATTTACTATTAATACCTCGACAGATCAAAGAATTATGCGGCCACTTATTGGTATTCTTTCAATCTTATAAGAGCTCAATTCACACTTCGCGCGAGAACTGGCCTTAGGCGGGATCGGAATCTCAGATGTGGGATTCAATGATCAGTTATTGGTACACCTAATTCTTGAGAAAGCTTATCAAATCCTGGAGATGTGATCACAGATAGTGTTGTCAGTATTTCTCCACCAAACGTACCTCGGTCCACTAATAATCTGGTTAATTTCCAAATACATATAAATAGAGAGGATTTTGCCCGTTAATTGATTCCAATTGGCAAAGAAAACTGCCGCAATTATTCGAGGTGATGGTACCGGACCAGAACTAGTAGAGGCTATGATTAAGGTTCTGAGATCATGTGATACTAAGATAGAATTAATTCCATGTGATGCTGGAGCTGAGTGGTGGCAAAAAGTAGGCGGCACTTCTTATATATCGCAAGATGTTTGGAAGCTACTAGAAGATAGTGACGCTTGCTTTAAAGGTCCAACTACTACTATTCCAAACCCAAATGCTCCACGCAGCGTAGCAGTAAGTATTAGACAAAAATTCGAATTATATGCTAATGTCCGGCCTATTAAAACTTACAAAAGCGCTGCAAGACGGTTATATTTTATCTGTGTACGTGAAGCAACTGAGGGCCTATATGCTGGGATCGAATTCAAAATCAGTGATGATTCAGCCCTTGCAATTCGTAAGATAACAAAAAAAGGGTGTGAAAGAGTTGCCAACAAGGGATTTCAAATCGCAAATGATGCAGGCTTTCAGAAAATTTTTGCAATTACAAAAAGGAATATCTTAAAAGAAACTGATGGAATATTCTGGACAGCAGTAGAAAAGACTCAAAAAGGATTTAAAAATATTGAAGTAGAAGAATATTATATTGACAATATGACACAGCAGCTTGTAAAGAATCCTGAGAGATTCAACAACAGTGTCTTGCTCAGCACTAACTTATTCATGGATATAATTTCAGAATGCGCATCAGGGCATGTAGGATCTATAGGAACCGTCTATTCCGGTAATTATGGAGACGATTATGCAATGTTCGAACCAGCACACGGTAGTGCGCCTAAATATGCTGGTACGAACAAGGTAAATCCTGTTGCGACTGTTTTATCTGGCTCATGGATGGTTGAATACCTTGGAGAAAAGCACATTTCTAAGGCTATCTTTAAAGCTACCGAAGACGTCATCAACGAAAATAAGTATGTTACCTACGACCTAGGTGGTAAAGCTACTCTATCACAGATGACCGACCAAATAGCAACAAAAGCCGGTAAGTTATTAAGAAAGTAGAATAGACGTCTAGTACACCACAGTAGTACGTCGCTTTTCTATGCCTCTTTCCACAACGCAATGATAATAAGGCAACACATCAAAATAAAAAACAGCCTATCCGCCCTAATTGTTAAGATGTATACTAAGTCCAGAGGACCAGATCGCATAATTCTTTTCATGTCGTTCACAGCAACGCATTGTCGCCTACAATGACAGCGATATACATAACCACTCTACACAATATAGCTACTACGGAAAAATAATCCATAGCATCAGTAAAGAATAGTAATGATTCCGACAGCATTCACAAGATGGACGACCCTACACTAGCCTGTAATTTTTCCCTATCATAATCGTCAATTTTTTCAGCCTTGCAGATAGAAAATGGTATACGACAAATGTCATTTCTTAATAACATAGAAATCATAGCTTTGTGCTACTTCAGTCTTATGAATTTTGTTATTAATATGGTATTCAGTTATTGCGTAGAATGCTGGGAATGTTTCAACTATGCCTATTATTGGACAGAGTATCAAAGTTTGCAAATGAAACAGAATCCTTCGTGGTCTGCTAATCTTAGTGTATCGTAGATTCATAAATAAGCCTACCTGATAAGATAACAACCATACTATCGAAGAGAATAGCAACATCAAAGCTACGCTGATTTCAATAGGATTGCCGATTGCCAATGTATGTATTATTGAATGAGCTGAAATTGTATTCAGTATCTTCAAGAGCCAAAAAGTTGTATCTAGATTTAATCCATGACTAATTTGCACTAGTGAAGATGATAATATCTGCAAGTTTGGGATAATCTGGGAATGAATACATAGAATTGGAGAAATAATCCCAGATACAAATACTAAAAAATATGTTATTAATTCGAATGTTACCTTAAATCTATGTATTAGCGGAAACTTGTCAATATTTTGTAATCTACCAAGGATCCATCTACGTCTTTGCATAAAGTGGTCTTTGATATTCAGAGGAGGTTGTTCAAGCAATATTCCACCATGCCAGCCCAAAGATTTTGAACCATACTTATCATAAATTTTATATCCAAAAATTTCATCTTCTGCAAGTGTTGGTCCAAAATTCCAACCAATAGAATCTTCAATATCAGATCTGACAAGCAAGTTGCTCCCATGCATGTGCATAGGAGGCGGATTCGTCATATGTGATACACAATGATAGCATGTGAATGGTCTCCCAGACTCTGCAATTGCTGTTAAAAAGTTTGCAGATTCAAATTTTAAAGGGTAAAAGATTGGGCCCTCAGACGCAATTGCATTTCCTTCTCTTATAAATTTGAGCAACGAGAGAATCGTTTGATGTGTTACATAACTTTCTTCGTCCATATGAAATATCCAATACTCTGAGGTATTCCTTGCAAGTCTACGCCGATATTCTACAGCGTACTGTAATGCCCGTCCTTTTTTGACTGCATGTGTCGAGAATTGTTTATCTACTACAATAACTTCAGATTTATCTTCATCCCTTAGTGTATCTATATCATCCAGATCTTCAGTAACGACAGAAATTATAAAGTTGTGATATTTTACTTTTAGAGAAGAACTCATTATTGAATCAATTCCACGTTTTACAACAGGAGTCTTGGTTGCAGACCGGGTCGTTATCTGAAATACTATCTTTGGATCATCAGGTATTCTTGTAGGGTGATTCTCAACTAACACTCCTCTGTTTTTCAGGAATCTTGTCAACGTTAGAAAGGCAACAGGTACACTAGAAAACCAGAATGTTGTAATTATGCATATTATGATATTCTCTAACAACAACGTTAGTTTTTTCATATATGCATTATTATTTAATACAACCGATTCTATCTAGGATCTAGCCGTTCAAATGCAAGCAGAAGTGTCTCAGCATCAACTACCAGTCAAGATTGCATCCTTTAGTGATTTAGGTAAGAAACTACTTTATCTTTGCAAGTATCAAGTATCTAGAACCATTCAAATATGAATGCAAATATGAAAGGTTTTAAGATGTTCTAGTGATGAGTATGATGGCTGTGCATCTTTACATTGTGGTTCTTAGCAATATCCGAGCTTGGTTTGTTATTCTGGAGACCGCTTATTGCAGAAGGTGAATAGATAAGTTGATTGTTATAAAATGTATTATTGTTGTTATCGTTTGAAGTTGCTTGTGAGTATCGCATGTGAACAGTTCTTTATGATATTAGAGTAGAATGTGTTTCCTGAGGAACCAAAGATCACCATAATCCCATATTGTGAATTTGAAATTGTATTATTGTAGATCGTGTTGTTATTTGATTGTGATACGAGTATACCGTCAGCGTCACTAGAGATAATATTATTTCTGGCAATAGAGTTAGACATATTTCTACAAAAACCAGAATCTGGTAAGTAATATGAAACACTTTCGGCAAAAGAAAGCACCATCAATACTTGTTTACGACTAACACGAATAAAAGGGTATAAAATAAAAGATTACATACCAAAAATGTACTTTTACATCGGTTTAAGCCACGAATATTACAGCTTCTGGCATATCCAGCCGAGACGGGTTTCAAGACAATAATCTCAAAGTATGAAGGTGAAGGATTTTGCCGCAATTTTTGGAGGGGTCTACGAGAACTTACAAGAATAGGTGTGGATGAATAAAAATGTTCCAATTACGGTAATGCAATTGTTATAATACAATAGACAGAATAATGTAACTCTCTTTAATGGCTTCCCGCAAGTGAGTAATTCCTAAAAGGAATAATGTATTAGAAGCAACGACTCTTTATAGGTAAGTATTGAGCAGAAAAATATACGACGAATCGTGCAAAATTAGGTGCTAATTATGGTATACGAATAGCAACTCTTTATACGAATAAAAATACGTCGGCCATTGTATTTTTTGAACTAATGCCAGAGAGGTGTTTGGTCAATTCCCATTAAACCTGAAGAGGAACATATGCTTGCCGTTCCAGGATCTGGAGGTTTTTCTGGGTTGCTGATGCAAAAACAAGGAAGGGAATACTCACCTGAGACTAAAGAGGATGAATATAAAAAGCAATATCATCCCAGAAGCAGAATTCTAATTGTGGATGATGAAGGAGATATTACTTCATCCTTTAAAGAGGCTCTAAGAGATAATGGTTTTGAACAGGTTGATATATCCAACGATCCCCTATCAGCTTTGAAGAACTTTAAGGCAGATTCGTATGATCTGCTAATTATAGACAATGTAATGCCAGAAATGGAAGGATTCAGCCTATACGAAGAAGTTAGGAAAATAGACACCAAAGTTAACGTTTGTTTTATCACCGCATTTGAGATAAATTATCAAGCTCTGAGAGCTGTATTTCCTACTTCTGATGATCTTGGATGCTTCATCCGAAAACCAGTTGATATGGATGAATTGGTAAAAAGAATAAAGGCGGAGATAAAGTAGGCGTTTATGTATCTGTATCAGCTCGTTGCTTGCCTAGTAGAAGGGGAACGAAATTTCAGACTTCTCAACTAGTAACTAGATAACACAGAGGATAACATCACGAAATCCTAGTTAGTTAATTACCTCCCAAAAAGATATTTTGTTGCAGTTTATGGCACTGTCACCATTCCTGGTTTCAATGAGGTTTAGCCGTTGTGAAGTATGTAAAGAAGTAGAGCAACCTAATTAGATTGGAGAATAGTTACCACTCAAGTTTTGAGAGTTTACTCGAAGTCTCTCCTTCCTATGAGCACACTACAACTTCCTATTTGTCCTTTCAACGGTATCTATAAGGCCATAGGCAGATAAAGAGGTTGGCTATAGTCCTAGTCAATTGGAACCAAAGCCAGCTGTTCCCTATGACATGACTCAGATTGTCAAAGAATCTCAAAGAAGAATAAAAAAGCATTAGCAGAAGGCTTTGAATATGACCACATAGTCATTGCAAAATCCGATCAATTCCTTAGGACTCCTGTTTCACAAAAGCTAGATTTTGCGGTCATGTACATCGATCGACATGGTCGGGTCCACAAGAATGAGTACAAAGCTTGCACCAGACTTTCTTTCGCGAATAGTTACTGTATTTTCCCAAGAGGTGTCATACTCAATTGAACGCTGTCATGGGCTTGTGCTAAAATTTAATGGGGATGCAGTCATCAGTTATTTTCCGCCATCTTCTAGTGCTCTTAATGACCTCAACAGAGTAATATTATGCGAAGCCACATTCTACGTGGTAAAACACGCAATAAACCCATTGCTTTTACAAATGGGCCACGATGGAATTGATGCTAAATTTACCTCTGACTTTGGACAGCACACAATTCTTAGGTATGGATCTGACTATAAGAGGTCGCATGTAGATATTATTAGTGCGACCATGAATCTTGCAGCAAAAATGCAATCAGTGGCAGAGACGGTCAAATGATTATTGGAGAGAAACTGTATGATAAGTTAGATGATGACACCAAAACAAAGTTTGCGAAATCAGTTCTGGACAAAAATAGGTGGAACTTTCATGATTTCGCAGAGCAAAAATCATATCAATTGTACTGGCGGTCTTTGTAATCGTTTACGAGCTATCGAATTGATAGGCAAACGCGTAGCGCCCGCACTTCGCGAAGAACTGTGCAATAGGTAAGATAAAAGAGTTCCACAAATATCTAAAAATGAGTTACATCACGCACTTACTATTGTGATAATACTTCTTCAAGAAAAGTGCAGGACAGGAAATTAAATAAGAAAGGTCATACCTTTAAATTCTTAAGCCCATGAGATGATAATGATGATTAAGTATGAGGTAAGGAGAATCCTCGATATCGTTGCAGACTTGTCGGAGAATGACATTAAGAAGGATGTCCTAGAGACTGAAATAATTTCACATAGCGGACTTCCAGCTGAACAGGCAAGGAATTACCTGCAAGAATTAGAATGGCTGCATTTAGTTAAAGAATCGTCGCTCCCTACACCAACGCATGCAGAGTATAGATTATGGAATATAACAGAGAAAGGATTGCAGGACAGATCTCATCTGGACCAAACATAGCTGCACCATACTGTGACTATTGAGATTCGTTCTATTAGATTCAGCTTTGTGATTCGATAACGTCGTTTGACTACGCGAAACAGAATATTCTCAGCGTTATCTAATCCTGATTTTGAATCTAGAAAAACGCTATCCTATATGTCCGCTCTATGAACATCCAAAGTCAAGAATGTATGAAAAACCAACGGCAGAGTTGTAGCTTTTACATCAATTGGTCAAGTGGAATATTTTGTCCAAGGTTGAACAATTTGGCTATTAGCTTTGGAATCATAACCCAGCTGATACAATAGCCATCTTAATGAGTGAATTAATGATCGCGCTTCTAATATAGTACCAGGCCTTAGGTAATAGCTCCGGTCACTAGGTAACTGAATGGTGTACATGAACCCATTAACCTTAATAGGAATAAATTCAATACCTAGAAAAATCGTCTTTTATACCAGGAAAAATGATCCTCTTTTCAGATTTACATCCATCACACATTGTCATGCATTTTTGAGAGTATTAGGGCTGAATAAATTCGTTATTAGAGAACAATGTTCTAGTGCCTCCTAATAATGTGAGCAAGTGGTGTAAAATAACATAACGTAAATAGAATTATCAGCTATGAACAAGCCGTAAGGGGAGCCTTCCCCACTATGAACTTTCAGCTCAGGAGCCTTTTCAGAGATCCCTTTTGTCATTTCATTTCATGAGATCCACTTTTATCATTTGGAGAGAAAAAGGTATTCTTTATCATAGGCGGCAACGCCAGCAAAGCCGGTATTATAGATGCCCTATCTGATCTTCGGCCTAAGTATTTGCTTGTTGATGAGATCGAACACCTCAAATCAGAATATCAAACCATGTTGCTGTCCTTGATGGAGACCGGAATTCTAACTCAAACGATGCACAAGAAGGTGAGACAAATATACCTGAAAACTTGGGTAACTTGACTAAAATATCGAATGAGATGAAAGAGGAGAGTGAGAATGAATAATATTATTGCAATAACCCTCTCTACGATTAGTATGCGACATTGCTATTATCGTCTAATCTTGCGTCTGCAACACGACACATACTATTGAAAGCCAGTTGCAGATTTGATACCTCTATGGTAAAAAGGGTTTACAGTTAAAAGCTGCAGCCAAGCGAGTTAATTCAAACTGGTCTTTTTCTACACTCAGAGAATGAATATATTTATTAGCAGTCCCTAACGATACTTCTAAAGCTGTCGCTGACTGAACGTTTTTTCTGTATAAAGCTGAAAAGTCCTATGCCTGATGTATTCTTTGCTGTTTATTTTTATACTCAAAGTTATTCATGTTTAGACTAGCCGACAACAATTATCTATTTTTCCCTTTCAACATATGCGATTACTTGCTTGTTTATGAAATCTTCAAAAGTGGGGTCATACCATTGATTTTGATGTATTTGCTTCCAGTGTTCTTTTATTGTTCCTATTCTAAAGCAGGCGCGCATCCATTGAACCCAGCCAAACCATTCATTTTCATTAAGCACTTTTCTTTCATGCGTGTCTTGCACATGAGAGAATACATTGAGAACATCTAATGCATACACACGGTCAGGGGACAGTGATTGTACATTATTGATTACTCTTGCTAGCTCTGGGTTAGAGTGGATATTGCGTAATGATAAATGATTTAGGGCAAGAAGAACAGCCAAAAAATTTCAAAGATTTACAACAGAGAGCAATTTCCAATAGCTAATAAATTGTTCTGCCAAATATGTAGCTAGCCCCACAAGTTATTCCCATTTCTTAAAATCGTATTTTGTTTGATCTAAACATGAGATGCAAATAATCAATATTTTTTTTGATAGCAACTTATTATTCTATTATTACCTTCAATTGGCTGCAAACCAATTGATACAGTTTACAGAAATTAAAAGAATTGTATTTTTGGGCTTTTTTATTGTGCTAATCGTATTTTGGACACATGCTACCTCTTTTTCGGGTATCGCTGCAAAAGGACAACAACAAAATTCAACTAAATTCAATTTAAGAATTACTTACCCTCCACCACTTCAGCAAGTTCCAATTGGTAACAGTCTCACAATATTTGGCACATCGAGTTATAATACAACTAAAGATTGCACTGTTTATGCAAATTCAAATGATTTGAAGTTTCAAAAAGTTACAGCTGTAGGACCTTCCGGAAATAATAATTATTCTAGTTGGATTTTTACTTATGCTAAGAACTACCATCCAATTGCGAAAGGAATAAACAAATTAACTGCTAAAATCTCTTGTAAAGCTAATCCTAATAATTTGACTGAATATTATGTTAGCAACGTGACAGGAATAATAGAGCCAAACAACATAAATGGTTTTAACAACATAAATCACCAAGGTAACAGCATCTTAGAATCAACAATACATAATAATCTTAACAACAACAATGGCAATGCTTTAGCAGGTTCCAACAATAATGGAAAGATCTCTAATTCACCATTTTGGTTTCCAAATCTTTTTCATAACGATGTGAGTACTAACAATGACAACAATACAAATATTAATTCTAACCCAAAATCAATACAGTCACTACAAGAATCTGGTAAGGAACTTGGTATTTCCACCAGAGTCGCCAAAAACCCGATAGCTTGGGGTAATGATCAAACTATCGAAATATCAGTATTTGATCCAAACTCGAACCAGCCAATATCTGACGCCATCGTAACGGGAAGTATAGTAACTTTTCCAACACTAAAAACTGGATTGACAAAAGAATTTATGTTAGTTACAGATAACTCGGGTACTGCCTCATATTCGTGGCTAATAGCAGACAATAATACAAAATCTAGTGTATATAATTTGATAATACATGTAACTGCATCTGGCTATAACCCAACTTCAGCTCTAACCAAATTTACAGTGATGCCGGTTGTAATAAGTAAACAGAATATGCAAAACAAGACTAGTGATAATATTCATAACAAAAATAGTCCAGCAATATCTACTCTACATACATAATCTTATTCTTCGTTTCCTTAGCCCTGACCTGTGTAAGTATGCTGTGTTTGGGTTCTATTATCCCTTACTCACTATTCATCGATATCGCTATGAATTGATATCGTTTCATCCTAAACATGCAAAGCGGGATAAATATAACCCAACATAAATTTCAAAAACAGCTGAGCGAATCCCAAAGATGGAACACTTCAAACATACGAGAGCGTTAATGTAAACTTTTTTTAGTAATCTTTGATCTCACTTTATTGCTTACCTCTTTTAGTGTTTTTAACGTCGTTGGTGCTGTCTCAGCTACCTCTCTTGTTGCAACCTTAAGTGTGTGTATTGTATCTTGTGTTGCAATGGCTGTTTCTTCTACAGCATCGGCAGTATCCTTGATAGTCCCACGTTCGTTTAGATTTTTTACAGTATCATTAATTTCGTTTGCAGTATCACGTATAGCTCTGGTTGCTCGTCCTATCTCTTCCATTGCACCAATGTGATGTAGTGTTAGAATTAACTCTCTTATACTCGAGGATGCTTCAACAATATCCCTAGCCACATCTTTTATGGTTTCTGTAGTTTGCTCAGTAGTCTCAGATGTAGATGTAATTGCATGATCTCGTATTCTTACTGAATTATCATCAAGTGAGGAAGATGATGAGGACATTTTTTATCAGTATTCTACACGAAACAAATATCAATTTTAATCTTTGTACCGCGATACAGAATATCTTTTTTGGCCAAAAATACTAACTCAGATCTGCTTCATCAGCTCGTGGAGTATTTGGTGATACATCAGTGGAGCTTGCAATTCCAAAACCTTCTGTCTCTCCGAAACAATCATTACACATCCAAACACTATTTACATAATGACCTACCTTTACTTGACCAGCTTTCTCTACTTCTGGTTCCAATGAGTCAGCCACATTAGAACCACATTTTACGCATATATAATTTTTGTTTATTGACTGATCGTCGCTGTCTTGTCCAGAAATTCTTCATAGGCGATTTATCGGGCTAGTCATGCAGTTCAAGCCGATTCTTTAAATCTTTGAACCTGTTTCTAATCGTAACTTCTGTTATCTGCGCTGCGCTTGCAAGGTCAACTTGAGTTTTTTGTTCACCAGTCTTTATGCACGATGCATAGAGGACGGTTGCTGCGAGACCCATTGGATCTTTTCCAGCAGATATGCCATTTTTAATAACATCATTCATAAGGTTCATTGCTTGGTGTTTGCAACTCTGGCAATGCATTTTGCGGTGTCAATGGTTGGAAGTTTAAGCTGAAGTTCAAATATCAGCTCTCTGTAGCATTTAGCGATAGGTTTCCGTTTGATATTACTAATTGTTGCTAAGTCATCTAGTGTTCGTGGTACTTCCATTTGTCTGCATGCGATATATATTGCAGCCGCCAAAACGGCCTGACTTGACCTACCACGCATCATTCCTCTTTGCCGAGCCTTCCTGTAGATGTAAGCAGTCTTTTCAATTATTGCATCCGATAATCCAAGTTTATCTTTTAAGCTATCTAGCTGATTAAATGCAAGTCTAAGAGTCCGATCCGTACTGCTATGGACCTGCGTTCTAAAATCCCAAGTTCTTAGTCTATGCATTGTAGAAAGCATCGAAGGCTCAATTTTATTTTTAGTTGCATCTACGTTTTCCTTTCCAATAACAGTAGCTAATCCCATATCATGATGACTGAGAGATGATGGAGGCCCGGTTCTCGCT
>WNGD01005464.1_pt1 | contig 12319 bp, 16 predicted proteins | sample 5400671 | NCBI WGS metagenome assembly WNGD01 (sample SAMN13153369, study PRJNA577476) | soil metagenome | isolation source: 40 cm soil or saprolite under grassland replicate 2 | place: USA:California | collected 2016-06-15
TGGTGGGGATCGCGTTCGCGGTCTTCTGGGGGACGGTCTTCCCGGTGCTCTCGGAGTGGGTGCGGGGGGTGAAGATCACGGTCGGGCCGCCCTTCTTCAACCGCGTGAACGCGCCGCTCGGCCTCGTCCTCCTCTTCCTCGCCGGCGTGGGGCCGGCGATCGCATGGCGGCGCGCCTCGCCGCGGAATCTCCGGCGCGCCTTCGCCGGGCCGCTGGCGGCGGGGCTGGTGGCGGCCGCGGCGCTCGCCGTGGCGCGCGTCCCGCTCGGGTACGCGTTCGCGACCTTCGCGCTCGGCGTCTTCGTCCTCGGCACCATCGGGCAGGAGTTCTGGCGTGGCATGCGCGCCCGGCAGGCGATGCTCCACGAGAGCGCGCCGCGCGCGCTCGGGCGGCTGGTCGGGAAGAACCGGCGGCGCTACGGCGGCTACCTGATCCACGTCGGCGTGGTGTCGATCTTCGTCGCCATCGCCGGGTCGAACGCGTTCCGCATCGAGGCGCAGGAGACGCTCAAGCCGGGCGACGAGATGGCGGCCGGGAAGTTCCGCCTGCGCTACGAACGCGTCACGAGCGAGGAGAACGCGCACCTCTCGCGCCTCGCGGCCGAGGTCTCGGTGTGGCGCGACGGGAAGCAGATCGCGACCCTGGCCCCCGAGAAGCGCTTCTACAAGAAGCCGCAGCAGCCGACGACCGAGGTGGCGATGCGCTCGACGCTCAGCGAGGACCTCTATCTCGTGCTCGGCTCCTACGATCCGCCCTCGGGGCTGGTGACGCTCCAGGCCTTCGTGAACCCGCTCGTGTCGTGGCTCTGGATCGGCGGCGTCATCATGGCCGGCGGCACGCTGGTCACGATGTGGCCGTCGGCGGCCGAGCGCCGTGCGGTGGCGTACGAGCTGGGCCGGGCGCAGGTGCCGGCCGAGTGAGCGGGGCGGGCCTCGCGCTCGTGGCGCTGCTCCTCGCGGCGCCCGCCGTCGCGGCGACCCAGCAGGAGGTCGAGGAGTCGCTCACCTGCCAGTGCGGCTGCGGGCTCACCGTCCACGCCTGCAACCACCTCGACTGCCCGTCGGGCGAGCCGATGAAGAAGGAGATCGCCGAGCGCCTCGCGCGCGGCGAGGACAAGGAGACGATCCTCACCGCCTTCCGCACGCGCTACGGCGAGAAGGTGCTCTCCTCGCCGACCTTTCGCGGCTTCAACTGGCTCGCGTGGGTGACGCCCTTCGCTGCCATCCTGGCGGGCGCGCTCGGTGTGACGCTCGTCATCCGCCGCTGGGTGCGGGCGCCGGCGCCTCGACCTGCCGCGCCGCCGCCCGTCGCCGGCGAGCTGCGCCAGCGCCTCGCGCGCGAGCTCGAGGACATGGACCGCGAGCCATGACCCTCGCGGTCTACCTGCTCGGCCTCGCGGTGATCGCCGGGGCCTCGCTCTTCGTGGCGGCGCCGCTCTTCCGGCCGCGCGCCGCCGCGCTGGCCGCCGGCGGCGGGGAGCGCGAGCGCTGGGAGCGCCAGAAGCGTCAGGCGCTCGCCGCCATCAAGGAGGCGGAGCTCGACCACCAGATGGGCAAGCTCTCCGACGAGGACCTGGCCGGCATGCGCGCCCGCTTCGAGGCGCAGGCGCTCGAGGCGATGGCCGCCCTCGAGCGAGGGGAGGGTCCATTGAAAGGGGAGGATCCATGATGATGACGATCGAGCAGTTCCGCGCGATCGAGCTGAAGGTCGGGACGATCCGCGCCGCCGAGCCGCATGCGAACGCCGACCGGCTGCTCGTGCTGCGCGTCGACCTGGGCGCCGGCGAGGAGCGCCAGCTGGTGGCCGGCATCCGCGCGCACTACGAGCCCGCGGCGCTGGTCGGGCGCCAGGTGGTGGTGGTCGCGAACCTCGAGCCCGCGAAGCTGCGCGGCGTGGAGAGCCAGGGCATGGTGCTGGCCGCCTCCGAAGGCGAGCGCGTGGTCCTCCTCCGCCCCGACGAGCCGGTCGCGCCGGGAGCGGTCGTCCGCTAGGTACCTGCCCGGGTGGCGATGGCGAGCGAGGCGAGTGAGCCGGGGAGCGAGAGCGGGAAGCGCAGCGACGACCGACGAGGTGCGGCGCGCGTCCCGCGCGCCGGGTGTTGGTCGCCGCAGGAGGGAGGAGCGAGCAATCATCTGGCCGCGCGGCTCGCGCCGCGCGCCCCCGGATCGCTCGCCGCAGCCGCCATCGCGACCCGGGTAGGTGCCTAGGTGGGCGACCCGCCGGTTCGCGCCGAGGGCCTCGTGCGCGCCTTCGCCGGCACGCCGGTGCTGGCGGGCGTCGATCTCGTCGTGCGCGGGGGCGAGGCGGTGGTGCTCCTCGGCCCGAACGGCGCGGGCAAGACGACGCTGCTCCGCATCCTGGCCCTGCTGCTCCGGCCGGGCGCCGGCCGGCTCGCTCTCTTCGGCACCGACGCCGGCGCGGCGCCGCCCGCGCTTCGCCGGCGGATCGGGTACGTCGGGCACGAGAGCCTCTGCTATCCGGATCTGACCGCGGCCGAGAACCTGGCGTTCTACGCGCGCCTGTTCGACGTGCCCGACGCGGGGGCCCGCATCGGCGAGCTGATCGCCTGGGCGGGGCTCGCGGCGGCCGCTCGCCGCCCGGTGCGCGCCTACTCGCGCGGCATGGCGCAGCGGCTCGCGCTCGCACGCGCGCTGCTGCACGGGCCGGACCTCCTCCTCCTCGACGAGCCCTTCGCCGGCCTCGACCCCGAGGCGGTCGCGGCGTTGCAGCGCCGTCTCGGCGAGCTGCGCGCCGCGGGCCATGCCATCGTGCTCACCACGCACGACCTCGAGCGCGCCGCGCCGGTCGCGACCCGGCTCGCCATCCTCCACCGCGGGCGCGTCGCATGGACGCAGGAGGGTGCGCCCGAGCCCGTGGTGGTCGCCGCGGCCTGGCAGGCCGTCGTCGTGGGGCGCGCCTGACCGTGCGCGGCGCGCTCGCCATCTTCGCGAAGGACCTGCGCATCGAGTGGCGCACGCGCGAGAGCCTGGCGAGCGTCTTCGTGCTCGGCGTGCTCCTCGTGGTCGTGCTCACCGTGGCGCACGACCCCACGCCCGAGGCAGCGCCCGCGCTCGCGCCCGCGGTCCTGTGGGTGAGCTTCGTCTTCACCGGCCTCGCCGGCATCCAGCGCGGCTTTCTCCTCGAGCGCGAGAACGACTGCCTGGCGGGCCTCCTCACCGCGCCCGTCGATCCGGCCGACATCTACGCCGGCAAGCTCGCGGCGAACGTCGTCCTGCTCGCCGTGACGCAGGCGGTGGTGGTGCCGCTCGCCGGGCTCTTCCTGCACGCCGACCTCTGGCCCGTGCTGCCCGGGCTGCTCGCCGTGCTGCTGCTCGGCAACCTGGGCTTCGCAGCGCTCTCCACCCTCTTCGCTGCCGTCGCCGCGCGCACGCGCGCGCGGGAGACGCTGCTCCCGCTCCTCCTCCTGCCGCTCTCCCTGCCGCTCCTGATCGGCGCCGTGCAGGCGACGCAGGCGGTGCTGGCGGGCGGCCTCGGGGCGGCGCGCGAGGCGGTCGCCGTGCTGGTCGCCTTCGACGTGGTCTTCGCGGTGGCCGGCTGGCTGCTCTTCGCGTATGTTGTGCGCGACTGACATGCGCCGCGTCCTCCCGCCGCTGGTGTGCGCCTCGGTGCTCGCGGCGCTCTGGCTCGTGTTCATGGTGGTGCCGACCGAGCGCGAGATGGGGATCGTGCAGCGCATCTTCTACTTCCACGTGGCTTCTGCGTGGGTCGCGTTCCTGGGCTTCTTCCTGGTCGCCGGGGCGAGCGCCGTCTATCTCTGGAACGGCGCGCGCGCGGCCGATCGCCTGGCCGAGGCCGCGGCCGAGGTGGGCGTGCTCTTCTGCACGCTCGTCCTGGTGACCGGGCCGATCTGGGCGCGGCCGGTGTGGGGCGTGTGGTGGACGTGGGACCCGCGCCTCACCATGACCGTCATCCTGTGGGCGATCTACGCGGGCTACCTCATGCTGCGCGCCTTCGGCGGCGAGGACGAGGCGGTCCGGCGCTACGCCGCCGTGCTCGGCATCATCGGCGTGCTCGACATCCCGATCATCATGGCGTCGGTGCGCCTGCTGCGCGGCATTCATCCCGCGGTCATCACGCGCAACGAGGGCGGCTCGGGGCTGGTCGATCCGTGGATGCGTGCGGGGCTGGCGGTGTCGGCGCTGGCGCTCGTGCTCCTGGCCGCGTGGCTGATCGCGCTCCGCATGCGCACCGCGCGCCTCGGCGAGGAGGTCGCGGCGCTCCGGCGCGAGGCGCTGGCGCGGGGAGGGGAGGCGGCGTGACGAACCTGCCGTATCTGTTCGCGGCATATGCCGCGGTGTGGATCGGGCTCTTCGTGTATCTCCTCCGGCTGGAGCGGCGGAGCCGCGAGCTGGAGGAGGAGGTGCGGGAGCTCAGGCGGTTGTTGGAGCGGTGAGTTCCTGGGAGCGTCGAGTTGAGCCAACCCTTGCGGCGGCCGCCGTCGGGCGCAAGTGCATATCAGGCGCCCACTCGAAAGGAGCGGCGCAGCCGCGCGCTGGGCCCTCGTCAGGCGCCAGTGCCGCCCGTGATCGGCTCAAGACCCGTCGGACCCCCGAGCCGCGGAAGGCCGTCGTTGACGGCGACCCAATCGATCCGATCGTCGAAGTAGACGTGACACTGGGGCGGCCGGTCGATCCGCCCCTGCATGTTGGCCAGAACGATGTCGATCTGGTCGGGGTGGCGGGTCGACTCGCAGAATAGTGAGCTCCCGCAGCGTCGGCAGAACGATCGCGTGCCGTGGTCGGATGAGCGGAACCGGACAAGCTCGGCCTCACCCAACTCGAGCGCGAACTGTGCCCGTGGTACCGCGAACCACGTGACATAGCCGGCGCCGTGGCTCCGGCGGCACATCGAGCAGTGACAGTGCCCGCAGAAGAGGCTCGGCAGTTGTGCCGAGAAGCGCACGGCTCCACAGAAGCATGAGCCCGGAACCTTGGCCTCTGACATCGCGTTTACTTCAACCACCGGCTCAGTTCCCCTAGCACATGAACCGACCCTTGTCCTCGCCCGCCGGAATCGCTACGCCCGCACCATGGCCCTCGACGCGGCCCTGCTCCGCACCCTCGCCGCTCTCCTCCCCGACCGCTCCTCCACCCGCCCCGCCGACCTGGACGCCGCCGCGCGCGACGCCTCCTCGCTCCCGGGCGCGCGCCCGGACGCGATCGTCTGGCCGCTCACGACCGACGACGTGGTCGCGGTCGTGAGGCTCTGCGCCGAGCATGCGATCCCGCTCACCGCGCGCGGTGCCGGCTCGAGCCTCGAGGGCAACCCGATCCCGGTCCGCGGCGGCGTCGTGCTCGACTGCGCGCGCATGGCGGAGGTGGTCGCCATCCGTCCCGAAGATCTCCAGGTCGACGTGCAGCCGGGCGTGGTCTACGCGGCGCTCAACCGCCAGCTCCGCCCCCACGGCCTCTTCTTCCCGCCCTCGCCGGGGGGGAGCGCCGACGTCGCCACCATCGGCGGCATGGCCGCCAACAACGCGAGCGGCATCTACTCGGTCAAGTACGGCGGCACGCGCGACCACGTGCGCGCGGCCACCGTCGTCACGGGAACGGGCGAGGTGCTCCGGCTCGGCAACCGCGCGCGCAAGAGCGCGTCCGGCTACCACCTGCTCGGGCTCGTGGTCGGCTCGGAGGGCACGCTCGCGGTCGTGACCGAGCTGACGCTGGCCCTGGGCGGCCTGCCCCAGGCGCGCCGGCAGGGCGGGTTCCGCTTCCCGGACGCCGGCGCGGCGGCGCGCGCGACCGCGGAGCTGATCCGCTTCGGTATCGACGTGGCGGCGGTCGAGTTCCTCGACGCGCGCACGGTCGCGGCCCTGAACCGATTCGGCAGGTTCGGCCTCGCCGAGACGCCGACGCTGCTGGTCGAGGTGCACGGCAGCGAGGCCGCCGTGGCCGAGGCGTGGGCGGCGGCGGCGGACGTCCTCCGCGGTGCGGGCGGCGAGCCGCTCGTGCTCCCCGGCGGCCGCGACGCGTGGTCGATCCGCGAGCACGCCACGCGCTCGATCGCGGCGCTGCGGCCCGACACGGCGACCGTGCGCGCCGACCTCGCCGTCCCGATCGGCGCGCTCCCGCGGCTGGTCGCGCGCTGCGAGGCGCTCGCCGCCGAGCGCGGCCTCGCCGTGCACCTCTTCGGTCACGCCGGCATCGGCATCCTGCACGCGCTCGTGCTCGCCGACGCGGCCGAGCGTGCGGCCGCGGAGGCGGCGCGCGACGTGCTCGTGGAGGAGGCGCTCGCGCTCGGCGGATCGTGCTCGGGCGAGCACGGCATGGGGCTCGGCAACCGCCGCTACGCGGCGCGCGAGCACGGCGCGGCGCTCGCCCTCATGCAGGGGGTGAAGCGGCTCTTCGACCCGTGCGGCATTCTCAACCCCGGCAAGATCTGGTGAGGGAGGGGACGTGCGGATCGTCGTGTGCGTGAAGTGGGTCCCGGCGCTCGGCTCGCTGCGCTTCGATCCCGAGACCCGCCGGCTCGTCCGCGAGGGCGTGCCGGGCGAGGTGAGCTCCTTCGACCTCCGCGCCCTCGGCGCCGCCGTGGCGCTCCGCGCCGCGCACGGCGGCGAGGTGGTGGCGCTCAGCATGGGGCCGCCGGGCGCGCGCGAGGGGCTCGTCGAGTGCCTGGCGCTCGGCGCCGACCGCGCGCTCCATCTCCTCGATCCGCGGCTCGCCGGCTCCGACACGCTCGCGACGGCGCGCGCGCTCGCCGCGGTGCTGACCCGCGAGGCGCCCGACCTGGTCCTCTTCGGCCGCGCCAGCACCGACGCCGAGACGGGCCAGGTCGGTCCCGAGGTGGCGGAGATGCTGGACCGCCCCCAGGTGACGGGGGCGCGCCGGCTCGAGCTCGATCCGGCGGCGCGCACCTTCGTCGCCGAGCGCGAGACCGACGAGGGCTTCGAGACCGTGACCGGCCCGCTCCCCGCGGTCGTGACCGCGGCCGAGGACCTCGCCGCGGAGCGCTTCCCGACCAAGGCCGAGCGGCAAGCGGCCGCGGCGAGGCCGATCGCCACCCTCGGCGCCGCCGAGGTGGGGCTCGCGCCCGACGACGTCGGCGCCACGGGCTCGCCCACCTGGGTCGCGGGCATCGAGCACGTGCCGAGCACGCGCCGGAGCGAGATGCTGGCCGGCGACTCGCCCGAGGCGCTCGCGCGCGCGCTCGGAGAACGGCTGCGCCAGCTCGCGCCGCCCCGCGACGACCGGCCTGCCCTCCCGGCGCGCGGCGTCGCGAGCGGCGCGCCGGTGTGGGTCGTCGCCGAGATGGGGCCGCGGGGCCCGAAGCCCGTCACGGCCGAGCTGCTCGCCAAGGCCGCGGAGCTGGCCACGCGCCTCGACGCGCCTGTCGAGGCGCTCGTGCTCGGCGAGGGCGCGCAGCATGCCGCCGCGCTCGCCGCCGCCGGCGCCGACCGCGTCCTGCTCGCCGAGGGCGCGGGCCTCGTCCCCTACACGACCGACGCGCACGCCGCCGTGCTCGCCGAGGCGGTCCGTAGCCGCGCGCCGCGCCTCGTCCTCGTCGCGTCGACCGCGCGCGGCCGCGACCTCGCGCCGCGCGTGGCGGCGCGGCTCGGCCTCGGGCTCACCGGCGATGCGATCGACCTGGACCTCGACGCGGAGGGCCGCGTGCGCCAGATGAAGCCCGCCTTCGGCGGCACGATCGTGGCGCCGATCCTCTCGCGCACGCGGCCGGAGATGGCGACCGTGCGGCCGGGGATCCTCCGCCCGGCGCGGCCGGATCCGACCCGGCGGGCAGTGGTGGAACGCATCGGCGTGCCCGCGGTGCGGCTGCGCGTGCGCGTCCTCTCCGAGCGGCCGCTCGGCGACGCGGGCGGCGCGGCGCTCGAGGCGGCGGACCTCGTGCTCGGCGTGGGGCGCGGCATCGGCGGGCCGGCGGCGCTGCCCGCGATCACGGCGCTTGCCGCGCGGCTCGGTGCGGCGCTCGCCGCCACGCGCGACGTGACCGACCTCGGCTGGCTCCCGAAGCAGCACCAGGTGGGGCTGACGGGCCGCGCGATCGCGCCGCGCCTCTACGTCGCCATCGCGCTCAGTGGCGCGCCCGAGCACGTGGTCGGGCTTCGCCGTGCGGGCGTGATCGTCGCCATCAACAAGAACCCGAAGGCGCCGATCTTCAAGGCCGCCGATCTGGGGCTCGTCTCGGACTACGCGCCGCTCCTCCCGCTGCTCGAGGCGGCGCTCCGCCCCTCGTAGCCTGCCTCGGCCGCGCGCTCGGGCGTAGGGTCCGCGCATGGCTTTGGCGTCCTCGAAGGTCGCGGCGGCGGAGTCCCCGCGCCCGCGCCGGGCCGCGGCGTCGGCAACCTTACGTGTCTTTGGGGGCCGGGGGCGGGCCGTCGAGGCGGCGAAGGCCGACCTGATGCACGGTCATGCGGAGGCCGCGCCCGTTTTCCACCTCGAAGAAGGCGCCGCGGCGGGCGACGACGGTGAACACGCCGGGCACCTGGAGGTGCACGACGCGATCGCCGATCTGGAAGGCCTCGTCGCTCACGGCGGCGGAGCTTGCCGGTCGGCGCGCGCGATTGCAAGGCGACGTTGCGTCGCCGCGGACCACCCCGCACAATGCGTGGATGCTCCTCGGGGTGCGGCGCTTCTCCGCTCTCGCAGCGCTCGTGGCGCGTATCTACGGCGGCTACAAGCTGATCCAGCTCAGCCGCGGCTTCGCCGCGGCGCGTGGCGAGGGCGCGCGCCTGGCGCGCCATCATCGCCGCAGCGCCGAGCGGGCCTACCGGCTCGCCACGCGCCTCGAGGGCCTGCCCATCAAGGTCTGCCAGTTCCTGGGCTCGCGCGCCGACATCCTGCCCGCGGAGTACGTCGAGGTGCTCTCGCAGCTGCAGGATCGCGTGCCGCCCCGGCGGCTCGCCACCTTCCTGCCGCTCCTGCGCCGTGAGCTCGGGCGGCCGGTCGAGGCGGCGTTCGCGGAGCTCGATCCCACGCCCCTCGCTTCGGCCTCGCTCGCGCAGGTGCATCGGGGCCGGCTGCGCGACGGGCGCGAGGTGGCGGTCAAGATGCAGTACCCGGACATCGAGCGCGTCGTGCGGGTCGACCTCCGGAGCTTCACCCTGCTGATTGGCGTCCTGGCGCGGCTCGAGCGCGAGTTCGACTTCCGCGCCCTCATCCGCGAGGTCGAGAAGTACGTACCCCTCGAGCTCGATTTCGTACACGAGGCGGACAACGCCGAGCGCATGGCGGCGCATCTCGGCGAGCGGCCGGACATCCTGGTTCCGGCCATCGTCCGCGAGCTCAGCACGCGCCGCGTGCTGGTCATGGAGTACACGCCCGGCGTGCGGGTGACCGACGTCGAGGGCCTGCGCGCGCTCGGCGTCGATCCCGCGGACGTGGCGCGCCGGCTGATCGACCTCTTCTGCGAGCAGATCCTGGTCCACGGGTTCTTCCACGCCGACCCGCACCCCGGAAACATCCTGGTCCAGCCCGGCGGGCGGCTCGTGCTGCTCGACTTCGGCCTTGCCAAGGACTTCCCGCCCGGCTTCCGCGACGGCGTCGCGCACCTGACCGCGGCGATCGTGGGCGGCGACCGGGGCGCGATCGCGGCCGCCTTCCGCGCCCTCGGCTTTCGCACGCGCGAGGAGTCGGACGAGAGCCTCGCCTGGCTCGGCGAGGCGTTCCTCGGCTGGGCGCTCCGCAACGGGCGCTCCTTCGCCGACCCGGCGATGATCGCCGAGCTCGGCGCCGAGATGCCGCGCGTGATGCGCGCCAACCCCTTGGTGGAAGTACCGGCCGACGTGCTGCTCGTGGGCCGGGTCATGGGGCTGCTCTCCGGCATCGGCAAACAGCTCGGCACCCACGTCGACCTCGCCGCCGCGTTGCTGCCCTACCTGGCCCAGCGCGCCGCGCGTCCGCAGGCGTGAGCCCGAGCCCGCGCGGCGGGCGAGGGCGGGGACCCCGCCGCCGCGACCTTCGACGAGGCCGCGCGCCCGCCTCGGCCGTGCTTGCGCGCGCGTCGGCCGAGGAGCGGGAGCGCCGGCGGGGTCCCCGCCCTCGCCCGTCGTGGTGCCGCGAGCTACGCCCGCCGCGCCCGCAGCATCCGCTCGATCTGCTTCAGGAGCACGTCCGCCTCCAGGTTGACGCGGTCACCGGGCTTGCGCTCGCCCAGCGCCGTCTGGGCGAGGGTGTGCGGGATCAGGGCCACGGTGAAGCTCGGGCCGCGACAGGCGAAGACGGTCAGGCTGACGCCGTCGACGGCGATCGAGCCCTTCTCGACCAGGTAGGGGGCGAGGGTGCGGGGGCCGCGGAAGCGGTAGAGGAGCCAGTCGCCGTCGCGCGTGATCTTCTCCAGGCGCCCGACGCCGTCGACGTGGCCCTGGACGATGTGGCCGCCCATGCGGTCGCCCATGCGGAGCGAGCGCTCGAGGTTGACGCGCGTCCCGGGGGCCAGCTTGCCGAGGGTGGTGCGCCGGAGCGTCTCGGGTGAGACCTCGACCGTGAAGCGCCGGTCGCGCCGCGCCGTGACGGTGAGGCAGGCGCCGTTCACGGCGATGCTCTCGCCGAGCCCGAGGCGCGGCAGGGGCCGCGGCGTGGCGATGGTGAGGCGCGCCCCGCTGCCGCTCGTCCCGCGCCGCTCGACGCGGCCGGTCGTCTGGATGATGCCGGTGAACAACTATCGCGCCGGCCGCCGGCAGGCCGGGCACTCGTGCGTCGTCTTGCCCTCTCGCTCGACCGCCACCAGGGCCGTGCCGCAGGTGGGGCAGCTCGCGGCGGCCTGCTCGTGCCGCAGCTTCTCGAGCAGCTCCTTGTCGTGCTCGGCGAAGTAGCGGTCCTCCTCGGCCTTCTCCTTCTGGTGGAGCTTCTCGCCCAGGCGGTCCTTCTCGCTATCGGACATCGGCCCTCCCCGTGACGCGGCGGAACATCGCGTGCAGGCGGTCGCGCAGCCGCCGCGCCCACTCGAACTCCGCGCTCAGCACGGTGAGCCCCACGAGCATGACGAGCAGCCCCGGCCCCGGGACGAGCGGGAGCGCGAGGACCAGGCCGACGCCGACGAGCGCCAGGCCGAGCACGATCCGGCTCGCGCGGATGGTGTGCTGGAGCATCGGGGCGCCGGGAGTGTAGCTCGCGGGGCATTGTGGCGCCACCGCCGGCCGGGGCATGGTAGGGCGGCGCATGATCCCGCTTCGCGACACCGTCCCGTCGGCGCGCGTGCCGATCGTCAACTACACCATCATCGCGGCCAACGTGCTCGTGTTCTGCTACGAGGTCTCGCTCGCCCGTCACGCCGAGGTGTTCATCGAGCACTGGGGCCTGGTGCCGCGCCACTTCGCGCTCGAGAACCTCCTGACCAGCATGTTCCTGCACGGGAGCTGGCTCCATGTCCTCGGCAACATGCTCTACCTCTACATCTTCGGGGACAACGTCGAGGACCGGCTCGGGCACCTGCGCTATCTCCTGTTCTATCTGCTGTGCGGCTGCGCGGCGGGCGGCGCCCAGGCGCTCTCGAGCCCGGGCTCGAGCGTCCCGATGGTGGGGGCGAGCGGGGCGATCGCCGGCGTGTCGGGGGCCTACTTCCTCTTCTTTCCCGGCGCGCGCGTGGTGACCCTGGTGCCGATCTTCTTCTTCCTGCAGGTGATCGAGGTCCCCGCCGTCGTCTTCCTCCTCATCTGGTTCCTCGGGCAGCTCATGCTGGGGGTGGCGGCCCTCGGCAGCCACGCGGGGGCGGGCGGGGTGGCCTTCTGGGCCCACGTCGGCGGCTTCGTCGCCGGCATGGTGCTCGGCCCCACGCTGCGCACGCGGTCGCCCGCCCCGCGCTGGGCGTGAACCCGGGGAACGTCAATTGACAGGCCGCGCGGGGTTGGGGCAGGGTGATCGGGCGGTGGACACCCGGGAGAAGATCCTCGAGACAGCGACCCGCCTGTTCTCCGTCCACGGCTACTCCAACACCTCCCTCTCGCAGGTCGCCAAGGAGGCCCAGGTCTCGAAGGCGCTCATCTTCTGGCACTTCGAGAACAAGGAGAAGCTCTTCCGGACCGCCCTTCAGCGCACGCTGGAGCCCTACGTCGTCAACGTGCTCGACGACCTGGAGGGTCTCTCCGAGGTCGATCAGATCCGGAAGCTGATCGACGCCTACTACGCGTTCGTCTCGGAGAACATCTACTCGGTCAAGTTCGTCGTGAGCCTCATCCTGCGGGAGGAGAAGCATCCCGACGACGTGGTCGGGCACATGTACGAGCTGCAGCGGGTGTACCGCAACCTGCTCGCCGACATCATCGACAGCGGTCGCCAGAAGGGGGTATTTCGCGCGACGGTCAATCCGGACCTGGATGCCGGGCTCATCATGACGGCGCTCT
>WNGD01006923.1_pt1 | contig 12318 bp, 17 predicted proteins | sample 5400671 | NCBI WGS metagenome assembly WNGD01 (sample SAMN13153369, study PRJNA577476) | soil metagenome | isolation source: 40 cm soil or saprolite under grassland replicate 2 | place: USA:California | collected 2016-06-15
AGACGCGCCTGTTCCGGCGCTTCTACCGCGGCGAGAACGCCCAGCGGGACGGCGCGGGCCTCGGTCTCGCGATCGCTCAGGCGATCGCCGTCGCGCATGGCGGCGCGATCACCGCTCGAAACATCGACGAGGGCGGAGCCGAGTTCACAGTCCGTCTACCGCCCGCGTGACCTGTACGTGCCGGGCCGCGCTTATCCTCGGGGACCATGGCGCTCGGCGGAATCGTGCGGGGTAAGCGGACGACGCTGCGGACTCCGACGGAGGACGACCTTCCCGCGTATTCACGCTGGATGGCGGACATGCGCGTGCGGCGCGCGGCCGGGGTGTGGCACCAGCCGGCGATGCCGGCGACGTGGAAAGAGCGGCTCAAAGAGCAGGCGAAGGAGCAGCGGGCCGTGCTGTGGTCGATCGAGACCGAGGGACGTCTCATCGGATTGGTACGGGCGCGTCTCGGTGGCCTCGAGGGCCCGCCGGCCGCGAATCTTCAGCACTTCGTCCTCGATCCCGAGGAGTGGCGAAAGGGCTACGGCTGGGACGCGGCGCTCGCCCTCCATCGCTACTTCTTCGACTACCTCGATCTGAAGCGCTCGGGCTTCGAGCTCCGAGCGGACAACGTCGCGGCGCTGCGCATCGCCGAGCGTCTCGGCTACACCGAGTTCGGTCGCGGACACGAGGTGCACTACCGCGAGGGGGCCTATGTCGACGAGGTGTGGCTGGTGATGCAGCGCGACGCATGGGACGAGCGATTCGCGAAGACCGAGCGGGAGTACGCACCGCTCGGGACGGCGCGCTGATGTTCGGACCGCGCATCGTCGGTGGCAACGGGACCGAGCTGCGGCCGCCCACGCTGGAGGACTACAAGCTCTTCACCGAGTGGCAGATGCGGCCCGAGGTCACGCGTTTCTGGGGTCCGCGCTTCACCACCGAGACGGTCGCCACCGCTGAGGAGCGGCTCAAACGACATCTGGAGAGTGGCGACAGCGTGTCGTGGTCGATCGCCCATGGGGGCGAGACCGTTGGCTTCACCGGGATCTTCGACATCAATTGGACGGACCGCGACGGCGAGACCGGGATCTTCATCGGACGGCACGACCTCTATGGCAAGGGCATCGCGAGCGAGGCCGTCCGGCTGCGGATGGCTTTCATCTGGAAAGAGCTCGGCCTCCACCGCACTCACAACTGGATCGCCCTCGCGAACGAGGGCAGCTGGCGAGCGAACCAGAAGTCGGGTTATTCCCAGATCGGTACATATCCGCGCTCGTGGTTCCGCTCGGGCGAATGGTTCGATGAATGGCTGGGTGAAGCCTTTCCCAGCACCTTCCCCCCGGAGAAGCTTCCGAGCCCATGGCGCGATGAAGGTCACCCGAAGTGATGGTGTAAGGCCCGCAGAGGCGGTACAATGATCTCGTCCCGCAAGGGACACGCGGCGGCGAGAGTGATCAACGCGGGCGTTCTGAGGCTTTTCTTCCTCCCGAACCCTGGCGAGTGCTCAAGGCGTCAGCAACACATAAGGGAGGAAGCTTCAAAAGTGAGCTTCACCGACAAGACTCTGACCTGCAAGGACTGCGGTCAGGAATTCATCTGGACTTCTGGGGAACAGGAGTTCTACCAGTCACGTGGACTGGTCAACGAGCCAGGCCGATGCTCGAGCTGTCGCGCGGCACGCCGCGCAGGCGGCAGCGCCGGCGGTTCGTACGGCGACAGCCGTGGCATGAGTGGTCCCCGTGAGTTCTTCACGGCCACTTGCAGCAACTGTGGCAACGAGGCGCGCGTGCCATTCCAGCCGCGCGGCGACAAGCCCGTGTACTGCAGCTCCTGCTTCGAGCAGGTCCGGCCTTCAGCATCCCGTCGATACGCCTGATCAGCGTTCCGATCAGCTGAAAGAAGAGGCCCGCCGAAAGGCGGGCCTCTTTCATTTCAGGCGCTGCAGCCAGCGATGCGACGGATCGATCGTGTACAGCGCGGCGACGAGCCACCCCTTCTGCGCGGCATCCAGCCGCGGCAGCGCGTAGAGGAAGTCCGTTTCGTCGACCGGCCGCGGCGACTTCGACTTGTACAGCAGCATGACCTCCGGCCGGATGAACTGAATGCCGTAGCTGTCGCGGCGACCGAGGTCCGCGACGTTCAGGCCGATCCGATCGTTGCGCCGGTAGGACCAGCGTTTGCCGTCACTCTCCTCGAGGAAAACTTCCATGCGCCACGGCCCGTCCGGCGTCTCGCGCGCCCAGAGCTGGTGATGTTCCGGCTTGGTGATGGTCTCGCCTGCCTTCAACGGGATGAGCTCGCCGTTATGCGCGATCTGCAAGTCCCACATCCGGAGCGCCTCGAGGAACGCTTTCTGGTCGCGTCTAAGGATCGCGACGTCCATCCCGGCATGCTTGCGCGTTTCGTGACCGAGGAACATGTCGAGCGCGTGGCCGCCGGCGACCCACCACGGCGCGGCGACCGGACCAAAAAGCCGCTTCACCTCCTCGAGGCTTAGTGGCTCCCAGCGATGCTCAGGCGGCGGCGGGGGCTCCGCGTTCTGCATCAGAACCCCGAGCTGTACACGCGCCGCACCGGCATGCGATACGTGATCCTGTGCTGCTTCGCCCACGTCGCGTCCACGCTGCGCTGCACACGCTCTTCGCTCTGGTAATAGCGGAACGCGAGCTTCCGGATGTCCGCCTGCGCGACCGCCTGATCGTCGTTCGCGCGGACCGTTCCTTCCACGCGAACGAAGCGGTAACCGTCCGGGACGATGAGCGACGTGCGCGGATCGCGCGCGAGGTTCTCGGGCTTCTTTCGCCCTCCCGCGGTGTTGAACATGATCTCGTCGCCCTCGAGGACGTACCACATGACCGTGAGGTGCGCGGACCCGTTCTCGTTCGTCGTCCCGAGCACCGCGAAGCGGACCTCGTGCAGGAAGTCGCGCTCGGCCTGTGTCAGCTCGCTTCGCATCGCCAGCCAGCCATTTCTAGCGGAACAGATCGCGATCCGCGGGACGCACGTACTCCTGCGCGGTCTCGGCCGGCTCATCGAGAGTGAAGCCACGGACGATCGCCACCGGGCAGCGGTCGAGCTTTCCCATGACCAGCTCGGCCGCGCCGGCGATCTCGTCGGCCACTGCGATCTCCGTCACGCGCAGCTCGTACCCTTCGGGATCGCGCTGACCGACGTAGCGCTTGAGGGCAGGTAGACCCGCGATCCCGATCGCGATGTTGGTGTGACCCTCGCGCCACGCCCGCCCGAAGGTGTCGGTCACGATGACGGCGACCCTCGCGCCCGCCCCATTGGCGAAACCGTCGCGCAGCCGTGTCGCGGACGCGTCTGGATCCACGGGTAAGAGCACGACCGTGTCCGGCGCGCCGGCGTTCGAGCGATCGACGCCGGCGTTCGCGCAGACGAACCCGTGGCGCGTCTCGCAGATCAGGATGCCGCGCTCCCAGCGAACGATCTTCGCGCACTCCGACAGCACGACCTCGATCTGGCGCGCGTCCTTCCCCGACTCCGCCGCCATCTCGCGCGCGCGCTCGCCAGGTATGACGTCCGCCAGGTGCACGATGCGCCCCTCGCTCTTCGACACGATCTTCTGCGCGATGACGACGACGTCGCCGTCGCGGACCTCCTCGCGCTCGGCATCGGCGGCGCCGCGGATGAGCGTCGCGAGATCGTCGCCCGGCCGGATCTCCGGCAGGCCGTTGACCGGGGTGACCGTGATGTGCGTCAACGTTTTGCCCGCGCCCGCTTGGGTTTGGCTGCGATCAGCTTCCCGAGGAGCGCGCGAAGCCGCGGCGTCGCCGCGAGTGAACGACTGAGCCCTGTGATCGTACGGCTAGAGATCATCAGCGGACTGCGCTGGAATCGCCCGCGGTGGTCGTAGTGCGAAAAGCGGATCGAGAGCGACCCGTCCTCATAACGCAGCAGCTGGATCGCGGGCTCGTGATACTCGCCGACGGCGGTGGCCTCTTCGATGATCTCTCCCTTTCCCCAAGGCATGGTGAACGGTCGTGGGACGTCTCGGGGCTTCGACATGGCTCGCCTCCTAGGATGTCCGAGCCATGTTGACACTCGGCTGGAAAGCGTCCGCGGAGCAGTTCGCGCCCAACGATCTGCTCCGCTATGGAGTCCTCGCCGAGGAGCTCGGGTTCGACAGCGTCGTCGTGAGCGATCACTTCCACCCGTGGCGCGACACGGGTGGCCACGCGCCGTTCTCGTGGTCCTGGCTTGGCGCGCTCGGCGCGAAGACCTCGCGCGTCCGGATGGGTACGAGCGTCGTGACGCCGACCTTCCGCTATCACCCGGCCATCGTGGCGCAGGCCGCGGCGACGCTCGCGCTGATGTTTCCGGGCCGCTTCTTCCTCGGCGTCGGGTCGGGCGAGTCGATGAACGAGACACCGGTCCTCGCCGCCGAGTGGCCCGAGCCCGGGGAGCGTTTCCGCCGCCTGCGCGAGGCGGTGAAGCTGATGAAGCAGCTCTGGTCCGACGACTACGTGACGTTCGACGGAAAGTACTTCAAGACGCGCGGGGCGAAGATCTTCGACAAGCCCGCTCGTGGCGTTCCGCTCTACATCGCGGCCGCCGGTCCGCAGACAGCGACCTACGCCGGCAAGGAAGCCGACGGCTTCATCTGCACCAGCGGAAAGGGCGACGAGCTGTATCGCGAAACGCTCCTTCCGGCGGTCGAGGCCGGCGCGCGCGAGGCCGGACGCGACCCCGCGACGATCGAGCGGACGATCGAGATGAAGGTGTCCTTCGACGCCGACCGTGACCGCGCGATGACGGACACGCGCGAGTGGGCCGCGCTCGCCCTGCCGGCCGAAGACAGAGCCGGTGTCGAGGATCCACGCGAGATGGAGCGCCGCGCCGAGGCCGCCGCGGACAAGGCCCACACGCGCTTCATCGTCTCCAGCGACCCCGACGAGCATGTCGCGAAGATCCGCCGCTACGTGGAGTGGGGCTTCACGCACCTGATCTTCCACTTCCCGGGTAAGGATCAGGAGCGGGCGATGCGCCTCTATGCGCGCGAGATCCTCCCCCGCCTGCGTGCCTGACCTTTCCGCGCGGGCGCGCGAGCTCCTCACGACCGCGCGCGTCGCGCACCTCGCGACCGCCGACCAGTACGCGCGACCTCATGTCGTGCCCATCGTGTTCGTGTGGCGCGACGGGGTCCTCTACACGCCGCTCGACCGCAAGCCCAAGCGCGACGATGACTGGCATGCACTGCGACGGGTGCGGAACATCGAGACGAACGGCCGGGTGGCGATCGTCGTCGATCGCTACAACGAAGACTGGTCAGAGCTCGGGTGGGTGCTGCTCGAGGGCGTGGCGACGATCCTCGAGAGTGGCGACGAGCGCGATGCGGCGGCGACGGCGCTGCGCGAGAAATACCAGCAGTACGAGGGACTGCCGCTCGAGGGGCGGCCGATCGTCCGCGTTGAGATCGAGCGCGGGACCGAATGGTCTAGCGCGACGCCTTCGCCGTAGGAGCGCGGTGCCGCTGCCGGAAGCGGCGGACTTTCGCTCGTGCGCCGCAGTCGTTCATGGCACACCAGCGTCGCGTGTGGTTCCGACTGCGGTCGAGGAATAGCCATTCGCACGTGTCCGACGCGCACTCGCGAAGCTCAGCCAAGGCTTCGGACGAGCTGATGAGATCCGCGGCCGAGCGTGCGATCGGCCAGAGCGGCCGCTCGAGGGAGATTTCGTCGTCCCAACCCCAGCTGAAGTCAGCCGCGCGCGCAACCAGTCGGGCATGTCCGAGGGCCTGGCCGATCTCGTGATTTGCCGCCGCGAGATCTTTCGACTCGACCGAACGACCAACCGCTTTTGCCTCGAACAGCCGCCATAACGCTTCACGTAGCGCGGTCCCTCGCCGAAGCACCTGACGAGCGCGCGAAGGATCGCGGCTGGCCGCGGCCTTGAGAGGGCGCGCTTCCGCGGGCGAGATCGCGCCACCCTGAACGGCAAAGTCCACGAGATCTTCGTAGCGCTGTAGGTGTTCGTGGTCTGGCGCTCGATGCGAACCCCCGAGCGTGTTCGTGAAGTCGAGGGCAAGCGAGCCTCCGACAAATTCATGTGGGTGGTCGGCAGCTGGAACGTTGCGCATGATACTCCCTAAACGCCTTGACGGTGGTAACAGGATGAGGCATCGTTCGAAGGGTGTCAAGGACGAAAGGAAGTCCAAGGCACAGGAACGGAGCGAACGATGGAACTCCTCTTCTTCGCCGGCGCATTGGTCGTTCTCGACGTCGCCGCCTACTTCTTCGGCTACGACAGCCGCGACGCGTCGGCGCTCGATCACCACGATCGGGCGATCGACGCGATCCGGCGTGGCCAGTTCGATGCGTACAGTCACGAGCTCGCGGAGTTCGAGCGCAAGATCCTGAAGGACGTCTGGCCGGGCTTCTAGACTCGCGTCTCTGATGGAGTTCGGGTTCACCCTGAAACCGGATCTCACGTTCGAGCGCGCGATCAGCCTCGCGCGCCTCGCTGAGCGCAGCGGCTTCAGCTACGGCTGGCTCTTCGACAGCCACGTCCTCTGGAAAGAACCGTACGTGCTCCTCACGTTGATGGCGCAGAACACCGAGCGCATGCGCCTTGGGACGTGTGTCACGAATCCCGCGACACGCGAGCCGTCGGTGACCGCCAGCACGCTCGCGGTGCTGCAGCTCCTGAGCCAGGGCCGGATGGACCTCGGCATCGGCCGAGGCGACTCCGCGCGACGCGTGCTCGGCAAGCCGCCGACGACGCTCGCGATCCTCGAGGAGGCCACGCAGGTGATCCGCGATCTCTGCGAGGGGCGCGAGGTGACCTACGAAGGCGCCAAGCTGCACCTCGACTGGGCCGGGAAGTACCGCTTACCGGTGTGGATCGCCGGGTACGGGCCGAAGGCGCTCGAGCTCACGGGCCGCGTGGCGGACGGCGCGATCATCCAGCTCGCCGATCCGAGCTTGGTGGGCTGGTGCGTCGGCCTGCTGCGTCAGGGCGCACGCGCCGCCGGGCGGGACCCGAGCGCCGTGGCGGTCATGGCCGCCGCGCCGGCGCACCTCGGCGACCGCAAGCGCGCGCTCGACGCGGTGCGCTGGTTTCCCGCGCTTGTCAGCAATCACGTCGTCGATCTCGTGAAGCGGTACGGACAACAGGGTCTTCCATCGGACCTGACCGACTACGTCCGCGACCGACCGGGATATGACTACCAGCACCACGCCGAATCGGGCTCGTCGAACGCGGCGTTCGTCGACGACGAGTCGGTGGAGCGCTTCTGTGTGATCGGCGATACACACGAGCACATCGCGAAGCTGCGGAAGCTGGCCGCCGTCGGCGTGAGGCAATTCAACATCTACCTCATGAGCGGCGACGAGGAGAACATCCTCGAGACCTACGGGCGCGAAATTATCCCCGCAATGAGGGACGTCACGCCGGCGCTCATCGCCTAACGTCGATCTCACGCGGGGCGCCGTCGCTCCGTTCTATCCGTGAACGGAGGTCGAATGGAGCTTCTTATCGCGATCGCGGCCCTCAGCGCCCTCGGCGCGCTGGCGAACCTCTTCGGAAACGATGGCGCGGACGCGCACCGCCGCGCGCGCACGCGCTGGATCGTCTAGCTCGGCTAGGCGCAGCCCCGGGATGCCGCACCGACGACCGGTGGGGACCTGACCTCGAAACTGTCCAACAGGAGCCTCAGCTCCCCGAGGTTGTTCGGCCTTTCGCCGACGAAGTGGATGTCCGTCCAGAAGAACACGTAGAAGTAGCGTCCCGCGGGGAAGTCGTTCGGGAACACGAGAAGGACCGTGTCGTGCTGCTCGGTGTCGAAGAGTGGCAGAGACCCTTTCACCAGCCTCCGCCCGAACGCGACCGGATACGAGCGACCAGGCGCATCGAACTGCCCCACGCTCACATCGGTCCAGTCGGTCATTCCCGCGCGCAGCGAGCTGAAATACGCCGCTGCCTGGGCCGAAGGTGTCGGCGCGACGGAGGTGCGGAGCTCACGCGGGATGATCGAAACGAGCACGTGATGGGTCCCGACATAGCCGTCCAGGCTGACGCGGCTGATCGGCTCGCCCACCTCGCTGTGCTCTTCGACCCGCCAGCCCGCGAACGGCACGAAGCGCGTGCCGAAGAACTCGCAAGCCGTCGCGGCGGCAGCGGTCGACGCCACGCTCGACGCTGGCGTCGCGTTTGATGTCGGGGTCGCGCTCGATGTCGGACCCGCCGACGAGGGGCAAGCGGCGCAGAAGACGAGCGCGAGAAGAAGGACGAGGCTAGAGCTCGCCCGTCGCCGCATATCGGTCCGCGACGTCCAGCGCCTCGTCGATCGCCTTCACTCCGACGCTCAGCTCCGCCTCGCTGATCGTGAGCGGCGGCGCGATGAACAGCATGTTCCAGCGATTGAGTACGTAGACGTCGCGCTGCATCAGGGCGTTCTTGATCGCGGTCTGCAGCTTCGCGGACGGACCGTTCCAGCGCTCGAGCATCTCCTTCGTCTTCCGGTCCTTTACCAGCTCGATGCCGATGAAGAGACCCTTGCCGCGCACGTCGCCGACCGACGGATGGCGCTCCGCAACTGTGCGAAGCTCGCGCATCAGCCGCTCACCCAGAAGGGCACCCCGTGCGATCAGGTCTTCCTCGCGGTAGGCCTCGATCGTCGCGACGCCGGCCGCGCACGCGAGCGGATGGCCCGCATACGTGAGGCCGGCCCAGAGCACGTTCGCGTCGAAGTGCTTCGCGATCGGCTCGTCGACGATGACGCCACCGAGCGGGACGTAGCCGGAGTTCACACCCTTCGCAAAGGTGAGCATGTCGGGAACCACGCTGTCGTGCTCCGCGGCGAACCACTTGCCAGTGCGGCCGAAACCGGTCATGACCTCGTCGAGGATGAGGAGGATCCCGTACTTGTCGCAGAGGGTGCGCAGGCCGCGGATGAACCCGTCGGGCGGGACGATGAGACCCGAACTGCCGACGATCGGCTCGAGGAAGATCGCCGCGACGTACTCCGGGCCCTCGTACCACAGCACCTCTTCGACGTGCGCGAGCGCCTTCTGGGCATCGTTGCCGAACATCGAGCGGTACGGATCGGGGTTGAGGAAGCGGACCACGCCGGTGATGCCCGGCTCGTTCGCCCAGCGACGGTTGTCGCCGCCGAGCGTGGCGGCGCCCTGCGTCTGGCCGTGGAAGGAGCGCCACTGGGTCAGGACCTTGTGCCGCTTCGTGTACATGCGCGCGATCCGAAGGGCGTGCTCGTTCGCTTCGCTGCCCCCGGTGGTGAAGAGCGTCTTGGTCAGGTCGCCGGGCGTGACCTCGGCGATGAGGCGCGCGAGTTCCGCCCGGCTCTCCTCACCGAATGAGGGCGTGACGTAGCACAGGCGCTCGGCCTGCTCCTGGATGGCGCGGACGACCTTCGGATGGCCGTGGCCGAGGTTGACGTTGATGAGGCCCGACGAGAAGTCGAGGATGCGGCGCTCGCCGGCGTGTAGCCAGGAACCTTTCGCGCCGGTGATGACCAGCGGCGTGAGAGCGCCCTGCGCCGACCACGATACGAGGACGTGTTCCTTGGTGTCCTTGGCGATCGCGGAGGTGTCGACCGGACGCTTGGTGTCGAGCGCCATGAGAAAAAGGAGCATACGCTTCGCCCTCGTTCATGAAACTCGGCTTTCAGCTGTGGCCACAGAACACCACCTGGCCCGCGATGCGCGACGCCGCCCTGCTCGCGGATCGCGTCGGCATCGACTCGGTCTGGACCTGGGACCACTTCTACGCGCTCTCGGGTGAGGAAGAGCGTCCCAACTTCGAGGCGTGGACGATCCTTTCCGCGCTCGCCGCGGTGACGCAGCACGTACGTCTGGGCGCGATGGTCTCGGGCGTCACCTACCGCCATCCCGCGGTGATCGCGAACATCGCCGCGACGCTCGACCAGGTCTCGAACGGACGCGCGATCTGCGGCATCGGTGCCGCGTGGAATCAGACCGAGCACAAGGCATACGGGATCGATCTCGGGACGCCGGGCGAGCGCTCGCGCCGTTTCGCCGAGGCCGCGAAGATCATCCGCGCCCTCCTCGACGGCGAGCGCGTCACCTACAAGGGCAAGTACTACACGCTGAAGAACGCGCTGCTGAACACGCGGCCGGTGCAGAAGCGCTTGCCGATCATGATCGGCGGCGGCGGGGAACAGAAGACTCTGCGAACAACGGCGCGCTACGCGGACATGTGGCACGGCTTCGGGCCGCCGGAGACGATGGCGCGCAAGATCGAGATCCTCCGGCAGCACTGCGTCGACGCGGGACGGGATCCATCGCAGATCGAACCGTATGGGGGCAGCTGGCTCGTCGTCCGTGAAACGAAGGCCGAGGCCGAGGGCGTGCTGGCGGAGATCGCCAAACATCATCCCGGCATGAACCGCCCGAACGCGTTCGTCGGGAACGTCGACGCCGTCGCGGCGCATCTGGGGCGCTACTGGGACGTTGGCATCCGTGGCTACATCGTCGGGTTTGCGTATCCCTACGACATGGAGACCATGAAGCGACTCGCGGAAGACGTGCGGCCGCGCCTCGAGCGGCTCGTGGGGATCGCCGCCTAAGGCCGTGGACGCGAGCCAGATCGCCGACGTCCTCGCGCACTCACCGGTCTTCGCGCCACTCGGGCAACGCGAGCGACTCGAGCTCGCGGCGCGGATGCGCGCGAAGCACTTCCAGCGCAACGAGGTGATCTTCCATCGCGACGACCCCGCGGGCCATGTGTTCCTGATCGCGTCCGGCACGGTGAAGGTGTCGGTGCCCGAAGAGGGTGACGCGATGCGACAGCTGCTCGCGCTGCTCGCGCGTCGCATCCGACTCAGCACGGGGCACATCGAGGATCTGGTCTTCCTCGACCTCCACGGGCGCGTCGCGAAGCTGCTGCTGGACCAGAACGAGCTGCTCGGCACGCCGAATGTCATCGCGCTGACGCAGGAGGACCTCGCCTCATTCGTAGGCGCGACGAGGGTGGCGGTGAATCGGGTGCTCGTCGATCTCGAGCGCCAGGGCGCGGTAAAGCTTGGCCGCGGTCAGGTCGATCTCGTCGATCTGGTGCTGTTGAAGAAAGCGATCCGCTATTAGAACCAACGAGCGGCTCTTTCGAGCCGCTCGTTTTGCGTCATGGAACCGCGTGGATCGCTTACGGAGTCAGCTGTCCCTCGTCGGTGGAAACATGTGGGTTCTCGACGCCGCCGGAGTCCGCGACGCTCGAGGGCCCGGCGATGTCGTCACCGCTCCAGGTCGCGTCCGCGTTGGGCGAGGCCGTCGCCGCTGTGTCGTAGCCGACCTTCGTCAGATAACTCTCCGAGTCGTCGACGAACGCGTCGGCGCTGGCGGCCGATCCGCCGGTCACGTCGGCGTTCGCCGCGAGGAAACCGTTCGGGTCGTCGTGAATGATGTTCGCCCTGGTCACCGCGCCGCCGCTGGCGATCTCGGACGCCGTGGCCTCTGGTGAACCTTCGACTGGTGCGACGCCATCTTGCGCGGCGGCGCTGCCCGAGAACTTCCAGTCATCGCCGAGGCGGACCGAGCTGATGCCCGATGGGCCAGCGAGTCCGTCGTGCGCCGGGTAGCTCGCCATACCGCCGGCGCTCTTGTTCTCGAGCGCGGTGGCTTCGGGTGAACCCTCGACCGGTGCGACCGAACCGGATTGCGCCGAGACGCGGTCGGTGAACTTCCAGTCGTCACCGGCGCGGACCGTGCTCGTTCCGCTCGTGCCGCCGTCGATGTCGGCGGAGCCGCCGGGCCGCGTGGGGTCCGCCGGGGTGACGGTGCGGCCGAACGCGCCCGATAGGTCGTCGACCGCCGAGGGGCCGCCGCCTGGGGTCAGGTCGCTCGCCGACGTGCGCGTCGATGCGAGCCCGCCGATCGCGAATAACTTGCTCGTCCGCTGGTCGACGCCGAGCGAGGAAAGACGTCCCGCATCTCCGGTGCGGAGTGCCGACGCTTCGTCGGCGCTGAGGTCGAAACCGCGAAGCGCGCCGGCGGGGTCCGAGTTCAGCTGGCGCCGGAATGCGGCGTCGCTGATCGCGCGCTGGACGACTTTTGCGAGAGCTTCCTTCGACATGTTGAACTCCTCCTACGTTTTGGTGTTGCCGGCAGATTGACCGTGAGGTTCGCCGCGAGGAAGCCATCCGGATCGTCGTGGATGACTGTCGGGTCGGTGCCGGCCGCGGCCGCCGATGTGTCGTAGCCGACCTTGGTGAGGTAGCTCTCGGACTCGTCGATGAACGCGTCGGCGCTGGCGGCCGATCCGCCGGTCGCGTCGGCGTTCGCGTTCGCCGCGAGGAAACCGTTCGGGTCGTCGTGGATCACGTTCGCCCTGGTCACC
>WNGD01005468.1_pt1 | contig 12317 bp, 9 predicted proteins | sample 5400671 | NCBI WGS metagenome assembly WNGD01 (sample SAMN13153369, study PRJNA577476) | soil metagenome | isolation source: 40 cm soil or saprolite under grassland replicate 2 | place: USA:California | collected 2016-06-15
CGGACGGTCTCGCGCACGAAGACGATCAGCTCGGCGGCGACCTCTTCGCGCGACGGCTCTGCCGCATCGCCGTCGACGATCTCGCGCAGCGCCCAAGGATTGCCCTGGGCGCCGCGGCCGACCATTACCGCAGCTGCACTCGTCGTCGCGAGCACGGCCTGCGCACGCGCGCGCGACGTGATGTCGCCGGACGCGATCACCGGGACGTCGACGCGCTCGACGAGCTCGGCGGTCAACGAGTGGTCCGCCTCGCCCGTGTACATCTGCCGCGCGGAGCGCGGATGCAGCGTGAGCGTCGCCGCGCCCGCCTCGACGAGGCGCGGTCCGACCGTGAGGCACGCGCGCGAGCCGTCCTCGAGTCCCCGCCGCATCTTCACGGAGACCGGCACGCCGGCCGTGCTCGCGACAGCCTCGACGATCGCGCATGCGCGGTCCGGATCCTCGAGCAGGGTGGCGCCGGCGCCCGTCTTCGTCACCTTCCGCACCGGGCAGCCGAAGTTGATGTCGACGATGTCGGCGCCGGCCGCGACGACCATCCGCGCGGCCTCGGCCATCACCTGCGGCTCGGAGCCGAAGATCTGGATCGCCAGCGGATGCTCGTCCCGAGCGACCCGCAGGTAGCCGAGCGTCCGCTCGTTCTTGTGCTCCAGCCCGGCGCAGCTGACCATCTCCGAGCAGACGAGCCCGGCCCCGTACCGGCGGCCCTGGCGGCGGAAGGCCTGGACGCTGACTCCGGCCATCGGGGCCAGGACGAGGCGGGTCGGGATCTCGACATCCCGGATCCACCACGATTGGCGAAGATCTACCTGCATAGAGCGGAAAATGGTAGCTGCGGGGCCGGTTGACGGCCTTCGCGTGGATAGCTACTATTCGCGCCCGCGACGGCGCGTTCAGCGCCGCGTTTTTTCGTAAGAAGGGGTGTAACCACCGTGAAGGAAGTCATCCTCACACCCGAGGGCTACGAGAGGCTCAAGCACGAAATCGAGCTGCTCTCGACGACCAAGCGCCGCGAAGTGGCGGAGCGGATCCGGATTGCGCGCGAGTTCGGCGACATCGCGGAGAACGCCGAATACGACGACGCCAAGAACGAGCAGATGCTGCTCGAGCACCGGATCGCGACGCTCGAAGAGCGCCTCCGCGACGCTCGCGTCATCACGAAGAAGGACATCGCCAAGGACGTCGTCTCCGTCGGCTCCAAGGTGAAGCTTCGCGACGTCGCCGCGAAGGAGACGATCGAGTACCACATCGTCGGCTCTGCGGAAGCGAACCCGGCCGAGAACAAGCTCTCGAACGAGTCGCCTGTCGGCAAGGCCATCATCGGCCACAAGAAGGGCGAGACCGTCGAGGTAACGGCACCTCGCGGCACGCTCAAGTTCAAGATCCTCGAAATCAAAGCAGCGTAGTTTCCCGTACGCCGCTCGTCCTCTGCTACCACGCCGTTTCGCCGACGTGGGAGCACCGGCTCTCGATCCACCCGGATCTGCTCGTGCGGCAGGTGCGACTGGTTGCGCGGTTTCGCCGCGTGCGCGCGAGCTTCGACGACGCGTTCCGGAGCGCGGCGAGCGTGTTTCCCGCGCTCGAGCGGATCGGAGTCCCGATCCAGATCTTCGTCTGCAGCCGCTACGCACGCGAGGGCGCGCCGCTGACGATTCCCGAGCTTGCCGGCGACGATCCGGCCGAGCTCGCGACGATGACCTGGGACGAGCTGCGCTCTCACGCGGACCGCGGCGTCGGGCTCGGGTCGCACGGCGTCTCCCACGCTCATCTCACCGCGCTCGACGACGGCGAGGTGCGCCGGGAGCTCCTCGACTCGAAGCACGAGCTGGAGGAAGAGCTCGGCCGCGAATGTCGCGATTTCGCCTATCCCTACGGCGAGCACGACGCCCGCGTGCGCGCGCTCGTGCGCGCAGCCGGCTACGAGCGCGCCTACGGGCTCGACCAGGATCGACGGGACCCCTTTGCGCTCCACCGCCTCGACCTCTACAGGCGACACAGTCCTGTAAGGGCTCTGCTTAGGCTCTACATGTGACGCCGAAGCGGTTCCCCGACACGGTGCCTCTCGCCGCCGTGCGTGCCGAGGCCGAGCAGCTGGATCCCGGGGCCGAGTCAGAGGCGGTCGTGAGGGCAGCGGGCCGTGTGCTCGGGCGTCGGCAAATGGGGAAGCTCGTCTTCCTCGACCTCGTCGACCGGAGCGCACGGATCCAGCTCCTCTGCGACACGGCACGCACCGGCCCGCTCGACGTCGATCTGGGGGACGTCGTCGGCGTCAGCGGAGTGCCCGCGAAGGCTCGACGCGGCGAGCCGTCGATCGCCGTCCACGAACTGGTACTGCTCGGCAAGATCCGCAGCCCGCTGCCGGACACCTTCCACGGCATCACCGACACCGAGGTCCGCTACCGCAAGCGCTACCTCGACCTGCTGATGAACGAGGAGTCGCGGCGCGACGCCGTCCTCCGCAGCCGGATGATCAGCGCGATCCGGGCCTACCTCGACGGAGAGGGGTTCCTCGAGGTGGAGACGCCGATCCTGCAGCCGCGCTACGGCGGGGCCTTCGCCGAGCCGTTTGTGACGCACTCGAACTACCTCGACCAGGACGTCTACCTCCGCATCGCGGACGAGCTCTACCTGAAGCGGCTGATCGTCGGCGGGCTCGAGAAGGTGTACGAGATCGCCAAGGACTTCCGCAACGAGGGTGTTTCGTACAAGCATTCACCGGAGTTCACCCAGCTCGAGTGGTATGAGGCGTACGCCGACTACCGCGACACGATGGAGCGCACCGAGACGCTGGTCGCGCGTGCTGCCGAGGCGGCGGTCGGCACGACCAAGGTGACGTTCCGCGGCCAAGAGATCGACGTCGCGCCTCCCTGGCAGCGCGTGCGCTTCGTCGAGGCGCTCGAGAGCAAGAACGCGTGGTCGCGGGACCCAGAGGAGCTGCGGGCGAAGCTCCAGGCGGCCGGCGTGGACGCGAGCCACGACAAGACGTGGGCACAGCTCGTCGACCATGCGTACTCGCACTTCGTCGAGCCGGAGCTCGTCCAGCCGACCTTCGTGCACGACTGGCCGATCGAGATGTCCCCGTTCGCCTGCCGGACGGACGACGATCCGGCGCTCGTGGAGAGATTCGAGTGTGTCGTCAGCGGCATGGAGTTCGCGAATGCCTTCAGCGAGCTCAACGACAGCGTCGAGCAGGACGAACGATTCGCGATGCAGGCCGTCGAGCGGGCAGCCGGGGACGTGAATGCGGAGGAAGGAGACCCCGAGTTCGTCGAAGCGATGTCCTTCGGCATGCCGCCCACCGGCGGCTGCGGGATCGGCATGGACCGCCTCGCGATGGTGCTGACGGGCCGCGACACGATCCGCGACGTGATCCTCTTCCCAGCCCTGCGGCAGCACGACCAGTGAGGGCCTGGGTCGCCCTCGGCGCGTGCGTGCTCGTGGGCCTCGCTGCAGGTGCGATCTGGACCCTGGCTCAACCGGACCGATATCGGGCCGACGCGCGCCTGCAGGTGCATCCCGTCAGCAACCGCATCGTTCCCGCCGTGCAGACCCTCGCCGAGAGCAGCCTCGTCGAGGCGAACGTCGCCCAGACCTTGCATCTCGCCTCTCCGCCGCACCTGTCGGCGAAAACGCGCCAGGGCGGGATCCTCACTCTGTCGGTCGAGGCCGGCAGCCGCGAGCGGGCGCGGCAGATCGATGCGGAAGCCGTCGTCGTCACTGCACAGAAGGTCGCGCAGCGGTTCGGCGCCTCCGCGGGAGTCACGACGACGCTGCTCGATCCGGCGCACGCCGCCGAGCAGACGAGCCCGACTCCCGGCCGCAACCTTCTGATCACCGGCCTGGCCGGTCTCGTCGCAGGGCTAGCCGCCGCCGGGGGCTGGTGGCGTACGCGGGCGACGCGGACCGCCACCGTGGATCCGGGCGCCGAGCGGCGGCTTGGAGCACGGATCGACGAGGTCGGCAAACGCGAGCGTGCGCTCGCCCACCGCGCCGGTGAGCTCGCCGCCCGCGAAAAGGAGCTCGAACGGCGAGAGCGTGAGCTCGACCGGCAGCTGGCGGAGCGCGAAGCCCAGCTCGACGCCCGCGACGCCGAGCCTCGAGCGGCGGCTTCCGAGGCACAGCCGGAACAGGCGCCCCCGGAACCGGATCCGGAACCGGAACCGGCGCCCATCGCCGCCGGCGGCGGTTGGAACCTTCGTGCGCTCGAGCGCCTCGTACAGGAACAAGGTACGAAAGACCCGGAGGCCTCCGAAGAGTGGTCCGCATATCTCTTCCTTCTTCGCGAGCATGCCGATCACGAGGGCGCGCTTCCCCCGTCCTTCGATCCGCTCATCGCGGATGTGTTCGGGAACCTCCCGGGGCTGCTCGCGAGCCGGGACGCGCCCGAAGAGATCTAGGCCGGCGAGCCGCGCTCCGGGGTCGGGAGCGCGGCTCGAACCGGCACTAGCCGGTGACGGGCGGCGTGAACACGCCGACGACGCCGATCCTCTGACGGTTGCAGGCTGAATGTGCCGGCACACGGATCTGCAGGATGCCGGGCCGCCTGGGCGTCAGTGAGATCGTGGCGACGCCGGAGGTGTTCGTCCGTGCTCGCCTGTTGAGATTCTTGCCCGTCACGATGACCTGGACGGCTCCGACAGGCCTGCCGGACTGCCGCACGGTCACACGGATGACCGAATGTCGTCCGACGGTCAAGGAGCGTGGCGTCACCCTGAGCGAATAGCACGCTGAGGGCGGCGTGAATGCTCCTTGCACCAAGGTCGCCGCCGACGCCGTGTTGTCGGATGGATCCTGTTCCGCTTCGCGGCCTGCGACGACCGCCGTGTTGGTGATCGTGCCGGCGGCACCGGGGCGGACGATGATCGTGATGGTCACGAGCTCGTTGAACGCGACCGAGCCGATGTTGCACGTGATCGCCATGGAGCCCGAGCACGTGCCCTTCGTGGTGGCGACGGAGACGAGCGTGACCCCGGAGGGGAGCGAGTCGGTGACGACCACGCCGTTCGCGGTATCGCCCTTCTTGTTCGTCACGGTCAGGGTGTATGTCAGCAAGGCGCCGACCGACACCGGATCGGGACTGTCGGTCTTGGTGATCTTCAGATCGATCAGCGGTGCGCCCACAGGCGGAGGAGGCGGCGCGACGTCGTTGTTCGTGACGGTGCACGTGGCGGTGTCGCCGAAGTGCGCAAGCGTGCCGCTGCAGCCGGCTGACTTGGACCCCGTGTAACCGCTCACAGCCGCTTCGTTGACCGCGTACGGGCCCGGTTGCAACGTCACTACCGTCCCGGCCTCCGAGCCGGCGAACGACGCCGGGCTCGGGCTCGGGCCGCTGACGGTGAGCGCGAAGTCGCCGGCCTTCTTCGTGCCGCCGTTGTCGTTGACGACATGCTTGATCACCGTCAGCTTCGGTCCTGCCTTGAGCGTGTTGGTGATCGTGCAGTCGGCGGTGTCGCCGTAGTGGGCGAGCGTGCCGGAGCACCCTTCGCCGAGGGTGGTCGTGTAGTTGGCGAGGTCGGTCGTGCCGGCCGCGCCTTCGGTGATCGCATAGGCCTGGCCGGCGGTGACGGTGACGTCGAGGCCGTCGCCGCAGTCGAGCGGGTCGCCGACGTTGGTGCTGTTGCGCTTGACCTGGAAGCGGTCTCCGGCGCCGGCCTTGCCGCCGGGGCAGGCCTTGGTCACGGTGACCTTGGGCGCTGCCTGGAGCGTGTTGGTGATGGTGCAGTCAGCGGTGTCGCCGTAGTGGGCGAGCGTGCCGGAGCATCCTTCGCCTAGGGTGGTCGTGTAGTTGGCGAGGTCGGTCGTGCCGGCCGCGCCCTCGGTGATCGCGTAGGCCTCGCCGACCGCGACGCCCACATCGAGGTTATCGCCGCAGTCGAGCGGGTCGCCGGCGTCGGAGCCGTCACGCTTTGCCTGGAACCGATCGGTGGCGCTCGCCTTGCCGTTCGGACACGACTTTTCAACCGTGACCTTGGGCGCGGCTTTGAGGGTGTTGGTGATCGTGCACGTGGCGGTGTCGCCGAAGTGGGCGAGCGTGCCGGAGCAGCCTGCGCCGAGGGTGGTGGTGTAGTTGGCGAGGTCGGTCGTGTCGGCCGCGCCCTCGGTGATCGCGTAGGCCTGGCCCGCGGTGACGGTGACGTCGAGGCTGTCCCCGCAGTCGAGCGGATCGCCGCTGGCCGAGCCGTCGAGCTTCGCCTGGAACCGATCGGTCGGGTTGGCCTTCCCATTAGGACACGCCTTCGCCACCGTCAGCTTGGGCGCCGCCTTGAGCGTGTTGGTGATCGTGCAGTTGGCGGTGTCGCCGTAGTGGGCGAGCGTGCCGGAGCATCCTTCGCCGAGTGTGGTCGTGTAGTTGGCGAGGTCGGTGGTGCCGGCGGCTCCTTCGGTGATCGCGTAGGCCTGGCCGGCGGTGACGGTGACGTCGAGGCTGTCGCCGCAGGCGAGCGCGTCGCCGACGTTGGTGCTGTTGCGCTTGACCTGGAAGCGGTCGGTTGCCTCGGCGGGCCCGCCGGGGCACGCCTTCGTGACCGTCACCTTCGGCGCCGCTTTGAGCGTGTTGGTGATCGTGCAGGCGGCGGTGTCGCCGTAGTGGGCGAGCGTGCCGGAGCAGCCGGTGCCGAGCGTCGATGTGTAGTTGGCGAGGTCGGTCGTGCCGGCCGCGCCCTCGGTGATCGCGTAGGCCTGGCCCGCCGTCACCGTGACGTCGAGGCTGCCGCCGCAGGCGAGCGCGTCGCCCACGTTGGATCCGTCTCGCTTGACCTGGAAGCGGTCGGTTGACTTGGCCGGCCCGCCTGGGCACGACTTCGTGACCGTCACCTTCGGCGCCGCCTTGAGCGTGTTGGTGATCGTGCACGTGGCGGTGTCGCCGTAGTGCGCAAGCGTGCCGGTGCAGCCGGTGCCGAGCGCCGTCGTGTAGTTGGCGAGGTCGGTCGTGCCGGCCGCGCCTTCGGTGATCGCGTAGGCCTGGCCGGCGGTGACGGTGACGTCGAGGCTGTCGCCGCAGGCGAGCGCGTCGCCGACGTTGGTGCCGTCTCGCTTCACCTGGAAGCGGTCGCCGGCGTTCGCCGGCCCGGTGGGACACGCCTTCGTGACGGTGACCTTCGGCGCCGTCTTGAGCGTGTTCGTGATGGTGCAGGCGGCGGTGTCGCCGTAATGCGCGAGCGTGCCGGCACAGCCGGTGCCGAGCGTCGATGTGTAGTTGGCGAGGTCGGTCGTGCCGGCCGCGCCCTCGGTGATCGCATAGGCCTGGCCCGCCGTCACCGTGACGTCGAGGCTGCCGCCGCAGGCGAGCGCGTCGCCCACGTTCGACCCGTCGCGCTTCACCTGGAAGCGGTCGCCGGCGTTCCCCGGCCCGTTGGGACATGCCTTCGTGACCGTCACCTTCGGCGCGGCCTTCAACGTGTTCGTGATCGTGCAGGAGGCGGTGCCGCCGAACGAGAGGGTGCCGGAGCAGCCGGCGCCGAGCGTCGACGTGTAGTTCGTGAAATCGCTCGTGCCCGCTGCCGTCTCCGTGATCGCGTACGCCTGGCCGGGCGTGGGATTCAGGTCGAGGCTGCCGCCGCACGCGAGCGCCGTTCCGGCGTTCGAACCGTTGAGCTGCACCTGGAACCGGTCACCTGCGTTCGCGGGCCCGTTCGGGCACGACTTCGTCACGGTCACCTTGGGTGGGGCCGTGAGCTTGTTCTTGAACGTACAGGCTGCATTCGTTGCGGTCGTGCCCGCCGCAACGGTCGCCGTCGCCGTGCTCCCGGAGAAGACGCAGTTCGTGCCTGTCCCTGAATCGAAGGTGTAGCCGGCGTGGGCGAGGTTGCTGCTCTCGGTGATCGTGTGCGGGCCGTCAGTGACGGCGTTGAACGTCACCTGGCCGCTCCCGTCGATCGCGGTGCATGTCCCCGAGTCGAGCGTGAAGCAGTACTCGCCGGCGGCCGCAGCGACGAAGGTGCCGGTGCCGCGGTCGACGAGCTTCGTCACGGTGATGCTCGGTAGCTCGATCACCTGGTTGGCCGGAACCGGGACGTTCTGCTGCCCGGTTTGCGAGACGCCGTCGAGAGGGCTCAGGCGGCTGTGCTGCGACGAGCCGTTGCAGTCGCCGGCCTGGTTCGAGAGCTTCAGCTGATAGTTGACGACGGCCGAGCCGGCGGCTGCGAAGTCCACGTTCAGGGTGACCACCCATTCGCCGTTCGAGGTCCCGAAGCTGTCGGCCGTCGGGCCGCTCGCGACGCCGACCGTCGGTGAGGTTCCCGAGACGTTCTCGGGCGTCCCGAGGAGCGCGAAGTAGTTGTCGAAGAAGAGGCAGTCGCCGTCGTTGCCCGTGAAGCGGACCTGCATCTGGCCGGACGCGGCGTCGTCGCTCGTGAGCGTGAAGCGGAAGTTGATCGTGTCGCCTTCCTTGTACTGCGTGATGTTCCCGGACGTGTAGGTGAGTTCCGGGAAGCGTTGGCCCTCGTGCTGCTTCGCCGTGATGCTCGCTGCGGCCGCGAGGTGACGCGTCGTTCCCGTCCCGTACGTCATCGCCGCTGAGGAGCTGATCGCGAGTACAGCGACCGCGCTCAAGACGAGCAGCGCAGCCGTTTGCCTGCGCAGCCAGGTTTGTCCGTTCCGCTTCGTTCTGCTCATCGAATGTGTCCCCTCGCCCTCTCGAGTTGGCTTGCCGGCACCCCGTGCCGGGTGTTCCGATCTCCCCTCGCTGTTGATTAGCCGCCGCCTGAAGTGGAAACGACTGGCGAGAGGGCTAGTTCGTCTAGGCCGTTTGGTGAAAAGGGCGCTTTGCAAGCTGGAAAACACGGATTCCGTCCCTCGAACGAGTGACGGCCCGCCGGTCGGCACCGGTCGATGAACGAACGAGGCAACTCGAACGACGCCGCTTCGCCTGGAGGCCCACCGTGTCCACGCTCAGCCTACGAGTGCTCGTAGCCGCGCTCGCTACATCAGCCGTTTGCGTGACTTCGCCCGCAGTCGCAAGTGCCGCCTGCGGCTCGAGCGGTTACGCCTATGCGGGCGTCGGGTCGACGTCACGCGCGTTCGGGATCTCCACCCGGCTGACGGCGGCGACGACGCCTCAAGTACTGAGTGGTCACGTTGCCGGTTGGGTCGGCGTCGGCGGCCCCGGAGCCGGTCCAAACGGGACGGACGAGTGGATCCAGGTCGGCTTCAGCGCCTTTCCCGGCAGCTCGTTCAGCAGCCTCTACTACGAGGTCGCGCAGCCGCACCAGGCACCGCTCTACAACGAGGTTGCGGCCGGGCTACCACCCGGCTCCACGAGCAAGGTCGCGGTCGTCGAACTGGCGGGCCGAACGGGCTGGTGGCGCGTCTGGGTCGACGATCGTGCAGTCGGGGACCCCGTCTATCTCCCTGGGAGTCACGGGGCGTGGCGGCCGCTCGCGACGAGCGAGACGTGGGGAGCAGGCTCGCCGGTCTGCAACCGCTTCCGGTACCAGTTCGGCTCGGTCAGCGTCGCCACTCGACCGGGAGGCGGCTGGCAGTTGCTGCGCCGGCACTACACGTTCCAGAATCACGGCTACCGCATCAGGCGGATCGCGCGCGCGACGTTCGTCGCCGGCGTCGTCTAGCGAGCGACGATCGAGATCGGAGTGCCCAGCGGGGCAAGGCGCTCGAGCGCGAGCGCAGTCGCGTTCGAGACGCGGACGCAGCCGTGTGAGACCGCCTGGCCGAGGAGCCACGGCTTGCTCGTCCCGTGGATGCCGACGACGCCGCCGCCCGGCCATTCGGTCAGCCTCGAGTAGGCGCTCGTCTCGAGCGCGAACACCCCCAGGAACGGGTCGTCCGGGTGAAAGCGGGCCGTGACGTAGAACTCGCCGAGCGGGGTCTCGCGTCCCGGCGCGCCGATCGCAACCTTCGCTCTCAGCAGGCGCCTCGCGCCGCGGTACACCTCGATCACGCGCAGACCGCGGTGAACGACGAGCCGGGTGTGCACGGGTCGGAGGGCGACGGAGCCGGCCGGGATCCAGCCCATCGTCCCGTTCGGCCGCATCGGCAGGCTGACGTGGAACCACGTCCTGCCGTCGGCGCCGACACCCTGCTCGGTCGCCAGCACGATCTGCACCCGGTAGTCGCTTCGGAACTGGTGCAGCCTCCGCACGACACGCGCGGCCGGGTCCGGGGCGGCTCGGGCGGCGACCTGTGTGGCCACCAACTCTCCGGCCGCGGGGTAGGACGCGGGCAGCGATGTCCCCGTCGCCTCCGCGGCGGCGGGACCGAGCGAGGCCCCGCAGAGGAGCAGTGCGACGACATGAGCGCTGAGTAGGTATCGCACCATCTCTGGCGTCTCAATATAGGCGGCAGCCCGGCCGCGTCTAGCGCGCCCAGGGTCTTGTGCGGCGCACGCCCTTACGTGGCAGAGGCGGAAGGCCACGTGCGTCGGAGACGCCGAAGAGGGACGCCGCGAGACGCAGCGAGAGCTCCCGCACCTCCGCCGCCGTCTCCCGATAGACCTTCCACGGCGATCCGAGCGGGTCCGGCATTTCATCCGACCGACCCGGTGCGGGCCCCGCCGCGCGCAAGTCGACGGCCTGTTGAACCGCGCCCCGCGCCCGGCCGACGAGGTTGTCCCGCTCTTCCGGCTTTGCATGCTCGAGCAGCCGGACGAGTTCCCTGATCATGAAGGTCCGATCGCGCCCTGCCTGCGCGTCGACGACAGCCTGGCGCACGTGGGATGCGTCGAATCCCAAGACGAGATCGGCATCCGCAAGCGACGCCGCACTGACACATCGTGCCGTGTGCCCGGCGACATCGATCCCGCACCAGCGCGCCAGCTCGACCGCCTCGGGAAGTGGCGGCGCGTCCCCGAGTTCGAGCGTGCCGAAAGACTCCGTCGTGACCGGAAGCCCCAGCGCCAACCGGCGTACGAATGCCTCGGCGAGTACGCTGCGAAAGCGGTTGCCCGTGCAGACGAAGACCATGGAGAAGACGTCCAACGTCTTCTGAGCCTAGTGAGACATAAGCTCCATCGGCTTGGCGTAACGCCCGTCCAGCCAGATTCGGTCGACGACGACGAGCTCGTCACCCGTCGCGACCACTGCGCCGGTCGTCGTGATCTCACGGACCGTTCCGGGCGGGTCCTCCGCGGGCAGCCCCGTGGACGCGACCTTCACGATGCCCACCGGGCGCCCCTCGAGAACAGCCTGCGGGTGACCCCACGGCGACGGAAAGGGTGCATAGTCGGCCGCGCGCACGAAGCGTGAGATCTGGCCTGCCGGCCATGACCAGTCGAGCGACCCTCCACTCGGCGGGCCGGCGCCGAAGTACCGCCGACGCGCGCGATCCTGCGGGACGCGCGGGATCGACGAGGGGCTCTGCCCGGCGGCCTGAACCAGCTCGACGATCAGAGGCACGCCGCGCCGTACGCATTGGCCCATGACGGAGAGACCGGTGTCCGCATCGCGCAGCTCGAACCGCTCGAGCCAGGCCACGGGGCCGGCGTCGATGTGCTCGTCCATCCAATGCAGCGTGACCCCGTGGCTCGCTTCGCCGTTGTAGATCGCCCAGCTTGGTGCGTTTAGGCCCGCGTACTCCGGGAGCGGGCCCGGATGAAGGTTGAAACTGCCGATCCGGGGCGCGGCTACGACCTCCGGGTGGGCGAGGAACAACGAATGCACGTTGACCAGCACGTCGATCGTCCATGCGCGTAGCCGTGCCGCGAACGCGGCAGACCGGACGAGCTCGGCGGATGCTGTCTCGAGCCCAAGGCGATGTGCCGCTTCGCGCACGAGAGCTCGGCCGTTTCCCGCCGAATCCGTGGTGGTGAGCACGGCGACGATCTCGGGCGCGGGCCGAAGGCCGACCAGGGCATTGAGCGTCTGCACCCCGGCCGATTCCTCGGCGACGACCACGACGCGCAGCGAGCGTTTGGGCACGGTCTACTCGGGGTCGGCTTCGATCGGCGTCAGGCGGCGGTAGAACTCCTTGATCGGCGTGTCGAGGCCGAGAGGTATGCCACAGCGAGCGATCGGCTTCGCGGGGTTCCCCTGCACCATCGTGAGCGGTGCGACGGAGCGGGTCACGACGCTTCCGGCCGTCACGACCGCGCCGGCCCCGATGGTGACGTTCGGCATGATCACTGCGCTCGGGCCGATGAAGACGTCGTCCTCGATGCGGACAGACACGCGTTCGGCCAGTCGGCCATCGCTCGTCTCACGATCCCGTCCCTGATGGGCGAAGTGGGCGAGGATCAGGACCCTGATGCTGATCGCTACGCGCTTACCGATCACGACGCGACGTGGGTAGGCGGGCTCGATCATCGTGTCGAAACCGATCCAGCTTCCTTCGCCGATCTGGACGCCACGGAGACGGTGGAGCAAGACCCT
>WNGD01008613.1_pt1 | contig 12316 bp, 13 predicted proteins | sample 5400671 | NCBI WGS metagenome assembly WNGD01 (sample SAMN13153369, study PRJNA577476) | soil metagenome | isolation source: 40 cm soil or saprolite under grassland replicate 2 | place: USA:California | collected 2016-06-15
GACGACATGCTGCGTCTCGCGGCTTCGGCGGAACAAGGCTCCGAGCACCCCCTGGCCTCAGCAATTGTCGAAGGGGCCAAAGCGCGAGGATTGACGCTCGGCGCATCCCCCGGACACTTGACGGCCATTACCGGGCGCGGGCTGGAAGCAACCGTCGAGGGACATGGAGTGCTGGTCGGCACGCGTCGTCTGCTGAGCGAGCGTTCTCTCGCGTATGCTGCGCTAGAGGACCAACTGGCCGCGTTGGAACAGGCAGGCAAGACCACCATGCTCGTCGCCATCGATGGCGAAGTAGTGGGGCTGGTGGCAGTGGCCGATACCGTCAAAGTTGGCTCACGAGAGGCCGTCAAGCAGTTACATGCGCAGGGGCTTGCTGTCTGGATGATGACCGGTGACAACCGGCGCGCTGCACAGGCCATCGCCGCGCAGGTTGGCATCCCAGCCGAGCACGTGCTGGCGGAGGTCTTACCGGAAGACAAAGCCAAGCAAGTCAAGCGTCTGCAGGAGCAAGGCCTTATCGTGGCCCTTGCCGGGGATGGCATCAACGATGCGCCCGCGCTGGTGCAGGCCGATGCTGGTATCGCCATGGGCACTGGCACGGATATCGCGATGGAGGCCTCGGATATAACCCTGGTCAAGGGCAACCTGAAGAGCGTCGCAACCGCGCTGGCGCTCTCTCGCGCGACGCTGCGCACCATCAAGCAGAACCTCTTCTGGGCCTTTGCCTACAACGTCATCTTAATTCCGGCCGCGATTCTTTCGCCGCTCATCCCCTTCCTGCGGGAGAATGCCCCGATCTTCGCGGCGGCTGCGATGGCGCTCTCATCGGTGACGGTGGTCAGCAATTCGCTGCGTTTACGACGTTTTGGACGAGAAACAGCCAGCAGCGTGTTGCATGAAAGGAAGACGTGAGATGCAAGAAGAACGGAAACCGGATGTCCTGAAACGACTCTCGTACATCGAAGGGCATGTGGCAGGGATACGCAAGATGGTGGAGGAGGATAAGTACTGCGTTGACATCTTGCGTCAAACCTACGCGGTGCGCAAGGCCATTGAGAAACTGGAAGCGCTTATCCTGGAGGGGCATTTACGCACCTGTGTCCCGGAGGGGATGAAAGGGGATCGCGAAGAGGAAGTCATTCAAGAGTTGGTCCAACTCTACGCGATTGCCGGAAATCCGTAGGGAGCTCCCTTCCATTTTTCCAGAGGAGAGTCGGCTGCGACCATCGTATTGGAAGCATGGAGTTTCATAGAACCGTTCATCCTGGAAGCCGTGTAGCTTGCTGCGAGAGCAGCGTTGGAGGGATGGATGGTACGGATGACGTTCAAGATAATTCACCTGAATGAAGAGAGGATATACATCATGGAATCTACGACACTTATAGCCCCCGACATTTCTTGCGAGCATTGCCAGCATGCGATCGAGGGAGCGGTTGGAACATTGGAAGGTGTGAGTCAGGTCAAGGTCGATATCCGGGCGAAGGTCGTCCACATCGACTACGATCCCGAGATCGTCACGCTCGCGAAGATCGAAGAAGTGCTCGACGATACTGGATACACGGTAGCCAAGTAGTGACACTGCATGTCCCGTAAGGTAGAGGGATGGCAAGACCAGACGGAACGAAGCCTGTCCTGTCATCCCCGGCCTCATCGGAGGAGCACTTCATTGTTGTCCCAACCAGCATACAGAACCTGGGAGGAGTGAACTGCTATGCAGATCGTCACTAGCATCGGTCAAGCCTTATTTACGTCCTTCAGCATGTTTTGGGAAATCCTCTGGCCGTTAATGCTCGGCTTTATCCTCTCGGGTATCGTCCAGGCGGTTGTGTCTCATAACGCCATGGCAAAGACGCTGGGGTGTGATGGCCCCAAATGCCTCACCTTTGCCACGCTTTTTGGGATTGCCTCAAGCTCCTGCTCCTACGCGGCCGTTGCTCTTGCTCGTTCCATCTTTCAAAAGGGCGCAAGTTTTGTCTCAGCGATGGCGTTTGAACTGGCCTCCACCAATCTGGTGATCGAGCTTGGCATTATCTTAATCGTCCTAATGGGATGGCAATTCACGGCAGCGGAATTTGTGGGCGGTATCTTGATGGTGATCTTCATCGGGATGATTTTCCGTTTGACCTTAACCCCAAAGCTCGTGCAGATGGCAAAAGCACAGGCTGAAAAGGGCATGATGGGCAGAATGGAAGGACACGCCGCGATGGATATGAGCGTCTCAGGTGGCTCATTTTTATCACGGCTGTTGAGTCGGAGAGGGTTGACAGCGGTCAGCAACTTTTTCGTGATGGATTGGGCGTCTGTGTGGGTCGATATTGTGCTCGGGCTGCTCATTGCCGGCGCGTTAGCCGCCTGGGTTCCCAACGCGTTCTGGAATGCGTTTTTCTTCTCCAACAACCCAACGCTCGCCAAGATTGAAGGCCCACTGGTTGGCCCATTAGTAGCGATGGTGAGCTTCGTCTGTTCCGTTGGCAATGTGCCTTTAGCAGCCGTCTTATGGAGAGGCGGGATTAGCTTTGGCGGCGTCGTCAGCTTCATCTTTGCCGACCTGATCATCCTCCCCATTCTGGACATTTACCGCAAGTATTACGGCTGGCGCGTCATGGGCTATATTCTGCTGACATTCTACGTGACCATGGCAGCAGCAGGCTACGTGGTCGAGTTTCTTTTCCAGGCACTTGGTATCATTCCACAGAACCGCACTGTGGTTGCGATCACCGAGGGGATACAGTGGAACTACACCAGCATCCTGAATATCATCTTTCTTCTCCTGGCTGCCATCCTGGTGATTCGGTTTATCCGGACTGGTGGAATACCGATGCTTCGCATGATGAATACGCCAGAGCACGAAATGTCTCACCATCACGCGTAAACGCCATGCTGTTGTCTGTACCCTGACAAACGATGATATTGCTCGGCGCTTCTGCACAGTGCTGTAGTCCAATGCGGGGGCTCACTGCTTCCTTCGTTTGCCCTTGGATGAGCATGGCCTCCTCAAAATGCCAGCCCTTAAGAGTTGGCATCCATCTACAGCTACGACGTGGTGTCGCTGATCCAGTCCTGATGCGATCAGCCATGGTAGGAGTCGGCGAGAGCGGTGAAGGCGGCCTTGGGTTCCCAGGCCATGTCGGGGTAGGAGTGGCAAAGACGGTCTTCAAGCACCTTGACCACGCCATAACTGGCCATGTCCAGGTCCGCGCGAGGATCGCGGCGGTGTGGCAGATGGTAGGATGCGAAGGTGTTCGCGAAGGCGGTGTCGACGCCTTCGGCGGTGAAGATGGCCAGCAGCTCGCGCAGGTAGGTGGCCTGCTCGGCCTCGTCACGGATGTAGTCGCCGTCCAGCCGGATCGGTGTGGTGTGGTCGTATTCGACGATCATCCCGGAACTTCCGCCCTTGTTGGCCGCGCCCTGGAAGGTGGCACACCCGAACTCGGTGATCGCGACGGGCTTTCCCTGTGCGACGAGGGCACGAATGTCAGCGCGGTAGCGGTCGGCGACCGCGCTCGACCGATAGGCGTCGACCGAGATGAAGTCGAACCGCGTCCAGTCAACGCCCTCGAACGGGATGGAGGCGTAGCTGATCTTTCCACCGAACCGCTCCCGGACGAGCGTCACGGCCTTGCCGAGGAAGTCGTTGATGCGAGTCGGGATCTGCGAAAGCCTCTCGCGCAGGCGATGTGGCGCGGCCAACAGGTCGAGCCGGTCCTTGAGGGTATCGCCGGGCAGGAACCCCACCGTGAACAGGCTCAGTTCAGCGCCAGTGACGAAGACGACCTTGGCTCCCTGTCGGCGTAGCCGCTCGGCACGCTCGGCGCAGTCGGCGAGGAAGTCGAGCAACTCGTCGGTGGTCAGGTCACAGGTGAACGGGGAGAACCAGATCTCCAGGCTGGCGTCGGCGGCGTGGATGGCGGCGATCTCGAGTCGGTCCGCATTGCCGCCAGTGATGCGCACCGCGTTGCAGTGCAGGTCGTCGTGGATGACGCGCATTTCACGCTTCACCACCTGGGGGTCGAAGGGTTCGTGGGTGCTCACTCCCGCGTTGAAAAAGCCGGTGTCATAGGTGATGCCGTTGCCTCGCATGAGTCGTGCCTTTCGCAGTGTTGATTCAGTGCTGCCGCGCTTCTTACTGGATTCCCTTTCCTCCTCATTATATCAGACGAGAGGCCATTCCCAGATCATTCCCATGCAAGGGCAAACGAAGGAAGCAGTTTGCCCTTGCATGGGAATGATCTTCATTTTCAGCGTGGATAGGGGCAAAAAGTGACCAGCTTTTCGCCCGAATTGCCACCTCCAGAGCACAACAAGCAGCTCCTGGAGCGGTTTTCTGAGGCGACTGCACTGAAGTCGCTCAACAGTGGCGTCAACTGCTCGCTCTTTGTGTCATGTACCAGTTCCTTCTGAGATCGCTCAATTCTTCTGTACGCTGCTCTAGTGAAAGCAGTACGTGTATAGATAGTAACGCTATAACGAATATTGTGGGCATTGCCAGTTCAGCGCCCCATTTTGAGCCATACCTTACTGCCTCTATTTCGATTTTCGCACGATCCCCGAAGTGCTTGAGCCTGGAGAGGAGATGTGGGGAGTGTACCACTTCAAAAGTGGATTTGGTGGCTTCTCGCGCCTGAACATGCCAACACAGGATTACGTCTACCGTCCGCTTATTTATGCGACATGGAATAAGGCTGTCACTGCGCGGCACGCATACAGGCATGCGGCACACAATAGGAGCGAGCCGACACACGCAGCGCTATCATGTCGGTAGCCTTTGTCTTCCCGTTAACGCGGCGTCACGACGGCGGCAAAGCCTTTCCACCAGTACAAAAATTGCGCCCGCGTGATGGCGTGGCGATTCCAGAGGGAGGTATCGGCCAGATAGATCGTGGTACTGTTTCCACCGGTTACGACGAGGATGTGGCCGCCGGCGTATCTATCCGGGGGAAAATCGACAATCACGGGCTTGCCAGCGTTCGCAGTGTCGAGGACCTGTTCAATCGTCAAGTTATTCCCCCAGGTCGTCTTAAAGCCAAACTGGGCGGCGGTACGCTCGATGCCGACGGCTTGCAGCAACCCGAGCGATGGCGAAATCTCGCCTATGCGAGCTTCCACTTGCAAAACATCGGTGACGCGGAAATGGTGCCCATAGGCGTTGAACACCTCCGTCATCGCAGCGGCGGAGCAGGCGGAGTAGGCCCATGTATTGAATTCTTCGGTCGAGGCGTATTGATTTGGATCAAGCTGCGATATACGCACGAGCTGTTGGGAGGCGTTTACCCGGATTGAATGGGCAGCAGTCTGAATATCGGTGGTGGAGGCATGAGATAGACCGAGTAGATTGAGGTCGTTGCTCAAATTCTGCAATGCCCCGTCGGTCAAACCGCCCTGCACAAAGAGGATGAACACTACCATGAGCAAGAGCCCGCCGGAGACGAGCGCGCGGTGGCGTGTATACCGGGAAGACGGCAAGGTAAACATGGGCGAGCGGGACGGCTTATCAACAGCAACGACAACCCCATCACGCATGTGTAAAATCACTGTGACGTGACGGTCAAGTGCATGGGGTGGTATCTGCTCCTGCATTGCCAGGGCTTTCATCCGACGCCGATGTTCGCGGAATGCGCTGATGATGAGACTGGAGACGATCAGTAGCATTATGCCGAGCGAAAGGACGGTGACAACGGAAGATAGCATACAGGACACCTCACTGGAACAACGGTACATAGCCGAACATTCATGCCTTAGTATAGCTCAGTTGCACATGAACAAAGGCATCCTTGTAAAAAAACAGCCAAAAAGTGCTACCCACTTAATGACTTCTCGGGATACCGGCACTCCTCCTGGAATAGAGAAGAGCCTTCCGATTTCGAAGAAAGAGAAGGGACTGCTCCCTTCCACCTTAAGGCCAAGCGCGACGAAAGTACAAGGCGCTCCACAGTTCCTGCCACCTGTAGTAGGTCATTGTTGTATACTAAATATCAGTTGTCGGCCAGAACGAGACGGCCTTTCCTTGAATTGCCAGGCTCCGGCGGTAAGAGATAGCCGAACGCAGGAACACCATGTATACTACTGCAGCCCCCCTGATTGTGGATAAGAAAGGGAGAATCGTTATGAAGAGCACTATTCCCGATCTCAACTATGGGCAGTCATTGCGACGTCGTGTTGGCAGTATTAGGAGCAATCTGGATCCTCCTACCGCTGGTTGGTAGCCTGCTCGTTGTCTCGAGCATTGTACACCAGAAAGGAAATCATACCGCTAGCGCTTCGACAGCATCCACATCCTTGGGTGTCTACGTTGGCTCAGGTGATGGAGCCTTGTATAAGCTGGATGCGAAGAACGGGGCATTACGCTGGCGTTTCAAAACGCAGGGACGTACGATTTCTGCCCCGGCGGCAGTTGTTGATGGTGTGGTCTACGTCGGCTCATCGGATGGCAACGTCTATGCGCTCAGTACCCGGAGTGGCACGCTCCTCTGGCGCTTCCAGACGGGAGGACCCGTGTTAGCGTCGCCGGTGGTCAGTGGGGACGTCGCCTATGTCGGCTCCAGTGATAGCCACCTCTCAGTAACACCCCGATTACGGTAGCCCCATGGTGACTACTCCCACGCTTAAAGGCCTAACCGTTACCCACATTGTTCGCGGCAGGGATTGAGCGTGACAAGCATGCGGTAGAAGCCGCTTTTGTCTATCCATTCTGATCATGAGTTTTCACGGGATTCGCCAGAGGAACCGTGGCTCACGAGCCTGTGAAGAGATATCTGCCAGCAAACTGCGGACCAAGGGCCGTCGCCAGGACCGGCATAATGGATGTATTGCTACCCAGGTAGAGCACGATGGTCTGCCCCTTCTTGTCAAAATGAGGAGGGACGATCCAGTCCACTATGGTATTCCCCACCCGGCTCCCATCGCGGGAAATGCGAGCAGCGTCAGCGCTGGCGCTGTCTTCGTCCGTATACTCGTAAACCTGAATCTGTTGGCCGTTGACTGTAATGGCCTGACCGGTGACAGAAAAGAATGGTTGGGTCACCTTGCCAGAGGGCACAACGGTAGCATTCGTCCTCTCGTATGGCGTACATATCCCAGCGCAGCCCCAAAACAAGCGACAAAGGTCGAATGCCCAGCCAACCGAGTATGATCTTGCCGACGATGAGGTAGGGCAAGAGGTTTCTGGGACTGATGGCAAAATAGCTAAAATTCTCCACCAGGGCAAAGCCCGCCCCGATGAGGGCGCCATACACTATACCATGAGTCACACTAGCGAACTTCTCACGTAGGAGAAGAAAGAGCAACAGGAGACCTGACCCTTTCACCGTCTCCTCCGTCACCCCAGCATGCAATGCCTGCACTGCTGAGCGCAGAATATCGCGCGTGTCCGGTCCGAGGAGATTTTGCAGGATTGTGTCTGCATGCTCCTCGACAAAGAGGGCTAGATCATACAATCCTGGGCTTGCGTCTCAGGTTGATGCGTATTGGGTGACCGCAAGGGTCGTCCCTACATTTCTTTATCTATGACGGCCTTAGTGCGGGGTCACAATCGCTGAGAAGCCGTCCCACCACTGCATGAATTGCGCATGGGTCAGGACACGGCGGTTATAGCTGGATGAATCGGCCAGGTACACAAATTCAGCATTTCCCCCGGTCACCACGAGGATGTGGCCACCCGCGTATTTGTAAGGCGGAAAGTCGACAATCACCGGTCGACCGCTGTTCGCGATATCAATGACCTGGCTCAGGGAGAGTTTATACCCAAAGGTCGTCTTGAAACCAAACCGTGCCATCGTGTGCTGGATACCGATAACTTCCATCAACCCCATCGCAGGCGTAATCTCGCCCAGGCGTGACTCCACCTTCAAAATATCTGTGATGCGGTAATGATGACCATAAGAATTGATCACCTCCGTCATCGCGGCTGCAGAACAGGCTCCATAGGCCCAGGTATTATACTCGGCCGCACCGTTGTATTGACCTGGATCAAGCTGGCTCAGACGCACCAGGGCCTCCGACGCGGCGTATGTTGGCTGAGAGGTGGTTTGCTGGGAACCGGACGAAGAAGTTGTGGACGTATCACCATAGAAGGGGACGAAGCCGATGAGCGCGTGGCTGGGCAGTAAATGCAGCAGCGTATACATGCCCAGGACGAAAACCGATATCAGGCCAATGATGATCACTATGAGCGAAGATGAACCATCCGACCTTCGCCCGTGGTCAAATAGCGTTGGTATTGTGACGCTTGTGCTTCGCGCAAGCACACGTGAACGCACAGGCTCGGTGTTACGATATGCCTCCCCAGCACGCGCACGTACCGGTCTGCTAAAACGATAATTGCCGCGCTCGGCATGGTACACCGCCGGTTCATCGCCCGCACGGTTTTTGGAAGAAAGGAAAAGACCAACGAGCGTCACCACGAGGGCAACGGCGAGAAATGTGAACAAAAGAAATGGCATAGGTGCGAGCTTCTACCTATATCTAGCAATATCTATAAATAAATCGCCGGCGTCGGCATACAAGCGGTGGCGCTCGTTGTCTCGACTTTTCAAGTGTATCATTACATACCTCTGTTATGCAATATGTTACATTACCAATTTACTAAATGCTTCCAAGTTGATCATGCGGCTTGAGGGTGTGGTAGAGGAGCATCTTTGTTCTTGTCTGGCACAAATGGGCTGCCGATATGACGGAGAACGTTAGAGGTGAGGTGAGATTGACGCGCTACGATGCCTTATCTCTATGTTTGCACTTTTCTAAAGAGAAGTAGCAGGAAAAGACACCTCTCTCTTTGCCTCAACCAGCACCACTGGTTAGTAGGCCTCAAGCGGCCCAGGCAGGACTTTCTCTTCCAATTGCCGCTCGTCGCGCCACACGATGACCAGCGACGCGATGATGATGAGGGCAGCCAGCATGATGGCAATCGTGCCGACCGGTCCTGCCAGCCGGTGGATACGCTCGCCCAGGAAATAGCCTCCCAACCCATACACTGTGGCCTACACAATGCCTCCCAAGGCGTTGAAAAGCAGAAAGGGGGCCCAGCGCATGCGGTTCGTCCTGCCAGGAAGGCTGCTCAGGCGCGCAGCACGGCGACGAAGCTTGAGAAGAGCCAGCACGTCATGCTTCTCTTCTCCTCTCGACTCTGCAACCGGTAATATCTCTTTCCTTATGATAGCCCCTTCTTTGTTGCATAGCTCCTATCGTTGAACGTACTCTTGACGAGAGTATCTTTGATGCTATAATCCAATGCGTAGATACGCTGAGGGTGAGCTACAAAACGGCCCATGCCTGGCATACCACGGTGGCAGAACCTACTGAATCGATGCGTAACATCGTCCATAGTAATAGAGAGTGGAAGAGCAAGAGTTTGAGTAAAGATCGGATACTGCCCATCATGCCTCATGTGCGTTTGATCAGTACGCGGTATCGTTTGCTTGTCGCCATCCTCCTTGCCATCTGCCTGGCGCTTGTCTTGCCCGACACAAGTGAGGCCCATGCCATCTTGCTCCGATCGGATCCTGCGAAAGACGCGGTGCTCTCCGTCCCTCCAGATCAGGTACACATATGGTTCAGTGAAGCATTGAACCCGGCTTTCAGCACCGTGGTTGTCGAGAGCGCAGCGAACAAGCGTGTTGATAATCACGACGCACATGTTTCACCTGGCGATGCAACCGAGATGGACCTTACCCTTCAGCCCAACCTCCCGCCAGCCGTCTACGTCGTGGTCTGGCGTACCGACTCCACTGTTGACGGTCATGTCCTCACCGGTTCCTTCCTCTTCACCGTGGCCCGGCCTGATGGGACCATTCCTACCTTAAGCGGAGGGACAGTCCCAGGACAGAATGCCCTCGGTGGAAGCAATCTCTCGGGTCTGTATACCGGTCAGCTCGACGGCCCGACGCTCTTTAACCTCATCATGATTACGCTGGTCGAACTCGGGGCGGTCTTCTGGGTCGGAGCACAGCTCTGGCTCCTCTTTGTGCTCCAGCCATCTTCAGAAGACCATGAAGAGCTCAACGAATCAAACCGGCAGGTGCAGCAGCGCTTTGAGCAGCGCTTTGCGCTCCCTACGCTGCTGGTGTTGTTCCTGGCCACTGTCGGCGTGCTGCTTGGACAGGCCTTCAACATCACGGGGGGGAACGTCGTAAGCGCTTTTGCGCCTACCTTGCTCGGTGGACTCGTCACGAGTGGCCAGTTTGGCACCTTCTGGCTCGTGCGCGTGATCGTCATCGTCGTGGCGATAAGACTCTCGCTGTATCGGCTGCAGGTGTATCGATTGCGGCCCGGAACACGCCCACGTCTTGCCAATTCGTTCACCCTGTGGGCAAACCTCGTGCTTGGTCTGGCGCTCTTCATTGCCATCGCCATATCGGGCCACGCGGCAGCCACAAGTAGTAATACCAGGGTCTACGCTCTTGTTGAAGACTGGCTCCATCTTGTGGCAGCAGCGCTCTGGGTCGGTGGTATGATGTTCATTGCCACCAGCTACCTGCCGATCCTCCGTCGGAGCACTGTCGCGGAACGCGCACGCTCACTCGTCACTATGAACTCCTACTATTCACCCTGGGCGGTGGTAGGTGTGATCATCATGGCGGTGACCGGCCCGTTCAGTGCCACCGTTCACCTGAACTCGTGGGAACAGTTGCTCTCGACGGCTTATGGCCGGGCGCTGGTCATCAAGATTCTGCTGGTTGGGGCGTTACTGCTCACCAGCGCTATCCACGTCCTGCTCCTGCGGCCGCGCCTGAGAAAAGAGTATCAGAAGTATGCCTATGCCCTTGCGCGCCTGCAGGCAGCCCAGACGGCGGCTTGGGTGCAGGTGCCATCCCGCCATGAAGAAGCTGAACCACGTCACGCACCAAAGCTCCTCGCCCAGCAAGTAAAACTGCGCGAGGGACGATTGGCAAAGCGGACGAGACGCCTCACCCAGATATTGCGCTGGGAACCGGTCCTGGGCGTAGCGGTGCTCGTCTGCGTGGGCCTGATGAACGCCTTTGCTGGCACCCTGTCACCCACCGCTGCGGCGCAGCAGCCAACGACGGGCAAAGTCACAACGTTTCACACCACCGTTAAGACATCAGATAACAAGTTTACACTTACGCTCACGGTCAATCCGAATACGGCCGGCCCCAACGTGTTCACGGTGAACGTGATAGATAACCGCACGGGCCGACCTTCCACGAAGGTGGGCGTATCGCTCTACACGTCACATCTGGATATGGATATGGGCACCGATACCGTCAACTTACGTCCCGATGGGAAAGGCCATTTCAGTGCTACCGGTGATCTCGTCATGGGTGGTCACTGGCAGATACGTATTCGGCTACGAACTCCTGACAACATCCTCCATGAAGCCATTGTCAAGGTGCTGACGGCATTTTGAGCGATCTCCTCTCGTGTTAGTGAGCTCACAGCATTGTCAATCCGGCCTGTGTAGAAAGTAGCAGGTATGGAAACGAAACATAGAGCATCGGAAGATATCTCACCTCCTGAAATACATGCTCAGAAGGAAACAGGCGAGCTAAGAAAAAGGAATCGCAAGCGGCGCATCCTGCTATTTATCGGTGTGAGCATCCTGAATGCCGGATTACTCGTCTTGCTTGGGTCAGAACTGCTGAATCCTGCTCAGGATCAGCTCATCTGGGGAGCACTCAAAGCGTCAGCAGCCCGCTTGATGGGCACCCTGCACCAGACTTTACCCTACCTGTGCTTGGCACTCGTGTTGTACCCGCAATGCGCCTGGCAAGTTTCAAAGGGAAACCAGTGATGCTCAATTTCTGGGCGTCATAGTGCGTCCCTGTAAACAGGAAGCGCCTCTCCTGCAGGCGAAGTGGCAGCATGTACAGCGTTAAGGGATCGTCTTTATCGGCATTGACCGTGCCGCCGATCACCTCATCGCCCGCCTGTTTCTCGATCGGCACGCTTTCTCTGGCCTCCGACACAGGCTGCCCCATAATATGTTGCGACCACGCTTCCTGCTGCATTGTAGGTCTATAGCCATGATCACCAGCATCACTCCTATGGACGCACTGATTTTCAGGAAGAAGAGAGAAGGCTGCTCTCTCAATATCCGCCAGCTCCTTGACAGACGCTCCACCTGCATCGTATAGTATGTATACCCCCATCAGGGGGGTATTGGTAATCTCACACATGAAGTATAGGGAAGATCATGGTTACCGAGAGGGCTTTGCACGAGTGATATCAAATCCTGTGGATCACTGATGTTTTGAGTCGGCCGGAGGCCACCAATGAAAGTGAGTCAGAGAGCGGATGACCTGCGGTTGGTCCTGAAGCAGCACACAGCGCTGGACTTGTGCCGCTTCCAGGTCGTCGAGGG
>WNGD01005471.1_pt1 | contig 12315 bp, 11 predicted proteins | sample 5400671 | NCBI WGS metagenome assembly WNGD01 (sample SAMN13153369, study PRJNA577476) | soil metagenome | isolation source: 40 cm soil or saprolite under grassland replicate 2 | place: USA:California | collected 2016-06-15
AACCGCTTCGCATTCGTAAGTGTTGGTGCAATTGCCAAAACCTTCTGCGTCCATCGCTTGCACCATGCTGACAACGCGTTTGGTTCGTTCCGGTTCGCCCTGAGGCAAAAGCGCGAGATGAGAAACTTTCGCCGCAGTGAAGAGCATCGCGGATGCATTTGGACACGCCGCCGCACACGCGCCGCAACCGATGCAGGCTGCCGCTTCCATCGAAAGATCGACATCGTGCTTTGGAATTGGAATTGAATTCGCTTCCGGCGCCGAGCCGGCGCGTGCGGAAATGAATCCGCCAGCCTGGACGATTCGATCGAGCGCGCTCCGATCGACCACTAAGTCTTTGATGATCGGGAAACTCTTTACCCGAAACGGTTCGATCACGATCGTTTCGCCGTCGCGAAATTTGCGCATGTACAGTTCACAGGCTGCTCCCGGGTGATCCGGACCGTGCGCTTCACCGTTGACCGTGAGCGAGCAGGTTCCGCAAATTCCCTCGCGACAATCGGAATCGAACGCGATCGGTTCTTCGCCGCGCAGGAGCAAGCGCTCATTCACGATATCGAGCATTTCCAACAAGGAGGCGTGCGAGGAAATGTCTGGTGCATCGTAATCGACAAGCTTGCCGTTCGCTTTCGCGTTCCCTTGTCTCCAGATTTTCAGCTTAAAATTCATCAGAAATATTTAGAGATTCCTCGACCTCGCTCGGAATGACAGGAAGGCACTCATTTATAACTTCGCTGGGTTAAGTGAACGGTTTCGAAATGAAGTGGCTCACGGTGTAATTTCGGTCCCGCAGTCGCGGGACTGCCTTGAAATTCCCACGCGAAGACGTCCGCGAATTTATCATCGTCGCGCAAGGCTTCGCCTTCAGGGGTTTGATGTTCTTCGCGGAAATGCGCGCCGCATGATTCGTCGCGAGCGAGCGCGTCGAGACACATCAACTCCGCGAATTCCAAAAAATCGGCCACGCGTCCGGCGCGTTCGAGCGACTGATTAAAATCCTCGCCATCGCCCGGCACGCGGATCCCGCCGTTGCGAGACCAGAATTTTTCGCGCAGCTCGGGAACTCTTCCGAGCGCTTCTTCCAGACCTTTCTTGTTTCGGGCCATTCCGCATTTGTCCCACAGGAGCATTCCGAGCTCGCGATGGATCGAATCAAGCGAGCGATTTCCATTTATCTTGAGAAGATTGTCGATCCTGGCGCGGATATCGCTGTCTGCTTTTCTGAATTCAGCATGATCAGTTGATGGCCGCTTGCCCATCTGACCGGCGAGATAATTGGGAAGCGTGTAAGGCAACACGAAGTAACCATCGGCCAAACCTTGCATGAGCGCGCTCGCGCCGAGCCGGTTGGCGCCGTGATCAGAGAAATTTGCTTCGCCGATCACGAACAATCCCGGAATGTTACTCATCAAGTTGTAGTCAACCCACAGCCCGCCCATCGTGTAATGGACCGCGGGATAGATCCGCATCGGGACCTGGTAAGCGTTCTCACCGGTGATCTTTTCGTAAACTTCGAACAGATTGCCGTAGCGTTCGCAGATCGTTTGCTCACCGAGGCGTTTGATCGCGTCGGCAAAGTCGAGATAAACGCCGCGGCCACTGGGGCCAACTCCTCGGCCTTCGTCGCAAACTTCCTTGGCTGCGCGTGATGAAATGTCGCGCGGCGCAAGATTTCCGTAGGTGGGATATTTTCGTTCGAGATAATAATCGCGATCGCTTTCCGGAATTCGGTTCGGCGATTTGCTGGAGTCTTCCTTCCGTTTCGGGACCCAAACTCGGCCATCGTTGCGCAACGATTCGGACATCAACGTCAACTTGGATTGATATTCGCCCGAATGCGGAATGCAGGTGGGATGGATTTGCGTGAAACAGGGATTGGCGAAGAGCGCACCTTTTTTGTAAGCACGATACGTCGCGGTCACGTTGCAACCGCGTGCGTTGGTTGAAAGGTAAAAAACGTTTCCGTAACCGCCGGTCGCGAGCACAACCGCGTCGCCCGCGACCCTGTCGATCTTACCGGTGCGCAAATTTCGGGTGATGATTCCTTTCGCATGCCCATCGACAATCACCACGTCGAGCATCTCGGTCTGAGGAAACATTTCGACGGTACCGGCCGCAATTTGGCGGCAGAGCGCTTGATAACAGCCCAGCAGGAGTTGCTGGCCGGTTTGTCCGCGCGCATAAAAGGTTCGCGAAACTTGCGCACCGCCAAAGGACCGATTGGCGAGCAAACCGCCGTACTCGCGCGCGAAGGGCACGCCTTGCGCAACGCACTGATCAATAATGTTCGAGCTGACTTCAGCGAGTCGGTAAACGTTCGCTTCGCGCGAACGGAAATCGCCGCCCTTGATCGTGTCGTAAAACAATCGATAAACGCTATCGCCGTCGTTCTGATAATTTTTGGCGGCGTTGATTCCCCCTTGCGCAGCGATGGAATGCGCGCGCCTTGGCGAATCCTGATAACAGAAACATTTCACCCGGTAACCGAGCTCGCCGAGCGTTGCCACTGCTGAACCGCCGGCGAGACCGCTGCCGACCACGATGATTTCGAATTTGCGACGATTGTTTGGACTAACGAGTCGAGAATGGTCCTTGTGGCTCTTCCACTTCCGATCGAGCGGCCCGGATGGAATGCGTGCGTCCAAATTGCCGATCATAATTGTTGCGCCGGTTTGATGAATCCGAGCAAGACCGCGACAGGAATCGACGTGTAGCCAATGAAAAGCAGCCAGGCGAAAATTCGCCCACCGATGGCAAGCCGCGGCGTGAGTCGCTGATTATTCAGACCGAGCGATTGAAAGAAACTCGATGAGCCATGAGTCAGATGGAGGGTGAGGAGAAATAACCCGACTATGTAAAAGCTCGAGACGTAAACGTTCTGAAATCCGTAAACCATCATCGAGTAAACATCGTAGCGGTTGAGCGGATCGAGTTTGAGGAGCGGAAATTGGGGATTGAACTTGCGCGCGGTGAAATGGAGTAGATGAAAAATGATGAAGGCGAGCACAACTAATCCGCTCACGACCATGTGACGCGAGGCCCAGCTTGCCTTTACATATTGCTGGTCGATATACGCCTCGGGGCGGGCGCGGCGATTTTCAATCGCGAGTAGGATCGTGAAATAGATATGCAAAATCACCGCGATCAGGAGAAACACGCGGATGAGCCAGAGTAGCGGGCCCAAATCACGCAAATGCTGCGAGTAGGAGTTGATCCACTCGGGCCCGAGAAAAATTTGAAGATTGCCTAACAAATGGCCGATAACGAAAAGGATTAGAATCAGGCCGGTTACGGCAACGATCATTTTTCTGCCGACCGACGAATGACAAAAATCCGAAATGAAGCCGCGGCGTTTTGTGCGCACGGTTGCGGCCGCGGCTGATTGCGGTTCCGATTTTTGATCGATCATTTGCTTCCAGGTTTTACGGCGGGAATTTTGGCGAGGTCCGCCGGCAATTTATCTGCCGCAAAATTTTTCACGTTCATTTTGACCAAACTCACAAACGGGCAACTGAAATCCGGTTTGCTTTTGCCGCTTCGGTCAACAATCACACCGACCGCAGTCACGCTTGCGCCGTGTGTGCGGACGATGTTGATCGTTTCTTGAACACGACCGCCGCGAGTTACGACGTCTTCAACCACGACAAATTTCTCGCCGTTGTCGATCTTGAATCCACGCCGCAGCGCCAACTTGCCGTCCTCTTTTTCAGTGAAGATATGGCGTTTGCCTAACGAACGCGCCACTTCCTGACCAACGATAACTCCACCAAGGGCAGGGGAGATGACGGAATCGCACTCAAAGCTGCGCAATTTGTCGGCGAGCATTTTGCAGACGCGCTCAGCGATATCGGTGTGCTGAAGGAGAATGGCGCATTGAAAATATTCCCGGCTATGCAATCCGGAGCGCAGAATAAAATGGCCGTCGAGTAACGCGCCGGTTTTTCGAAACAATGCGAGCAAATCTTCGCTCATCTACCCAGAGGTATCAGCGGCGACTTCAGACGACGAACCGCCACCATCGGCAACTGCGATTGCTTCAATTTCCACTCGCGCGCCTTTCGGGAGCGCTGCCACCTGCACAGTCGAACGCGCAGGCGGAGCTTGCTGGAAATAAGAGCCGTAAATTTCATTCACGGTTTGGAAATCCGCGAGGTCGACCAGAAAAATGGTTGTCTTCACGATGTTTTCGAAAGTCAACCCTTCAGCCTTCAAGACGGCCGTGATGTTGTCGAGAACGCGGCGGGTTTGCACGTCAATGCCGCCGGCCACGATCTGGCTGGTCTTGGGGTCGAGCGGAATTTGCCCGGCGCAGTAAATTGTCGATCCAACGCGCACGCCCTGGGAGTAAGGCCCGACCGCTGCCGGAGCGTCAGAAGTGGAGATGATTTTCTTCATGTGGCGAGACTAGCCGGAAAAAACATCTCGCACAACGTCCACAAAGGACACAACGGAAACATACCGCGGTCATCCTGAGCGGAGCGAAGGATCCCCCAGGATGCCGATGATCACGCAGGTTTTCCAGCGTGATCAAACATCGATTGGGAGATCCCTCACGTCCGTTCGGGATGACAGATCAAGAATCTCAACGATATTAACGGCGAAATGGTTGGTTGGATTTTAAAGAAGATAGTTGGCTCGAAAAATCAGCGAGAGCTCAGGCGCTTGGCGCCTATGGTCCGCCGGATGAACGAGTTCGATGAGCAGTTCAAGAGCTTGTCCGACGATGCTCTGGGCGCGAAAACGGCGGCTTGGAAGGAAGAGCTGACCAAAATTTCAGATCCGGAAGAGCAATGGAACCGGCTCGGTGAGATTTTGCCGGAAGCGTTCGCGGTGGTGAAGAACGCGGCTCGCCGCCTAAAAGAACGACGTCATAGTTTCACGGTCTGCGATCAGCCGATGACGTGGGACATGGTGCACTTCGATGTGCAGCTTTTGGGCGGAATCGTTCTGCATCGCGGCCGAATTGCTGAGATGGCGACCGGCGAAGGAAAAACTTTGGTCGCGACGTTGCCGCTTTATCTGAACGCGCTGACCGGTCGCGGCGCGCATCTCGTCACGGTCAACGATTATCTCGCGCGACGCGACGCGGAATGGATGGGGCAGCTCTACACATTCCTTGGACTGACAGTCGGTTGCATTCAGCACGATCAGGAACCGGATGTTCGCCGCCAACAGTACGCCTGCGACATTACTTACGGAACGAACAGCGAGTTCGGCTTCGATTACTTGCGCGACAACGGCATGGCCACGACGCGCGAACAACAGGTCCAGCGCGGTTATCATTACGCGATTGTCGATGAAGTAGACTCGATCTTGATCGACGAAGCGCGGACGCCGCTCATCATCAGCGGCCCGGCCACCATCTCAACCCATCAGTACGACAAATGGAAACCGCTGATCGAGCAACTGGTGCGCAAACAGACGATGTTATGCAATCGCGTAGCGAGCGAAGCGGCGGAAAAATTTGAGCAAAGCGATGTCGAAACTGGCGGACGCCTCATGTTCAAAGTGAAATTGGGCCAACCGCGCAACAAGCAATTGCTCCGAATGATGGAAGATCCGGACAAGCGACGGGCGATCGATAAAGCGGAGCTTTCGTTCTATACCGACACGCGCAAGGAAGAGCTGTTCGCGCTCAAAGAAGAACTCTTTTTCACCATCGATGAGAAGTCGAACGAAGCCGATCTTTCGGAGCAAGGCCGGACGTTTCTGAACCCGGACGATCCGAACGCGTTCGTGCTGCCGGATTTAATCAACGAATTCACCGAGATCGATCTGGATACGACTTTGTCGGACGAAGAGAAAGACAAAAAGAAATCGGAGCGACAACAGCATTGTGACGAGCAAGCGGAGCGGATTCACAACATTTCGAATTTGCTCCGCGCTTACTGTGTGTTCGACAAAGACGTCCAGTACGTCGTTGAGGAGAACAAGGTCGTCATTGTCGACGAATTTACCGGCCGGAAAATGCCAGGGCGTCGTTGGAGCGATGGATTGCATCAGGCGGTCGAAGCAAAGGAGGGCGTGCAAATCGACCGCGAGACGCAAACGCTGGCAACGATCACGATCCAAAATTATTTTCGGCTCTATCAAAAGCTCGCTGGCATGACCGGCACCGCGGAAACCGAAGCGGCCGAGTTTCACGACATTTACAAACTCGACGTCAACGTCATCCCGACCAATCGGCCGGTGGCGCGCAAGGATGACAACGACCGGATCTACAAGACGCGCCGTGAAAAATACAACGCGGTCATCAATGAAATCAGAGAACACCATACCAAGCAGCAGCCGGTGCTGGTCGGAACGGTGAGCGTGGAAGCATCGGAGTTATTGAGCCGGATGCTGAAGCGCGAAAAAATTCCGCACAACGTGTTGAACGCGAAGTTTCACATGCAGGAAGCCGAAATCGTCGCGCGCGCGGGTCAGCCGGGCACAGTGACGATTTCAACCAACATGGCCGGTCGCGGCACCGACATCAAACTCGGACCGGGCGTGCCGGAGCTTGGCGGATTATTTGTTCTCGGAACCGAACGGCACGAAGCGCGCCGGATAGATCGACAACTTCGCGGGCGTTGCGCACGTCAGGGCGACCCGGGCGGGTCGCGCTTTTACGTGAGTTTCGAAGACGATCTGATGCGCAACTTCGGCGCAGCTGATCGGATGACGAAGATCATGGAGCGCTTCGGACTCGAAGAAGGCCAGGAGCTGGAGCATCGCTGGTTGAACAAATCGGTCGAGACGGCGCAGAAGCGCGTCGAACAGCGCAATTACTTGATCCGCAAACGGACGCTCGACTTCGACGACGTGATGAACATGCAGCGCGAAGTCGTTTACACATATCGGAACGAAGTGATCGATTCGGAAGACCCGCGCACACTCATCTACGAAGTGATTGATGAAGCCGTGCCGGCGAAGTTGAAAGAGTATCTCGAGGTCGATGAGCCGAACTACGGCGGACTGATTCATTGGGTGAACACGACGTTTCCGCTCGGCCTAACGAAAGACAAAGCGCAGTTCGACACGCGCAACGTTGACGAAAACGCACAATTTCTCATCGGCAAGGTCAAGGAAGCTTACGAGCGGAAATCGAGTCACGAGGAACCGAGCGCGGTGAAAAGCCTCGAGCGCTATATCATTTTGAACGCGATCGATCGTCTCTGGCAGGAACATCTCTACGCCATGGACGCGCTCCGCGAAGGCGTTTATCTGCGCGGTTACGCCCAGAAAGATCCGCTGATCGAATACAAAACCGAAGCTTACGACATGTTCGTCGAACTGATGGCGAACATTAAGAACGAAGTGCTGCACAATCTTTTCCGGAGCACATCAAATCTGCAGGCGTTCGAGAATTTCCTCGCCAGCCTTCCGCAATTCTTGCTCCGCGAAGATGCACCGACCGCGCCAACGGCGAACGCGCCGGCGCGCGCGCGTCAGCTCCAGCCGGTTGGCGCGATGGCAGGAGTCGCGATGGATGGCGATGGCGCGGGCGAGGTGTCGATCGATCTCCCAGTGCGGCGTTCGCTCCCAAAGGTGGGCCGGAACGAACCGTGCCCGTGTGGGAGCGGTAAAAAATACAAGAACTGTTGCGGCCGGACGGCTTAATTTCGAAAGTGCTCGCTTTCGAAATCGGAGATTTGTTTTATTCTAGAAATCCTTCGCATTGATCATGCAAAAAATTCATTTGCGGCGAAACGTTGGCCTCCTGCTCGTTGCAACTTTGCTCGTCGGCTGCGCAATCCACGGCCCCACGATTCGAGAATATCGGACCGACGAAGCCGGCCGGACCAGCGTTGCGAACGTGACCGAAGAACAATATTGGAAAGAGCGCGTGGACCAACGGATCGCGGCCGAGATTGCCAAAGAAAAGCCCGAGGCCGGCTACGACACCTGGCAAAATTACTGGCGCTGGTGGTATAGCGTTTTACGTCGAAAGAAGAAGCCGCCGTTTAAATCTGACGAGTTCAAAACGTCCGCGGACATGGTGAATTACATTAAAGAAAAACGCCGCGCCAAAGGATTGCCGACCTACGAGGACTGACCACAGCGGGTTGATCACGCTACGTAAGTTGCGTGCTCCGCGCTTCGAATGAGAGGTCCGCCGCTCCGCTGGGGATGATAGCGCGAAAAGGGTCGTCGATGGTAAACGGCGAAACGATTGAATCGTATGTGCCAGCGCGGCTCGACCGTATGCCGTGGAGTCGGTGGCACTGGTTGATTGTCATGTCCCTGGGAGCGACCTGGATTCTCGACGGACTTGAGGTAACGCTCGCTGGCTCGTTAGGCGGAATCCTGACGCGCCGCGAGACTCTTGCTCTTACCGACGCCGAAGTCGGCGCGACCGCGACCTGCTATCTTGCTGGAGCGGTGATCGGTGCGCTTTTGTTTGGCTACGGAACCGATCGATTCGGTCGGAAGAAATTATTTTTCATCACCGTTGCGGTTTATCTCATCGGCACGGCGCTGTCCGCGTTCTCTTGGAATTTTGCGAGCTACGCTTTCTTTCGCGCACTGACCGGCGCGGGCATCGGCGGCGAATACGCTGCGATCAATTCTGCCATCGACGAACTGATTCCGGCACGGGTGCGGGGTCGGGTGGACTTGATGATCAATGGCTCTTACTGGGTCGGCGCCGCGCTCGGTTCGGGGGCGACGCTGTTGCTGCTCGATCCGAATCGATTTCCGATCTGGTTAGGCTGGCGTTTTGCCTTCGGGATCGGCGCGACGCTCGGCTTGATTGTCATTTTCTTTCGTCGCTGGATTCCGGAAAGTCCGCGCTGGTTGATGATTCACGGGCGAAACGCCGAAGCGGAAGAGATTGTGGAAGAAGTCGAGCGCAGAATGGTGGCCGATCCCGAAACGTTGCCGGCGCATGATTCGCCCCCAACGCGGATCCACACGCGAACGCATACTCCGTGGCGAGAAATTTGGAACGCGGTCGTGCACGAACATCGACAACGCTCGTTTCTCGGGCTCGCGCTGATGTTGACGCAGGCGTTTTTCTACAACGCCATCTTCTTTACTTATGCGCTCGTATTGATGCGATTTTACGGAGTGCCCGAAAGCAGCGTCGGCGGCTATCTTCTGCCGTTCGCACTCGGAAATGTTCTTGGCCCGGTAGTGCTCGGGCAGTTGTTCGACACGATTGGCCGCAAACCAATGATCGCTGCGACTTATGGTGTCTCCGGAATTTTGCTCGCGCTGACCGCTTGGTTGTTTCACGCAGGGCTGCTCACTGCTGAAACGCAGACAATAGCCTGGACAATCATCTTTTTCATTGCTTCGGCGGCCGCGAGTTCTGCGTATTTGACGGTCAGCGAAATTTTTCCCCTCGAAATTCGCGCGTTTGCGATCGCAATCTTTTACGCAATTGGAACTCTCGTCGGTGGGGTCTTTGCGCCGTTGTTGTTCGGCTGGATCATCGGCACCGGGTCGAGCAGCGCGCTCTTCGCAGGTTATCTAGCAGCCGCCTTCTTGATGATTTTGGGAGCGTTTGTTGAACTTTGGATCGGCGTGGCAGCTGAGCGTCGGCCGCTCGAACATGTGGCCGCGCCGTTATCGAGCCGGCACTGAGAGCTGGCACGTGTGAATTGGGCCGGATGGTGTTAGCTGGCTGCAATAAAGGTGAAACGCCTCGACGCGAAACATTCCGGCGTCCAGCTCTCCATTTGATTTCAGAAATTTGCGGAGTGCGCCGGCCGGAACATCGCGGCAGCGGGCGAGCGTAATATGCGGATGCCAATGTCGAAGATCGGCGGCGAGACCTACCGCGAGCGCTGCATCCTGAACGCGTTTGTGAAGTTGAAAAAGATGTGGATGGCCTGCGCCGACGCCGATCCAGACAATCTTCACCACGCCTTTGGGAGGAAATGTTCCGATTCCTTCAGTTGGCAGAAAGAAGGCGCGAAACTCAATTGCCTCGAGCTTTTCGCGCAACGCAAGATCGACATGCTCCGGAACGTCGGGGAAAAACCCGAGCGTCAGATGCATTTGATCATCGGCGGTCCAACGGACGCCGCGAATACGGGGATCGAGATCGACCAGCACTTTTCGGATTGATTGCGGCGGATCGATCGAAACAAAAAGACGCTTCGTGTTCACTTGCGCGGGCGAACTTCCGCGCCAGATCTTGCTTCATTGCCGCTTTGGGTGACTCGCGCTGGTAAACAACGATTGAGCATTTTCATTACGCGGCCAAACAGGTTCGGAAACAGAGCGTTGGCGGCGATGATAAAATAGGCTGAGCAGGGGATGATGAGCGCGGGCTTAGCGCACCGGCAGGCGTTCAAGATTTTACCTGCAGCGCGTTCGACCGAAATGGAAGCGAACGGAATTTTACACGACCAATCGAACCATCGGTATTCGGCAGCATGATCGCCCTTAAACTTGGCGTGGACTTGCGAACCCGTGCGCATCAATCCGGGCGTGACGGTTGTGACGTAGATATTGTCTTGGGCGAGTTCCGCCCGCATGGCATCGGAAAAGCCCACGAGCGCAAACTTGCTGGCCGAATAAGGCGCCATGTGCGGCACGGCAATTTTCCCGCCGACGGACGAAATGTTCACAATGCGACCGCCGCCTTTAGCCCGCATCTGAGGCACGATCAGCAGATAGAAGATAAACGGCGCCCAAAAATGCAGGCGCATCGCGCGATCAAAATCTTTGAGTTGCATATGGGCAAGCGGACCGACCTCGATGGTGCCGGCGTTGTTAATCAAGATGTCGATCTTACCGAAGCGCCGAAGCGTTTGTTGGACTGCGGATTGGATTTGCGCGGACTCGAGCAGGTCGCACGGGATTGTCAAAACGTCTGTAGCGAACTGATTCAAGTCCGTTTTCGCGCGCTCGAGCTCTTCGGCGTCGCGCGCGATGAGAGCCACCTTGCCTCCGCGCGCGCAAATCTGGCGCGCGATTTCCAATCCAAGGCCACGCGAGCCGCCGGTGATGAGAGCGATTTTATCGCGGTACGAAAAGCTAGCCATTTGGGAACGTTGACTTTCAGTGCTCGAAAGGCAATGGTCGATCTAACCGTGTTTGCGGTTGAAGCGCGCAACTTCGCGCGCGGTTTCGCGTTCGACGGCGCGCTTTTTCAAGTCGGCGCGTTTATCGCGAGCGACTTTGCCCTGGCCGACGCCGAGCTCGGCTTTCAACTTTCCATTCTTCCAGTAGAGCTTCAGGACAACTAGCGCTCTGCCTTTGACCTGGCTTTCTCCGTAAAGCTTGTCGATCTCTTGTCGGTGCAACAAAAGTTTACGGACACGTTTTGCGGGCGGGATTTCGTGACTGGCTTTTTCGTAGGGCTGAATGTCGGCGTTATAGAGAAACGCTTCGTTGTTCTCGATCCGCGCGAAGGCGTCGCTGATGTTAGCCTTGCCGGCCCGGACGGATTTTACTTCGCTGCCTTTTAGCTCGATGCCGGCTTCGTAGCGCTCGAGGATGTGAAAATCCCGCAGCGCCTTGCGATTAAGGATCGACTCGGCGGGCATGATCGCGCGCGGAACGCGCTGAGGATTATGCGGTATCCGGACCTTTGAGAGGTTCGTGAGCGAGCTTACCGGCAATGATTTCCTTCAAAGCGATATCGGTCAGCGACATACGTGGTGTGGTTTCAACCATGGGTCGATGTCCCAAGCCGAGTTGGCGAACGCGCTTGGAGACAACGTTGATCAGGAGTTGCTGATTGGGAATAACTTGAGCGGCTTCCTGGAGGAGTTGAGTCGTCATATGGCGCAAGGATCTGACGGCGCGGTTGGCTTCCGTCGGGAATTGAAGAATGGTCGGCGCGCTGGCGGCGAGAGTGAAGGGTGTGAGCTGCGGCGCGATCATAAAAATGGAGCGGTGACATTGCGAGCGGTTGAAAGAGTTGTCAACCGATTTGTTCCGGGCGACGGGGTGTCGATCTTGCTCTACGAAAAGATCGACAATTAGGCGGATCGTTGCGAGTATGGAGCGACCGGCCTAACGAATGTCTTCGACGTAGCTGATGACGCGATAATCGACCGCGTTGCCCTCCTTATCGAGCTCGCGATCGTAATGCCAGTGTACGTTGCCGTTGGCATAGAAGTTCTTGTAGACAATTGCGCCGACAATATCTGGGCCACCATTGATCGTGAAATTTGCACTTGGGTTATAAAATACCGCAAAGAAACCAGTGGTTGAGCCACCGCCGGAGTCTAGATTGACCGTTTGCTGAACACTCGGATCAGTTGGACTGATTCCGTAGAACTGGAGATTGGCCGCATAACCGCTGCCAGCGTCCCGAAGCGCATCGGACTTGGAAGAATCGGATCGGATCCGTAGAACGTGAGCTTGCCTCCG
>WNGD01005472.1_pt1 | contig 12315 bp, 11 predicted proteins | sample 5400671 | NCBI WGS metagenome assembly WNGD01 (sample SAMN13153369, study PRJNA577476) | soil metagenome | isolation source: 40 cm soil or saprolite under grassland replicate 2 | place: USA:California | collected 2016-06-15
CCTCTACCTCGCCCCCGAGGCGTTCGGCGAAGCCTTCGCCGCCGATGTCGATGCTGAGACGGCCGCGGTGATGGCGGCGCCGCAGCGGCCATATGCGGCCGCCGCGTTCGCAGCAACGCCGTCGGCTCCGACAGTGTGGAACACACTGCCGTGCTGGTATCTGCTCGGTACCGAGGACAAGGCGATCCCGCCGGAGCTCCAGCGCTACATGGCCGAGCGCGCCGACGCGACGATCGTGGAGGTGCCGGCTTCGCACGTTTCGTTCGTGTCGCAGCCCCAGGCTGCGACCCAGCTCATCCTGCAGGCGGTCGAGGCGACCGCCGGAGCCGGCTAACTCGCCAGTCGCCCGCTGTGTGGGCACCGGGCTTCTCAGGCGGAACCAGAGGCCCAACCTGCACATGAGACGAAACGCCGCACCGGCGGCCTAGTGTGCCCTGGGCGTCGGCGCGTCAAGCTTGGTTCGTACGTTGTCGGTTCGTCGGACGGTGGTGGGCGGGGGAGTGCGCGAGTTCACCGGATAGTGGACAGATGTGTCGGAGCATCGTGGACACTGACGACGGGGGTCTGCGATGGATCTGGCTCGCTACGTGGTGGATGCCGTGGTGCTCGAGGGCCGTAGCTACCGGGAGGTCGCTGCGGCCCACGGGGTCTCCAAGAGCTACGTCGGGAAGCTCGTCGGGCGGTTCCACCAGGGTGGCTACGGCGCGATCGAGCCTCGTTCGCGTGCCGCGAAGCGGATCCGGAACCGCACCCCCGATGGGATCGAGGATGCGATCGTGGCGCTCCGGAAGGAGCTCGCCGACCTCGGCCTGGATGCCGGGGCCCAGACGATCCACTACCACCTGAGCACCCGGCACGAGCAGGTGCCCTCGGTCTGCACGATCTGGCGGGTGCTCCGTCGACGAGGCTTCGTGACTCCCCAGCCGCACAAGCGGCCGCGGAGCTCGTGGATCCGCTCCGAGGCCCAGCTGCCCAACGAGTGCTGGCAATCCGACGTGACGCACTGGCGACTGGACGATGATACCGAGGTCGAGATCGTGAACTTCATCGATGACCACTCACGTCTGGCGGTCGGGGCCCGGGTGCTCGCTCGGGCGACGGCGCCGGCGGTGCTCCGAGCGTTCCAGGAGGCGGGTGCACGCTGGGGGTTCCCGGCGGCGCTGCTCACCGACAACGGCTGCGTCTACACGACCTGGCACCGGGGCGGACCCAACGTTATGCAGACCGAGCTGCTCGCGCTCGGGATCGACTACCGGCACGCCCGTCCCTACCACCCACAGACCTGCGGCAAGGTGGAGCGGTTCCACCAGACGATGAAGGCGTTCTTGGCCAAGCAGGACCCCGCGGACACGATCACGGTGCTGCAGGCCCACGTCGATCGGTTCGTCGATTACTACAACGAGGTCAGGCCGCATCGAGCGGTCGGCCGCAGACCCTCGATCGTCGCGTTCGACGCTCGGGACAAGGCGAGGCCCTCGGGTCCGAAGATCCGGGTCGGTGCCGGCGTGCGGGTGCGGAGGGACCGGATCGACAAGCACGGGCGGGTGACGCTCCGTCACCGCACGCGACTCCATCACCTCGGGATCGGAGCGAGGCATCGAGGCAAGCGTGTGATCTTGCTCGTGAAGGACCTGGACATACGGGTGGTGTCCCTGGACGGAGAACTGCTACGCCACCTCACGCTCGATCCGAGCCGGGACTATCAGCCGCAGGGATCGTGAGGTCCGTCTACGATGCCCCGACACAGCCGTCCACGATGGCCTGACACATCACACAGTGGGGTGTTCTCAAAACCCCCTGACCACAGGTTTCCGGCCTCTCTTGCGGAGCACCCACAGGTTAAGGAGGGCAGTACCCACAGTTAGGTCAGAGGCTGTTCTCTTGCTCTGCGTCGGCAAACTTCGAGCGTCCATCGATCAGATGGTGATGACGATCTTGCCTTTCCTGCCGCGACCTTCCAGGAGGTACCTCATCCCTTCAGGGACGTCACCCAGAGAGAACGTCCTGTCGATCAAGGGCGTGACCTTCCCGGCCTCGATGAAGTCCTTGAGAGCCACGAGGTCGCGGGCGTTCTCCTTGGCGACGAACCCCTTCATCTTCTGGCTCGTGAACAACGACAAAAGGGGCGCTCGGACCGTTCCTCGAGTGAAGCCGCCGAGGAACCTGCCCTTGCCGCCTTCGCCTCCGACGATGACAAGCGTTCCCCGAGGCGCCAGCGCACGCCGCAGAGCCGACAGCTTGCGGTTCCCGCCCGTGTCGAGGATCACGTCGTATCGCCCTCCCGACTCCGCAAAGTCCTCGCGGGTGTAGTCGATTACGGCGTCGGCCCCGATCGATCGCACCGCGTCGATCTGCGTCGTGTTGCACACGCCGGTCACGATCGCCCCGAACGCTTTCGCGATCTGGACGGCGAACGACCCGACACCTCCAGCGGCGCCGATGACCAGCACCGACTGTCCGGCTTGAACCTTCCCGTGATCCCGGACTGCCTGGAGAGCGGTTGTGCCCGTGATCGGTACGGTGGCCGCCGCCTCGAACGTGAGGTTCGCCGGCTTCGGAGCCAGCTTCTTGACTGTGGCGGTCGCGAACTCCGCGAACGCGCCGTTGCAGATCCCGTAGACGGCGTCGCCGAGGTGGAACGTGCTGACGTCCGGACCTACCGCCTCGACACGACCCGCGACGTCCCGACCCCTCACACGGATCTTCGGATTCGTCAGACCGCTCGCCGGACGGAACGCAAGCGGCATCCCGGCCATGTAATGCCAATCCCCGGCGAAGAGGCTTGCGGCCTGAACGCTCAGCAGCACCTCACCGCTGCCGACCGTCGGGATGTCGATGTCCTCAAGGTGCAAGACGCCAGCCCCGCCGTATTTGTCCTGGACGATCGCCCTCATCGGGACTCCCTTCGTACCGCCAGCCGTGAGCTGGGCCAAGCGCTCACCGACCCCCTCCCTCGGAGGCGGCGGCTGAGCCTGCACCATGCTCGAACTTCGATCGTTTGGATCCTCTCGGTTAGGAGTAGAAGTGGAACCCCGCGATGATCTCGACACCGATGATCACCGCAACGACCCAGTCCACGGCCGCACAGAACGGCGGCCACCATCGGGTTCCCGAGACGAACTGACGTCGTTGCTGCCACGCATCTTTGACCCCATGGGCCGCGAGCCCGAAGGCAAGGAGCCACGCCGATCCGGTGATGCCGGCGGCGGCGACGGCGACGAAGCCCATCGCGACACCACACTCGACGACGATGATCCTCGCCCGTCCGTCGGCGACCGCGAAGCCGATGTAGATGGCGGCGATCGCGGCGAGTCCGAGCGCGTAGACGGTCGCCGGATCGAGCCACCAGAACGCGAGTGGCGACGCTGATTGGACCACGCCCACGACGACTCCCCAGGCGATCGCCGTGCGCATCGACGCCTTGTCGGCCCCGGGAGCGGGTGATGGCGCGTTAGGACTGGTCACGGACTGCCTCGTACAGGGTCAATGGCTTGTCGATGCCCTTGAGTTCGAAAGCGCCCGCCTCGACGACCCTGAACCCGTTCGGCTCGATGTGATCCAGAACGTCCTCCCCGAGGAACACCCGATCCGGCCCCGCCTGCGATGCGATGCGCGCCGCGATGTTGACCGTGCGGCCGAAGTAGTCGCCCTCCTCGTAGATCATCGGCCCCGCGTTCACGCCGACGTGGGCGGGCGGCAGACCCGCGGGACGAACAGTGTCCACGATCTCCAAAGATGCCATCACCGCATCATTTGGATCCTCGAAGTGGAAGTGCACTCCGTCGCCGAGCATCTTCACCACATGGCCCTTGTGACGCGAGGCGACTTCGTTCACCAACTCGGCGAGCTTCAGCGACACGCGAGCCGCGACCTCATCCCCAGACTCCTCGGTCAACCTCGTATACCCCGAGAGATCGGCGAAGGCACAACCCTCGGTCCTTCGAGGTGCTCGTTGATGCACTCCCGCTTCCTCGAGCGCGGTCTCGACATGGCCGAACATGTGCTCCATCTCGAACGCCTCCGAGTGGCGCCGGTACAGCCATCCGAGTAGATCCTCGCCCGATCGCCCGGCACGGACGCTCACCTCGCGCATCGCCGCTTCCAGGGCCTCGTTGTCGCGGAGACCTCGTCGGCGGAAGGGCTCCTCGATCGTGTGATGGAGGTAGTGGTCCTGGAACTGCGCGACCCGTCTCGCGCTATCCCCCCAGACGCGGGCCATGCGCAGGATCTCTCCTTCGCTGACCCCCGCACCGAAGAGCACCGGAACCGCCGTGATGACGCGGAGATCCTCCTCTCGCACGAGCTCCTCGGGCGAGGGACGCGGCAGCCCGAACGCGACGTAGATTCGCTCGAGCATCGGCAAGGGGACGCCGATCTCGTTGCTCAGGTCGGCGAAGGTTCGATCCGAACGAGGCGGGCGCCGACCTCCGATCTCGATGTACCCGAGCGAAAGGTCACCCGAAGCCAACGCCTCGGCGACCGCCTCCGCATCGATCCCCATCGCATCCAGGTCGAGAACGACCCGGGCTCGAAGGACCGCGCGCGGCGCGAAAGACTCTCCATCCGACTCGAGGATCCCGAGCTCGGTAAGACGACGGATGTACGCAGGGGTCGTCCCCGCTCGCTTCGCGACTTCGTCTTCGGTAAAGCCCTTCACGCTCATGCTCAAATACCGCTAGCAAGATGAGGCGGGTTCGGCGCAGTCGGTCGCCTTCAGGCCACGTACGCGCTCGGATTCGCCTGGAACGCGTCGTGGCAGGCCTGCGAACAGAAGTAGTACGTCTTGCCTTCGTACTCGATGGTCCCCGCAGCCTCTTCGCTTTCGATGCGCATCCCGCACACCGGATCCTCCACCATCGCCATGAGGTCCTCCTCTACGTGCGCTCGGGATCCATCCTGACAAGTCCAGTACGGTTCCCGACGTTCGAGCTGATGCGAGCCGCGATGAAGGCGGCGTCGTCCCCCACGAACCCGATCAGCGCCGACCCACGGGTATGCTGCCACGTGAGCCCGATGAAGAACAGGCCGGGAGCGTCCGTAACCCCGCGACGATGGATGATGCCGCCGCCCCCGTCCCTCACACCGGGGACATCGATCCACGAGAAATCGGATCGATAACCCGTTGCCCAAACGATCGCGTCGATGTCTTGCTCGCTTCCGTCGTCGAAGACGGCGCGCCGCCCCGCAGCACTCGCCAGCCGCTTCCTCAGGGTCACGCCGGAGTGTCGAAGCCTCCTCGGACTCGATCCGATGAGCACGTCGCGTTTCGCCAACTTCCGACCGAGTCGCGAATCGGTGCTGACCTTCATGAAGCCGATCGCGGATAGCCACCAGAAGAGGTCTTGGCCGAGCAGGCGCTGCGGCAGAGACGGGACTCGCTTGCCGACAGCGAGATCCACCTTCCTCGTCGCGACGAGTTCCTCGGCGATCTGGAAGCCGGAGTTACCTCCCCCCACCACGAGCACTCGACCATCCTCGGGCAGTTGCGCCGGGGTTCGATAGTCGGCGCTGTGGATCTGGAAGACGGTCTTATCCAGGTCGGCAGCGATCGGAGGGATGAAGGGGACTTGGAATGGTCCGGTCGCGACAACAACCTGGCTCGCCGTGAACTCCGCATCCGCCGTCGTCACCACGGACGCTCCGTCTCGCTGGGTGATTGACATGACCTTGGCGTTGTGCCTCACGGGAAGATCGAAGGCGGATGCGTACGACTGGAGATACGTGGCGACGTCGTCCTTCGATGGATACGTGTCCTTCGGCGATGGGAAGGCCATCCCCGGAAGGCCGCTGTACTGCGCAGGGGTGAACAACGTGAGCGAGTCCCATCGGGACCGCCACATGTGTCCTGTCTCGGAGCCGGCATCCAGGATCACGTAACTCAGGCCACGCTTGGTGAGGTGATAACCGACGGCAAGACCGGCTTGGCTGCCACCGATGACGACAACGTCGAACGAAGGCGCTCCCATCCCAGAGGTCACGACGTCACCTCCGCAGGATCGCGCCGCGACACGTTGAAGCTGAACATCATCCCGCTCTGGGCGTGCTCCGCGATGTGGCAATGCGCCATCCACAGACCAGGATTCGAGACGTCGAGCAAGATGTCCACGGTCCGTCCCGCGGGCACGAGCACCGTGTCCTTCCAAACCATGTTGGATTCCGGCTCGCCCTCCCGCGAGAGGACGAGGAAACGCCCGGCGCCGTGGACGTGGAACGGGTGGTGCATAGGGTGATCCGATTCCATCTCGTTGACGAGTCGGATCTTCACCCGGTCGCCGACCGTGAAGGCCCACGTGATGGCCCCGTTCTCGGCGCCGGTCTCCTTGTCGATGAGCATCCATCTCATGTTGCTGGGCTCCGATGCACGGTTGATCTCCGGCATCAGGTCTTCCCACTCGAGTCCGTCGTTCTGTTCGTGTCCTTGATGCTCGTGATGAACGGCATCCTCACTCGTCTTGGGCTCGGTCGCCGGCATGGTGTCTGCAGGTACGAGCTTCATGCCGCACTTCGGGCAGGTTCCCGGCTCCGACGACGTGACCTCCGGATGCATCGGACAGACGTACGTGGCCGGGCTCGGCTCCTTCGAACGCACAGGGAGCAGCTTCATGCCGCACTTGGGGCAGGTTCCCGGCTCCGAGGACGTTACCTCGGGGTGCATGGGACACGCGTAGGAGGTCGCCGGCGCAACGTCATCACCGTAGAGAAGTGGCATCGAGGCAACGAAAGCGAGCACCTTGTCCGGTGGCCGCTCGATGTCGTCCTTGATCGACTGGTGCTCGGCGGCGAGTTGGGGATCGACGCGCAGGACATCGAACGAACCGGCGGCATCGCCGGACGATCTCCCTGCGACCGAGAATGCGCCGAGGTCGTAGACATGATCCGGGGTTCGATGCTCGAGTCGCGCTTCCCCAGGAGTGTCGAACATCACGTCGAGAACAGCCCGCTCCGAGGGAGCGAGCATCACTTCATCGACGAAGGTCTCTCGCTCGTAGCGACCGCTGTCGCCTCCGACCAGCTTCATCCGCGCGCCGCGGAGAGCGAAGTTGAAGATCCGCGTGTTCGCCGTGTTTACGAGATAGAGGCGCACGACCTCTCCCACGGCCGCCTCGCCTGAGAACTCGGTCTCGCCGTTGATCAGCATCACGTTGCCGAACCGCCCCATCGCGGTGTAGTTGGGACCGGAGCGGTGGAAGGGCGCGATGTGACCATCCTCGATGAGGAGGTCGTCTAGGGTGATGCTCAGTTGGCGGTCGACGGCAGGCCAGTACGACGGGTCGGCGGGCTCGACGATGATGGTGCCGTACAACCCCATCTCCAGCCCGAAGTCCTCTCGGATATGCGGGTGGTACCAGTAGAACCCGGCATCGGGGAACTGGACCTTGTAGGTGAACGTCCCTCCGATCGGGATCGGTGCCTGCGTCTCGTGCGGAACCCCGTCGTAGCGGTTCTCCAGCCGGAGTCCGTGCCAGTGAACCGTAGCCTCGACGTCGCCGTCGTTCGTCACCTGTACGGTGATCTCCGACCCTTGATGGACGTGCAAGGTCGGCCCGGGGATCGAACCGTTGTATCCGAGCATGCGCAACTCTGCGCCGTCGATGCGCTTTCGCACGGGCGCGATCCGAAGGTCGAACTGGTCGCCGTCGTTGAGTCGGATCACTCGCGGCGGCGACGCGTCCGAGAGTCCCGCGGTCTCGGTCGTAAACAAATCGTCTACCTTCGCGGGACGTCCTTTCATCGAGTCTGTGGCAGCGGCTACGTCTTCCATTGGATTTCCCCTCGTGCTTGCTGCGCCCCGAGCTTCCGGGAGAGACACCGGTCAAGGTCGATCGGAGTGGTCGCGGCATTAATGGCGCCGCCCTCGACCCCTCCCAGCGGAAGCCGAAGTCATCAGACACACCCTACGTCTTCGCCGCCAACCCGACCTCAAGGGAGTTTTGACATGTCAGGGCTTCAGTTCTGAGAACACCCCTTGGTTGGACGGTTGGCCGGCCGGCCGCGGCGGTGGGGTGTTCTCAGAACTCTCTGACCACACGGAATCGGCGCCCTTTCGCGGAGTGCCCACAGGTTAGTAGGGGTAGTACCCACACCAGGTCAGAGGTGTTTCGGGTCGGGGGATCGACCCCTCAGATGGTCAGACACCAGTTAGCGGCCTTCCGCCACCCGACACGAGGTCGCGGATGCGGCTGATCGTCCAGCAACAGAAGACGGGCACGGACCTCTGGGATCCGTGCCCGTCCTCCGCAAGGGATAGTCCTTCCTTAGTGAAGGCCACCGCCCGCCCTACACCTGCGTGTCTTCGTCGCCTTGGCAGTCGTCGTTCTCGACGTCGCTCACGACGCAGATCGCGCTGTCGTCGCCGGCGCCGCCGTTCTCGACGTCATCACCCGAACCACCGTCGAGCGTGTCGTCGCCGGCGTCGCCCTGCAGGTCGTCGTTGCCGTCATCCCCTTGCAGGTCGTCGGCACCGCTGCCGCCCTCGAGGGTGTCGTCGCCGTTATCGCCCTGGAGGTCGTCGTTCCCATCGTCTCCCTGCAGGTCATCGGCGCCGCCGCCCCCTTCGAGCGTGTCGTTGCCGTCCCCGCCGGAGAGCTCATCTGCACCGGCGCCGCCGAAGATCAGATCCGCGCCGCGATTGCCGCAGATCACGTCGTTGCCACCGCGGCCATGGATCACGTCGCCACCGCCGAGGCCGACGATGACGTCATGCCCGGGTGTGCCCCAGAGGTGGTCGGCCCCGGCCGTCCCGACGATCGTCGCGGGGAGTCCGTGACAGGTCGGTCCCTGCGTCGCCGCGTGGGCGTTCGGCGTTCCGGCACCCATCCGGATCATGACGTACAGCACCCCGAGGATCAGGACCGCGGCCAACCGCGCCTGCCTGTTCCGCGAGAGAGTCCTCGTTCCGATCATGTACCTCTCCTTTCGGTAGCCGAGCCACCTCGCGCACTCCCGAGGCCTCATGCTTTGCGCCCCCGCCTCGCGGCGGGTTCGCCCTTGTCGAGGAGCCTTTCCTCATCCGCTCTATCGCGTGAACGGGCTCGAACGCTCTGATCGGCCGGGGGATTTTCCGCTACGACCTTCGTCCGTTGTGCTCAGGACTGTTGGTCGGTCGTTGCCTGAGCCGACGGAGAAGGCTCCTGGTTCGAGTCCGTGCTCGCGCTCGTTGCCGACTGGACGTCGCCACCGTCGGTTGGGTCGGGCTGGTCCTGTTGTTGGTCCTGTCCCGAGGGCTGGACGGAAGACTGCTGGTCCTGACCCCCCTGCTGATCCTGTCCCTGGTGCTGGTCCGACCCGGGAACGTCCCCGGCAGAAGGAGTCTGGCCGCTCGTGTCGGGCGATGCGGAGGGGATCGGTGTGGGGAACTCGCCGACATGGTTCGGAGCGGGTGTCGGCGTCGGACGCTCGCTGCCGGTCTCCGGGCGGAACGCTGTGCCGGAGACCCCTTGCGGGTCATGGTCGGTCGATGTTCTCGGATGCCCGGTGGCTTGCCCCTGATTTGCGAGCGCAGCGAGCGCTACGCCGCTGAGCATCAGCGCCGCCGCGATCGCGAGCGCGAGTGCGCGATGCGGCCGATGACGGGTCCGGAGTGGAGCGACGTCTTGATCGAACCCCATGCGCTCGCGGACGACCGACCACGTTGCGTCGGCCTCGACCGACGTGACCAAGAGCCGCTCCAGCAGCGCCTCGACGTGGGCGACGTCTTGATCCTGCCCCGGGAGCGGGCTGACGTTCGAGGCAGGTCTCTCGCGCCGGCTCATGGGGCATCCTTCAAGACATCCCGGAGCACAAGGAGTGCCCGCCACCGCTTCGTGTTTACGGCGGAGGGGCTCGTCCCCATCGCCGCAGCCACCTCATCGTTGGTGAGACCTGCGAGGTACCGGAGCTCCACCACCTGGCGCTGGTCCTCCGGGAGGCGGTCGATCGCCTCCCGCAGCGCCAGCAGCTCGGCCGTCATCGGCTCGACCCCACGTTCCGGTGGCTCCGCGACGGGGACCGTCCGCGACCGGGCGCGGAACTCATCCGCGATGACGTGGCGTGCGATACCGAACAGCCACGCTCCGAACGGTCGTCCGACGTCCCGATACGAGGAGATCCCTGCCCAGGCTCGAACGAACACCTCGGCAACGGCGTCCTCGTCCGCCTTGCCGAGGCGTAGGCGCACGTGGCGGGCAACGCCTCCCACGTGGGTGCGGTAGAGCTCTTCGAAGGCATCTGCGTCTCCGTCCGCTGCCGAGGCGATAAGGGTGCTCTCGTAGGCCGATCGATCTCGGTGTTCATCTTGTACATCGGGGGACGGAGCCGAGATGCTCAGGCGCTCTTCGGGGACGTGCGGTGCATCCACGCCGCCTTCATCGGCATGGTTCCGTCATTCGATAAGGGCGTGGAGCGTTCCGACAGGGCGGAGAGGGTGGCTCCGGGCCTGGGCGTGGACTAGAAGGGCCACCCGTCGGGGTAGATGCGTCCATCCTGCTTCGTGCAGTAGCGGCTCGCCGCGGCACGCAACAGGGGAAGCTGGGGATCGGTCGGATCGCCCACGAACACGTTATCCAGTTCGAACGGGTCTGCCCGCTCGTCATACGCCTCCTCGAACCCGTCGGCGTACCTCACGTACATCCATCCGGCTGACCGCACCCCGCAGTACACGGGAACCTTGTTGTTGTCGCTCCAGTGCATGATCGGGAACTCCTGCCTGGCTGGGCTCGTGTTCCAGGCTTCGCCATCGGTCTGGGGTTGCCGCGGCAGATCGTTCGCGAGCGACTCGAGCGTCGAGCGGATGTCCACGTTCAAGGCGAGTCGATCGGACTCCCCGCCGACGGGTCCCACGCTTGACAGGTCGACACCCTTGCTGGCGATGATCATCGGGACGCGCAGGCTCTCGTTGTAGGGCACCATCTTGCCCACCCAGCGGTGCTCGCCCCACGCCAAACCGTTGTCCGACATGAACAGCACGACGGTGTCGTTCGGTAGGGCGTTCCAGATGGCCCCGATCGCTCGATCGATCCCGTATATCGCCGCGAGCTGCCTCGCGTGGAACGCATCGATGGAGGCTTGGGTGGTCGCGCTCGGGATCCTCGCTTGGATGTAGCTGGGCTTATCCAAGACATCGGCCTCTTGCTCGGAGGGTGGCCGGACGTACGAGGCGAGATCGCCGTCGAACCTGCCGACATCGCGAGGGTCCGGGGTGGCGGGGCCGTGCGGGGCGGTGGTGGCGAAGTAAAGGAAGAACGGACCGGACTTCGCCCGGTGGATGAAGCTGAGAGCCTGTTGCTCGAGCACAGTGGTGCTGTAGTCACCCGGAGCGGTGCCGTAATACTGCTTCGTCACGCCATCCATCGCAGCCCAATAGTTGTAGTACTTGCCCGTGTTGATCTCGAACCATCTGTCCCAGCCCGGAGGCACGGTGAGATAGTCGATCCGCGGGCTGTACCCATTGAGATACTTCCCGACCAGTGCCGTCGTATAGCCATCGGCCTGCAGGTCCGTCGCGATCGTGTCGTTCATCGCTCCGAACTGCAGGGACGCGCCGTAGCCTCCCCACGTCCCGTGATTCCCGTAGACCCCGGTCGTGTATGAGTACCTCCCGGTGAGCGTCGTTACGCGACTTGGGCAGCACAGCGGGTTCGAGACGAACGAGTTCGAGAGGGTCACGCCGTTGGGGGTCAGACCTGCAGCGACGTTGGGCATGTATCTGGTGTTCACGGTGTCCCATCGCTGATCGTCGGTCATGATGATCACGATGTTCGGTTTGGTCGCCGACGCCGCCGCCGCCGCCGCATGGGCATGATGCGGCGGCGATGCCATGACGACGGCGGCAAGCAGGACGAGACCGATCGCTCGTCGTGATACGCGGCCACGAGAGACGCGTAAGCGGGGCTTCCCAGACATCCGTTTCTCCCTTCGGTAGCTGAGCTACCTCGGAACTCGAGGCCTCTCGCTTTGCGTCCCCGTCTCACGACGGGTTTGCCCTTGTCGAGGAGTTGTTTCCCCAGTGGTGTTATCGGGCCAGTTCACGAAAATGCTCAAACCGGCGACAGCTCGAGTCGGCGAGTAAGGCTGATCTGTCACCCGCGACGCGATCTCCGCGGAACTGATGCACTCCTGCGACGGGTGAAGCGACTGCTCGGTCCACGCGCTCGGTGCTGTCTCCGGCCCATCCCCTGGCTGGGGAATTGCGACCGCGACGCGATCTCCTTTCGACAGATGTGGGCCGCTTCACACCCCCATCCGTAGTAAGGGCATGGGTTTCGAGGTTTGCTCACTTTCGGGAGGGGGTGAAGGAGTCTCACGCCTCGAAGCCGGGTCCGATCCATCTGCGAGATA
>WNGD01005475.1_pt1 | contig 12310 bp, 10 predicted proteins | sample 5400671 | NCBI WGS metagenome assembly WNGD01 (sample SAMN13153369, study PRJNA577476) | soil metagenome | isolation source: 40 cm soil or saprolite under grassland replicate 2 | place: USA:California | collected 2016-06-15
GTGCGCTGGTCGGCGGGGCCAGCGAGGACGTTGAGGTAGTAGAGGTCGTAGCCGGGGGCGGCGACCGAGGGGCCGTGGTAGCCGCGGGGGATCAGGATGGCGTCGCCGCTGCGGACCTGCTCGGTGAGGTCGATCTCGCCGTCGGTGGTGTAGAGGCGGTGCAGGCCGAAGCCGTCGCGGCTGGGGGCCTGGCCGGTGCGGGCGACCTCGAAGTAGTAGATCTCCTCGAGCTGGGCCTCCTCGGGGAGGCGGCACTGGTCGTGCTTGTGGGGCGGGTAGGAGGACCAGTTGCCCGCAGGGGTGAGGACCTCGACGGCGACCAGCTTGTCAGCCGGGAAGGCCGACGGCTCCAGGAAGTTGTTGAGCTGGCGGCTTGCCTGGCCGGCGCCGCGCAGCTCCACCGGGACCCCGGCGGCCGGGCCGTAGGCCGGGTCGAGGCGGCGGGTCGCGACGGCGGTGGGGAGCGCGAACCGCCCCCCGTGGGCGCTGCGCAGGCGCGCCTCCGCGTCGATCGGCAGGTAGGCGAAGTCGCTCACCCCGGCGAAGACGTGCTCGCGGCCGTGCAGCTCGAAGCGGCGGCCTTCGCATTCGACCACGCAGGCGCCCGCGAGCGGGAGCACGGCCAGCTCGGTGCCGCCGGTGGCGAGGGTGCGCGCCTCGCCGGGGCCCAGCTCCAGCACCCGCAGCCCGGACCAGGTCCAGCCGGCGCGCTCGGGGGTGATCACCACGGCCTCCCCGGGCGCGTCCCCGGTGGCGGACCCGGCGGGCAGGTAGAGCTTGTGGGTCATCGGAGGGCGCCCTCCACCTCGGAGACGGTTGGCATGGCGTCGGCGCAGGCGAGGCGGGAGGCGACGATCGCGCCCGCCGCGTTGGCGAAGCGGAGGGTGCGCTCGGGGCCCCAGCCGGCGAGCAGGCCGTGGCAGAGGGCGCCGCCGAAGGCGTCGCCGGCGCCGAGGCCGCAGACCACCTCGACCGGGACCGGGGGGACCCGCACGGCGCCGTCGCGGGTCATGCCGAGAACCCCCCGCGGGCCGAGCTTGATGACCGCGAAGTCGACGCCGAGGTCGAGCAGGGCCTTGGCGGCGTCGTCGGGTTCGCGCGGGCCGACCGCGACCGCCACCTCGCTCAGGTTGCCGACCGCGACGCTGGCATGGCCGAGCGCCTCGCGGGCGAGCGGCCCGGCGGCGGCCTCGTCGCGCCACAGCGACGGGCGGTGGTCCAGGTCGTGGACGGTGACCGGACCGCCCGCGTCCCCGCCGCGGGGCCGGGCGGCGAGGGCGGCGAGGGTGGTGCCGCGGCTCGGCTCGTCGGACAGGCCGGTGCCGGTGGTCCAGAACAGCCGGGCGGCGGCGACCGCGCCGAGGTCCAGGTCGTCGGGCGCGAGGTTCATGTCCGGCGCCCTGGGCTGGCGGTAGAACAGGAGCGGGAAGTGGTCGGGCGGGAAGATCTCGCAGAACACCACCGGGGTCCGCAGCCACGGGTCCGGGTCGGTGCCGACCCAGCGGGGATCGACGCCGAAGCCGGCCAGCGCCTGGCGCACGTAGGGGCCGAAGGGGTCGTCGCCGACCTTGGTGATGACCGCGCTGCGGTGGCCGAGGCGGGCTGCAGCGACCGCGACGTTGGTGGCGCTGCCGCCGAGCGACTTGGCGAAGGTGCGGACCTCGGCGAGCGGCACGCCGATCTGCTCCGGGTAGAGGTCCACCCCGACCCGTCCCATGGTGACGACCTCGAACGGCTCGATGGCGCACCTCCCGCCTCCGCCTCCACCAGCCTCCCGTGGACGGCGCTGCTCCGCTCGCCTGCACGCTCGGCCGGCGGGGACCACGAGATCGGGCTTGTGCCGGTTGGGCGGACAGGGCAACATTGGAGCTGCGGCCGCCTAGGTAATGATGAAAGGATGTCATAACGACCGTGCCTCCGGCAATCAGGACGGTGCGTGCATGACCCAACCTGAGGGTCTGGACGAGGCTGTCGACCGTTCCAGTCCAGTGCCGTTGTACTACCAGGTCGCCCAGCGGATCGAGGCGGAGATCGAGGCGGGCCGCTTCCCGCCGGGCACCCACCTGCACAACGAGCTGACGCTGGCCGAGGAGCTGGGCGTCAGCCGCCCGACGGTGCGCAACGCCATCAGCCACCTGGCCGACAAGGGCCTGCTGATCAAGCGCCGGGGGATCGGCACCCTGGTCGCGCCGGTGCAGGTCAAGCGCCCGATCGCCCTCAGCAGCCTGTACGACGACCTGCACCAGAGCGGCCAGCGGCCGACCACCCGGGTGCTCGCCTTCGAGACGGTCCCCTGCCCGTCGCAGGCGGTCGAGGCGCTCTGCCTCGCGGAGGGGACGGCGGTGCTGCGCTTCGAGCGCCTGCGCCTCGCCGGGGAGCGGCCGATCGCCCTGATGGTCAACTTCCTGCCGGCCGGCGTGCTGCCGCAGCTCAGCCGCGACGACCTGGAGCGCAGCGGCCTCTATGGGCTGCTGCGCGGCCGCGGCGTGCGCCTCCACCTCGCCAACCAGATCATCGGCGCGCGCCGCGCCGACGCCCGCGAGGCCCGGCTGCTGGAGCTTGGCAGCGGCGCGCCGGTCCTGACCATGCGGCGCACCGCCTACGACGACGCCGGGCGGCCGGTCGAGTACGGCTCGCACGCCTACCCCGCCGAGCGCTACTCCTTCGAGATGAGCCTGGTCACCCGCTAGCGGTGGTTTGGAGGGTTCGTGATGGACACCCGGACCGTGCGGCTCACCGCCGCGCAGGCGCTGGTCCGCTTCCTGTCGCTGCAGTTCAGCGAGCGTGACGGCGCCAGCAGGCGGCTGGTGCCGGCGATGCTCGGGATCTTCGGGCACGGCAACGTCGCCGGGCTCGGGCAGGCGCTCGACCAGGATGGTGCCACCCTGCCCTACCTGCAGGCGCGCAACGAGCAGTCGATGGTCCACCTGGCCGCCGCCTTCGCCAAGGAGCGCCGCCGGCTCGCCACGCTGGCGTGCACCTCCTCGATCGGGCCGGGGGCGACCAACATGGTCACCGGCGCGGCCCTGGCCACCATCAGCCGCCTGCCGGTGCTGCTGCTCCCCGGCGACCTGTACGCCAGCCGCCGGCAGGGCCCGGTGCTGCAGCAGCTGGAGCATCCACTGGCCGCCGATCTCAGCGTCAACGACTGCTTCCGCCCGGTCGCCCGTTTCTTCGACCGGATCGTGCGGCCCGAGCAGCTGATCGTCACCCTGCCCGAGGCGATGCGCGTGCTCACCAGCCCCAGCGAGACCGGCGCGGTGGTCCTCGCCCTGCCCCAGGACGTGCAGGCCGAGGCCTACGACTACCCCGAGGCGCTGTTCGCCCCCCGCACCTGGCCGGTGGCCCGCCCCCGCCCGGAGCCCGGCCCGATCGCCGCGGCCGCCGAGCTGCTCGCCGCCGCCAGGCGCCCGCTGCTGATCGCCGGCGGCGGGGTCCGCTACAGCGAGGCCGAGGCCGAGCTGGCCGCCCTCGCCGAGGCGGCGGAGATTCCGGTCGCCGAGACCTTCGGCGGCAAGGGCGCCGTCACCGACCCGGCCTGGTGGGCGCTTGGCGGCCTCGGGCTGGAGGGCAACCCGGCCGCCAACCGCTACGCCGCCGGCGCCGACGTCGTGGTGTGCGCCGGCACCCGCCTGACCGACTTCATCACCGCCTCCCAGTCGCTGTTCCAGCATCCGGAGGTCCGCTTCATCGGCATCAACGTGAGCGCCCACGACGCCGCCAAGCAGGGCGCCATCGCGATCGTCGCCGACGCCCGCGAGGCGCTGCGCGCGCTGCGCGAGGCGCTCGCCGCGACCGGCCGCACCACCACCGATCACAAGGAGCTGCGGCACGAGGTCGAGGCGCTGACCGGCGCCTGGCAGGTCGAGCGGGCCGCCGCGCTGGCCCCTCCCGCCGACGGAGCGGACCCGACGCTCACCCAGGCCCAGCTGATCGGCGTCCTCCAGGAGGAGGCCGAGCCCGGCGACGTGATCCTGACCGCCGCGGGCGGCCCGCCCGGGGACCTGCTCAAGGTCTGGGACGCCACCGGCGGGCGGGACTGCCAGCTGGAGTTCGGCTACTCCTGCATGGGCTACGAGCTGCCCGCCACCCTCGGGGTTCGCCTGGCGCGGCCGGACAGCCGCGGCCAGGTGGTCGGGCTGATTGGCGACGGGACCTTCCTGATGCAGCCGTCCGAGCTGGTCACCGCCGTCCAGGAGGGCCTGGACGTGACCATCGTGATCAGCGAGAACCACGGCTTCCAGTGCATCCGCCGCCTGCAGATGAACCGGGTCGGGGTCCCGTTCGGCAACGAGTTCCGCGCCCGCAAGGGCCCGAGGGATGAGGGCGGCCAACTGGAGGGCGACTACCTCCCGCTTGACCTGGCGGCGGTGGCGCGCGGGCTGGGCGCGCGCGCCTGGCACGTGGACGGCACCGACGAGCTGCGGGCGGCCCTGCGGGAGGCGCGCGGCCACGACGGGCCGTCGGTGCTCGTGGTCGAGACCGTCCCGCATCATGACCTGCCGCCCTCGGGGGCGTGGTGGGACGTGGCGCCCGCCGAGGTGTCCGGTGAGCCGGCCACGCAGCGGCTGCGTGCCGCGTACGAGGCCGACCGCGCCCGGTTGCAGCGGAGCTACTTGTAGGCTTCCGCTTGAGGAAGCCGATTTGTGAGGAGTTGTCCATGCGAAAGGAACCAGGGCTCAAAGCACGCCTGCGGGCCGGCGAGACGGTGGTCGGCACCTTCCTGAACCTCGGGTCGCCGCTGGCGGTCGAGGTCTGCGGGCTGGCTGGGTTCGACTGGCTGCTGCTCGACCTGGAGCACGGCCTCGGGGGAGAGGCCAACCTGCTCGCCAGCCTGCTCGCCGCCGAGAATACCGGCGCCCACCCGGTCGTGCGGGTCGAAGGGCCGGCGCGGCAGCGCATCGGCCGGGTGCTCGACATGGACGCCGAAGGGATCATGGTCCCACGGGTCGAGAGCGCCGCCGAGGCCAAGGAGATCGCCGCGCACCTGCGTTTCCCGCCGCTCGGGGACCGGGGCGTGGCCGCCGGCAACCGCTTCGGCGCCTTCGCCACCCGCGCCGACTACGTCGACACCGCGCCCGAGCGGGTCGCCGGGATCGTGCAGATCGAGAGCCCGGCCGGGGTCGCCGCCGCCGCCGAGATCGCCGCCGTGGACGGCATCGACGTGCTCTTCATCGGGCCCCGCGACCTCTCCCTGTCGCTCGGCATCATGGGCCAGACCAGCCACCCGGAGTTCCGCCGCGCCGTCGCGGAGGTGCGCCGCGCCTGCGACACGGCCGGCAAGGCCACCGGCATCCTGCTCCCCGGGCCGGCCGCCGTGCCGCAGGCGCTGGAGGACGGCTTCCGCTTCGTCGGCGTCGGCTCCGACAGCGGCTTCATCCTGGAGGGCGCCAGGGCGGCGGTCGCCTCGGTCCGCTCCCGCGTACCGGCAGCCTGAGCCGACCAGCGGCCGACACCGGAGCTGACACTTGAACTGACAGGGCCGGGTCACCATACAGGTCGCTGTCTGAAGGGCTGACCTGGGAAAACCTTCGATCAATCCGCGCGTTGACAGGCGCGCTGTCGGATGCGCGGCAAGCCGGACGGGCGAGGGTGGGCCAACCGCCCCCGCCCGAAAGGACCCCCAGCCATGCCAGGTCCTGCGCCGAGCCCGACGGTGTTCGCGTTGCTGGACGCCGAATGGGCCACCACCCTGGCCCCGAACCCGCTGCCCGCCCGCTGGCATCACCAGCCCGCGCTCGCCCCCCACCACGCCCTCACCGACCTGCTCCAGGCGACCGAGCAGCGCGGCGACCCCGCCCAGAGCGACCAGATCCTCGCCGCCCTGGCGTCCTTCGCCGCCGACGCTGAATTCCCCGACCCCCTGGCCGCCAGGACCCTGCTGCAGATGCTGCTGCCCGGCGTCAAGGCGCTCGCCCGACGGCTGGCCTGGCTCGGCGACCCGGCGGAGCGGGCGGCGGCGGTCACCGCCTGCCTGTACGAGCAGATCCGTGACTACCCGATCCAGCGGCGCCCCGCCCGCATCGCCGCCAACCTGCTCGCCGACACCCAGCAGCGGCTCCTGCGCGCCAACCCCAGCGCCCGTGCGACTGCGACGCAGCGCCCGCTACGGGAGGTGTCGCTGGAGGCGCTGGCAGCCCTCGGCGAAGCGGCCATGCCACCCGCGCCGGCGCCGGACCCGTCGCCGGCCGAGGCGCTGCTCGGCCTGCTGGCCTGGGCGGTCTCGGACGGGCACCTGACCCTGGCGCAGGCGAGCCTGATCGGCCAGAGCCGCATCGCCGACGTGCCCTGCCAGCAGCTCGGCGCCGGCGCCGGGCTGGGCGCCCACAGCCTGCGCCGCCGCCGCCAGCGTGCCGAGCAGGCCCTGGCACGGGCCGCCAGCGGCGCCCTGGCGGAGGAGGACCTCCCCGGCCTGGCACGGCAGAGCAGCAGGCTGAATCGAGTATCCCGAAGATCTTGTCTTATTTATCGTGATGCTCTAGTGTGACGCGAGCTTCAGTGGTCGAGTGGGGAGTGTCCGTAGTGCGGGCGCTCCCCTCAGTCATTCCCCGCAGGTATTCACGGCCGTGCGGGGTTCCAACTACCTGGCCGCATGTGATGTGGCCGGAATTGACCAGGCATCTCTCCCGAGCACGGATACAGCGGATGAATCAAGAGAACGACAGCCAGATGCGATTAGGCTCCTTACTTTCTGGTTGTGAATGACCGAATGACCGTCTGGGGCGATGCATCACCGGCAAGCCTTGACGCGTCTTGGACCGGGGACAACGTCTGGCAACGATCGTGAGGAGAACGATGAACGTCGGCATGGTGTCGACACGATTCGCAGGGACCGACGGGGTGAGCCTGGAGACGGCCAAGCTCGCCGAGGTCCTCGAGAGCGAGGGTCACCAGGTTGTCTGGTTCGCCGGTGAGCTCGGCAAGCGCTTCCGGCCAGGCATCACCTGCCCGCTGGCGCACTTCGAGCACCCCATCAACCGCCGCCTGGAGGCCGCCTTCTTCCGCGGCGAACCCACCCCGCCGCGGATGATGCGGACGCTGCGGGCGCTCACCTGGAAGCTCAAGAAGGCCCTGCGCCAGTTCCTCACCGACTTCGAGGTGGACGCGGTGGTCGCCCAGAACGTGCTCTGCCTGCCGATGCAGCTCCCCCTCGGGGTGGCGCTGACGGAGGTGCTCAGCGAGACCGGCCTGCCGGCCGTCGGCCACCACCACGACTTCGGCTGGGAGCGCGACCGCTTCAGCAAGGGCCACGACCCCCACCTGCTCCACACCAACTTCCCGCCGGCGCTGCGCAACCTGCGCCACATGGTGATCCAGTCCTACGCCAAGCAGGAGCTGCGCCGCCGCCGCGGCCTGGACGCCACCGTGCTGCCGAACGTCATGGACTTCGAGCGTGGCCCCCTCACCTCCCCCGACGGCGCCGCCTTCCGCAGGGCCGCCGGCCTCGACGCGCGCGACCTGGTGCTGCTGCAGCCAACCCGGGTGGTCCCCCGCAAGAGCATCGAGACCACGCTGCGGCTCGCCCACGAGCTGGCCGATCCCGCCGTCAAGGTGGTCGTCACCCACGACGACGGCGACGAGGGTCCCGACTACGGCCGCTTCCTGCGCGCCGAGGCCGACCGCCTCCAGGTCGACCTGCGCTTCGTCCCGACCAGGGCCGAGCCGGCCGACGCCTCCGAGCGCCCCCTCCTCGCCGACGCCTACGCCGCCGCCAACCTGGTCGCCTACCCGAGCCTGATCGAGGGGTTCGGCAACGCCCTGCTGGAGGCGCTCTTCTACCGCTGCCCGGTGCTGGTCAACCGCTACCCGGTCTACGTGCGCGACATCGCTCCAACCGGGCTGCGCTGCGTCGAGATCGAGGACTGCGTGGTCACCCCCGAGGCGGTCAAAGAGGCCGCCGCCTGCCTGGAGAACCGGGACGCCTGGCAGGAGATCACCGACCACAACTACGAGGTCTGCCGCGGCGCCTTCTCCTACAACGTCATCCGCGAGCGCTTCCTGCCGCTGCTCCCATCTCTCCCCGAGCGCCAAGCGGGGTAAGGATACCCCGGGTGCGAGCCTGCGCCGCGGCGGGGTTGGCCCGGACGAGGTCCCGCTCAGTGCTACGGAACTAGGTCGCGTGAGCGGGACCTCGTCCGGGCCGATGGTGGTCCATGCGGCGCAGGCTCGCAGCTCACCCCTAGGAAAAGTGTCGAGTGTGGTCCGGGGGGGCTCGTGGGGCTATGGGTCGCAGTGCACCCCTGGGGAGGTGTCGAGTGTGGTTTGGGGGGTCAGGTGAGGCGTTCCAGGACGGTGCCGTCGGGGGCGACCGCGAAGGCGGTGGGGACCACCGTGACGTGGTAGCGGCGGGCCAGATCGGGTCGCTGCGACACGTCGACCAGGACCAGCGGGCGGGGGCCGGCGGCGAGGCGCTGTTCCAGCTCGTGGCAGTCGGCGCAGAGCGGGTGGGTGAACTGGACGACGGTGTCGCCGTTCACCAGGTCCTCGGAGGGCAGCGCGGCCAGGTCGATCGCGCCGACCGTGCCGGGGTGGATGCCGCGGAAGCGGGCGAGCAGGCGGTACAGCTCGCAGCCGACGCAGAGCCCGGTGGTGGCGGCGAGCAGGGCGAGCAGCATGACGATCACGCCGAGGACCGTCCCGACCACGCGCAGGCCGGCGAGGTCGGCCAGGAAGGTCGCTGACAGCATCCCGGCGCCGAGCATGTTGGCGAACCGGGGCGGGCGGCCGTCCTCGACCCTGCCCTCGCCGATGCGGGGCTGGACCACCTCGAAGTAGAACACGCACGGCAGGCACCAGCGCCGCCCCAAGACCAGGCCGGCGATCAGCTGCAGCGCCAGCAGCCCGAACAGCCACCACCACCCGGTCAGCAGCGCGACCGCGGCGAGCACGCCGACGGTTCCCTGCAGGAAGCGGGGAGCGCGGGCGTCGACCACGGCGGTGTCGTCGTAGGGGTGCGCGGTCCGTGCCGTCCTCGTGGCCATGTCCCGACGGTGCCGCAATCCGGACACCCTGTCAACGGCTCTGCGCACCATTTTCTACCAAGCAACTTGACAATAAGCGCCAACGCCTGGAATCTTCCTGGCATGAGCACATGGGCCACTGGCTGGTTGACCCGCGACCGCGCGCTTGACTTCGGGCGCGTCGTGTCGTGCGCGTGTCCCCGCCATCGCTGACGTCAGCGATCCTGTCCCACGCTCCGAACGTTTCACTCTGCCTGGAGGTTTCTTCGTATGTTCCTGCATCCCCGGCTGGAGCCGGCCCGCGGTTCCTTCGAGCGAACGCCGCTCGACGGCGACGACACGCTCGACGCCGAGCTGCTCGTCGATGCCGCCCGCCAGGTGGCCGCACTGGAGGAGCTGTGGCGGCCGGTCGTGCGCCACGACCCGCACCAACGCTTCTACGAGCGGCTGCTGCGGACCGCCAGCATCGAGGTCTGGGTGCTCGGCTGGGCCCCCGGCCAGGGGGTGCGGATCCATGACCACGGCGGCGCCTGGGGCGCGTTCACGGTGGTGGAGGGTGCGCTGCAGGAGTCCGCCGAGGGGGTGCGCACCGTTCACCGAGCCGGGTCAGCCACCTGGTTCGGGCCCCGCTGGATCCATTCGGTCGCCAACGCCAGCCGCAACCTCGGCGCGGCCGGAGCGGTGGCGACCAGCGTGCACGCCTACTCGCCGCCGTCGCTGCCGCTGCGTTTCCACGGCCACACCATCAACCAGCTGCTCGCCCAGGCCCGCTCGCGGCTGGTCCGCCTCGACCCCGCCGAGACCGCCGAGGCGGTGGAGGCCGGTGCCCTGCTGGTCGACATCCGTCCCGCCGCCCAGCGCCAGGCCGAGGGCGAGGTCCCCGGCGCCTTGGTGATCGAACGCAACGTCCTGGAATGGCGCCTCGACCCAGCCAGCAGCGCCCGCATCCCCCAAGCCGACGGCTACGACCTCCAGGTGATCGTCATGTGCTCGGAGGGCTACACCTCCAGCCTCGCCGCCGCCTCTCTCCAGGACCTCGGCCTTTACCGCGCCACCGACCTGACCGGCGGCTTCAAAGCCTGGGCCACCGCCGGCCTGCCGACCAGGCAGGGGTAGGCAGGCGGGCTCAGCCGCCGTTGCCGAGGAGTTTTGCGACGCGGGCGCCGAGGTCGGGGTCGACGCGGCGCCAGTATTCGATGGCGTGGCGCTGGATGTCGGCCTCGACGCCCTGGCGGAGGTGGGTGGCGATGTTGGTGACCAGGTGGTCGCGGTCGAGGTCGGAGAGGACCTGGCGGTAGAGGGTGCCTGGCTGGACGAAGTCGTCGTCCTCGCGGTGGGGTTCGGTGGCGCAGCGGCCGAGGTCGCCGCTGGCGTGCCAGCCCGGCTCTTCGTGGCGGGGGTCGGCCTGGGGGCCGCCGTAGGAGTTCGGCGCGTAGACCGGCTGGTCGCCGTTGTGGCGGAAGCGCATGGCGCCGTCCTTGTTGTAGCTGTGGACGGGCGACTTCGGCTGGTTGATGGGCAGCTGCAGGTAGTTGGTGCCAATCCGGTGGCGGTGGGTGTCGGGGTAGCTGAACAGCCGGCCGAGCAGCATCCGGTCGGGGCTCGGGCCGATGCCACTGACCATGTTGGCCGGCTCGAAAGCTGCCTGCTCGACCTCGGCGAAATAGTTCTCAGGATTGCGGTCGAGCACCAGGCGGCCGATCGGGACCGGCGGGTAGTCGCCGTGCGGCCAGACCTTGGTCAGGTCGAAGGGGTTGAAGCGGTAGTCCCAGGCGTCGTCGAACGGCATGATCTGCATCTGCAGCGTCCACGAGGGGTGGTCGCCATGTTTGATCGCCTGGTACAGGTCGCGCAGGTGGAAGTCGGGGTCCTGGGCGGTCATCGCCTTGGCCTGGGCGTCGGTGAAGTTCTCGATGCCCTGGTCGGACTTGAAGTGGTACTTCACCCAGAACTTCTCGCCGCCCGCGTTGACCCACAGGAAGGTGTGGCTGGAGAAGCCATGCATGTGCCGCCAGGTCCGGGGAGTGCCCCGGTCGGACATCAGGAAGGTCACCTGGTGGGCGGACTCCGGTGACAGGGTCCAGAAGTCCCACTGCATGTTGTGGTCGCGGGTGTTGGTGTCGGGGCGGCGCTTCTGCGAGTGGATGAAGTCCTGGAACTTCTGCGGGTCGCGCACGAAGAAGATCGGGGTGTTGTTGCCGACCAGGTCGTAGTTGCCCTCGTTGGTATAGAACTTGATGGCGAAGCCGCGCGGGTCGCGGACGGTGTCGGCCGAACCCAGCTCGCCCGCCACGGTCGAGAAGCGTACGAACACGGGCGTGCGGGTGCCCCTGCGGGCCAGGAAGTCTGCCTTGCACCACTGGCTCGCGTCCTCGGTCAGCTCGAAGAAGCCGTGCGCGCCGCCGCCTTTGGCGTGGACGACGCGCTCGGGGACGCGCTCGCGGTTGAACTGCGCCATCTTCTGGATCAGGTAGTGGTCGTGCAGCAGGATCGGCCCGCTGGGGCCGACCGTCAGGGAGTGCTCGTCGCTGGGCGCTGGGATCCCGGCATCGGTGGTGGTCGCCGGTGGCCGCTGCCCGTCGCTGCGTTCACTGCGGTCGCTCATGCGCTCGCTCATGCGCTCGCCTCCGTGCCGTGGGAAGTCGGGGAAGAAGTGGTCCGGCAGGTGGGGCAGATCCCCATGTAGGTGACGTCCGCCTCCTGCACCAGGTAGCCGGCGTCGTTGGCGGGCTCCAGGCAGGGCGCGTGCCCGACGGCGCAGTCCACGTCGTTGATCGCCCCGCAGGCGCGGCAGACGAGGTGGTGGTGGTTGTCGCCGACCCGGGCCTCGTAGCGTGCCGGGCTGCCGAACAGCTCCACCCGGCGGACCAGCCCAGCTCCGTCGAGCGCTCGGAGCACGTCGTAGACCGCCTGGGTGGAGACGCTGCCGACCCGGTCGCGCGCCCTGGCCGCGATCTCGTCGACCGGCGCGTGGTCACCCGCCCGCACCGCCGCGATCACCGCCAGCCGCGGCGCGGTGACCCGCAACCCGGCGGCCCGCAGCCGGGCGGCGTCGTCAACAGGCGTCGGTGTCATGGCGGCGACCCTACCACAGTTCTGGAATCATTCCAAGGAAGGAATTATACGCTGATCAGAATTAAACGGTCTTCTGAGCACATCTAGTTGTTTGACGGACGGAATCTGGGACACCTACGAAGATTGGGAGGAACCAGCCGACCCGGCAGGGACAGGGAGCAGGACGAGGAGGAGGCGCACTGATGCGAGGACTCGTGCTCGCCCTCAGCGGGGCGCTCACGCTGGCCGTGGCCGTGGCCGGATGTGGTTCTGGTTCTGGTGCCGGTGCCACGGGG
>WNGD01006002.1_pt1 | contig 12306 bp, 12 predicted proteins | sample 5400671 | NCBI WGS metagenome assembly WNGD01 (sample SAMN13153369, study PRJNA577476) | soil metagenome | isolation source: 40 cm soil or saprolite under grassland replicate 2 | place: USA:California | collected 2016-06-15
CGTCTCGTAGAACGCGACCGATGCGTTCACGTCGCGGACGCGCAGCCAGAGGTGGTCGATGCAGCCGCCGTCCTTGCGCAGATTGTCCTTGTACACGGCCTCGATGCTGTTGTCGTCCGGATCGAGCACGAACCCGCCGTAGTAGCCGGGGCGGTATTGCTCGCGCGGTCCCGGCGCGCCGTCGTCACGGAAGCCCGCCTCGGTGAGCGTCTGCCAGAACTCGTCCACGAGCTCGTGGGTGCGCGCGACGAGTCCGACGTGGAGATTCTTGGTGACCGGCCGGTCGTCGCCGGCCTGCGAGATCGAGAGGTCGTTCCACTCGTAGAAGTGGCCGTCGGTCGTGGGGTCGCCGAACCCGAGGAGCTCGAGCGCGGTGCCGTAGAGCCGCCTCGACTCGTCGAGGTCGGAAACCCGGATCGTGACGTGGTCGAACACGGGACTGGATAATCGCAGCCGTGATCCTCGAGAACGGCGTCATCCGCACGCTCGACCCGTCGCTGCCCGTCGTGCGCAGCCTCGCGATCGCCGGCGATCGCGTCGCAGGCGGCGTCGGCACGCACGAGACTGCGCTGCCGAGCCCCGAGCGAATCGACCTCGGCGGGCGCTGCGTCCTCCCCGGCTTCAACGACGCGCACGTGCACTTCGCGACCTGGGCCGTGGCGCAGCACGAGGTTCGCCTCGAGGACACCGGATCGATGGACGAGGCGCTCGCGCGCGTGCGCGAGGCTCTCGCCCACGCGCGACTCGCACTCGCTCTGGCTCAACTCGGCCGCGCTGGCGCGCGCGAACGGCGACCTCCAGGTCCCCGGCGGCGTCGTCGAGCTCGACGAGCGCGGCGAGCCGACCGGCGTCCTGCGCGAGGAGTCGTGCTGGCACTTCCGCGACGCCTACATCGAGATCTCGGACGACGAGTACGTCAACGCGATGCGCGCCGGGATGAAGCTGGCCGCGAGCCGCGGCGTCACCGCCGTTCACGACAAGGACGGCTGGCTCGGCGCACTGCGCTTCTGGCAGCGGCTCGAGGCCGAAGGCCCGCTCGGAATGCGGGTCTGGCAGTCGCTTCCGGCGGAGAAGGCAGGCGAGCTTGCCGACGCGGACATCCGCAGCGGCTTCGGCGGCCCGTACCTGCGCCTCGGCTACCTGAAGGCCTTTATGGACGGGACGCTCGGCTCCCAGACGGCGCGCATGTTCGACGGCTCCGGGGTCGAGATCACGAGCCGCGAGCAGCTCGAGGAGTTCATCCGCGAAGGCGCCCGCGCGGGCTTTCCGCTCGCAGTGCACGCGATCGGCGATCTCGCCAACCGCGAGGCGCTCGACGCCTTCAAGGCGACGCGCGACGAGTGGCGGGGCCTGCGGCCGCGCATCGAGCACGCTCAGCTCCTCGCGCCCGAGGACGTGCCGCGATTCGCGGAGATCGGCGTCGCGGCCTCGGTGCAGTTCAGCCACGCGCCCTCGGACCGCGACCTCGCCGAGCGCTTCTGGGGCGAGAAGACCGCGGGCGCCTACGCGTACCGCTCGCTGCTCGACGCCGGTGCCGTCGTCGCAAACGGCTCGGACGCGCCGATCGAGGAGCTCGACCCGCTCGCGGGAATCAGGGCCGGCGTTCTCCGCACCCTCGACGACCGGCCGGCGTGGCACCCCGAGCAGGCGGTCACCTTCGAAGAGGCGCTACACGCAACCTGCGTCGCCCCCGCCTGGCTCGCGGGAGACGAGCAGCGCCGCGGACGACTCCTCCCCGGCTTCTACGCCGATCTCGTCGTCCTCGACGGCGACCCGCTCGAGAATCTCGGCGACGTCGAGGTGGTCGCGACCATGCTCGGCGGCGCCTGGACGTACAACCCACCGTCCTGGTGACGTACGATCCTGCGCCGTGAACGGCAAAGACGGCGCCTACGAGCTCTCCTACTACGCCGTCCCGGGGCGCCGGATGACGCGGGCCCGGGCGACGCTCTCGAGGCGGCTCGAGAAGGGCAAGGGGATCTGGCAGCTCGAGATCGAGCGGCCGGACGGAAGCTACTCACGGCTCGAGCAGCCGGGAGGTCCTGCGGCGCCGCCGAACCGGCTTGCGCGAGCCCTCCCCGCGCTGCTGCGGACGGAAGAGCCCGAGCGGGTCCTGCGCCTGCGGGTCCACCCGAACGGTGGCGAGGACGAGGTCGAGGTGCTGCACGCGGTCGACCAGCTCAGCCTCGAGCCTGAGGACGTCCACGGCTATGTCGTCGAGACGCTCGCACAGCGCGACGGCACGACGAAGGATGCGATCGGCCGGTTGCGCGCGATGCTCGCGCGGCAGTACGAAGAGATTCTCCGCCACGACATCGGCGTTCGGCTCGACCTCGACCGCGAGAGCGTCCACCGCCTGCGCGTCGCGTCCCGGCGCGCTCGCGCCGTGCTCAGAGCGGCGAGGCCCGTGCTCGACCGCGAGTGGTCGGAGCCGCTGCGAGCCGAGCTGAAGTGGCTCGCTGGGTCGCTCGGCCCCCGCCGTGACCTGGACGTGCTCATCGCGCACCTCCGAGCCGAGATCGCCGAGCTCGAGCAGCCCGAGCGGACCGCAGCCGGGACGCTCACGGACTCGCTCGAGCAAGAGCGCGAGTCGGCGCAGGCGCTCGCGGTCGAGGCACTCTCCTCGGACGCTATTACCGCCTGTTGGACGAGCTCGAGGCCGCCGCCCGCGGCCCGAAGGTCCGGCGAGGCGAGGTCGAGCTCGGCAAACTCGCCGCCCGGGAGTTCAAGCGCCTCCGCAAACGGGCGAAGGGGCTAGGCCCGGACGCGACCGACGAGGAGCTCCACAAGACGCGGATCCGCGGCAAGCGCGCCCGCTACGCGGCAGAGCTCGCCGGCCCCGAGCTGGGCAAGTCCGGGGAGAAGCTCGTCAGCCGCGCCAAGGTGTTCCAGGACGTCCTCGGCGCGCACCAGGACGCGATCGTCGCGGAAGGACGGCTCCGCGGGCTGCTGGCCGACGCGCCGAGCACCGGCGCCGCGTTCGCGGCCGGACGACTCGTCGAGCGCGAACGACTCCGCCTCCGCGAGGCGCGCGCTGAGCTGCAGGACGCGTGGGGGGCGCTCGACCGCTCGGCCAAGGCGGCCCTCGGGTGATCGTCTACCTCGTCCGCCACGCGCGGGCGGGGAAACGCGGCGAGTGGGAGGGTGACGACCGGCTCAGGCCGCTCGACGAGCGCGGAGTACGGCAGGCGCAGGGCCTCGTGGAGCAGCTTTCCGGCCGTGAGCTCCGGCGGATTCTCTCGAGCCCCTACGTCCGCTGCGTCCAGAGCGTCGAGCCGCTGGCCGAGGCGCGTGGGCTACCCCTCAAGCGCGAGGAGGCGCTTGCGGAGGGCGCAGGCTCGCAAGCGGCGTTGGATCTCCTTCGCGGGGCCGGGGACGCCGTAGCCGCCTGCGTCCACGGCGACCTCGCCGAGGACCTGCTGGGCCGGAAGCTGAAGAAGGGAGCGACAGCCGTGCTCGAGCTCCACGGCGGCGTCGATGTCCTCGAAGAGCTTCCTCCGCCTGCTTAGGCGTACGCCTCGGCGCCCGCGCGGAAGAGCGCGAGCACCGAGCCTTCCCTGACGCCGCCTGTTGCAAGCTCGAATTGGAGCCCCAGCCGCTTCTGCGCCTCCGCGAGGAGGATGCTTCCAGCGAGCATCGTCGCGGCCCGCGGCGGCGGGATCCCGTACCGCTTCACGATCTTCGTGCGCTTCAGCCCCGAGAGCTCCTCGACGGCCTGAGCAAGCCCGTCTGCGTCGAGCGCCCTCACGACCCGCCTCAGCACCCGGGCCGTGCCCCCGGCCGCCAGTGCGAGCTGAGCCACCGGCGGGACGACGACCGAGAACGCCTCTTCCGCCGCGGCGCGCGCCTCCGCGATCGCCTCCGCCGACGGCGGATCGCCGCGCCCGGCGAATGCGCGCGTGGTGAGCCGCAGCGACCCGAGGTCGACCGAGCGGACCCAGGCCGGGCCGGATCGCAGGGCGCCAACGACCACCTGGGCCGAGCCGCCTCCGACGTCGCACACCGCGATGCTCTCAGGCGGCTCGGTCAGGGCGGCGACGGCGCCTTCCCACGCCAGCGCTCCCTCTTCCTCGCAGCTGAGGATCCGCACAGGCACGCCGGTTCCGCGCGCGAGCGCGTCCGCGAGATCAGAGCCATTCGCGCTCTGGCGGCCGGGCGAGGTCACGAGGATCTCGACCCGCTCGGCGCCGAGCCGCCGCGCTTTCCGGGTCTGGGCGCGGGCGATGTGCACCGCCTCCGCGCACTTCTCGGCGCTGACGTAGCCGAGCCGCTCGACTTCCTCGCCGAGCCCGAGCTGCTCGCGTTCCTCGTGGGCGGCGTGGACGCCGAACCCAGATGGGCCCGCCACGAGCAGGCGGAGCGTGTTGGCTCCGACATCGACGACCGCGACTCGCACCGAAGTCATTGTCGCCTCGGCGTCGGCTGGATAATCAGCGCGAGCCGGAGACCGACCTCGCACGCCTGGCCCGGGCTCGCGCCCGGCTCATCAGAGCCCCGTGGAGGTTCTGCCGCTGCCGCCCCTTCTTGGCCCGCACCCGCTCCCAGCTCCCGTCGGCCCGGAGCGCCCACGACCAGCGGGTGTCCGCCATGATCGAGTCGAAGGTCCTGGACAGCTCGCGCTGGCCGCGCGCGTCCTCGACGGGGACGAGGATCTCGATCCGGTGGTCGAGGTTGCGCGGCATCAAGTCGGCGCTTCCGAGCAGGTACGTCGTCTTTCCCCCCGCCTGGAAGATGAAGAAGCGGCTGTGCTCGAAGAACCGGCCGAGCAGGCTTCGGACCCGGATGTCCTCCTTGCCGTCGCGCTTGCGCGGCCAGAGCGTGCAGGTCGTGGGCGCGAAGATCTCGACCTCGACGCCCGCGTACAGCTCCGTGACGATCTCCTCGTCGGCGAGTGGTTCACCTTGATCCGGATCCGAGCCTCCTTGCCGGACTTCGCCGCGGCGGCGCACTCGCGGATGTGGGCGACGAGCGCTGGCCGCATCGTGAACGGCGCGACCAGCAGCTTCCGAAACGCCTGCGGCCGGCCGAAGCCGGTGAGGTAGTTGAAGAGGTCGGCGACGTCCGCCGTGATCTCCTCGTCGCCGGTGAAGAGGCTGAAGTCCTCGTACAGCCTCGCCGTGACCGCGTTGTAGTTGCCGGTGCCGATGTGGGCATAGCGCCGCAGCCCGTTGGCGTCGCGCCGGACGAACGAGCGTGCCCTTGGCGTGGATTTTCAGCGACGGAAAGCCGTACACAACGTGGACGCCGGCCGACTCCAGCTCCCGCGACCACTCGATGTTGCGGCGCTCGTCGAAGCGCGCCTTGAGCTCGACGAGGCAGACGGTCTGCTTGCCCTCCTCGGCCGCGTCGATCAGCGCCGGCACGTGCGGCGAGTCCTCGCTCGTGCGGTAGACCGTTGTCTTGACCGCCACCGTCCTCGGGTCGCGCGCCGCGGTGCGGACGAACGACTCGAACGTCCGGGCGAACGAGTCGTAGGGGTGATGGACGAGCACGGGCCCCTTCCGCAGCTCCGCGAAGAGCGCGTCGGCATTCTCCGACGCGAAGCGCGCGGGAACGACCGGCACCCACGGCTCTTCCTTCAGCTCCGGCCGATCGAGCGCGACGAACTCGTCCAGCTCGGCCAGGTCGAGCAGGCCGGGGACGAGGTAGATCTGGTCGTCCTCGACGCTGAGGCCGCTCTTCAGCTGCGCGAGCATCCGCGCGGAGCAGGAACCCGAGACCTCGACGCGCACCGGCTCCCCGAACCGCCGTCGGCGAAGCTCGAGCTCGACGGCCTCCAGCAGGTCGTCGGCCTCGTCAGAGACCGCGAAGTCCGCGTCACGCGTGACGCGGAAGAACGTGCACTCGACGACCTCCATCATCGGGAAGAGCGACTCGAGGAAGTGCCGGATCACGCGCTCCAGCGGGATGAAGAGCCCCCGCGACCCGATCGGGAGGAACCGCGCCAACAGCTCCGGCACCTTGACGCGCGCGAACCGCTCCTCCCCGGTCTCGCCGTCGCGCACGAAGAGGCCGAGGCTCAGCGAGAGCCCGGAGATGTACGGGAACGGCTGGCCCGGGCCGACCGCCAGCGGCGTCAGCACCGGGAAGATCTCCGCCTCGAAGACTCGCTCCAGCTCCTCGAGCTCGGTGCGGTTGAGGTCGTCGATCTCGGCGATCACGATCCCCTGCTCCGCCAGGGCGGGCTTCAGGTCGCGCTTCCAGAGCTTCGCCTGCTCGGCAACCAGCTTGACGTGCGTTCGCGGATCGACCGCAGCGCCGCTCGAGGCGTCAGGCCGTCGCGCGTTGCCCGGGTCACTCCGCCGGCCACCTGGTCCATCAGGCCGGCGACGCGGACCATGAAGAACTCGTCCATGTTGCCGGAGAAGATCGAGCAGAAGTTGGCCCGCTCGAGCAGCGGCACGGTGTCGTCGCCCGCGACGTCGAGCACGCGCGCGTTGAAGTCGAGCTGCGACAGCTCCCTGTTCAGGAACCGGAGTTCTTGGGCTTCCGCAGTGCCCGCGGCCAAGGGGCTTATCCTCTCGTTTTGCCGGAGCGCCGTGGGTTACAGACTGGTTACAGGGTCCTCAGGTCTGCTCGCCGGGGTGCGACGCGTCCGTGAATTCACGGAACTCAGCCGTCAGAAGATAGGCAGTCTGCTCGCCGATGTCCACGGCGTGGTCGCCGATCCGCTCGATCGTCCTCGAGACGATCACCATCCGCAGCACCCACTCGCGCATCTCCGGATCGCCGACGATCTCCACGACGCGCTCGACGAAGCGCCGGTTCGAGCGGTCGATCAGCTCGTCGAGGTCGACCAGCGACTCGGCGCCGGCCAGGTCGCGGTTCGCGAACGAGTCGAGTGCGACGCGGATCATCTCCTCCGCCCGCTCGCCCATCTCCTCGAGGCTCTGCAGCACCGCCGGATCCGGCTCGACGTCCGCGACGAGCTTCGTCAGCTTCGCGATGGTTACGCAGTAGTCGGCCATGCGCTCGAGATGGAGGTTGATGTGCAGCATCGCGAGCACGAGCCGAAGATCGCTCGCGACGGGTGTCTGTCGGGCGAGCAGCGACTGGATCTCCTCCTCGATCTGGAGATAGAGGCGGTCGATCTCGTCGTCGAACGCGATCACTTCGTCCGTCAGCTCGAGATCGCGATGCGAGAGGGCGTTCATCGCGCCGCGAAGCGCCCGCAGGACGAGCGAGCCCTCTTCCTGGAGGCTCGCCTCGAGCTGGTCGAGCTCCTCCTGGAACGTGATGCGGACGTTCTCAGCCAAAACGGCCCGTCACGTAGTCCTCCGTCCGCTTGTCGGACGGGGCGGTGAAGATCCTCGGCGTCTCGTCGTACTCCACCAGCACGCCGGCGCGGCCGCTTTCGTCGACCTCGAGGCTGAAGAACGCGGTGCGGTCGGCGACGCGCGCGGCCTGCTGCATGTTGTGCGTGACGATCACGATCGTGTAGTCGCGCTTCAGCTCGTGCATCAGCTCCTCGATCTTCTGCGTGGCGATCGGGTCGAGGGCCGAGGCGGGCTCGTCGAGGAGCAGGACCTCCGGCTCGATCGCGATCGCACGCGCGATGCAGAGGCGCTGCTGCTGGCCGCCCGAGAGCGAGAGCGCGCTCCGCTTGAGGCGGTCCTTCACCTCGTCCCAGAGCGCCGCGCTCTGCAGCGCCTTCTCGACTCGCTCGTCGAGGTCCTTCTTCAGGCCGAGGATGCGCGGGGCCCACGCGACGTTGTCGTAGATCGTCTTCGGGAACGGGTTCGGCTTCTGGAAGACCATCCCGATCCGCCTGCGGACCTCGATCTGGTCGACGCCGTCGCCGTAGAGATCGGTCCCGTGGTAGAGGATCTGCCCCTCGTGCCGGAAGGAGGGCACTTCGTCGTTCATCCGGTTCAGGCAGCGGATGAACGTGCTCTTGCCGCACCCGGAGGGCCCGATGACGGCGGTGATCACGTTCTTGGAGATCTCGAGACTGACGTCCTTGAACGCGACATTCGTGCCGTAGATCGCCTTCAGGCCCTGGATGTCGAAGACGGTCTCGCCGGTCTGCGGCACCGTCTCCTGCCGCTCCGCGACATCGACCGGTCTCATCGGCGGCATCGTAACGGTCTTGCTCATCTCCCCCTCCTCATGAGCCAGAGAGCTTCTTGCGTGTACGGGCCAGGACCAAACGGGCGATCAGGCTCGTGATCAGTACGAACATGATCAAGACGAGCCCCGACGCCCAGGCGCGGGCGTGGTCTGCCGGGTCGTCCGATTCCGACCAGATCAGGATCTGCACTGGGAAGTTGGGCAGCGCCTGGGTTGGGTTCCAGTTGATCGAGTTGCCGTAGATCGAGGTCACCAAGAGCAGCGGGGCCGTCTCCCCGGCCGCGCGGGCGATGGCGAGCACGGTTCCGGTCAGGATCCCGCCGAGCGCGCTCGGGAGCACGACGCCGAGGACGGTCCGCCAGCGGCTGGCGCCGAGCGCCAGCGCGCCTTCACGATGGCTGTCGGGAACGAGACGCAGCACCTCCTGCGTCGAGCGCGTGATCAGCGGGAGCATCACGATCGCGAGCCCGACCGAGCCCGCCCAGCCGCGCTGCGGGTGGCCGTAGACAAAGAGCCCGAAGACGAAGACGCCGATGATGATCGAGGGCAGGCCGTTCATGAGGTCGATTGCCAGCTGAATCGGCGCCCGCAAGCGCGACGACGAGAACTCCTGCAAGAAGACAGCGATGCACACGCCCAGCGGCAAGGCGATCGCAGTGGCGAGCGCCACGAGGACCGCCGAGCCGACGATGAGCGGCGCAATGCCGCCGCCCGGTACGCCGTAGAGCGGAAGGTCCTTGGTCAGGAAACCCCAGGAGAGCTGGCTGAGACCGCGTTTCGCCACCGACCAGACGACGATCCCGAGAATGAACACGGCGGTAAGCGCGGCAGTCGTCGCGACGGCTTCCGCGAGCCGGTTGACGACTCGGCGGCGGCGCGTTTGCCTTCCTCCACTGAGGCTGACGCTGGGCTCGAGCGTGCTCATCTAGCTGCCGCCCGTCCGCTGGAACTCGAACCGCCGCACGATGAGCTGCGCGAACAGGTTCGTCACGAGCCCGATCACGAGCAGGATCGCGCCGAGATAGAAGAGGGACGAGATCTGAACCGCCGAAACCGCGTTCTGGTACTGGCCGGCAATCCGGCTGGCGAGCGTGTCGCCGGTGCCGAAGAGGTCGAGGTGGATCGCCCAGCCGGCGCCGATCACCTGCGTGACGGCGATCGCCTCACCGAGGGCACGCCCGAGCCCCAGGATCAGCGCGGCAGCGATTCCCGGCCGCGACGAGGAGAGGATCACGCCGCGCACCATCTCCCAGCGCGTCGCCCCGAGTGCCAGCGCGCCTTCCTCGAGCTCGTTCGGCACGCTCAGGAAGAGCTCGCGGCAGACGCTCGCCACGATCGGAACGACCATGATCGCCAGGATCAGCCCCGCGATGAAGATCCCGCTCGACGAAGGCTGAGCGCCGAAGATCGGAATGAACCCGAACCAGCGGTGCAGCCAGGGCTCGATGTGGTTGGCGACGAACGGGCCCATCACGAGGATCCCCCAGAGGCCGAGCACGACGCTGGGAATCGCCGCGAGCATCTCCACGAGCGCACCCACGATCGTCCGCACGCCGCGCGGCGCGAGCTCGCTGAGGAAGAGGGCAATCGCTAGCGCAAGGGGCGCCGCGATCACGAGTGCGATCGCAGACGTGACGGCAGTTCCGTAGAGGCCCGGAGCCGCCCCGAAGATGTTCTTGTTCGCGTCCCAGACGGTGCCCCAGACGAACGAGAGGCCGAACGTGCTGTAGGCAAGGTGGGCGCCCCGAATGATTCTCCACGCGATCAGGACGATCGTCCCGACGGCAACCAGCGACGCTCCAAGCGTTATGAGGAGAAGAAGGCGATCCCCCAGCCAGTCGCGGACGCGCCGACCGCTACCTGCGAGCTGTTCTGCCATCGGAAGCGTGCTCATTAGAGGGGCACGCTAACGCCCAAGGCCGCTTGACCAGGCTGCTGTCACCAGATCGTTACCAGACGTCTACCGCCCGTCAGCCCAAACGGCTCGGCCCTTGCGCAACCCTGCAGGCGAACGTTGGACCGAAGGAGAGGAGAGATCAATTGACTAGGCAGCGAGGTACTGCGGCAGTTCTCGCCGCGCTCGCGATCATGGCCGCAGCACTCACGGTGTGGACGAGCCTTGCCGGCGCATCCGCAAACCGGCAGTTCCGCACGTTGCGGGGAGCCGGCAGCACCTTCGTGAACCCGTTGGTCACGAAGTGGACGCAGAACTACCACGCGTCTGGCATCCAGTACAGCTCGATCGGCAGTGGTGGCGGCATCTCTGCGATCGAGGCTCGGACCGTCGACTTCGGCGCCAGTGACGCGCCGCTTTCGAAGGACCAGTTCGCCGCCTGCCACGGCTGCGTCCAGATCCCGTGGGCCTTCTCGGGCACTTCGATCCCGTACCACGTCACTGGCGTCAAGCAGGGCCTGAACCTGACCGGCAAGGTGCTCGCCGAGATCTACCTCGGGCACATCCACTACTGGGACAATCCGGCGATCAAGAAGATCAACAAGGGCGTGAAGCTCCCGCACGAGCGGGTTGTGCCGATCTTCCGCAGCGACGGCAGCGGCACCAGCTACAACTTCACCGACTACCTTTCGCACGTCAGCAAGACGTGGAAGAGCAGGGTCGGGAAGGGCACGCAGCCGAACTTCCCCGCCGGCATCGGCGCGAAGGGAAGCTCAGGTGTCGCCGGCAAGCTGACCACGACGGCCGGTGGCATCACGTACGTCGACGTCGCGTACTCGCTCAAGAACGGCTTCACATACGCGAAGATCCAGAACCGAGCGCATCGCTTCGTCGCACCGACGCTGAAGTCGATCAAGGCGGCGGAGCTCTCGCTCACGAAGCTGCAGAGCAAGGACAACTCGATCACCGTCGTCAATCCGAATCCGCGCCAGCCGAAGGCCTATCCCATCAGCACGTTCACGTACGTGATCGTGCCGCTGAAGACCAGCAAGGCCGCCGAGCTGAAGAAGTTCATCGACTGGGCGGTGACGAAGGGCCAGAAGTTCGGCCCACCGCTCCTCTTCGTCCCGCTGACGAAGATCGTCACGAAGGTAGCCCGCAAGACGACCGCCCGCCTGCACACCTAGTTGCGGCTAGGCGATCGGTAGATGCACCTTGACGTCGAGCCCGCGGCCTTTGGCGCTGCGGGCTTCGACGTTCCCGCCCGCGGTCTCCACGACGTGCTTGACGATCGCGAGGCCGAGGCCGCTCCCCCGCGTCGTGCGGGCGCGGTCGGAGCGGAAGAACCGTTCGAAGAGCCTTGGCGCGTCCTCCTCGGGAACGCCGGTGCCGTTGTCACTCACCTCGAGGGTGATGCCGTCGCCATCCCGCCGAAGGGAGACCGTGCAGGTCGCACCCTCGCCCGCGTACCGGATTGCATTCTCGATGAGGTTCTCCACGACCGTTCGCAGCATTCGCCGGCGGAGAGGCACGCTCAGAGTCTCGTCCTCGATCTCGAGTCGCAGGTTGATGCCGGCCCGGTCGGCGCGCTCCAGGCGCTCGTCGATCGCAGCCCGCAGCACCGGGGCAGCCTCCGTCTCGCCGAGCGCAACGACCTCCCGCCCCTGCTCGAGCTCGCTCAGGAAGAGAATGTCGTCGACGAGCTCCGTCATCTCATCGACTTGCGCACGCGCCTGGGCGAGGAGCGCGGGAAGATCGGCGCCGGGGAGCTCGGCCGTTTCGAGCAGCGCAACGAGTCGCGCCAGCGGCGTGCGGAGCTCGTGGGAGACGGACGCCGTGAAGGCCATCCGGAGCTCTTCGTACTCGGACCGGGCCATTACCCTCAGTATCGCGTGACGAAAGTTCTGATCGTCGAGGACGACGACCTGATCGCCGAGGCGATGGCGCAGCATCTGGCGGCGGCCGGGCTGGAGCCCGTTCGTGTCGGCGCCGGAGAGATCGGCCTGGCGCGGCTGCGCTACGAGCGGCCCGATGTGCTCGTTCTCGATCTGATGCTGCCCGGCATTGACGGGTGGAGCCTGATCGAGACGGCGCGCTCCGAGGGGATCGGGACGCCGATCGTCGTCGTCTCCGCGCGCGGGACCGAGCATGACCGCGTGCACGCGCTGCAGATCGGCGCGGACGACTACCTGGTCAAGCCGTTCTCGATGAAGGAGCTCGTCGCGCGGGTGCAGGCGGCGGCGCGCCGCGGCGTGCGCGGGCTGGAGGAACACCGCGGCGACGAGCTCGTGATCGAGGAGCTTCGGATCGACCCGCGCTCCGTCCAGGCGTTCGTCGACGAC
>WNGD01022776.1_pt1 | contig 12306 bp, 9 predicted proteins | sample 5400671 | NCBI WGS metagenome assembly WNGD01 (sample SAMN13153369, study PRJNA577476) | soil metagenome | isolation source: 40 cm soil or saprolite under grassland replicate 2 | place: USA:California | collected 2016-06-15
TCACGGTAAACTTGGAGAATCGACAGTTGCGCCTTCTCACAGAAGGCATCGATTTATTACGTGACGCGTTATCCGGAAGATTGGGGCGGCGACGTCCAAGACGAGGCAGGTAATTTCGGCGAGAGCTGATGGGTTTCGCCGACGCTCAACCCACCCTACGAAATCTCACGAAATCCGATCCCCGATCACGGCAGCGGTTCCAGCGGTTTGTCGGCGCGCGCAGGCGCCTTGGGGATGAGGGCGCGCCGCGGAATGAATTCGGCGATGCGTGCCTCGATCCGGCGCCAGTAGGCGAAATCGTTGATGCGCGAGCTCTCGAGCACGGCGATGACCAGCGCCGAGAGGAACGGCAGGCTCTGCAGCACCAGCACCGCGGCGAAGATGTAGATCTCGCGGATCTGCTGGCGATTGGTGAGGAACAGGATCGCCGCGCCGACCAGCAATGCGACGCCGAGGATCGTTTCCCAGAACGCCTGAAACTCCCGGCCCTTGCTCTTGCCGGCGCCCTTTGCGGTGCGCACGAACGGCAGGCTTTGCTTGATCAGGCCGTCGCCGACCGCGCGCGCGACCGTCCATTGCACCGACATCGCCGCGAACATGGCGCCGATCGCGTGTCCCAGCGAGATTGCGACCCGCAGACGGTAGACTGCGACGAAGTGCACGATCGAAACCACGAACGCCGCAATGATCGGCAACGTCAGGATCTTGTCGGGGATCGCGATGCCCACGAAGGCGACGACCGGCACCCATAACAGGTTGAGCAGCGCGACCGCGACCCCGACGGTCTCGGCGCCGAGCCAATTGAGCCAGCCCACGGCGAATTCGCGTTTCTGGTCGCGGGACAGCAGGCGCGCACCCGGCAAGAACTGGCGCCAGTGCTTCTTGATGATCTGCGCGCCGCCCGAGGCCCACCGGTAGCGCTGTTTCTTGAACGCCTCGAAGGTATTGGGTAGCAGGCCCCAGCCGTAGCGGCGGTTGGTGTAGAGCGCGCGCCAGCCGTGCTCGAGGACGGAAAGCCCGAGGTCGGTGTCCTCGACGATGGTGTCGCTCGACCAGCCGCCCGCCGCCTCGATCGCGGTGCGGCGGAGGAGGCACATCGTGCCGTGCACGATGATGGCGTTGTTCTCGTTGCGCTGGACCATGCCGATATCGAAAAAGCCGGCATATTCGCCGTTCATCACGTGGTGCATCAGGCTGCGGTCGCCGTCGCGGTGGTCCTGCGGCGCCTGGATCAGTCCGACGGTCGGATCGGCGAATACCGGAACCAGATCCTTGAGCCAGTCCGGATGCACGGCGTAATCGGCGTCCAGCACGCCGATGATTGCCGCGTCGGCGGCGGTGTGGACCCCGGCCAAGCGCAGCGCGCCGGCCTTGAAGCCGGGCAGGGTCTCGGCATTGACGAATTTGAAGCGTTCCCCGAGCCCGCGGCAATGGTCCTCGACCGGACGCCACAACGCCGGATCGGGCGTGTTGTTGACGACGAGAACGCACTCGAAGTTCGGATAGTTCAGCCGCGCGACTGCGTCGATGGTGAGTTTCAGCATTTCCGGCGGTTCGTTGCAGGCCGGGATATGGATCGAGACTTTCGGCGCAAAGTCCTCCGGTGCCGCGGGAGCGGCCGTAATCAGCCGGCTCGGCCTGCGACCGAAGGCGATCGCCGCGATCTCTTCGACCCGGGCGAGCGCAATCACCACGAGCGGCCCCAGCAGCAGCAGACCAAAGCCGAGCGCGAATGCGGCGCCCGGCACGAAATAATGGCCGTTCCAATAGGCGAAGATCGTGGCGATCCACGCGCCGATGCCGTGGACGGCGCCGGCAAGGAGCAGCGCCTGGGGGATGGTCACCGCGGTCAGGGCCAAGATCGGAAGCGACAGCAGAAAGCCGGTCAGGACCGCAATGGCTGCGATCTTCCAGTGGTCGGGATCGACGATCGGCCCGCTCCAGGCGAATTTCGGGTGGCGCGCGGCGTCGAGCAGGCCCCAATAGGGCCCGACGCTGCCTTCGAATACTTTCCAGGGCTGATCGACGGCTTCGACGATGTTGTAATCGATGCCGAGCGCCTCCGCATGCGAGACGAAGTCCCGCACGACGATCGCCTGCTGCATCCGGCCCGGATTGCCGTTCTTCAAGTTGTAGCCGGCGCTCGGCCAACCGAACTCGGCGATGACGATGCGCTTGCCGGGAAATACCGAACGCAGCTTGTAATAAATGAGGATTGCCTGATCGACCGTCTGCTCCTCGGAGAAGCCTTCCCAGTACGGCAGGATGTGCGCCGCAATGAAATCGACCGCCGATGCCAGCTCCGGATGCTCGATCCAGACGTGCCAGATTTCGCCTGTGGTGACGGGTACTTGGACCTCATGCTTCGCGTGCTGGATCAGCTTGATCAGCTGGTCGATCGTCCGCTCGCCGCGGTAGATGGTCTCGTTGCCTACCACCAACCCGTTGACGTTGCGGTTCTTGTGGGCAAGCTCGACCGCCGAGCGCATCTCCCGCGCATTGCGGTTCTCGTCCTTGTCGATCCACGCCCCAACCGTGACCTTGAGGTCGAATTCGTCGGCGATCGCGGGCACGAGCTCGACGCCGCCGGTCGAGGCATAGGTGCGGATCGCCTTGGTGTAGGGCGCGATGGTTTTCAGGTCCGCCCGGATCTGCTCGGCGGTCGCGCGATGGCCGCGGTCGGGATGCTCGGAATCGGCAAAGGGGGCATAGGAAACGCTGGCGAGCGGCCCAGATACGTCGGGCGCGGCCATGTGGTCCCTAGACAAAGCCCAGATGGCGACGTGCACGAGCGAGACGAGCGCAACGACGGCGGCGACGAAGCGCATGGACGCGACCAGTTGGGGCTGAATGCCGAGACCCGAACCCGTCCCCTGGGCTCGACCGCGGCCATGCTGAAAAACAGCGGACCTCGGGTTGGCGGTCTATGAACTAACGGGTGGCGGTGACCATTTCAAGACACCGGCGAGCCACCGCAGCAAAAAACGTTTCTATTGATTGGAAGTTCCCTGCGCGGCGCCCGCGGGCGGCGCGGCCGACGCGGTGGCAGGCGGCATGCTCGGGTTGATCCAGCAGGCGTGGACACGGGAACTGAGGCTCTCGGGCGCCTTGGGATCGATGTTTCCTTGCCGCACGACGCACCGGAACGTGGCCTGGATGTGCCCGGCCGGGCAACCGAACCGGTCGTAGAGATCGAGATGGCGGAACGCCGTGTCGAGGTCGTCGCGCCAGAGCAGGTTGACCACTCGTCGGCCGAGCCAGACGCATTCCGGGTTTCCGGCGCCACCGGAGAGGACGCGGGCAGCCTCGGCGAACTCGTCGATCTTCTTTTTCTCCTCCTTGGCCGCGTCATTCTGCTGTGGCCCGGACTTCTGGCCTTGATCCTGGGGCTTCTGCTCGCCGGCCGGCTGAGCGGCTGCGAACGAGACGGCAGAACTTATGACCGCGGCTGTAACAGCCGCGGTGAAGATACGCACGAGCGAGGCGGACATGGCGGGCCGGATGGCGTGATCCCGAAGGACCAGATGAAGCTCGACGAACTCCAACACCGGAATAGGTCAGCATTGCGGCGTATTCGCTAGCGTCGGATGCATTGGCATGGCCGAACCGCGGGCTTTTGTCCAGCGTCCTTCGCTTCCATGCTTACCGCAGAGCGCCGCCCTTGGCACTCGGCCCGCGGCAGGGTAAGTCAGCCGGCGCGTCCCATGTCCACGAGTAGCGATTCCTCCCTGGAAAATGCGCCTTGCCGTAGGTCTTTTTCTCCCCGTCGCGGCGGCGATCCTTGGCTGCTGGTGGTGGCTGGGCGCGCCCGTCGCCATGCCGCCATCGCCGCTCGAGGCGGGCGAGAAGCTTTCTTGCGTCTCCTACACCCCGTTTCGCGGTAGCGAGACCCCGCTCGATCTTACGACCCGGATCGACGCGAGCGAGATCGAGGAGGATCTCACTCGCCTCGCGCGGATCTCCGGCTGCGTGCGAACCTATTCCACGGATTTCGGGCTCGACCGGGTTGCCGAGATTGCCCAGCGCCACGGCATGCAGGTGATCCAAGGGGCCTGGATCGGCTGGGATCCGGAGCGCAACCGGCGCGAGGTCGAAACGGCGGTCGCGCTCGCCCAGCGCTTCCCGGGGACGATCCGCGCCGTCGTCGTCGGCAACGAAACCCTGCTGCGCGGCGAGATCGCTCCGGCCGAGCTCGCCAACCTGATCCGCAGCGTCAATGCTCGGATTTCGGTGCCCGTCACTTATGCGGATGTCTGGGAATTTTGGTTGCGCTATCCCGAGGTCCAGGCGGCCGTGGATTTCGTCACCATCCACATCCTGCCCTATTGGGAAGATTTTCCGGTCCCGGCCTCCGAGGCGGCGGCACATGTCGAGAGCATCCGCCAAAAGCTCAAGGCGGCCTTTCCGGACAAGGAGATTTTGATCGGCGAAGTCGGCTGGCCGAGCGCCGGGCGCATGCGCGACGGCGCGTTGCCGTCTCCCGCCAACCAGGCGCGGGTGGTCCAGGACGTGCTCGCGGCCGCAAAGCGCGAGCATTACCGCGTCAGCGTCATCGAGGCGTTCGACCAGCCCTGGAAGGAGCAGCTCGAGGGCACGGTGGGCGGCCACTGGGGTCTGCTCGACGGCAAGACCCGCGAATTCAAGTTCGCCTGGGGCGCTGCCGTTTCCGATCATCCCTATTGGCGCTGGCAGGCGGCCGCGGGAATCGCGCTTGCGGGGCTGGTGTTCGGCACGGCTTTCGCAGCGCACCGGCGCGAGCCGCTGGTGAACGAGCCGATGCTCGGCCGCTGGATCGGCGTCGCCGTCACGGGTTTGGCCGGTGGCGTCCTGGTCGGCTGGGTGCTGGCCAATGTGCCGGTCGAAAGCCTCGGGATCGGCGGCTGGGCTCGATCCGTGGCGCTGGCGGCACTGGCGATCGCGAGTCCGGTCGCCGGTGCGGCGGCGCTGATGCGCAGGATCGCGCTGCCGAGCTTTGTCCAGGTGATCGGGCCGGCCGCCGCGAGAGTGCCCGATCCGCTCAAGCTCACGATTGGGGCACTGCTCATCGTGCTATGCGTCTTCGCGATCCAATCGGCGCTGGGCCTCGTCTTCGATCCGCGCTACCGCGATTTCCCGTTCGCGCCGATGACCGCGGCCTTGGTGCCCTTTCTGGCGCTGTCGTTCATCGGGCCCCGCCGGTCCGGTCGACGCCCTCCGGCGGAGGCGACCACAGCGGCGCTGCTCGCCGGATCCACGATCTACATCGTGCCCAACGAGAGCTTCGCCAACTGGCAATCGCTCTGGCTGTGCGCGGTATTCGTTGCGCTCGCGCTCACCCTGTGGCGCTTGCGGGACGCGCAAAGCTGAGGATGAGGGCTACCGCCTGGCCGGGATAATTTGACCGGCGACATTTCTGGGGGTACACAAATTGTCGGATGAAGATTACTTTCGATCCGGAGAAGCGCGACCGCACTCTGGAAGAGCGAGGCCTGGACTTCGCTGATGCGGCCGAAATGTTCGGCGGCACGACCTTCGACCGCATCGACGACCGCAAGGATTATGGCGAGCCACGGATCATCACGGCTCCGCGCGGCGAAGCGCGACACGTCTTTTCAATGAGGAAGGCCAATGACCGAGAAAAAGCGCGTTTCGCGGAGCGACTTGCAAAAGGTTGAAGCGCGCCCGATCACGCCCGGGCAATACGACGAAATCCCCGAGCTGACCGAGGATTGGTTTGAGGGCGCCGAGCTTCACGTCGGCGGCGTGAAGGTACAACGCGGCCGGCCGCGATCGCCGACGCGAAAGGTGTCGCTCAAGCTGCGGCTCGACCCTGACGTGGTGAAAGCATTTCGGGCGAGCGGTCCGGGTTGGCAATCGCGGATGAACGCGGCCCTGCGACAGGCCGCGCGCCTGGACGTCCCCAAGCAGGCGAGCGCGAAGGCCGTGAAGCCGCCGGCTCGGCGGAAGGAGGCGCGGGCCTCGCGCCGCAAGTCGCCGGCCCGCAAACGCGCCTGAAGATGCTTTCGTTGCGCTCGCGCTCACCCTGTGGCGCTTGCGGGACGCGCAAAGCTGAGGATGAGCAGCGCGGCCGCCAGGCCCGAGGCGCCGATGTTGTACAGCACGACGCCGAACGCGGCCGCGACCATGGCGATCGCGAACAGCACGAGCGAGGGGCGGATCAAATTGAGCGCCGCCACGCCGAGGGCGGTCGCTCCGAACACCCAGTTCTTGAACAGGGCGATGGCCGCATTGCGCGAAATGCAGATCCAGGTGGTTGCGCCGTCCTGGCAGGAAAGCGCCACCCACGCCTGCTCGATGACGATGTAGCGCAGATAGAGCGCGTAGCCGAGCGACAACAGCCCGATCGCAATCAGCACGTTCCATTCGCGCGCGGTCGGGAAAAACAATCGAGGCATGAACGATCCTAGCGGGCGAGGGGGCCGTTGGCCTTCTTCCAGGCGTCGAGCCCGCCCTGGATGTGCAGCGTGGCGGCAAGGCCCGCCTGGCGCGCGGCTTCGACCGCCATGGCCGAGCGCTCGCCGAACGCGCAGTAGAATACGATGCGTTTGCCGGTTGCCGCCGCGAGCTCGTAGAGCATCCCGCCCGGCCGGATGTTTTCGACCAGATCCGGATAGGGCGCATGGAGCGAGCCCGGGATGCTGCCGTGCTTCTCGCGCTCGCGCCGCTCGCGCAAATCGATCAACGCCACGTCCGCGCGGCCCAAGAGCGCCATCGCCTGCTCGGCGCTCATCGCCCAGCCGCGTTTGGCGATCTCTTCCTGCGCCAGCCCGACCCGCAGGTTGGCCGGAACGGCGACGTCCATCATCTTCGGATTGGGCAAATGCAGGCTGTTCATCAGGTCGACGTACTCGTCGACCGATTTCACCTTGAGCCGCGGATTGAAGGCCTTCTCCTCGCCGATGGTGCTCATGGTATCGCCTTTGTAATCGTGGGCGGGGAACACCAGGGTCTCATCCGGCAATTTGAGCAGGCGGCCGAAAATCGATTCGTACTGCGCCCTGGCGTCGCCGTTCTGGAAATCGGTGCGTCCGGTGCCGCGGATCAGCAGGGTATCGCCGGTGAACACCCGGTCTCCCATCAGGAAGCTGTAGGAATCGTCGGTGTGGCCCGGCGTGTAGAGCACGTCGAGGCTCACGCCCTCGACATGGAGCTGATCGCCGTCGGCGACCCGCATCGAGACCACGTCGACCTTGCTCTGCTCGCCCATGACGGTGATGCAATGGGTGCGGTCGCGCAACGCGCCGAGCCCGGTGACGTGGTCGGCGTGCAGATGGGTGTCGACCGCCTTGACGAGTCTGAGATCGAGCTCGTTGACGAGCTGGATATAGCGGTCGACCTTCTCGAGCACGGGGTCGAGGATCAGCGCCTCGCCGCCGCGGCGGCTGGCGATGAGATAGCTGTAGGTCGAGGACACGCTGTCGAACAGCTGGCGGAAGATCATGGCACGCTCCGGACCTTCGGAGGTTCGTACCAGAGCCTGCGTAATGCAAGTCCAACGTGCCCGCTTTCGGCACCGCGGGTTTGCATCTGGACGATGAGGCGGCCCGGGACTTTCGAGCCGCGCTCTCGTGCAACGTTACCCCAAGAGAGCGGCCGGGCGGGCCCGCGATGGCGGTGGACGCCTCGCGGGCCCGTCTTCGGGGCTCACGAACGCTTCAGCGGCGCCGACCGCCGCGAGGCCGTGGGGTGCCGGCGCCCCGTGAGCCATTGCCAGCCAGCCGACCATCTCTGGTTACCGTCACCGCATCCTGCGGCTGATCGTCGAACCGGCCATCGAACGGCATGGAGAAGGATTCGATCGTCAGCTCTTCCCGGGTCACCGTCGCCCGCAGAAAACCGGGATTGGCCTGGTCGTAGCCCTCGATCTTCAGGTCCAGTTCCCGGTCCTGCTCGGACGGAGTTTGCGCGCCTTTTTCCGGCGGATCGCCGTTATCACCCTTCTGAAGCTTGTGGACCAGTCTCGCGTCGTTGGCATATCCGCCTCGGCCATCGACGATGTAGGGGATCTGACGGCCGTCCAAGGCGCGGGTGAACCTCTGGTAATCGTGGACATGGCCCGAAACAACGGCGTGGGGCTTGACACCGGTGGTCCGCATCGCCTCGTCCAGCGCCGCAGCGATATCCGGCGAGCCGCCATGGGTCCTGTCGAGCGAGTAGGGCGGATGGTGGACCGCAACCACGATGAAACAATCGCTCTTAGCCGCCGTGTGGAGTTGATCCTCGAGCCACCGGTGCTGCTCGTAGGTTCCGCGAGCGTCCAGGGTACCTTCCACATTGGAGTAGAGCCCGATGATGGTGATCAGCGGCGCTTGCAGAGTCCAATACACGTACGGCTGGGTCATGGTCGGCCGATACGGGCTGATGTGACGGGCCTGGACCGAGCAGAAGTTCTCCATGAATCCGTAGAGCGAGGGCTCGGTGTCGGGTTCGTCTCCTGGCCTTACCCTGGTATCGCCGTCGTGGTTGCCCGCAATGGCGAATATGGGTGAGGGGTAATATTGGTAGGGTTCGTAAAACTGCGAAGGGTACAATTCGCTCTGTCCGTTGAAATAGACGACGTCGCCGAGATTATACAAGAATGCCGGCCGTTTGGCGTCCGTCGCCGACTTCACTTGCTGTTCCATCGCCTCGGCAATGGCGACTTGGCTGTTGTCGCCGTGAATGCTGCCGGTATCGCCGGAAAGATGAAATACCAATCTGCCTTCTGCTTCCGCACGGTCGGCATCTTCGGGTAACACCGCCCGAAGCGGCAACGTCAAATTGACGTTGTTGGTCAACGGCGGCTTTTCGAAGTGCGGATACTCCTTTGGATAGGCGATCGGCTCGAGGAACGGGCGGCGCTGTTTCGAGAAACGCGGCGCCCCCGAGGAAGGGTTCGGGACCAAGGTTCTCATGTTTAACCCCTGCGGTTTGCGATGTGATAGATATCGGCGCGGAGCACGCGCGCGTGCCGAACCGAGACGTCATGCAAGGCTTGTCGAATCACGCAGCGGCGCGGAGTTCGCAGCGTGAGCTCCGCGAACAACAGCACGAGGGGTGCTCGCGCCCCCGAAGCCTCGACCTTACGTTACTACCACCTATGATTGAGATCGACAAGCACCCGGGACGACGATGGTGACCTGCCGCCGGCCTCCGGTCAGGACTTGCCTGACCATCGCGCTCGCGGCGGGCGAGGGCACGCGCATGCGCTCCTCGCGCCCCAAGGTGTTGCACGCGATCGCCGGCCGATCGCTGCTGGCGCACGTGCTTGCCGCCGTTGATTCCGGGCCCGACGCGGCGACGGCCGTCGTGATCGGTCCGGATCAGTCGGCGGTCGCGGCCGAGATCGGCCGGCTCGCGCCGACGGCGGGAATTTTCGTACAGACCGAACGCCGCGGAACGGCGCACGCCGTGCTCGCCGCTCGCGAGGCGATCGCCAGAGGGTTCGACGATATTCTCGTGGTCTTCACCGACACCCCGTTGGTTCGCGGCGAGACCCTCGAGCGCCTGCGCGGCGCGATCGCCGCGGGCGCGGCCGTTGCCGCGCTCGGCTTTCGCGCGGCGGATCCGGCCGGCTACGGTCGGCTATTGGTCGCATCCGGAACGCTGGTCGCCATTCGCGAGGACCAGGATGCGAGCCCACGGGAACGCGAGATTGCATTGTGCCGGGCGCAGCTCGCTGAGGCCGAGGCCGCTCTGCAGCAACGGCTGCGCGCGGCGGCGCTGGAGGCCGGGGTGAGCATGGCGGCCCCCGAAACGGTGTTCCTCGCCGCCGACACAATTCTCGGCCGCGATGTGGTCATCGAGCCTCACGTCGTGTTCGGCCCGGGGGTCGTGGTCGAGGACGAAGCCGTCATCCATGCATTTTCGCATCTCGAGGGCGCCCATGTGGGCAAGGGCGCGTCGGTCGGACCGTTCGCGCGGCTGCGGCCGGGCACTCGGATTGGGGCCAAGGCGAAGATCGGCAATTTCGTCGAGGTCAAGGCGTCGGAGATCGAGGCGGGCGCGAAGGCGAACCACCTCGCATATCTCGGCGACACGCGGGTGGGCGAGGGCGCCAACATCGGCGCCGGCACCATCACCTGCAACTATGACGGCATCGCCAAGCACCGCACCGACATCGGCAAGGGCGCCTTCATCGGCTCGAATTCGGCCCTGGTGGCGCCGGTAACGATCGGGGATGAGGCCTATATCGGCTCGGGCTCCGTGATCACCCGGGACGTGCCGGCCGGAGCGCTGGCGCTCGCGCGCGGCAAGCAGGTCGTCAAGGAGGGCTGGACCGCGCGGATGCGCAAGCTCGGCTCGCTGCTCAAGAAACGGCGGAGCGATTGAGCCCCGATGACGTTGACATCGGCCTTCAGGTATTGAGCCTCGGTGACGTTGACATCGGCGTTAAGGTTAAGGCTGACACACGCCGACACGCATTGTGATTTCCCGGCCGGCATTAGCGCCATCTAAACGTCGGCCGGGGCATGAATCCGGGCAAGTTCCAGCGGAGATGATCGCTGAATGTGCGGGATCGTCGGGATCTTGGGGCGCGAGCCGGTCGCCGGGCACCTACTCGATGCGCTCAAGCGCCTCGAGTACCGCGGCTATGACTCGGCCGGGGTGGCGACGCTGGAGGCCGGCCGGCTCAAGCGGTGCCGCGCCGAGGGCAAGCTGCAGAATCTCGAGGCGCGGCTTGCCCGCGAGGGGCTGAAGGGACGCATCGGCATCGCCCACACCCGATGGGCGACCCATGGCCGCCCGAACGAGACCAATGCCCATCCGCATGCGACCGATACCGTCGCCGTCGTCCACAACGGCATCATCGAGAATTTCCGCGAGCTGCGCGAGGAGCTTGCCGCGAAGGGCGCGCAGTTCAAGACCGACACCGATACCGAGGTCGTCGCCCACCTGGTGAGCGAGGAAATGAAGCGGGGCCGCGGGCCGCTCGAGGCGGTCGCCGCGGCGCTGCCACGGCTGCGCGGCGCCTTCGCGCTCGCGTTCCTGTTCGACGGCGAGGAGGACCTTTTGGTCGGCGCCCGCAAGGGCCCGCCGCTCGCGGTGGGCTACGGCAAGGGCGAGATGTATCTCGGCTCGGACGCGATCGCGCTGGCGCCGTTCACGGATGCCATCAGCTATCTGGAGGACGGCGACTGGGCGGCGGTACGGCGCAACGGCGTCGAGATCCGCGACGCCTCCGGCCGCGCGGTGAAGCGGCCGGTGCTCAAATCCGCGGCCTCGGCGTTCCTGCTCGACAAGGGCAATTATCGCCATTTCATGGCCAAGGAGATCCACGAGCAGCCGGAGGTCGTCGGGCACACCCTGGCGCACTACCTCGACATGGGCGCCGAGCGCATCGAGCTTCCCGAACCGCTGCCGTTCGACTTTCGCAACATCGAGCGGCTGTCGATCTCGGCGTGCGGCACCGCGTATTACGCCGGGCTCATCGCCAAATATTGGTTCGAGCGCTTTGCGCATCTGCCGGCGGACGTCGATGTCGCCTCGGAGTTTCGCTACCGCGCGCCGCCGCTTCGCCCCGGCGATCTCGCCCTCTTCGTGTCCCAGTCCGGGGAGACCGCCGACACCTTGGCTTCGCTGCGCCACGCGCGCGAGCAGCACCAGCACGTGGTTTCGGTGCTCAACGTGCCGGGCTCGACCATGGCGCGCGAAAGCGACGTGGTGATGCCGACGCTGGCAGGCCCGGAAATCGGCGTCGCCTCGACCAAGGCGTTCACCTGTCAGCTCGCGGCGCTCGCCTGTCTCGCCATCGCGGCCGGCCGGGCGCGCGACGTGCTCTCTCCCGAGGACGAGCAAAAGCTCGCCCAGGCGCTGATCCGGGTCCCCGGACATATGATCCAGGCGCTGGCGCTCGAGCCGCAGATCGAGCATCTCGCCCGCGAGCTCGCCAAGAGCCGCGACGCGCTCTATCTCGGGCGCGGCACCAGCTTTCCGGTCGCGCTCGAAGGCGCGCTGAAGCTCAAGGAAATCTCCTACATTCACGCCGAAGGCTATGCGGCCGGCGAGCTCAAGCACGGGCCGATCGCGCTGATCGACGAGACCTTGCCGGTCGTGGTGATCGCGCCATTCGACCGGGTGTTCGAAAAGACGGCCTCCAACATGCAGGAGGTCGCGGCCCGCGGCGGAAAGATCATCCTCGTCACCGATCCCAAGGGCGCGCAGGAAGCCGGGATCGAGACGTTGGTGACGCTGATCCTGCCGGAAATGGCCTCGACGGTGACGCCCCTGGTCTATGCCATCCCGGTGCAGCTCATCGCCTACCACACGGCGGTCGTCATGGGCACCGACGTCGACCAGCCCCGCAACCTTGCCAAATCCGTGACC
>WNGD01005958.1_pt1 | contig 12305 bp, 10 predicted proteins | sample 5400671 | NCBI WGS metagenome assembly WNGD01 (sample SAMN13153369, study PRJNA577476) | soil metagenome | isolation source: 40 cm soil or saprolite under grassland replicate 2 | place: USA:California | collected 2016-06-15
ATTTTTGACGAGAGGGTGTCATCTTCAGATTGATCTGCGTGTTTTTGTCAGCAAGAGGTGGGAGTATGTCTGTCTCGCTCACTCATCGAAAGCCGGTCATGTTGAGACTGCTTGCTCACTCGAATACTTCTCAAGATTTGCCTCGTTTCATGGGTGTATGAAAAAGTTGTAGAGAGGCACATGTCAATGCGAGAACGCAACACTCCTAATGAAGGCGCACAAGCTCGTTCCCTGATGCTTCTTCCGCCATCCAGGGAAACCTGCTCGCGCGCCTTCGATCAGCTCACAGCTCAACGATGCCTGCTGAGCCATCAACCACGATGGGCATCCCGTCTACGATGACCTGTGTCGCATCGAGTGCTCCATTCACCAGTGGGATACCGAACTCCCGGGTCACGATCGCTGCATGCGAGTACGGGCCACCCACCTCGGTGACCGCAGCACTGGCAATGTTGAAGAGGGGCGTCCAGATCGGCGTCGTGGCATGGGCAACAAGCACATCACCCGGCTGGAAGCGGTGGAAGTCGTCCGGTCCTGCGATAACACGCGCGATGCCACGCGCACGACCAGGACTGCCCGGCGTGCCCACGAGGATCCGTCTCCCATTGCGTTCTTGCGCGCCGCGCCTGAGGACCGTCTCCACCTGCTCCGTGAGCTTCCACAGCAGATCGCTGCCCCATGCGGGATCGGAGAGCGGTGGGATGAAAGGAGGCGGCACGAGCCGCTTGTGGCGCTCACGGAGCAGGTGGCGCTGTGTCACGCGTTCCGCAAGATCAGCTGGAGGCGCCCAGACTTCCCCACGCTCCAGGTAGAAGACATCCTCTGCTCGCTCCACGGCTCCCACGCGCGCCAGCCGCTGACCGACCTCAAGAAATGTCGCACGCACGAGCGCCAGGACGCGCTGGAAGTGGAAGACGGTGTCATCGACATGGGCGGCGTAGCTCTGCCCCAGCTTGAGCAGCTGGCGCGCCAGGAAGCCACGAGGTCCACGCAGCGCGCGCACGAGGCTCTCTGCCTCCGTCCGAGCACTTCGAGTGCGCAGCAATCGTTCATCGGGGCTCGTCTCACTTTGGCGAGCCACCGCGAGGTACTGGGTGAGGAGATCTGGCGACTCACGCAGGGTTGGGTGGATGGGATCGGCACTTTCCACGAAGTGGCCGAACCGCGCCAGGTAGGCCTCGACCTCGCCGGTGTGGGCGGCCTGGCGCAAGGCTCGCTCCGCCTCAAGCAAGAGGCTGTCGTTGCCGCGAAAGAGAACCGCCGGGTCGGTCAGCCTGGGCACTCCCAGTTTCCCGATGAGCTGCTCACCTGCGAGCGCTACGTAAGCGTCCCACGAGACCTCCCACCACCACCACCCCAGCGCTCCAAGCAGTCGGTCAGCATGGGCCCGCAACTCGTCATCCGAAAGCTGAGAAGGATCGATCCTCTCCAGGGAATCCAGCAGCGTCAACCGGCGAGGCCAGGTCCGCCGCATCCGTTGGTGCCCACTGAATGTCCCTGTCGCTATCATCACCACCAATCCCATGGGACCGGTCGCCAACCAGAGCAACCGGAAGTCTGCGCGGATGTAGAGCCACCCATTGATCAGCGCGGACCAGGGCAATCGCTGCATGGGAAGCTTGCGCTGGCGAGCAGCGATCATGGTGGCAAAGGTCGTGGTCGCGCCGAGTGGCGAGAGTGGTTCGGTCGCCCATTCGGCGGCTTGTAGGTCCTTGAGCCACTTGGCACCAGGCACGGGACTCTCCCAGCGGACCGACTCAGGCGGTAGGGTGGTGATCGGACGGGATTGGACGATCCAGAATTGGTTACCAGCCAGGCACCACTCGATGTCCTGGGGTGTCGTGTAGTGCGCTTCGATTGCGCTGCCCAGGCGCACGAGCTGTGCCACCTGTGCGGCGTCCAAGACCTGGGCATGTCGCCTGTCCGCCTCCACGGCACGCTCCTCCGTCCCCGTGGAGGTTGGTGCGGTCATGACTGCCTTGTCGGCGACCACCACCTGCTTGATCGTGCCGGTGGCTTTGTCGGCAATGAAGTGATCGGGCGTGACCAGGCCGCTGACAATGGCTTCCCCCAGTCCCCATGCCGCGTCCATCACGATCTCGTCTCGCGCTCCCGAGAGCGGGTTGGCAGTAAACAGAATACCAGCCACGTCAGCCTGGACCAGCACCTGGACCACGACCGCGAGGCTGACGGTGGCTGGATCGATTCCCTGGCGGGCGCGATAGGCCAGGGCGCGGGAGGTCCACAAGCTGGACCAACACCGCTTCACCGCCTGCAACACGTCCTGTTCACCGCGGACATTCAAGTAGGTCTCCTGCTGACCAGCGAAACTGGCACCAGGAAGATCTTCGACCGTGGCAGAGGAGCGCACCGCCAGCGGGATCGGTGCTTCTCCCTCCGGGCAGAGTGCAGCATACGCCTGCTGGATCGCAGTGACCACCTGCAATGGGATGCTTCCGCGCTCGAAAAGCTGGCGAATGGCTGCTGAAACGTCTTCAAAGTCTGTTGTAGCACCGCTGCTTGCCAGTGCAACGATCTGCGGTTGGAGATCATTGTCTTGCACGAATGCCCAGTACGCGGCGGTGCTAATCAGGAACCCGGCGGGGACCGGGAACCCGGCTTGCACCAGTTGGCTCAGGTTGGCCCCTTTGCCGCCGACGGTAGCGAGCGAGGCTTTCGAGGAATGGAGCGGAAGAACGAGAGCATCCATGATGCCCCTCCTTTTTCTTTGAGGAAAAGCAGCAGAGAAACCGCCTGAGCAAAGAAGGCAGTCTATCTGTCGCCGTGTTTTGAGATCTAATTGAGGAAGAGCAGGAAAACCATCACACCCAGGATCACCTCTACAATGATGATCAGATCGATGAATGCGTGTCCCATGATCGCATGCCTCCTTCTGTCTCTGTTGCTGACATGCTCGCCTTCCTGCTCAGTGTCTCTACGAGAAGCATAGCGCTCCTTGCTGAGGCTCGGCTGAGTGTCCACTGAGGGGTGCCTGAAGAAGCGTTTTCGGGTGATGATGCCTTTGTGACCCGGTGAACAGGATCGGTAATGGTGAGGGATGGTGGGGTGATCTTGCAGCATTCCCCGTTTCATCCTGAAGTTGACATCTTACTCTCGATCCAGTCAATGACGTATGGAGGAGCCGCAGAGCGAGAAATGCGTGTCATGTGACGGAAACACCACTGCACATTGGTACTTTCCTGCTACATTGTTATCTTTATAGACGAATATATACATGAGGGTGTGGTACTATCCTCTGTAGTAGAGATGTCGCAAAGGGTACTAGATAATTTTATGATATCTCATCATGTCATTGAAGGAAGCGCTGCTTCAACTTTTGCTATAGGTAATACGTCGCACAGACATACATATGTACCGATGCTTCAACTGCTTTCCCCGGGCTTCTCAACGACACAACTGAGCCGGGAGATAAGAAAGGAACAAACGTGAAAAATTATAGACAACGTTCCCCTCGTCGTGAGTTTTTGATATTTGCAGGCATAGGGGCCAGTATAGGGTTGGGCGCAGGTGCGGGTATTCTGGCCCTGAGTGGGCAAAGAATATGGCCCTTTGATGGGGGAGATATGGGAGCGCGTCCATCGTTTCCCCGCGCCGCAAGCACCGGACGAGTCCGGCAATATACCTTTGAAGCTGCACCTATAAACCTCACTCTAGGTGGAAAGAACATCTCTACCTGGGCCTACAATGGAACGCTACCGGGACCGGAGATCAGGCTTGTTGAGGGTGATACCCTGCGTGTCACCATGAAAAACCGTTTACCGGAAAGCACGACTATTCACTGGCATGGGGTGCCGCTGGTCAACCCCATGGACGGCGTCCCGGATGTCACGCAGCCCGCGGTCAAACCGGGGCAAGACTTCACCTACGATTTTCTCGTGCCTGTTGCCGGAACCTATCTGTATCACTCTCATGCCGGTTTGCAATTGGATCGCGGGCTGTATGGGGCGCTGATCGTCGATTCTACGAAAGAGCTCATGAATTACGACCACGATTTCGTCGTCGTGCTGGATGACTGGCTCGACGGGATGCCAGGGACGCCCGAGGATGCCATGAAACAGTTGATTGCAGGAGGAGATCGCATGGGGGGCATGGGCGGTATGGGGGGCATGGGCAACGGGAATATGATGTCAATGCAAGTCCCGCCTGATATTGTCTACCCTCTCTATCTCATCAATGGTAAGAGTAGTGATGATCCCTTCACTATGCAGATACGCCAGGGGCAGAAGGCGCGCATTCGCTTCATCAATGCATCCGCCTCCACGATTTATCGTCTCGCACTCCAGGGACATCGCATGACGGTGACGCATACCGATGGGCAATCGGTCGAGCCAGTAGAGGTCGATGCGATACGTATCGGCATGGGTGAGCGTTACGATGTGCTCGTCTCTGGCAATAATCCGGGTGTCTGGCAACTTGCTGCTCAGGTTGAGGGTGCAAAAAGTATAGTGCGCGCCATTCTACGCTATGCAGGGAGCACTGCTCCTCTGCCTCCGGCAACCTCTGTTCCGCCCGAACTCATGCGCCAGATGCTGACATACAATATGCTCAAAGCTGCCCCGGGACTCGTCGTTCCACCAGCAGATAATCCCGATCAACTGATCCCAATACAGCTCAGTGGAGGTATGGGACAGTATGTGTGGAAGATCAATGACCGGGTATTTCCGCAGGCTGAACAGATCGCGGTAGGAAAAATGCAACTGCTTCGTTTCCAGTTCGAGAGCAAGAGTATGATGCCCCATCCCATGCACCTGCACGGGCACTTCTTTCAGGTTGATAACGGAACAGGACGCGGTCCATTAAAAGATACCGTGCTGGTGGATCCTATGCAAAAACTGGCAATTAACTGGATCTCGGATAATCCCGGCTCCTGGGCATTCCACTGTCACAATCGTTACCACGAAAATGCTGGTATGATGCGCGTTGTCAAAGTTGGGTAACAGGCTACATACCGATGGGAACGTTAGAGAGAAGGAGAGCAGCTTCCCCAAAGAAATGTTGCTCTCCTTCTCTCTTTCCAGGTCTATCTTCTCCTTTCACGTCAGCCTTTCATTTCATGTTGCCCGCAGTGGCCGTCTTTGTTGACGGATCTTCCAGAGCAGGTAGGCAATGCCGAAGAGATTCATCACGATTCCTACCCATAGCAACGGCGTTTTGTAGGCATTGAGAAACAGCGCGATCCCAGACAGTCCAATGATAGCAAACACATCAGTCAGGTGATGGGCGCAGCAAGCGAGCATTGCGATAGTACTGGTCCCGGTGCTGACAGTCACACCACCCGCCATTGCATGCAGGTGCATGCGCCGCAGGTATGTGTAGAGACCTACCTGTGTGCCAAATCCGGCGATGATCGCACTGACGAACCAGAAATCGTCGAGAAGTTGCTCAGTTGCATGCCCCCATCCCTGAGCAAGTGTAATGGTACCCAGGTAGAAGACAAGCAGGCCTGAAGCTGCGACCAACCCAAAGGTAAGTGGTCGCCAGAGCGACTGATGTCCTGGCTTCTGTCGTTGTAGTGCTCTATCGGTCTTTACAGTGTCCATCGAAAGCTCCTTGTCGGTACATCGCTTATGTTACGGACCGTCAGCTCAAAGCTCTTTGTCGTTGCTCCAACGACGGGAGTTCCATCGGCAAATGTTGTCAGGAAGGAGAGCGTGCCCTTCCGGTGGTGCCCACCAGTTGGTGCATTCCAGGCTACAGGTTGTACCTCCTGCCCTTTGTCATTGCGTAATACCGCCAGTTGCCGCAGATTGTAGCTATCAAGGTCCACTGCGTGGGTATCCATCTCGACTGCGAAGATCGGTCCGGCGGCACGTCCCTGCCAGGTGACGATAATAGTGACCTGGCCCCCTTCGTTCGTCCGTGTCATTGCGTCAGATGGCGTCGTGGTCGTAGAGCCGTTTGCGTTTCCAGACGCGCCTCCATTGCTGCGCGCCTAGAGGATGAGTCCCAGGATCACCAGGAGTGCGACGAGCAGAATGAGGAATGCAGGTCTACCTCTCACTGCTCTCTGTCTCTTTGCCTGTCCTTTCATTATTCTCTCTTCCTTTTCTTTCCATCCATCATGTCTGGTTACCCTCTTTTCACTTCCTAGTCTCGCATGCTGTGCTGAGGTTCTCGTGAGTGCTACCTGATGGCTGGCTGAGGATATGGCAGATGACACTCCTGTCGCGCTAGAACTACTAGCAACAGGGGATGTTCTATGGTATAGAAACACTACATGGAGAAACGCTGAAATGAGAGCCGAGACGAACGATATCAAAGAGGAGTAACTGAAGAGATGAAGACTCTCACACTACCCGTCAAGGGCATGAATTTCGCCGGATGCGCTCGGGAAATTGAGAAAAGCCTCAGCAAGCATGATGCCATCGAGCATGTGGATGCAAGCTATGTCTCGCAGACCGTTACGGTCGTGTATGATGAGACGAAACTGAGCGAAGCTCAACTCCAGGCGTTGGTCAACGACTGCGGCTTTCTCTGCGGAGAACCACTGACGGAAAGTGGTCAGGTCGATCAACGTAAGGATATGCAGCATGCTGGCTCGTCTATGATGGCAGAAAGGCACGCGCAGCCAGCAATGGATCACCGCGCTCACGCCGGGATGGGGGGCATGGAACACGATATGAGCGAACCCGCTATGGCGAAGGCGATGGAAGCTGATATGCGCACGCGCTTCTTCGTTTCCCTTGTGTTGACGATCCCCATTGTGCTCTACTCGCCACTGGGTATCAATTTGTTCAAGGTACACCTGCCCACCCCCTTCGGCATCAGCCCGAACTGGGTGCTGCTCGTCCTGGCGACGCCCGTCGTCTGGTGGGGGGGCTGGATCTTCCACTCAGGAACCTGGCGTGCGTTGCGGAATCGCACATTGAATATGAACGTCCTGGTCAGCCTGGGCGTGCTGGTGGCCTATTTCTTCAGCGTCTTCGTGACCTTCTTTGCACCTCGGGTCGAAACGAGCTACGACGCGGCGGCGATGCTGGTCACATTTGTGCTGTTTGGTCACTGGATGGAGATGCGCAGCCGTCGTGGCTCATCTGATGCCCTCAATGCCCTGCTGCGCCTGGCTCCTTCGCAGGCAAACGTGATTGGAGCGAATGGAGAAATCAGCACCGTACCGGTCGAGCAGGTACAGGTCAATACCCTGCTCTTGCTGCGCCCTGGTGAGAAGGTGCCTGTGGATGGCATCATCACGGAAGGCGAAAGTTCGATCGATGAGAGCATGGTGACGGGAGAAAGTCTCCCGGTGAGCAAACATGTGGGCGATGAGGTCATTGGAGGGACGGTCAACGGTTCCGGCTCACTCCGCTTCAAAGCGACCAGGGTGGGTAGTGAGACCGCACTGGCTCAGATTGTCCAACTGGTGCAGACGGCCCAGAACTCCAAAGCGCCAGCACAGCGTCTCGCGGATCGGGCGGCGGAATGGCTTGTCCTGGCAGCGGTCTCTGCTGGTGTGCTTACCTTCCTGATCTGGTTTTTTGTCATTGGACAAACCGCCCTGTTTGCACTCACGCTGGCGGTGACGGCAGTCGTGATTGCCTGTCCTGATGCGCTCGGCCTGGCAACACCGACGGCAGTAGCGGTTGGGACAGGCATCGGGGCCAGGAATGGGATACTGATTAAGAATGCAACGGCTCTGGAACAGGCCTCGAAGATACAGGCAATCATCTTTGACAAGACCGGCACATTGACCGAAGGGAAACCGTCGGTGACGGATACCATCCTGTTCGCCGCCGGGAAAACGCAGGGACTGGATGAAATGAAGCTCCTTCAGGTGGCAGCGACGACAGAAGCGGACTCGGAACATCCCCTCGCCGGGGCTATCGTCCAGGGGGCAAAAGACCACCAGCTCGCGGTCTTATCATACCGCCAGTTCCAGGCGATTGCAGGTGGGGGCGTGCAGGCCCTCGTAGAGGATCGGACTATACTGGTGGGAACGGCCAGACTCCTGGCTGAGCACGCTATTCAGTTGACTGCAGAGGAACAGGAACAACTCGCGGCATTGCAGGCGCAGGGAAAAACCGTCATGGCCGTTGCCATGAACGGCCAGGCTGTGGGATTGATCGCCGTTGCCGACCGTGTGCGGGCAACATCGCGCGAGGCCATTTCTAAGCTGCAAGCACTGGGCATCCAGGTCGCCATGCTCACTGGTGATAACCGACGCACGGCGGAGGCGGTCGGGCGCGACCTGGATATCGCCAGAGTATTTGCTGAAGTGTTGCCCGCCGACAAAGCGCAGTACGTCAAAAAATTGCAAGGCGAGGGGCTGTTTACGGCAATGGTAGGAGATGGCGTGAACGATGCTCCCGCCCTGGCCCAGGCAGACCTGGGCATCGCCATTGGCGCAGGCACCGGCGTCGCTGTTGAGACCGCCGAGGTCGTCTTGATGCGCAGCGATCCGGTGGACGTGCTGGCGGCCATTCGTCTCTCAAAGGCCACGGTCAGGAAGATGAAGCAAAACCTCTTCTGGGCAGCCATTTATAATGTCATCGCTATCCCCATCGCGGCTGGAGTGCTCTATCCCCTGGGTATTCTCCTCGTTCCGGAGGTAGGTGCACTGGCGATGAGCGCCAGTTCGATCACGGTCGCGACCAATGCGGTGCTTCTGAAGGGCGCGGAAAAGCATCTGCGAGAAGCGTGAGCAGGACATTCCCGTTCGTCAAGAACAGGAAGGAGCATCCCTGATAGATAAGCACCAGATACAGACCATTGTTATTGATTTGTGAGGAGGCACAAACAGGTGTGATACCATTGTGATGACTTCGGCCTAGAATGATGCTCATGAAAGGAGTACTGCGATGCAACGTATCCTGGTGATAGACGATGATCCGGCAGTCACAAGTGTGCTCAAGCGTGGACTCTCCTATGAAGGTTTCGCGGTGGCGACGGCGACATCCGGACAGGAAGGGCTCGCTCTTGAGCGCCAGCGTTCTTCAGATCTCGTGGTTCTTGATATCATGATGCCTGGATTGAACGGATTAGAGGTGTTGCAGCGTCTTCGTGCTGCCGATGAGCACCTGCCGGTTATCCTGCTCACGGCCAGGGATGCGCCTGTTGACCAGGTTCACGGGCTGGAGTCTGGCGCCGATGATTATGTCTGCAAGCCATTTCGTTTTGATGTCTTGCTGGCGCGCATCCGTTCCTTATTGCGGCGGCAACACACCGACCACCCGGTCATCTTGCACTTCGCCGATCTCACCCTCGATCCCGCCAGCCATACTGTCCAGCGTGGGCAGCGTGTGATCTCCCTTACCAGCCTGGAATTCAAGCTCCTGCAGGAGTTTCTCTTGCACCCCCAGCAGGTCCTTTCCAAAGACGTGTTGCTGGAACGTGTCTGGGAGTATGAGTTCAACGACAACGTGGTTGAAGTTTATGTCAAACAGTTACGTCAAAAACTGGAGGCGCAGGGAGAACCACGCCTGCTTCAGACGCTTCGTAACGTGGGATACGTTTTACGAGAGGAGATGTGATGTCTCTTCGTCTGCGATTGGCCGTCTGCTATGGAACCCTGTTCGCGTTGATCCTGCCGCTCGTCACGCTTTTCAGCTCTGCACTTCACGCACGTGGGCAATACGATGACCTGGATCGCACCCTGGTGGTCAGTGCGGGACACGCGGCAGCCGAAGCCGCGACCCTACCGACAGGACCGCACCTGGTGCAGGGAAGAGGCGATCTGGAAATTGCGCTTCGTCTGTACGGGAGCAACGGCCTGCTCCAGGAAAGCTCTCTGGGCACGGAGGCACTGCCGTCTGTCGATCCGCAGCATGTCCTTCAACAGCCAACAGGTCCGGCCTTTGATCCAGTCACGGCATTCGTGACCTCCCTGATGGGATCGTCGCCAGTCGCAACAGATGGCGGAGCCTTTGGCATGGTGAGCACGAAGGAGCAACGCTGGCGTCTCTATGTCCTGCCCATCCAGCAGGCGGGAGCAACGCACGGCTATATTGAGGCAGTCACTCCGCTTGGTCGTCTTGATAGCTCTCTGCAAGCATTCCAACTCCTCTTACCCATCATCGGTCTGGCCAGCCTTGTGCTTGCGCTGGGAGGCAGTTGGGCGATCGCAGGCAATGCGCTTCGTCCTATCGCCAGGATGATCCAGACCGCACAAGCGATTGCCCTCTCGCGTGATCTCTCACGTCGTATTGACCTACCCTCCCACCAGGATGAACTGTATCGCCTGGCAACCACCTTTAACGACCTGTTGGTAAGCCTCGAAAAGTCGTACGCTACCCAACAGCGTTTTGTCTCCGATGCCTCCCATGAGTTACGCGCACCGCTCACGGCACTACAGGGGAATTTAGAGTTGCTGCGCCGTCATTACGCCATGTCAGAGACGGATCGCGAAGTGGCGCTCTCCGAAATGGAGCGCGAGGCCAGTCGCCTGACGCGTCTGGTTGCCGATCTCCTGGTGCTCGCGCGGGCCGATGCTGGGATATCGCTAGAGTCCTGTCCTGTCGATCTTGACGCCGTCACGCTGGAGCTGTTCCGCTCAGCACGGCAACTCGCTCACGGGCAGAAACTGGTCCTTGCGCCGTTTGAGCCGATGCGAGTCGAGGGAGACGAAGACCGCATCAAACAACTCCTGCTCATTTTACTGGATAATGCGCTCAAGTATACGCCGTCCGATGGACAGGTCACACTCGGCATCCGACAGGATGCGACCATGGCGGAAATCCTGGTCCAGGATAGCGGGATCGGGATTTCGGCACAGGATCTTCCTCATATCTTCGAGCGCTTCTACCGGGCTGATCCTGCCCGAGGCCGCGATCCAGGAGGAACTGGACTTGGCCTGTCCATCGCTCAGTGGATCGTTGCACAACATCACGGAGAAATCATTGCAGAGAGCCAGCCCGGAAAAGGAACCACGATGCGTGTTCGCCTTCCGCTCTGCCTCTGCCCATAAGCAGTCACGCCCTCAGTCGATCATCAGCTACGCCTCAACTGCTCCTCAGTCCTCTTTGCCATCCTAGAAGGAGGCGACATCCTCTTCACGTTGGTGAGAAACGGGGGAGGGGATATCGAAAAGACGCCTTTGTGTCTCGCTTGTTGAAGAGGACGCTCCCAGGCATCCAGTTGGCCAGAGGCATTGGAAAGACAGTATCACCATGAAAACGCAACGAATCACATTGCCCATCGACCACCTGAGTTATGGCGGGGGAGGGGCGCTTCTCGTTGAACGCTCCCTTGCACGAACGCCAGGAGTAGTGTATGTCTATGTCAGTCCTGAAACGGAGATGGCATACATCGAGTACGATCCCGCCTTGTCTGATCCCGATCGCCTGATCAAAGTCGTTGAACATGCAGGCTTCCGTGCTGGTGTGCCGAGCTTGCGGTGAGTCGAGGCCTCGTCAGAAACAAATTTCATTCTGAAATACCGGGACAAGAGGAGGACAACATGGATATGCAGATCATTTTGAGCATACTCTCGCAGATGCGGCAGTTTCGCCAGCGAGATCACTGGACGCGCCAGCAATTGGAGACACACCAGGCGGACGCTTTGCGCAGCCTACGCGACGACACGTACGCGCATTCGCCTTTCTATCGGAGGTTCCACCGAGGGCTAACCGGCGCTCCGTTACGTGAGCTTCCAGTGCTCACGAAAGAGATGCTGATGGAACACTTCGACGAACTGGTGACGGATCGAGCCATTCATCTTCAGGAGGTACAGGCACATATGGCACACCTCAAAGGCGATGAGCGCTTTCTTGGTCGCTAAATGCGACCTCTGGCAGTAGCGGCCATCCTGGAGTGTTTCTCTTCGATCATGCCTCCTGGCTCGCTGTGCTGGCTTCGTTTGCGCGAGCCCGGGAATGGGCGGGAATCAAGGTGAATCTCACGCGCCGTGTGAAGACAGCAACAATTGCCTCGATGACTCCCTTTCATATGTCAACGCGGGTCAATGCGACAGTGCGGAGTTGGTGGATGCCTGAATTGCGCCTGGCAGCAAGCGAACCACGAGAAAGCATCGTCGAGCAGCTCAATGCCTGGCAACCGGAGGTGCTCATTGCCTATGCCTCTCTGGCTCGTATCCTGGCTGATGAGCAACGTACCGGGCATCTCCAGATCACCCCACGCGCCGTGTTCACCAGCTCTGAGGTGCTGACGGAAGAAACACGCCGACGAATAGTGCACGCATGGGGAGAGCAGGTATTCAATCAGTACGCGGCCACTGAAAGTGGGAGTCTTGCCGCCGAGTGCGACCAGCATCGGGGAATGCATCTGGCAGAAGACCTCGTGATCTTTGAGGTCGTTGACCGCGACAACCGTCCTCTTCCCCCGGGAGTTTA
>WNGD01015898.1_pt2 | contig 12305 bp, 10 predicted proteins | sample 5400671 | NCBI WGS metagenome assembly WNGD01 (sample SAMN13153369, study PRJNA577476) | soil metagenome | isolation source: 40 cm soil or saprolite under grassland replicate 2 | place: USA:California | collected 2016-06-15
TGCTACGCAACTCTTCTCGGCCGCGCGATAATCTCGACTTTACCGTCCCAATGCTAATCTCCAGCGTCGCCGCAATCTCTTCATAACTGAATCCTTCAATGTCTCTAAGCACGACTGTTTCCCTATAGGCGCGACCAAGATTCTGCAATGCCCTTCTGAGCATTCGTTCGCGTTCATGATCCAGCGCCTCCTGCTCGGGGCTGCTGGTTTGCTCTGCTCGCAACGTCGCGTGCAGCGGTTGACCGTAAAGCCCATCCGGCGAATCCAGCGAGACAGTTGCTTCACGACGGCGGCGGCGCCACCAGCGCCAGCGATTGCGCGCCTGGTTAATCGCGATCCGGTAGATCCAGGTACGCAGGTCAGCCTCGCCGCGGAAACGTCCGATGCTCTGAAACGCGCGCAAGAACGTCTCCTGAGTTAAGTCGCGAGCCTCTTCGGCGTTTTCAGTCAAGCGATAAAGCAGACCATATATTTCACCGGATCGCTCGGCTACCAACAGCTCGAAAGCCGCCGCTTCGCCTTGTTTCAATCTTTCAATGAACTGCGTCTCGACTGCGGAACGTGACTCGACGGGGGCCGCGGATGCAACCTGCTCCAGATCCATTTGCCCGCGGAGGGCGATCGGCTCTCCGTAGCTCACTGGTTACCCCCTGGGGCGGGAAGCGCAGTAGCAACGATCTCCTGCCTTTTCCCGGACAGTCCGCCCATTAGACACCGCTTGCTCTTCATTTGTTCCAAAGAAGAAAGGCGCATACTCAATTACATGCCTCAGGCGCACGCCTCAAGCGAAGCCGCGCTCTCTGGTTAAGCCGCTTGGCCAACGGCCAACTCACTTGCTTGACAAGTTTTCGCGGCGACCATTAGAGTGAGTGTTTCGCTTATCATACACCTAAAAGAACGCAGCTCACTATGGGGACTTGCGAGAAAGAAACGAGAAGGAAATAAGTGGCCAAGTACAAGAAGAAGCGCGTGCGCGAACTCAAACAGGACAAGTTTCGCGACACGGCAATGAAGGTCATTGACCGCGTAGGTGACCGGCTGGAAGGGCAGGGCCGCTCGATTCTATATGGCATCGGGGGCGTCATTATTGTCGTAGCCATCGTCTGGTTCTTCGTTAGTTGGAGCAATCGCCGGGCTGACGAAGCTCGCCACGCGCTGGGTCGCGCAATCACCATCGCCTCGACCCCTGTATCAGCGACGCCCGCGGCTGGTTCCACCGCCCCGAGCTTTGCCACTGAGCAGGAACGAGCCCAGAAAGCGATCGACGAGTTTCAGAAAGTCGCGGCCAAGTATGGCGATCCTTATCGGACCGAGGCGCGCTATTTTATTGCGGCCAACCTCCTCTACATTGATCGGAATAAGGGCATCAGCGAGCTAACCGAGCTGACGCGGAGCAGTAATAATGAAGTGGCAACCCTTTCGAAGTTTGCGCTGGCCCAGGCAAAAGAGGCTAACGGAAAGTATGACGAGGCAGCCGCGCTCTACGGTGAGCTCAGCAAGCAAAGCAGCGCCGTGGTAACTCCGGAGTCGGCCAATCTTCGCCTGGCTATGGTTTACGAAAAGCAAGGCAAGAAAAAAGAAGCAGCGGATCTTTTGTTCAATATTGCGGATGCGGCCCGTAAGGCGAAAGACGCGGAAGGTAACCCGGCGGCGCAGTCACAGGCCGCCCGCGATGCCGCTCAGGAACTTCAGAAACTGGATCCCGCGCGATACGCCCAACTGACACCCGAAGCCCCTCCTAATCTGGCGTTCTGAAATCTTGATTTTAGATCAGCGATTTCCGATATTGGGCGACTTCATGCCTGAGTTGTAATGCCGGCGATCACCGAATCGACAATTTGAAATCAAGAATCAAAAATCAAAAATCCCGTAATGGATAACCTTGCACACTCGCTGGTCGGCCTGGCGGCGGCAAAGGCGGGACTTGAAAAGCTATCGCCCTCAGCCACCGCGGTCTGCATTATCGCTGCCAATGCGCCCGACCTCGATATCCTCTCGGGACTCTTCGGCGACCGCTGGACGGCGCTGCACTATCATCGCGGCATAACACACTCAATTGTCGGCACGCTCGGGTTGGCGCTCATCATCCCGTTAATTTTCTACCTTCTTGACTTGATGGTTTCTCGTGTTCGCGCGCGGCCACGACGCTTACGTCTGCATGGACTTATGCTGGCATCGTTGATTGCGAGCGCTACTCACCCGCTGATGGATTGGACTAACAATTATGGTATCCGACTCTTGCTGCCGTGGAGCGGAAAATGGTTCTACGGCGACCTGGTGTTCATTGTCGATCCATTCCTGTGGCTATTGTTTGGCGCCGCCGCATTCCTGCTGACTTCAGAAGCGAGATGGCAACTAGTGCTGTGGTTATTGCTAGCAACGATCCTTACTTTCGTTTTTGTGTATGCCGGATTAATACGCGGCGCACTGGCTCATCCGCAGGTTGTCCTGGCGCTCTGGGTTGCGGCGCTTGCGTTTCTTGTAATTTTTCACCGGCTCAGACTTGGCCCTCGATGGGGCGGCAAGATCGCCTTGGCCGCATTTGCCTTGCTCGTGGTGTACTGGGGAAGCCTGGCTGTTTTGCACTCGCGAGCAATGAACCAGGCGAGCGCGGTCATGATCTCTGCTGCGAACAATGGAGAGCGGGTCATCAGGTTGGTTGCGATGCCCACGCTTGCTGATCCCGCTCATTGGCAATCCGTCGCAGAGACGGACCGCGCTGTGTACCGGTTCGATCTTTATCTGCTTGGTGGCGCCGGCGGAACTCCCAGAGTGGTGCGATTTGAAAAACCGGATGCGGCGAGCGCCAGGCTGATTGCGCTGGCTTCTGAGGACCGGCGGGCCCGGATAATCCTCGAGTTTGCGCGCTTCCCAGTGGAGCGCGTCGCTGAAGCTGATTGCGCCACGCAGACGCTCGTGCAATTCGCGGACTTACGTTACACTGAACCAGGAAGGTCGCGCGGAAATTTCTCGGTCGAAGTACCGGTGGAATGTCCAAGCAGCGCAGCAACTGACAATGGACGATAGCAAAAAAGTTGAAGCACTGAAGATGCTGGCTGAAGCGGTGAAGGGCCGCGAAAGGGCCAGGCTCAGACGGTTGGCCAGCGTGCGCGTGTCGCCGGGGGGCTATTTGGCTGCTGCGAGCGTCTTAACATTCGCTTCGGTTTTGCTTTTGCGTGCGCAAAGAGATTTGTGGGCGCTGGTGGCGCTCGCCGTGGCGTGGCTGTTGATCCCGTTGCTGGCCTTTACGGATCGGATCGTGTTTGACGGCCAATCACTGACTCGCAGGGGACCGCTGCCATTCATCACTCAACTCATTTCAGCCAGAAGGCAGCGGCTTAACGTCGCCGATTTTGAGAAGGTGGATACGCGCGCAGTGCGCACGCTTAGACGCGGCGGCAGCGTGCGGTACCGATATCGCAGCCAAATCCTTGGGAAGGGGATTAGCTTCGTAATCGCTTCTGGCGGCAAGAGCTATCGGGCGATGGTGCGACAGCTTTTTCCCTTGATTCATGAAGCGAAGATCGATGCACGCACCCGAGAGCTGCGCGATTATCTGTGCGAGCCGGGCTCGCTTTCCCGTGACGCAAAATCTCTGCGCCTGGCATCGACGGACGTGCTCGACAATGCCGCCTCTGATTTGAAAAAGCGATTGCGCAGTCGTCGGTCCGCGGTCTCAGAAGCGGTGACCGAAGACGAGCTTGAGCGTGCGCGACTGTTGCGACGTCTGGCAAACGAGCTGAGAATTGCCGGCCGGTTGCGAGAGTCGCGCGAAGCGTTTCGGCGGGCTCTGATTGTGCAATCACACGACGGCTGGTTGATCTATGAATTTGCGCGCCTACTTCGTTCGCAGGCCAGCGCCATGGGTGACGCGCGTTTGCTCTTGCGCGCGCGCGCCGCGCTTCGTCTTTCAGCCTTGCGAGCCAGACAAGACGCGACGTTGCTCCTGTTGATTGGCGAGAGCCTGGTTGAATGCGGAGACGTCAAACTGGCAGAGCGACTGCTCCAGCGCGCGGTTGATTTGAATCCCCGAAACTTTCGCGCCTGGGTGGAACTTGCCGACCTCGCGCTGCGTAACGGCAAGCTGGCCCACGTTATTCACCACTACCGTGACGCGGCGCATGTCGCCCCGGACAAAGCGCTGGCTCTTTACGCGCGACGCGAAGGCGATTACTACGCGCGCCTCAACGATGACGAAGATTACCTGGCTTCGGAACTGCGTCGCATCAGTTGGTTGCAAAATACCGTTCGAGTTCGACAACTGGCGGGACGTGTGGCGAACGCCAGCATTCTCGTAGCGCTGGTGGGTCCCTACATCGATCCGGCCATCGGCAGCATCGGCTGGTCGCTGGCTTCGTCTTCATTGGTGGCCTGGGTTTCCGCGCTGTTCGCAGGCAAGATTCTTTCCGATCGACGCAAAGCACGCCCGGTGGAATAGGCAAAAGTGCGGGCTTGCCGCAAAACGAAAAGGTAGAAGCCGAACGTGCTTCTACCTTTTTCCATTGTTGCTTATGTCCGTACTTAGGAATGCGACTTTGGTCGGGACGAAGGCGCGCCTTTCGCTCTTCCGCCGGCTGTGGTTTTGTCCGCCTTCACTCGCCGACCGGCTTGCGTTTTGGTCTCGCGGATTGAGTTGGCATTCGCAGGAGCACCACGGCCTGAGCTTTCGACCGTCGCTGTTGCCGCCTTATCCGTTTCTTTTGTACCGCCTGCAACGGGTCCCGGCACTATTGTTCGCTTATTCTGTTCTGCTGCTGAAGCGACTGCTTCGGTTCGTGTCGGTTCAGGATTCAAGAACGCGTCCCAGCGATAGCGCGCACGCTGACGCGGCTCAGCGAGGCGCTTGAACACCAGATCCGTGACGGCGCCGGTGATCCAGCTGTGGTAAAACTCGCCGACCGAAGCCAACTCCGCATCGGGAGCCGGATTCATGAAATCGATCGCGTAGGGAACCCCATCCTTGATCGCAAACTCAACTGTGTTGAGATCATAACCAAGCGCGGAGCAAAGCGTGCGCACGTCCTGCGCGACCCGTTCAGCGAGTTTTGGAGACAGATAGTTCGGATCGTGAACGTATTGCTCGCCCGAAAGGTAAGGCTTGCGCGGGTCGTAAGCCATGATCATCACCTGTTCCTGGCCAACGCAGTAGCACCGAACGAACTGATCGAAGTCGATGAACTCCTGCAGCGTCATGCAGAGTGTGCCGGTGCCATCGTACTCGGCCCACAGCTCTTCCAATGAATTCAGGCGCGATACATTCTTCCAACCGCCACCGTCGAATGGCTTGAGGATCGCAGGCAGTCCGACGTAGTCGACGATCCCCTGCCAATCGAGGGGATACTCCAGGTTTCGCAGACTCTCGCTGACGATGCCCGGGATGTAGTCCTTCTGCGGCAACAGGACTGTTTTCGGAACCGCCACGCCCAGCTTTGTGGCGAGCGAATAGTTGAAAAACTTATCGTCAGCCGACCACCAGAATGGATTGTTGATGATGATGGTTCCTTCGAGAGCCATGCGCTTCAGGGTGGCGCGGTAAAAAGGGACCTCGTGGGAAATGCGATCGATGACGAGGTCGTAACGCGGAGGCGCGTCATGGCATACTCCACCGAGCTTAATGAATTCAGCGACCGTTTTCCCATCTCCGCGCTCGTTAATGTTCTTGATGAGCGCGTCGGGAAAAGTCTTTTCGCGGCCGACCAGAATACCTACTCGACTCATATTGCAGTCCTTCCTTTTAATTCGCGCCCGCTTTCGCACAAAATACCAGCAAGCTAGGGGCACTCATTCACAGTGTGAGATCGGGCGTTGTTGTAAACAAATGACGATATCGTGCGGTGCCCAAAGTTGTCAAACCGAACGCATTTGAGCATCCGGCAAAGGCCGCGACGCATCAATCACTCTGCCAATGCTCTGACTTAAACTGCTTCTAGCTCAGCATGTGGTACAATTCTCGCGCTGGACGACGCAGGTTTCCCCATTCTTAAAACGCGCGACTAGAACTCCAAGAGGAGAATCAATAATTGCTTCGACCAATTACTGCCTTGTGCATGCTCTTGGCCTGCTCAGTCCTTCAATCTTCCTCAGGCCAGGAGAAGAGTGCTCCTGCGCCACCGCAAAAGACGCCGGCCCAAGCCCAGCAAAAGCCTCCCACTCCCGGCCAGGAAAAGACCTTCACTGCGGAACAGATCGCTGAATCAACCATATTTCTAAGCGGCTCGCGCGCCGTACTCGAACAGATTCGACGCAACGGCCTCGAACGCGGTCGCATCACGAGGATCGCACCCGACGGTCGGACCGAGGAAGCGACTTATGAACGACGCTTCGTTCGCGGCGCGGACGCAACCAAAGACAAGATTCGTATGGATCAAAAGATGCCGACGATGGAGTACTCGCTCATTTATGGCGACGGGCATCTGTGGGGAATCATCAATGGCGCCAACTTTACGCCGCGCCAGGACGCCGCCGCAAGTTTCATGTCGCAACAGTGGCATAGCATCGATGCGCTGTTAAGGTACAAGGAGAATGGCTCGACGATCGCCTTGGTTGGAAAGGAAAAGCAGAAGGGCCTTGACCTTTACGTGCTGGATTTAGGTGCTTCTAGCAGACGGCAAGCAGGTGCAGGAGACTCGCATCTTAACGGTCACTTACGGACTCAAACTCGAAGGCTCCATCTTCCAGAATCCGGAAGCGCAAACCAGCGCGAATCCGTAAACTCACCCGAATCCTTTCGGAACCAGCAGGCCAGGCGCGCGTGTATATCCTGCGGGCGCTAGGCTGCCGGGAGTATAATCGCTTTTTGGAGGGCCGCTCATCGCCCTGTGCATGACGGATTTCCGAAAGGGAAGAGTACTTGTTAAGCGCGAGTGCGAGCCTACCCGCCCTGATGGATACGCTGAGTTCTATAAACGAGCTAAGTCTCGGCGCCGCCTTGCAGCAGGAGGTTGCTGCGGGGCGGGCTTCGGATCACGCGCTGCTCGAGGCAACACGGACCGGCAATGAAGACGCGTTTGCGGAGCTGGTAGGGCGTTATCGGAATCAGATCACCAGCTACATCTATCGCATGACGAATGATTACGATGGGGCAGTCGATTTGGCGCAGGAGACGTTCGTCAGAGTTTTCCGCGCCGCGGATCGTTATCAACAGAGCCATGCGTTCTCGACCTATATCTATCGCATCGCGACGAATCTCGCGATTAGCGAGCTGCGCAAACGAAAACGGCGGAAGCTTATTTCGCTGACCGGCTTCTTTCAATCGAACGACGGCGCGGAGCCGCGCGAGTTCGACCCCAGCGACGGCCAGCCGCTCCAGGACGTCGCGCTCGTAGACGCGGAACGGCGCGCAGCGGTGCAGCGCGCGATCGGCACATTGCCTGAAAAGTATCGAGCGCCGTTGATCCTGCGCGATGTCGACGGCAAGAGCTACGACGAGATCTCGCGCATCTTGAGCACTAGCGAAGGGACGGTAAAGTCTCGGATCAGCCGCGCGCGCGGTTTTCTGCGCGAGAAGATGAGAGTTTATCTGTGAGGCAACTCAGGCCCTGGCCTGAGATAGGTGAGTAATACTATGACTTCAAATGAGTGCAAATTAGTCCGGCGTGAAATCGACGAAGCGGATCTGAATCAACAACTAAGTAGCGCTGTATCTCAGCACTTGCAATCGTGCCCGGCCTGTCGCAGTTTCCGCGACGAGCGTCGCGGGCTGCGAAGCCTGATGTCCAGTCTGGAAACCGTTGCAGCTCCGGCGGATTTTGATTTTCGGCTGCGCGCGCGGCTTGCCAGAGAGAAGGATCGTCCGCACGGTGTTTTCGCAATCGGCCACCTTATGGGCGCTCGTTCATTGGCGACTGTGGCGCTGCTCCTGCTGATTGCCGTTGCGGGCATCATCGTCAGGAATCGAATGTCATCGACGGGTGGTCGGGCAGCGGTGAAAGGTACCTCGATTCCGGAGGTCAGAACGGCTAAAGAAGAGATCAAGGGAATAACCCCCAGGGTGCCGCCTGATACAAGTCAGAGAGTTTCGAAAACTGTTGCTTCGAAGGGTAGCCAAACCCCGGGCAGCACGGTACCAATTCAGCGCCATTTGGTCAGGACGTCGGCGCCAGGCGGGCAGAGGACTACGAGCGCTGTCGCACAAAACGAGCAGGGCGTACGAGAGTCAAGTGTAACTCCCTCGATAGTGGTTACGCCCATCAGGCCAACTGAGGCTGAGCCCGTGGTTCGAATTCCGATCGACGCGCGCTCACTAAGGTTGTCCGTTAATAACGGGCGCGGGAGTGCACGAACGATTTCATTGCCTAGCTTTAGCTTTGGATCGCAGCGGGTGCTCGCAAGCGGCTTTTCCTTTGCTCCGACTGCGTTTGAGAAAGAACATAAAGGCGTCTGGTAATTACCCAACAGATCAAGCTGGGAGCGCGGGCATAATCGCTCGCAGTTAACTGTACCAATGACGAAGTCCAAAACATTGTGGCTCTTATTGATGGCTGTCATGGCCAGTGTGCTTTTGTCTTCGCGTGCCGGGGCACAAACAGCAGCAACTACGAAGCCGGCGACCTCTGAACCCGTGGTAGTTGAACGTCGTCCCAGCGCGACGCAGGTCGTTACCGTTCTGCACCGGCTAAACGGGCTCAAGATGCTCAGGTTATTGCTTCGATCCGGTCAGCCCTTTGGCGCCGTGGAGACAATGGACGACGCGTTCAATATCACGGGTCAGGTCCACACCAACATCATCGCCGGACTGGCGCTGGACGATGGCCAAACGATCGCAGCCTTATTGCCGGAAGCTGAGGTTGAGGTCGAAGCTGCGCTGCAACCGTTTCCGTCGACTACGCCAACCGAGGTGTTTGGAGCTCCCTGGCCGGCAATTGCGGCTTCAAAGGAATCAAAGGGTGGATTCGCCGGAACTCTTACCGGTGCGCCCGATCTGACGATAATCGAACGCGACGGAAAACGTCATCGCGTGCGCTACGTTGGCTTGGATGGAATAACCGGTCTTTCACTGCTGAAACTCTCCGATGACCGTTTGCTGTCGCCGAGCAATGAAAACGATCAGCAACTTTTCGTGGGCCAACTAATGCATTTGTTTTCGCCTGAGCCAGCGCCAAGCGCGGAGTCGACCAGGAACAGCGCGATCTACGTTCGCATCGGTGAAACTCAGGGAAAGGTTGTCAGTATCGACCGGGGATCGTCGGGCGCGATTAGTCGCATCAGAATTAACTCGGCGAAACTATCGCCGGCGAACATCGGCGGCATCGCCGTCAACGACTCCGGTCAAACCATCGGCATTATCAATGGCATTGAGGGAAGTGAAGCGAGCGTCTTGCCGCCGGCGGTGATTCGCGGCGCGGCCCAGCGCGTTATCGCGCGACAATCCAGTGTGCCGCGTCCGTGGCTCGGTGTGCGTGGCGAACCTGTAGCCAATACGCATCTGGAACAAATCGTGCGCAATGGTTGGAACCGCGAGAACGCGATGTCCCTCTTTGAAGAGCAACGCGGCATCCTCCTGACTTCGGTTGTTCCGGGAAGTCCGGCAGCTTTGGCCGCGCTGCAACCAGGCGATGTGATTCTGCGAGTCAACGATGGTGAAGTGAAAAGTGCGGACGACTTTTCGTCACTGCTCGATGAAGCCGGCAGCGGCAATCCCGTGCGCTTCACTCTCGTTCGTCCCGGCCGCCTCGACCCGGAGGCAGTTGTCGTTAAGTTGAGCGAGTCTCTCGGTCCGCTATTCGCCGCTAAGATGTTAGCGAATAGCAGCCAGCGAGCGGCCGTGACCAACACACTGCTCGAACGTGGCATCGAGACCATTTCAATCCGGCCAAAGGCGAGCACGCGTCTGGCCGCCTCGAACGGTTTGCTGGTCGTCTATGTTCAGCCTCAGGCATCAGCATTCAAGGCAGGGCTACGACCCGGCGACGTGATTGAAGCAATCAACGGCCAGCCAATCGCCACGACCTCTCCGACACCAAAAATTCAGCATGCGAGCTACACGCTCAGCGTCGTTCGAAACAAACAGAAGCTAGTGTTCACTGTAAGCGCGTCCTCGGTGCAGTAGCCCGCGCGTTAGCAAGGGCTCCGTATCGCGCGCACGCAAGCTGGAACCATTGGAGCCCTGCCTCACCGCCCCACCCCAACCGATTCTCGTCTTTGAGGCGGGTGAATAGCTTTGTGCCGAGTGTGGTAATTGTCGCTTCGCGATCGAAAGGCAGGTGCTGGTAGACCTTTCCACCCGCGAAATAGCACGGCTGGCAGCGAGCCTCGAGGACGGGTCTAATCTTCGTGGCAAAGTCTATCTTCGCTGCCGCAGGCTCCAGCTTCGCCGGCACCGTCGTTGAGGATGGCTTATCGTGTTCGTTGGTGCTTGTATTGGCTCGTCCTTTAGAGGCGGTCGAGGCCGCGTTGGGTTTTGCCCGGCCACACGTATTGAGACCGACGCCCAAGGCCAGCGCTAGAATCAGAATGCCCAATCGCACGATCCGATCTTATTCCTCGACGCGACTCTTAACAAGTCTTTCGCGTGGGGTCATGAGAATCTCAACGAGGTTTATGTTCTCACAAGCAACACTGCGTCGAATTGCTAGTTGAGTTTAGCATCCGGTCGCATCCCCCACCCCAAGCGGGCTGCCCGCTTGGGGACCCCGGTTCGCTCCCGGTTCTGTACCGACGGCATGTCGCACAAAGTTTCAAACTGACGCACTATCCATAGTGCTGAGTGTATGCGACGTCGCCTTTCGACTGTGATACTCTAAACCCTCCTTAAACTTTGTTCTTCATCTCTGTTGGCGCGAGCCCTTCGTCGATCTATGTTGCACGAGGCTGTTTCCTACTATCACGAACTGTTAAGTAAGGACAATCTTGCCGAAGACTCACGCGCGCTACTCGACGAGGGCTTGGAGCGTTCGAAGTTGATCTTTGGCGGCCGGCGTCTTTCGCCTTATCTGCGCCCGCACTTTGTTTCGGAGACTGACTTCGCGCGCATCACGGCGATCTGCGAGACGGTCTGGTCGGCGATCCAGAAAGTTAAGGACGCGGCGATCGCAGACACGTCGATCATCGACGAGCTGGGTCTGACGGAAATCGAGCGCGAGCTGATCAGTATCGATCCCGGTTACGTGGCCGTGTCACCGACGGCGCGGCTCGACTCGTTTCTTACTGAAGCGGCGTACAGCTTCGTCGAGTTGAATGGTGAAAGTCCTGCGGGGATTGCCTATGCCGACGCTGCCTATGACATCTATTCGGCGCTACCGGTGATGAAACGGTTCGCTGAAAAATTCAAGCTGCGCGCCCTTTACGGCCGACCTTTCATGCTCGACGTGCTGTTGCATTCCTACGAAGAATTTCTTGGTCGCAAGCCTGACCACGCTCCGCGAATTGCAATCGTCGATTTGAAGGGACTACCGACGCAGAAAGAGTTTGAGTTGTTCAAGGAGTTCTTCGAGCGTGAAGGTTACCCGGCGATCATTTGCTCGCCGGATGAGCTGGAGTTTCAAAGCGACAAATTACGCGTAGGTGAATTCGAAATAGATATCGCTTACAAGCGGCTGCTCGTTAACGAATATCTGCCGATCATCGACCAGTATCCCGCACTGCTGCAGGCTTATCGAGCGGGAGCGGTCTGCATGGTCAACAGTTTCCGTTCAAAGCTGATCCATAAGAAGGCAATCTTCGCTGTCTTGACCTCGCAGCGTTACGCGCGGCTGTTCGATCAGCAAGAGCGCGCGGCGATCGGCGAGCACGTTCCCTGGACCCGGCGAGTGCGCGCCGAGAAGAGCGACTATTTCGGCAAAGAGATCGATTTGCTTGAGTTCATAACCACAAACAGAGATCGCCTCGTGCTAAAACCAAACGACGACTACGGCGGGCACGGCATTTCGATCGGCTGGAACACTGACGAGATTCGCTGGAACGAGGCCTTGCGGACTGCGCTCGTCAATGGTGACTATCTCGTGCAGGAGCGCGTGCCGACGGCTCGGGAGACTTTTCCCGCACTGCAGCCGGATGGCACTGTAGAGTTTGCCGAACAATTAGTCGATCTCGACCCATTGCTCTTCAACGGCAAGGTTGGTTCGGCGTTCACTCGTCTGTCTTCGACTGAGCTGGCGAACGTGAGCTCGGGCGGCGGCATGGTCCCGACCTACATAGTTTCGGAGGCGGAAGCCCGCGCGTAAGCAAGGGCTCAAAAAGCCAAGTGCCGCGCCCTCCCTAACGAGTCGGGCTTCTGCCGCGGGTCGACGACAAACTAGAGCTCATCCGACAAAAAAGCGTGTACAATAGCCCTGCCAATCCATTTTCAGGAGCACTGCTGTGGCTGA
>WNGD01015477.1_pt1 | contig 12303 bp, 10 predicted proteins | sample 5400671 | NCBI WGS metagenome assembly WNGD01 (sample SAMN13153369, study PRJNA577476) | soil metagenome | isolation source: 40 cm soil or saprolite under grassland replicate 2 | place: USA:California | collected 2016-06-15
CCGCGGCTGCGCCGGCGGCGGCGGCCGCGCCTCCCCCGGCGACCGCACAGGACACCAGTGGAATCGGCCCGCAGTATCCGTCGACCTATAAGCGCCATCCCAATCCGCCGGTGCTCATCCGCAACGCGACGATCATGACCGCGGCGGGCCAGGAGATTCAGGGCGGCTCGATTCTGTTGCGCAATGGCCGTATCGTGGCCGTCGGCACGAATGTCGACGCGCCGAGCGATGCGACCGTGGTGGACGGCACGGGCAAGTGGGTGACCCCCGGGGTGATCGACACGCATTCGCATATCGGGGTGTATGCCGCGCCGGGGACGTTTGCGGAGTCGGACGGCAATGAAGCGACGCGCCCGGTGACGGCCGAAGTCTGGGCCGAGCATTCGTTCTGGCCGCAGGATCCCCAGATTCCGCTCGCCATCGCCGGCGGCGTCACGACCATTCAAGCCTTGCCCGGGTCGGCGAATCTCATCGGCGGCCGCAGCGCGGTTTTGAAACTGGTTCCCGCCCGCTCGGTGCAGGAGATGAAGTTTCCCGGCGCGCATTACGGGCTGAAGATGGCGTGCGGCGAGAATCCCAAGCGCACGTATGGCCCGCGCGGCGGGCCCTCGACGCGCATGGGCAACATGGCCGGCTATCGCGACGCGTTCATTCAGGCCCAGGCGTATCGCCGCAAGTGGGACAAGTGGAACAAGGATCATCAGGGCGATCCGCCGGAGCGCAGCCTGCGCAACGAATCCCTCGCCGAGGTGCTGCGCGGCAACATCTACGTGCAGAACCACTGCTATCGCGCCGACGAGATGATGCAGATGCTCGATCTCGCCCACGAGTTCGGCTTCAAGATCCGCTCGTTTCACCACGCGGTGGAGGCGTACAAGATCGCCGACGTGCTCGCGCGTGAAGGCACGGCGGTGTCGATCTGGTCGGATTGGTGGGGCTTCAAAGAGGAAGCGATGGACGGGATCTACGAGAACGCCGCGCTGGTACAGCAGGCGGGCGGCCGCGTCGTGATCCACTCCGACGATGCCTCGGGCATCCAGCGGCTGAATCAGGAAGCGGCGAAGGCGATGTATCACGGCCGGCGCGCGGGGATTCCCATTACGCGCGATCAGGCGGTCCGTTGGTTCACGGCGAATCCCGCGTGGGTGCTGGGACTCGATTCCGTCGTCGGCACGCTCGAGCCCGGCAAGATGGCGGATGTCGTGCTCTGGTCCGCCGATCCGTTGTCGGTCTATGCCCGCGCCATTCAGGTCTACAACGACGGCTGGCTCGTGTACGACCGCAACGATCCCGCACACCAGCCCAAAACCGACTTCTCCTTGGGGCAGCCATGATTGCCTTCCTGCTCGCCCAGACGATCGCGATCACCGGGGGCACGGTGTATCCGGTCTCGGGGCCGAAGATCGAGAACGCCACGGTGCTCATTCGTGACGGGAAGATCGCGGCCGTCGGAGCCAACGTCGCCGTGCCGGCGGGTGCGACGCGCATCGACGCGTCGGGGAAATGGGTGACACCGGGATTCATCGACGGCGCCGGCCAGATGGGACTGCGGGAGATCGGGGCGGTCGACAATACCAACGAATACAGGCTCCGCGGAAACGATGTCGCCGCGTCGTTCAACGTGCTCGAGGGCATCAACCCGGCGTCGACGCTCATTGCGGTGAATCGCATGGAAGGTGTCACGAGCACGCTCGCCGTTCCCGGATCGTTGGGTGTCCCGCCGAGCGGCGGGTTGATCTGGGGCCGGGCGGCGCTCATCGATCTCGACGGGGCCACGATCGAAGCGATGCAGATAAAACAGCCCGCGGCCATGGTCACCAACTTGAGCGAGTCAGCGAAGGATGCCGGTGGCGGGTCGCGCGCGGCGGTCGCCCAACGGCTGCGCCAAGTGTTGAACGACGCCCGCGAGTACGCGACCCGCCGCGCCGATTACCGGCGCCGCCAGATCCAGGATCTCAGCGCCAGCGCCGCGGATCTCGAGGCGCTGCAACCCGTACTGCGCGGCGAGCTGCCGCTGATCGTGCTCGCGAACCGCCGTAGCGACATCGAGACGGCGCTCCGCATCGGCAAGGAGTACAAGCTGCGGCTGATACTCGCCGGTGCCGCCGAGGGGTGGATGATTCCGAACGAGATCTCGGCAGCCGCCGTGCCGGTGCTCGTCGAGCCGATGGACAACATTCCGAGTTTCGATGCGCTCGGCATCCGCTACGAGAACGCGTCGTTGCTCGCCAAGGGCGGCGTGAAGGTCGCGCTCATGGAGACGGCCACGGAGAACACACGAGATCTCAAGCAGCAGGCGGGCAATGCGGTCGCGTACGGGATGACGTGGGAACAGGCGCTGCGGGCCGTGACGCTGACACCGGCCGAGATCTTTGGCGTGGCGGATCGTTACGGATCACTGGACGCGGGGAAGGTTGCGAACGTGGTTATTTGGACGGGCGACCCGTTCGAGTTCACCACCGGAGTCGAGCACGTCTACATCCGTGGTCGAGAGATTCCTCTCAGGAGCAGGCAGACGGAGTTGCTGGAGAGATACCGGACGTTGCCGCCGAAATACTAGGGCGGCGCAAACGGCAGCGGCGAGGAGAATTGGCGGCGAAGGGCGGCAAAAACAAAAGGAGCGGCTTTGCCGCCCCTCGCCGCCCCTCGCCGCCGATTCTCTTGCCGCCCTAGTTCTTCGCAGCCGCCACCGGATACACGCTTACCTGCATGCGCTTCTTGTTCTTATGCTCGAATTTCACTTGCCCATCGATAACCGTGAACAGTGAGTCGTCAGACGCGCGGCGCACGTTGCGTCCAGGATGAAACTTGGTTCCCCGCTGCCGCACGATGATGCTGCCCGCGGTCACGAATTCCCCGCCGAAACGCTTCACGCCGAGGTATTTCGGATTCGAGTCGCGGCCGTTGCGCGAGGAGCCGACGCCCTTCTTATGAGCCATAGGGTCCTCAGCCGACCTTCACGTCGGCAATCTTGATTTCGGTGAAATCCTGGCGGTGCCCACCGTGGCGGCGATACCCGGTCCGGCGCGCGAATCGGAAAATGCGGATCTTCTTGTCCTTGCCGTGCCGCACGACCTCGGCGGTGACCTTGGCACCCTTGATGTGTGGCTTCCCGCTCTGCACGTCCTTCCCGTCGCTCGCGATCAGCACTTGGTCGAACGACACTTCGTCGCCCGGCTTCGCATCGAGCAACGGGACCTTGATCGTGACTCCCGGCTCGGCGCGGAACTGGCGGCCGCCGGTGGTGAAGATTGCGTAGCTCATGGGCCGCGAACTCTAATTGGGATCGGCACTTCCGTCAAGTAATCGTACGACGCACGACGCACGGTATTTCACGCCACAGCGTATTGCTCGGTCACATCGCGACCAGCAGGGCGAGCCATCATCCTGAATTCATCCAGCCTCATCATCGGATCGTCTCGCACCTCGAGCTCCAACCCGGTCTGCTTTTCGAGTTGGCGTAAGAAGTTAGGCTCCTGCTCCACGAGGTAGAGCGCGACCTCGGGATGGAGCCGCACCGAAAGCTGGCGCTCCTTGTGGTCCGCCCCCGCGCGCTTCAGCGAGCGCTCCATGCGCCGCACCACGACCTCGGGCCGGAACACCCGCCCGGTGCCGTTGCACGTCGGGCATTCCGTCGTCATCGACTGCCACAGCGACGGCCGGACACGCTGCCGCGTCATCTCGATCAACCCAAGCTCGGACACGGCGAACGCCCGCGTCCGCGCCCGGTCGCGACCCAGATGGGTGCGCAGCTCGTGGAGCACCTTGTCGCGATTCGAGCGCGTCTCCATGTCGATGAAGTCGACCACGATGATGCCGCCGATGTCGCGCAGCCGGATTTGGCGCGCGACCTCGCGCGCCGCCTCGATGTTGGTGCGCAGAATCGTGCTCTCGGGGTCGCGCTTCCCCGTGTACCGACCGGTGTTCACGTCGATCGAGACCAGGGCTTCCGTCGGCTGAATGATGAGATAGCCACCGGTCGGCAGCTCGACCCGCTGCTTGAAGAGGTTGCGGATCTCCGCCTCGATGTCGTACTCGTCGAAGAGGGGGGTCTCGTCGTGATACATCTTCACGCGCGGCAATAACTCGGGATCGATTTGCTTCAGGTATTGCTCGACCTCGCTGTAGAGCACCTTGGAATCGACGAGCAGCAGGTCGACGTTGTCCGAGAGCAAGTCGCGCACAATGCCCCGCGTCAGGCTGGTCTCGCGCTGAACCAGCTGGGGCGCTCGACCCGATGCTTCCTTCCGCTTGATCTTCTTCCAAATACCGAGGAGGTGGTCGATCTCCCGTTTGCAGCTCGCTTCGGTGAGATCGTCGGCGACCGTGCGGATGATCCACCCGCCCGAATCGGGCGGCACGAGCTTCGTAACCATCTCGCGGAGTCGAGTCCGCAGCTCACGCGCTTCGATTTTGCGGGAGACGCCAACCTTCGAAGCGAACGGCATGTAGACGAGGAAGCGACCCGCGAGGGAGACCTGCGCGGTGACGCGCGGGCCCTTGGTCCCGATGGCTTCTTTGATGACTTGGACGAGCTTGGTCTGACCGCGCTTCAGCTCGTCGGCGATGTTGGGCGCCGGGCGGCGCCGGGGCGACCGTTCCCGCCCGCGTCGTTTTGCCGCTGCCTGCCCGCCCCCGCCTCCGCTCCCGCTCCCGCCCCCGCCCCCGCCCCCGTTTCCGTTCCCGTTGCCGTTCTCTTCGTCCGCATCGTCGGGCTCACGGTCCTCGGGGTCTTCGTCTTCTTCGGCTTCGATTAGATCGGAGGCGTGGAGAAACGCGCTCTTCTCGGCGCCGATGTCGACAAAGGCCGCCTGAATGCCCGGCAGGACGGCCTCGACCTTGCCGAGGTAGATGTCGCCGACCGAGCGGCGGGAGTCGGGACGATCGACCAAGAGTTCAACAAGGCGGTCGTCCTCGAGAATGGCCACGCGGGTTTCCCGCGGGTTTCCACTGATCAGTATCTCGCGCTTCAAAGCAGTGACCCTCGCGCCCCTCTGGGAAGCACCCGGAGGGGAGCCTATGGTTATCCCAGCAATAGTCCAACGTGCCCGATGGCATGGGCAGGGAGATGAGTCGATTGGGTAGGCGGCTGAGCAACGCCAAGGACCAATTCATGCGGCTAAAACTAGGATGAGCCGAGACTTGGGTCAATCTATGAGACCACCCAGGAGCTGCCGGGCGATCACCACGCGCTGAATTTCGCTCGTCCCCTCGCCGATTTCGCAGATCTTGGCGTCCCGCATCATGCGCTCGACGGGGTATTCGGTCGTGTACCCGTACCCGCCGTGGAGCTGAACGGCCTTGGTCGTTGCGCGCATGCAAAGCTCGGAGGCGTACAGCTTCGCCATCGCCGCTTCCCGCTTGAAGGGGTGACCATGCTGCTTGAGCCAGGCGGCATGATACACGAGCTGCTTGGCGGCTTCGATCTCGGTCGCCATGTCGGCGAGGGCGAAGTGCACGCCTTGGAAGCTCGCGATGGGCCTTCCGAATTGTTTGCGCGTGGACGTATAGGTCAAGCACTCCTCTAGCGCGCCCTCCGCCAGCCCCAGCGCGAGCGCCGCGATGCCGATCCGGCCGCCGTCGAGTGTGTGCAGGAACTGCCGGAACCCGTTGTTCACGGGGCCGAGCACGTTCTCCTTCGGGACGATCGCGTCCTGGAAGATCAACTCGCGGGTGTCGGAGGCCCGCCACCCCAGCTTGTCTTCTTTCTTGCCCGAGAGGACGCCGCGGTTCTTCGGCAGGTCCGACGCGTGCCCGATCCCCACGCGCTTGGTCTCCTCGAGATCACAGGTGTCCTTGGCGACTATAAACGCCGTGATCCCATGCGTCCGCTTTGCGCTCGCGTCGGTCCGCGCCGTCACGCAGAAGATCTCGCCCACCCCGGCATGGGTGATGAAGATCTTCGAGCCGTTCAGCACGTAATGATCGCCGCGGTCGACGGCAGTGGTCTTGGTACCGCCGGCATCCGATCCCGCGCCCGGCTCGGTCAGACCAAAGCCCCCGAGCACCTTGCCGGTCGCCAGGAATGGCACGAAGCGACGCTTCTGTTCGTCGGTCCCGAAATCCATGATCGGCGAGGTCGCGAGCGTCGTATGGGCGCTGACGGTGATCGCGTGGCTCGCATCAACCTTCGCGAGCTCGTGGATGACCGTGATGTAGGACAGATAATCCATCCCCGACCCGCCCATCTCCTCCGGCCACGGAATGCCGAACAATCCCAGCTCCGCCATCTGCTTGACGTTGTCCCAGGGGAAACGGCTGTCGAGATCGTACTGGCGGGCGGTGGGTTTCACGACGGTGCAGGCGAAGTCGCGAACCATCTCGCGGACCTGGAGATGGTGGTCGCTGAAGTAGAGAGAGTCGTGCATACCGTGAAATATAGAACGGGCTCGAGCGAGTGGTTGCCCCTACCCGCACCTATCGCCCCTCGCCGAAGTATTCCAGGATCAGGTCCCGGTGGTTCTGACTCGCCTCCACGTAGCGCCGCATCGGCGGCGCGATGTTTCCCCAAGCCAGGTCCTGCGGCCGCCACAGAATGAGAGATTCTGATTGCTTGCCATCGCGGCCCGCCCTGCCCGCCTCCTGATAGTAGGCTTCGAGCGTCGGTGGTGGCCCCCAGTGCAGTACTTGCCGCACATCCGGCTTGTCGATCCCCATCCCGAAGGCGCTCGTCGCCACAATGATGTGAACGCGATCGAGCGCTCACGGTCATCGCGCACTCGGCGAGCGGTGAAGGTGAGATTGGGGCGATCGAACGACGTTACGACGACTTCCGCGTCGGGCATGCGTAGCACGTGGAGGATGTCGGCGCGAGCGGCAGGTGTCGCGCTCCCCGTGAGCGCGATGGTCGGTGGACGGCCGAGCAGTGAGCGGAACATGCCGAGTCGCCGATAGACCGGCCGAAACTCGTTCCCCCATTCGGTGATGCAGTGCGCTTCGTCGATCGCGAGCAGGGACACGTGTGTGTCGCCGCTCGCGAGCCGGCGCGTCAGCGATCCGAGGCGCTCCGGAGCGCAATAGAGCATCGCGAGCCGGCCGCTCGTCGCGGCGTCGAGCACGACGCGGCGCTGGCCGGCGTCGAGGTGGCTGTTCACGTAGGCGGCCGCGATTCCACGCCGCCGCAGCGCGCCGACCTGATCCTGCATCAGAGAGATAAGCGGCGAGATTACGAGCGTGAGCCCCGTGCCGAGGAGTGCGGGCACCTGATAGCAGAGCGACTTCCCGGCACTCGTCGGGAGCACCGCCAGGACGTTGCGTCCCGCGAGCAGCGGGCCGAGCACTTTGAGCTGGTGGACGCGGAACCGCGCGTGACCGAAGCGCTGTTCGAGGATCGTCCGGGCGGCGTCGAGTCCGCCGTTGAACGTCGGCACGTCTCACGAAACAGCGTCGGTGTCCCGTGACCCCTACCCCAAAACCGCGGCCCGGGGCACGTTTACGCGACATGGCTCCCCAACTCCTCACGGCCCTCATGCTCGTACAGACCATGGCATATCCGCCGACTCGCAAAGGCGACGTCGTAGACGACTACCACGGCACCAAGGTGGCAGACCCCTACCGCTGGCTCGAGGACGTGGACTCGCCGGAGACTCGGGGCTGGGTCGAGGCGCAGAACCGCGTGACCTTCGGTTACCTCGAGCAAATCCCGGAGCGCGAGCGGATCCGGCGGCGTCTCACGGAGCTGTGGGACTATCCCAAATACGGCGCACCGTTCAAGAAGGGCGGCCGTTACTTCTTTTTCAAGAACTCGGGACTGCAAAATCAGTCGGTGCTGTACTCGCAGAGCTCACTGACGGCAGCGCCCGAGGTCCTGCTCGATCCCAACACGCTGTCGCCCGACGGCACCGTCGCGCTCTCGATCCTCGCGTTCACGGAGGACGGCCGCACGATGGTGTACGGTACGTCAGGCAGCGGCTCCGATTGGCAGGAATTCCGCGTGCGCGACGTGGCGACACGGCAGGATCGCAGCGACCACCTCAAATGGATCAAGTTCTCGGGCGCCGCGTGGACGCACGACGGCGCCGGGTTCTTCTACAGTCGCTATCCCGAGCCCGCCGCCGGCACCGATCCGCTGTTGCAGGTCAACCACAACCAAACAGTCTATTATCACAAGCTCGGGAGCGATCAGTCGGCCGACCGGCTGATCTACGAGCGGCCCGACCATCCCGACTGGGGGTTCTCGGTCGAGGTCAGCGCCGACGGCCGCTACGCCGTCTACACCGTCTGGCTCGGCACCGACAGGCGCAATCGCGTCTACTACCAGGATCTCGGCGATCCCCAGCATCCCAAGCTCGATGCGCCGGTCGTGCGTCTCCTGGACAATTTCGACGCGTCGTACGGGTTCGTCGGAAACGCCGGTGCGCTTTTCTATTTTCAGACAGACAACGGCGCTTCACGCAGCCGCATCATCGCTGTGGACCTGGGTCATCCGGAACAGCGCCGCTGGAAGGAGCTGGTCCCGCAGGCGCCCGATGTGATCGAGGGCTCGCAGATCGTTCACAATACCTTCGTCGTTCGCTATCTCCACGACGCATATTCGCAGCTCCGCACGTTTGCGCTCGACGGCAAACCGCTGGGTGAGGTGCCGCTGCCGACGCTCGGCTCGATCGTGCAGGTCACGGGCGAGCCGCGCGACACGGAGATGTTCTACGCGTTCACGTCGTTCCTGTACCCGACGACGATCTTCCGGCACGACTTCACGACCGGCACGTCGAGCGTGTTCAAGGCGCCGGAGATTGCGTTCGATCCGACGAAATACGAAACGGCGCAGGTCTTCTACACGAGCAAGGACGGGACGCGCGCGCCGATGTTCTTGACGTATACGAAAGGGTTGGTGAAGGACGGCGCGAATCCGACGTACCTCTACGGCTACGGCGGCTTCAACGTGAACATGACGCCGGGATTCTCGATCGGCGTGTTGGCGTGGCTGGAAATGGGCGGCGTGTTTGCCCAGGCGGTCCTGCGCGGTGGCTCGGAGTACGGTGAGGAATGGCACCAGGCCGGGATGCTGGATCGCAAGCAACACGTGTTCGACGACTTCATTGCCGCCGCCGAGTATCTCGTCACAGAGCGCTACACCTCACCATCCAAGCTCGCGATCGGCGGCGGGTCGAATGGCGGATTGCTGGTCGGCGCGGTGCTCAATCAGCGCCCCGAGCTGTTCGGGGCGGCGCTGCCCGCGGTGGGCGTCATGGACATGCTGCGGTTTCACAAGTTTACGATCGGCTGGGCGTGGGTGACCGAGTACGGCTCGGCCGACAGCGCCGGTCAGTTTCCGTTTCTCTATCGCTACTCCCCGATTCACAACCTGAAGCCGAGGACGCACTATCCGGCCACGTTGATCACGACTGCCGATCACGACGACCGGGTTGTGCCCGGCCACTCCTTCAAATACGCAGCGACGCTCCAGGCGTCGCAGGGCGGGCCGCAACCGGTGTTGATCCGCATCGAGACGAAAGCCGGCCACGGCGCCGGAAAGCCAACGGCGAAAGTCATCGAGGAGCAAACCGACCGCTGGGCCTTTCTCGTTCATACGTTCCACATGCAGCTGCCCGCGCCGCAGCCTTAGGAGACCTATCGCATGCCCAAAGTGAATTGTTCGCTCTGCGGCAATCTCGTCGAGGGGCGCAGCCTCGCCTCTCCCCAGAAATTGGAGAACCGGATCCTCGACTTGATCAGGCAGGACCGACCGGAATGGGAAGCCAAGCGCGGCATCTGCCAGAATTGCCTGGAGCAGTACCGTGCCAAGAAATTCATCGGCTATCTCGAGGCCGAGTATCAGAAGTTGTCCGAGCTCGAGCATGCGGTCGTGTCGAAGGTCACACGCCGCGGTCGCGTGAGTAAGCTCGTCCATCAGGACCTCGACACGCAGATGACGCTGGGCGAGCATGTTGCGGATCGGGTCGCGCAATTCGGCGGCAGCTGGGGTTTCATCGGGTTGTTCGGGGGAATTCTGCTCGCCTGGATGGCGGTGAACACGTGGGTCCTCGCCCGGCATCCGTTCGATCCTTACCCGTTCATCCTGCTGAATCTCGTGCTCTCGACCCTGGCCGCGCTGCAGGCGCCGGTGATCATGATGAGCCAGAACCGCCAGGCGCACAAAGACCGGATGCAGGCGAATCAAGACTACGAGATCAACTTGATGGCCGAAATTGAAATCCGAGACCTACACGACAAGCTGGACTCGCTCCGGTTCAAGCAGTGGCACGAGCTGTGGCACATTCAGAAGCGGCAGATCGAGCTGCTGGAGCACCTCTGCGCTCGGGGAGCGGACCCGGAGACCAGCTTGCCACCTCCGGCGCCATATGTGCCCCCTGAATTATGACGGTAGAAAGACGACGGTAGAGGACGGTAGGTGAAACGACGGTAGAAGGCGGCTGTTGTTGATGTGCCGGTGATGGCAGTTTGATCATTCGTAGAATACTTGCCTCGTGCTCGCTCACCAACGACTCCAGGCGTGGAAATTGTGCCACGAGCTGGTTCTCGCCGTTTACAACGCAACGGCGTCCTTCCCCAAGCATGAACTCTACGGCCTAACGTCTCAGGCGAGGCGGGCCGCTTTCTCGGCCGCAGTAAACATCGTCGAGGGTTCGGCTAAGCGGGGCGCGCGAGAGTTCCGACGGTTTCTCGATATCAGCATCGGTTCATTGGCGGAGCTCGCCTACACGCTGCAAGTCGCCCGAGATCTCGGGCTACTTGATTCGGATCGTTGGGCTGAATTGGAAAGGATTCGGAGACAGGCAGGTTTTATGACTTGGAAGCTTTACGCGGCGATTGGGAAAGCAGTCCGGACGGTCTAGGGACAACCCCTACCGTCGTTTTTCTACCGTCGTTGTACCTCCCGTCCTCTACCGTCGTTCTTAACCCGAGTCCTTCCAATCAATCGGATACACCCGCCCGCACTCGTTGCATTTCGCGTCTTTCATTCCCTCGGGAATGACGGCACGGCTGGCACATCCAGGGCACACGAGGTGCGGCTGCCGCACGACGCTCCACCCGCTCGGCCGCTGGCCGCGGATCTCGAGGTCGCCTTTCGGGACGCGAATCTCGACATGATGGACGTCAACGACGACGTACTCTTTCGTCGCATCCTCGACGACGCGATACCATGCGCCGCGCCGGAGTCCCTGCCCTTCGGCGCGATCGCCGCGACTGCGTGCCCACCCGATGTCAGCCATGCGCCCCCGTCCCGCGTACGAGTACCAGAATGGCGGCCTGCGGCACCACGAGATACGTCTTGCCCTCGAACGTGATTTCGACCGCGGCTTTGCGGAAGAACAGCGCGTAGTCACCCACTTCGGCCTGCATCGGCAGGTATTTGACCTCGGCGCCGCCGGCGTGCGTTTTCCACGGCTCGTCGTCCATGCTGGCCGGCTCGGCCATCGGCGTGCCAGGGCCAGTCGCGACGATGCGGCCGCCCTGAACTTGCCGGCCCTCGATGGCGGACGGTGGTAAATACAGTCCGACGTTCGTGCGCTCCTCCCCTTCCTCCGGAGTGATCAGCACACGGTCGCCGACAACGATCAAACGCTTCGGGTCATCCGGCACGCCAGATGATTAGCCCTGTATCTGCGTTTTGCGCAAGTCGCACGCTGCCCGTGACGCTCGTCACCGTCCGTTTGCTTGACTTGTCTGGTCCGGTTTTATAACAATGTGCCCGCCTCGATGCGAATGCCGTCCTACCCCGTGGGAGGGCTCTTCCGATGCAAGTTGCTGTCACTGGCGCCGCGCAGACCCAGCAATGGAGCTTCATCCTGTCGCAGCTCTTTGCCTGGGTGATGGCGGGACTGGCGTGGATCGTGCCATTCCAGAGTCGGATTTTTGGATTTGTGCTTCAGGGCGAATCGTTCTGGAGCCTCGCCGGCATGTCGGTGCTGCTGCTGTTGCCCGCAGCGGTCTTCATCGCCGGGATCTGGGGCACCATGGTATCGCTCTACACGATCCCCTTCCGTCTGGGACGTTCGGTGACGCTCTTGCAGTCGGTCGCGTTGTCTTGGTGGGACGCGCTGCGGATGGTGTGGTTCTATTGGGCCGGCCTCGTGAAGTTTCTCATCGTGCTGGTCGGCTGGGTGTGGGGTCTGCTCAAGCTGAGCGTGCAGCTCATCATCGGCACCCTGAAAAGCGCGATCACCTCGCCGCTCGCGATGCTCGACGCCACGTCGCGCCGTCCCGGCGTGCCGTGGCCCGCGTTCTTCATGCTGGTGTTCTGGTCGATGATCGAGGCCACAATTTTCACCTTTACGCTGAAGCCTACGGCGAGCGAGTTGCTCGGCGAGCTCACCGGCTATGAGGTCAACGGGTTCGCGT
>WNGD01018031.1_pt1 | contig 12302 bp, 12 predicted proteins | sample 5400671 | NCBI WGS metagenome assembly WNGD01 (sample SAMN13153369, study PRJNA577476) | soil metagenome | isolation source: 40 cm soil or saprolite under grassland replicate 2 | place: USA:California | collected 2016-06-15
GAGGGCGGCGCGCGTGCCCGAGCCCCGCTCGCGCAAGAGCAGCGGCTGTCCCGCGAGCTCGGCGATCTCGACCTGCTCCCGGCCGTGCCAGGGATGCGCCGCGGACACGACCAGCACCATCTCGTCGGGCATCAGCTCGCGATACTCGACACCGCGATGGCCGAGTCGGCCGCCCACCACGCCCAGCTCCACCTTGCCTTCGGCGATCCACTCGGCGACCTGGCGACTGTCACCGATCAGGAGGGTGACCGAGATATCGGGAAACTTCTCCTTGAAGCGGCCCAGCAGGGGCGGAAGGACGTATTCGCCCGGAATGGTGCTCGCGCCCACGGCCAGCTCGCCCACGAGCTTTCCCTGGAACTGGTCCATGGCCTGTCGCGCTTCGCGCTGGAGCTGGAGGATGCGCGTGGCGTGGGTGACGAGGAGCTGGCCCGCGCGCGTCGCTTCCGCGCCGCGCCCGAGGCGATCGAGCAGCCGCACGCCCAGCTCCTGCTCGAGGGTGCGGATGTGCTCCGACACCGTGGGCTGCGTCAGGAAGAGCGCTTCCGCCGCCTTGGAGAACGACTTGAGCTCGGCAACTTTGACGAAGATCTCGAGCTGTCGCAGGTCCATGGCCGGAGTATAGGCGCGGGTCGCGCCAGTGTCTACTGCGAGTAGGGGAGCGAGGCGGCCCGCAGGGCGGGACTAGTGACAGCCGCACCCGCCGCCGCAACAGCCGCCGCCCCCTTGCATGGGCATGGCAGCCGCGCCGGCGCTGGCGGCGTTGGTTCGCACGGAGAGCAGCGAGAGGCGGCGCGTCACACGCGCGCTCTCGCAGGTCGGGCAGACGACGGCCGTCGAGCCCGAGGGGAGGTACTTCTCGAACTCACCTGCGCACTGATTGCAGCGGTACTCGTAGATCGGCATGGTGGCTCCGGGCGGTCGCCTTCGTCCGCCTTTCTCGCGCGCCGGCTCGCGCCTACTGGCCGCCGCGCTGGACGTAGCTCTTCACGAACTCCTCGGCGTTCTCCTCGAGGATATCGTCGATCTCGTCGAGGAGGTTGTCGAGGTCCTCCTTGATCTTCTTGCCCTTCTTGGCGACCTCGGGGTTCGCCCCCGCCGCGTCATCGCCGCCTTCAGGCTTGGTCGGTCTCGTTTCCTTCTTCTTCTGCTCGGCCATGAACGACTCCTTCTGGGCCCGGATCATCGGGCCCGGCGCCGGGGCCTAGATCGTCGGCAGGACGATCCCCTGCTGGCCCTGGTACTTCCCCTGCCTGTCTGCATACGACGTCTCGCAGGCCTCGTCGGATTCGAAGAAGAGCACTTGCGCGATACCCTCGTTCGCGTAGATCTTGGCAGGCAGTGGCGTGGTGTTGCTGATCTCGAGCGTCACGTAGCCCTCCCACTCGGGCTCGAAGGGCGTGACGTTCGTGATGATCCCGCAGCGCGCGTAGGTGGACTTGCCCACGCAGATCGTGAGGACATTGCGCGGGATCTTGAAGTACTCCATCGATCGACCCAGGGCGAAGGAGTTGGGGGGAACGATGCACACCTCTCCCTGATAGTCCACGAAGGAGCGGGTGTCGAAGCGCTTCGGATCGACGAGGGTGTTGTTGATGTTCGTGAAGATCTTGAACTCGTCGGCGATCCTGAGGTCATAGCCGTAGGAGGACACCCCGTACGAGATGACCCCGGTGCGGACCTGCCGCTCCTCGAAGGGCTTGATCATGTCGTGCTCGATGGCCATCTGCCTGATCCAGCGATCGCTCTTGATCACCGGCTCGCCCTGCTCGACCCGCGACCGTGGCCCGTCATGCTCGAATGGTATCGCCCGAGCTTCGATCGAGTCAAGTCTCGACCTCCTTACTCACGCTAACAGGCGACGGCCCGGCGGGGTTCCAGGTCGCTCCCGCAGTGTCCACGGGCAGACCGAAGGCTCTCCCCGCTCCGCCCGCACGGCGCAAGGCCTGCTCCATGGCGCGCCCGACGGGCTCGGCGGCGCCTCGAACCGCGGCCAGGAGAGAAGGGCCGGCGCCGGAGAGCGCGCAGCCGAGCGCGCCCGCCTCCAGCGCGGCCCGGCGCACCGTCTCCATCCAAGGAAAGAGCGGCAATCGCTGCGGCTGGTGGAGCCTGTCCTCCATGCCGAGGCCGAGGAGGTCCGTCTGGCCCGTGCCGAGCGCCGCGAGGAGCAGTCCCATGCGCTGCAGGTTGAAGACGGCATCCACGCGCGAGACCGTGGAGGGCAGGAGCGCGCGCGCCTCGCGAGTCGAGCTCTGCGCCTCCGGCACGAGCACGACCCAGGTGACCTCCGCGGGGACGGGCAAGGACACGGCGACCACGCGCTGACCGACGGCGCAGGAGACAGTCAGCCCGCCCAGGAGCGCCGCCGCGACATTGTCGGGATGGCCTTCGGCCCGGCAGGCGAGCGCCAGGACGGCGTCGCGGTCCAGGAGGGAGCCCAGCGCGGCATTGGCGGCGACGAGCCCGCCTACCCAGGCCGCGGCGCTCGAGCCGAGCCCGCGGGCCAGAGGAATCCGGTTGATGCAGCGTATGGTCGCGCCATGGAATCGGCGACCGGCGGCCTCGTAGACCATGCGCGCGCCCCGGGACACAACATTGTCGGCGCCGGTATCGAGACCCTCCGCCCCCTCGCCTTCGACCGAGACGGCGACGCGATCGGCTTCCTCGTAGAGGATCTCGTTGTAGAGACCAAGGGCCAGACCCAGCACGTCGAAGCCGGGGCCCAGGTTGGCGGACGTCGCCGGCACGCGCACTTCGATCGTCATGACCACAGAATACCCGTACCTCTGGTCATCGACCTAAGGACCCGTGAACCTCGCAGGCCGCTCAAAAAGGTCCAGATGCGAGGCGGCGCCCGAAGGTCGCACGCGAGGCGTACTTTCTGTACGTTGAGCCTGCGATCGAGGGCGCCAACGAAGCAGATGGGCCTTTTTCAGCGGCCTGCGCTAGAGGCGGCGGAGGAGCCACTCTGGGGTCAGCGAGATGGCCCACGAATTCAGGACGATGTAGTAGTTGGTGGCGACGAGAACGCCGACCACCACGAGCAGAACCCCCGCCGTCCGCTCCACGATCGGGATGAACGGCCGATACCTCTTGAAGAATCGCAGGAAGCCGCCCAGGGCCAGAGAAAAGACCAGAAAAGGCACGCCCAGCCCAGACGAATAGGCCAGGAGCAGCCAGACACCCTCGTTCACCGTCTTCTCCGTGCTCGCCAGCGTCAGGATGGACCCCAATATGGGCCCCACGCAGGGAGTCCAGCCGATGGCGAAGGTCATGCCCACCGCGAGGGAGCCCAGAAATCCCGCCGGCTTGGTGCGGACCTGAACCTGGCGCGTCCGGTCGAGCACTCCCCATTTCAGGAGTCCCGCGATGTAGAGACCGAAGAGCGCGATGAGCACGCCACCCGCGATCCGTATCCAGTCGCGGTAGTCGAGGAGGAATTGCCCCGCCGCGCTGAAGGAAGCGCCCAGGCTCACGAAGATGATGGTGAAGCCGCCGATGAAGGCCAGCGAGTGCAGCAATACACGGACGCGCTCGGCGATCTGAAGCTCCGCGCTCAGCCTGTCCACCGACATGCCCGTGACGAAGGAGACATAGGAGGGAAAGAGCGGGAGCACGCAGGGGGAGAGAAAGGACACCAGCCCCGCCGAGAACGCGACGCCGAAGGTGAGGGGCTCAGCCACGAGGCTTGTCCGGCCCGAGCAGGGCATCGAAGAACGGCGCGGCCGCCTTGCTGTCCCATTCGCGAGGACCCAGGGCGAAGGCGAAGAGGTTGCCGCTCCGGTCGATGATGAAGGTGGCGGGCACCGCGCGGGCTCCGTAGAGCTGAGCGACCTCCATCTTCGGGTCGAGCCCGATGGGATAGCTGAATCGCGCCTGGTCCACGAACGGCTTGACCACTCTCGCCCCCTGGGCGTCCATGCTGAGGGCGACGACGATCAGCCCATTCGCCTTGTAGCGGCGCCACAGGCGCTCCATGGCGGGCATCTCTTCCTTGCACGGTCCACACCAGGTCGCCCAGAGATTCAGGAAGACGACCTTGCCTCGGAGCTCGGACAATCGCAGGGTCCCCCCGTCCAGAGAGGAGACCTTGAAGTCCTTGGCCAATCGCTGGCGGCTTGGCTTGATGAGATCGAGGGCGCGGGCGGGATCCTCCATCGCCCCGGCGGGAAGCGCTACAGAGATTCCATGCCTGTCACCGTCATCGCCGATGATCTCACCGGTGCCTGCGACGCGGGCGCGCTGTTCGCCGGTCGCGGCCCCGTCCCCGTCTTCGTCGGCGCCCTCGCACCCTCGGCGGAGTGGCCGGCGGCCGCCGTGGATACCGAGAGTCGCGGCCTGGCGGCGGCGGAGGCCGCCACGCGCATGCGCCGGACCGTGGCGGGGCTCGCCGGGCGGCGAGACGGAACCGTCTTCAAGAAGATCGACTCGACCTTTCGTGGCCCCATCGCCTCCGAGCTCGCGGCCTTGCTCGAGGCGATGCAGGCCTCGACGGTGCTCGTGTGCCCGGCCTTCCCGGCCCAAGGCCGCACCGTGCTCAATGGCATGCTCCTCGTCGACGGCGTGCCCGCCCACGAGACTCCCGTCGGCCTCGATCCCGCCTACCCCGGTCCCCTCTCCGATCTCCTCGACATCCTGAGCCGCGAGGGCACGCCGGGCATCCCCGTGACCCTTCTTCCTTTAAAAGAAGTGCGCGGCGGAGCCGAGGAGCTCCGACGCGGGCTCCAGGGACGACGCGGGATCCGCGTCGCCGATGCCGAGACCGACGCCGACCTCGAGGCCCTCGCGCGCGCGGGTCTCGCGCAAGGATCCCTGCTACTCGCCGGCTCCGCGGGGCTCGCCGGTGCCGTCTCCGCCGCGCTCGGCCTGACCTCTCGGCCTGTCGCGTGCCCCGCTCCAGGGGCGTGGCTCATCGTCGCGGGAAGCCGGCATCCGTCGACCCGCGCTCAGATCGCGGTGCTCGAGGCCGCGGGAGTCGCGGGCGCTCGGGTATCCCCGGCGGGCGAGACCACTCTTGACTCGGTCATCGCCGCGCTCAGAAGCGGCAAGCCCGCCTTCGTGGCCAGCCCGGACGGACCGGGGGGAGCCGACGAGAAGACGGCGGCGACTCTCGCGGCCTTGTCGGTGAGGGCGATGGTCGCCTCCCCTTCCATCGTAGCCATCGCCGGCGGCGAGACGGCGCATGCGTTCATGCGCGCCTGGGGGGCAACGCGGCTCGAGCTCGATGGCGCGCCCGCGCCCGGGCTCGCTCTTGGCCGGCTCGTCGCCACCGACGGCTCGACGCTTTCCGTCCTGACCAAGGCGGGTGGATTCGGCTCCCCCGAGCTGCTCTTGACCCTCGCGCGGGGAGCTGCCTGAATGCCCGGCCGCTCACCGCTCATCGGCATCACCATGGGCGATCCCGCCGGGGTGGGTCCCGAGATCACGGCCAAGGCCCTGGCCACCCCTTCGGTGACGACGTCGTGTCGCCCCCTCGTCATCGGCGATCGCTCGGTGATGGAGGCCACGCTGTCGCTGCTCCGCTCCCCGCTCCGTCTGCACGTCGTGGCAAAGCCGGCGGAGGCCCGCTTCGAGCCCGGCACGCTCGAATGTCTCGACCTTGGCAACGTGGACGCGGCGAGCCTGCCCCGGGGCCAGGTCAGCGCGGAAGCGGGGCGGGCCGCGTATGCCTACATCGAGGCCGCCGTCCGGCTCTGTCAGGCGGGAGAGATCGACGGCATGGTGACGGCGCCCGTGAACAAGGAGGGGCTGGCCGCGGCCGGCGTCCAGCACTCGGGGCACACGGAGATCCTGGCGCGCCTCTCCGACACCAGGGACTTCGCCATGCTCCTCATGGGCCGGGAGCTCAAGGTCATACACGTCACGACCCACGTGGCCCTCCGGCGCGTGCCCGAGCTCTGCACGCGGGAGCGCGTCCTCAAGGTCATTCGCTTGGCCCAGCAGACCATGAACGGGCTCGGGGTGCCTCGCCCGCGCATCGCGGTGTGCGGGCTGAACCCGCACGCGGGTGAGGACGGGCTCTTCGGCGACGAAGAGAAGCGCGAGATCATTCCCGCCGCCGAGGCGGCGCGCCGCGAGGGCCTCGACGTCCACGGTCCCCTCCCCGCGGACACGCTCTTCTCCCGCGCGCGCGGGGGCGAGTTCGACATCGTGGTCGCCATGTACCACGACCAGGGGCACGTGCCCGTCAAGACCCTCGGCTTCACCTACGACGAGGCCAAGGGTCAGTGGACGGGTCTCTCCGGTGTCAACGTCACCGTGGGGCTGCCTTTTCTGCGCGTCTCCGTCGACCACGGCACCGCCTTCGACCGGGCGTGGAAGGGCATCGCGAATCCCGAGAGCATGCTCGAGGCCATCGACGTCGCCGTCCGCATGCTCGCGGCCAAGGCGACTCGATGATCCCGCAGGCGTGGCAGTTCGAGCTGAGCGGCAACGCTGCGAGGCGAGGGCTGAGTCGAGAAGGCGGCGAGGCGAGGGCTGAGTAGAATGCCCTACTACCGGATCGCGCTGATCGGCGGTGACGGCATTGGACCTGAAGTCGTCCAGGAAGCGGCGCGCGTGCTCAAAGCCGTGGAAGGTGGCGGCCTGCACTTCTCGTTCGAGGAGGCCGAGGTGGGCGCCGCGCTCTACCGGAGGACGGGCGAGGATCTGCCGCGCGAGACCATCGAGCTGTGCCGACAGACCGACGCCATCCTCTTCGGCGCCGCTGGGCTGCCTGACGTCCGCCACGCCGATGGCACCGAGCTGGTGCCCCAGATCACGCTCCGGATGGTCCTCGATCTCTACGCGGGCGTGCGGCCGATCAAGCTCTTCCCGGGGGTGCCCAGCCCGCTCGCGCTGCCCGAGGGCGCGACGATCGACTACGTCATCTTCCGGGAGAACACGGAGGGCCTCTTCGCCTCTCTCGGGGGCGGCTCCAAGGTGGGGGAAGACCTGGCCGTGGACACCCTCGTCATCACGCGCAAGGGCACGGAGCGCATCGTGCGACGCGCCTTCGAGGCGTGCCAGGGGCGCGCGGAGCGCAGCGGCAGATCCCTGGGTAAGGTCACGTGCGTGGACAAGGCCAATGTCTTCCGCTCCTATGCCTTCTTCCGTCAGGTCTTCCAGGAGACGGCGCGCGCCTTTCCCGGCGTGCGCACCGACTTTGCGTACATCGACGCCATGACCATGTACGCCATCCAGGCCCCCTGGCAGTACGACGTGATCGTGCTCGAGAACATGTTCGGCGACATCCTCTCGGACCTGGGCGCGGCCACCGTCGGCGGTCTCGGCATGGCTCCCTCCGGCGACGTGGGCGACCGCTGGGCGCTCTTTCAGCCCTCGCACGGGACGGCCCCGGACATCGCCGGCAAGGGCATCGCGAACCCGACGGCAACCATTCTCTCGGCGGCCATGATGTGCCGCTGGCTGGGCCGCCAGCACAGGGATCCGCTGGCCGCCGCCGCCGCCGACCGCATCGAGGCGGCCGTGGGCAAGGCGCTCCAGGATCCAACCGGGCGCACGCCGGACATCGGCGGCGCCGCCACCACACGCGCCGCGAGCGACGCGGTGATCAAGGCCTGCTAGGCGGAGGACATCGACATGGACGAGCAGACGCTTCGCGAGCTGATCGAAGACGTGCGCGCGGGACGATGGAGCCGGCGAGGCTTCGTGCAGGCCATGGTCGCGCTCGGACTCACGGCGCCCATGGCCGCTCAGATGCTCGCTCATGCCGGCGTGGTCCAGGCCCAGCCCAAGAATCCCGTCTTCACGCCCACGCGCCGCGGGGGCGGAGGGCCTCTCAAGGTGCTCTGGTGGCAGGCGCCGACGCTTCTCAATCCCCATTTCGCCACGGGCACCAAGGACCAGGACGCCTCGCGCATCTTCTACGAGCCGCTCTGCTCCTTCGATCCCGACGGCAACCTGGTGCCCATCCTCGCCCAGGAGGTGCCGAGCCTCCAGAACGGTGGCCTCTCCAAGGACGGAATGAACGTCACCTGGAAGCTCAAGCAGGGCGCGACCTGGCACGACGGCAAGCCGTTCACCGCCGACGACGTGATCTTCACCTGGGAGTACGCGGCCGACACGGCCACGGCCGCCACCACCGTCGGCTCCTACGAGGGCATCGAGCGCGTGGAGAAGCTCAACAGCCACGCCGTCAAGGTGATCTTCAAGAAGCCGACCCCCTACTGGTCCGACGCCTTCTGCAGCTTTCGCGGGATGATCCTGCCGAAGCACCTCTTCGAGTCGTACAAGGGCGCGAAGTCACGCGAGGCACCCGCCAACCTCCGCCCCGTCGGCACGGGGCCCTACCGGTTCGTGGACTTCAAGCCCGGCGACGTCGTCCGCGGAGAAATCAACTCGACCTACCACGTCCCGAACCGGCCCTACTTCGACACGATCGAGATGAAGGGGGGCGGGGACGCCGTCTCCGCCGCCCGGGCGGTGCTCCAGACGGGCGAATACGAATTCGGCTGGAACATGCAGGTGGAGGACGAGATCCTCCAGCGGCTCGAGCAGAACGGCAAGGGGCGCGTGGAGATCTTCACCACGGGAGGCATCGAGCACATCCAGTGCAACCAGACCGATCCGTGGAAGGAGGTGGACGGTGAGCGGTCGAGCCCCAAGACCAGCCATCCGTTTCTCTCCGATCTCACCGTTCGGCGCGCCCTCAACCTCCTGGTGGACCGCGCCGCCGTGCAGGAGCAGATCTATGGGCGGCAGGGCCGGACGACGGCAAACTTTCTCAATGCGCCCCCGCGCGTCTACTCGAAGAACACCCGCTGGGAGTTCAACGTCGACCGGGCCAACGCGCTCCTCGAGACCGCCGGCTGGGCACGCGGCGCCGACGGCATCCGCGAGAAGGGCGGTCGCAAGCTTCGCATGCTCTATCAGACGTCGGTCAACGCTCCGCGACAGAAGACCCAGGCCATCGTCAAGCAGGCCGCGGCCAAGGTCGGCATCGAGATCGAGCTGAAGTCCGTGGTGGCGTCCGTGTTCTTCTCCTCCGATGCCGCGAACCCGGATACCTATCCGCACTTCTACGCGGATCTCCAGATGTACAACATCGGCCTGCAGGGAACCGATGCCCGGACCCTGATGAACCTGTACGTTTCGTGGGAGGCGGCAACGAAAGAGAACAAGTGGCAGGGCCGCAACGTCACCCGCTGGCGCAACGAGGAGTACGACCGCCTCTATCGCGCGGCCGACACCGAGCTCGACCCTGTCAAGCGGGCCGCCCTGTTCATCCGGATGAACGACTTGGTGATCCAGAATGTGATCGTGATCCCCGTCCTCTGGCGCAATGGCGTCTCGGCGGCCGCCCTCAAGCTCCAGGGCATGGAGCTGTCCGGCTGGGACTCCCAGCTGTGGCGCCTCTCACACTGGCACCGCCAGGCCTAGAATCTTGACAGCGACGTGACGGAATACTATAAAGGCGACACCATCCGGTCACTGTTGACCCATCCAAGTGCTGCATCACGCCGCGGGGCCCTCGCCGCGGATTTCACGGAGGCTTTCCCCACGGAGGCAATCAATGGATGAGCGTGACCTGCGGGAGCTGATCACCCACGTCAAGGCCGGCCGATTGAGCCGGCGCTCCTTCGTCCAGATGATGGCCGCGGTGGGGCTCACCGCCCCGTTCGCAGCGCAGATGCTGACATCGGGCGGGGTGGCGCAGGCGGCTGAGCCGAAGCTCGTGTACAAGCCGACCAAGCGCGGCGGCGGCGGCGCCCTCAAGACGCTGTGGTGGCAAGGCGCGACTCTGCTCAACCCCTACTTCGCCGTGGGCACCAAGGACCAGGACGGCTCCCGCATCTTCTACGAGCCCCTGGCCTCATGGGATCCGGACGGCAATCTCGCTCCCATCCTCGCTACCGAGGTGCCGAGCCTGCAGAACGGCGGGCTCTCGAAGGACGGCAAGACCGTCACCTGGAAGCTCAAGAAGGGCGTGCAGTGGCACGACGGCAAGCCGTTCACGGCCGACGACGTCGTGTTCAACTGGGAATACGCGGCCGATCCCGCCACCGCCGCCGCCTGGATCGCCACGTACAAGGACATCAAGGCCGAGAAGGTCGACAGCCACACCGTGCGCGTGACCTTTCCCAAGCCGACGCCGTACTGGGCCGACGCCTTCGTGGGCGTTCGCGGCATGATCATCCCCAAGCACGTTTTCGAGCCCTTCAAGGGCGGGAAGTCGCGGGAGGCAAGAGGTGGAGGGCGAGCGCTCCAGCCCCAAGAGCAAGCACCCCTTCCTGTCCGACCCCGCGGTGCGCCAGGCCCTGGGATTGCTCGTGGACCGCAGCTCCGTCCAGGAGCAGATCTACGGCCGGACCGGCATCTCCACCGCGAACTTCCTGAACGCGCCCGAGCGCTTTCGCTCCAAGACCACGAAGTGGGAGTTCAACGTCGACAAGGCCAACCAGATCCTCGACGCCGCGGGCTGGAAGCGCGGAAGCGACGGCATCCGGGAGAAGGGCGGCCTCAAGCTCAAGATGGTGTACCAGACGTCCACCAACGCCTCGCGGCAAAAGACACAGGCCATCGTCAAGCAGGCGGCGGCCAAGGCGGGGATCGAGATGGAGATCAAGTCCGTGGTCGCCTCCGTGTACTTCTCCTCCGATGCCGCCAACCTCGACACCTACCCGCACTTCTCCACCGACATCCAGATGTACACCACGACCATGACGCAGCCGGATCCCGAGCAGTTCATGATCCAGTTCACCTCGTGGGAGGCCGCGTCCAAGGACAACAAGTGGCAGGGGCGCAACATCACCCGCTGGAAGAACGAGGAGTACGACAGACTGTACCGGGCGAGCGAGGGCGAGCTGGACGTGGCCAAGCGGGCCGCCCTCTACGTGAAGATGAACGAGATGGTGATCCAGAACGGGGTGGTCATTCCCGTCGTGTGGCGCCCCCGCGTCCGCGCGATCTCCAGCAAGCTCCGGCTGGAGCAGAGCGGCTGGGACTCCGACTTCTGGAACCTGCCCCACTGGTACCGCGAGGCCTAGTCACGCGCCGGAGACCGGGCCGAGAGGCCCGGTCTCCAACCGCCGCCCGCCCCGCCGATGTCCAAGTACCTCCTCCGACGGCTCCTCATCTCGGTTCCAACCCTGCTCGGTATCAGCCTGGTCCTCTTCACGATCCTGGCATTGGCTCCGGGCGATCCGTTCGAGGAGCTCGCCACCAATCCCAACGTTCCGCCCGAGGTCCGCGCGAACCTCCGCACCCAGTTCGGCCTCGACGACCCAATCGCCGTGCGCTACGTCCGCTGGGTCACCTCCATGGTCAAGGGCGACTGGGGCTTCTCCTTCGTGAGCCGGATCAATGTCTCCTCCCTCATCTGGCAGCGCCTGCCCACCACGCTCTTCGTGCTCGGCACTGCTCAGCTCCTGGGGCTCCTGGTCGCCCTGCCCATCGGCATCTACTCGGCCGTGCGCCCCTACTCGTTCTTCGATCAGATCGCCACCACCTTCGCCTTCATCGGCTTCTCCCTGCCCACGTTCTTCACAGGCCTGCTCTTCATCCTCTTCTTCAGCATCTACCTCGACTGGCTGCCCTTCATCTATCGCGCGGACATCAGCGCCACGGGCTGGCGCTGGGCGTGGGAAATGGCGCGCCAGGCGATCATGCCCATCGCCGTCCTCGGTCTCTTCCAGGGCGCGGCCATGACGCGCTTCGTGCGCTCGGCCGTGCTCGAGGTGATCCGGCTCGACTACGTCAACACCGCGCGCTCCAAGGGGCTCTCCGAGCGCGTGACCATCGTCAAGCACGTGGTGCGCAACGCCCTCATCCCCGTGGTCACCCTGGTCGCCCTCCAGATCCCCGGCGTGTTCACGGGCGCCGTCATCACCGAGCAGATCTTCCGCGTGCCCGGCATCGGCTCTCTCCTCATCAGCGCCATCCTCTCCAATGACACCCCGGTGATCATGGCCATCACCTTCGTCTTCTCGGCCCTCGTCGTCCTCTTCAACCTCATCGCGGATCTCGTCTACGGCTGGCTCGACCCGCGGATCTCCTTCCGGTAGCGGCTCCATGGCGAACGGGACAGCCTCGGAAGCAGTCCTCGCGGGCACGGGGGTGGTCGCGCGGCGGCCCGCCGAATCTCTCACGGTGGAGGCCTGGCGGCGCTTCCGCCGGCACCGCCTGGCGACCTTCGGGGCCGCCATGCTCGGGATCATGGTGCTCGCGGTGCTCTTCGGACCCTTCGTCTATCGGGTGCCCATCAACGAGATCGACTTCAAGGCCAAGCTCAAGACGCCCTCGTGGGCGCACCCGATGGGCACGGACGACCTCGGGCAGGACGTGCTGGCGCGAATGCTCTA
>WNGD01005790.1_pt1 | contig 12300 bp, 11 predicted proteins | sample 5400671 | NCBI WGS metagenome assembly WNGD01 (sample SAMN13153369, study PRJNA577476) | soil metagenome | isolation source: 40 cm soil or saprolite under grassland replicate 2 | place: USA:California | collected 2016-06-15
AAGTCCCGCCGCGTGCCAGCCGACTGGACCGCCGAACACTCCGGGCCCGTACGGATAGACCACCGTACCGATCACCTCGTGCGCGAGCCCCACGTGGGCCACGAGCACCGCGCCCGAGCAGGCGACTGCCTGGCGCCGCGAGACGAGCGCGCTCATTTATGTCCTTCGCTCTCGGTCACGCCACCACCTCCGCGGACCTTCCGCGGTGGCGCTTGTACATCTCGCCGACCCACTGAAAGGCGGCGCGCCCGGCGAGCGCGGCGCGGTACTCCGCGAGCCACGCGGGAAGCGGGCGGGGCCATGGATACGGGAACTCTGGCGGCTGGACGAGCGGATAGAAGAGCGCGGCGGCGGTCAGGTCAGCGACGCTGAAGCCGTCGCCGACGAGGTAGCCGCTCGGCTGGAGCTCGCGCTCGAGGCGGTCGACCGCCGCGAGCGTCCTCTCGCGCGCGACCTCGGCGCTGGCGGCGTTGATCTTGTAGCGGAAGCGGTAGAGCGGACGGAAGACGGGCGAGAGGATGCGCAGCGTCCGCCGGCTGCCGCGACCCATGCCGACGGTGAAGAGTGCCGCGGTGAGGCCCGGATCATGGACGAACTGGGCGTGCACGAGCATCGCCCGGATCGAAGGCCCGAGCTCCTCGTCGAAGAAGTCCTCGAGCGCGAGCGCGCGGCGACGCTCGGGCTCGTTCCGCGGGTAGAGGGCCGGCTCCGGAAATGCGCGCTCGAGGGCCTCGATGATGCGCGTCGAGTCGTGGATCGGACGACCGTCGAGGGCGAGCACCGGCACGGCCGTCTGCCCCGTCATTCGCAGGATCTTGGGGAAGTGGAACCCGGGCAGGAGCGCCCGGCGCACGTGCGGGACCCGCTTGAAGTCGAGCGCCCAGCGGGCCTTCTCGTTGAAGTGCGAGACGGTGAAGTGCCAGAGCACAGGAAGCGCCATCGGCGGTACTCGAGGCCGTGCGGTGACGGCACTCGCCAGGTGACGCGCCCGCCGCCAGTCCTGGGGTTCCATGGGATCAGTTCCTTTCGACTCTCCGGGCGGGCACCATGCGGAGCACGTTCTGCGCCGTCCCCGGCGCGAACGTCCGCCCTTCCATGTGTTCAATCCGGTTCGAGTGTTTAGAAAATTCTGAACGTTATGTCAAATCACGCCAATGCGTGAGCGGCTGCCCGCCGCTCAGAGCAGGGCGAGAGCGCGGCGGGCGGGGCCGGCGTAGGCGCCGAGGTCAAACACGGCCGTGGGCCGTCGCCGGTTCGACCCCGGTCGCCCGGCCTCGCGCGAGCCTATTTGTACGCGACCGCCGCGCTCGCGGTGGGCGTCAGGGGGATCACACGCGTCTCGCGGAACCCGACCTGCGTGCACCAGGCCGCGAAGTCAGCGCCGGTGAAGTCGAAGGCGTCGCCGAACTCGATCAGCATGTTGAGCGACATCATGAGTCCGAAGGCGTTCTCCCGGCGGGCGTCGTCGATGAGGTGCTCGATCGCCACGAAAGCTCCCCCGGCGGGAAGCGCGTCGTAGGCGGCTCGGATCAGGTGGAGCTTCTTCTCGAGGTTCCAGTCGTGCAGGATCATGCCCATCGTGATCACATCCGCCCCGGGTAGCGGCTCGGTGAAAAAGTCGATCGCGCGGGCAGTGACCCGGTCCCCGAGCCCTCTGGCGGCGATGCGCCGCTCCGCGATCGGCATCACGACGGGGAGGTCGAGCGTGGTGCACCGGAGGTGAGGGTGCCGCTCTGCCACCAAGCACGAGAGTTGCCCGGTGGCGCCGCCCACGTCGCACAGGGTGCGATACGCCGAGAAGTCAAACTTCTCGGCGAAGGCCGCGAAGTTGCCCGACGAGATTCCGCTCATGGCGTGCATGAACTGCTCGAGTCGCGCGGGGTCGCGATAGAGCTCCTCGAACATCGATCTACCCGTGCGCTTGAGCTCGTTCTGCGGCTTGCCGGTCCGGAGCGCCTCGCTCAGCTCACCCCAGAAGGGGTAGAGCCGGGCGTTCGCCATCTCGAGGAATCCGCCCACGTAGCCGGGACTCCGCCGATCGAGGAAGGCGGCGCTCTCCGGGGTGTTGCGGTACCGTGCCGTCGGCCCGTCCCCGTCCCGCTCGAGGAAGCCGAGTGCCACCAGGGTATCCGGGAAGTCCGGCACGGCGCGAGGATGGAGGCCGAGAAGGGCTTGAAGCTCCTCAGACGTCTTGGACGAGGCGCCGAGGGAGGAGAAGACATCGAGCTCGACCGCCGAGAGCAGAACCTTGGCCGGCCAGAAGCCCATGCCGACGTCGAGGATGCGCTGAGGTGTGAGAGCCATGAGACCTCCGATACGCGAGCATCGAGGCCTACCACTCCCGCGACACTGCGCAAAACGATCCTCGCGCGCGGGGGCGGGGAATGAGTCGATTGGTCAAAATCTGCCTGCGCTGCCCCGTATTGCGTTATCCCGTTTCTGCTACCATCGCCGAAAAACCCTTGTTCCACAAGGGCCAAGACAGCTTCCCAAGCTGGACGTCGCCGGTTCGACCCCGGTCGCCCGCTCTCGTGAGTTCGAGGAGTTAGCCGCCGCCCTTCGAGCCGCCCGCCACCAGCACGGACTCCTCGCTGTTGCGTTGGCAGCAAATCACCGAATATTGACATGGCTGCCACGCGCGGTCACCGATGACATGTCTCATCGGCCGGCCACCCATCCACATTGGAGTCACGCCATGACTGCCCCTCGCGCATCCACGCACATTGGGATGTTGCTCTTCCCGAACATGACCCAGTTGGACTTCACCGGGCCGTATGAAGTGTTCTCGCGGCTTCCCGAGACCACGGTGCATATCGTCGCCGCCTCCCTGGACCCCGTCCGCACGGACCGCGGGCTGGTGCTGGCACCCAGCACCACCTACACGACTTGCCCGCAACTGGATGTGGTGGTGGTGCCCGGCGGACCGGGCCAAGAGGCGCTGATGCAGGACGAGGGCGTTCTGGGTTTTCTGCGGCAGCAGGCGGCGGGCGCGAAGTATGTCACGTCGGTGTGCACCGGCGCGCTCGTGTTGGGCGCGGCCGGCTTGCTCACTGGCTACCGGGCAACCACCCATTGGACGGCCATGCCCTTGCTGCCGCTTCTCGGCGCGACCCCCGTAGCGGCTCGCATCGTGGTCGACCGCAACCGCATCACGGGCGGCGGGGTCACGGCCGGTATCGACTTCGGCTTGCATCTGGCGGCCGTCCTGCGCGGGGAGGACGTCGCCAAGCAAATCCAGCTTGAGTTGGAGTACGATCCACAGCCGCCGTTCCATAGCGGCACCCCCGCAACGGCGCCAGGGGACGTGGTCACGGCCGTAAGGACGCGCGCCGAGCCGTTACAGGCGAGGCGGCTTGCCACCTGCCAAGCCATCGCCCGACGCGCCGGCCGCTCGTGAACGCCCATCGGCGCCGCCCATCCACTGCCCCAACCGGGAGTCGGACATGCTGGAGTTGAGACCCACCTGCGAGCATTGCAACACCCCGCTGCCGCCCTCCTCCACGGAGGCGATGATCTGCGGCTTCGAGTGCACGTTCTGCCAAACCTGCGTGCTCACGGTGCTGCATGACGTGTGTCCCAACTGCGGCGGCGGGTTCGCGCCGCGTCCCATCCGCCCCAAAACCAACTGGAACGGCGGCAACTTCCTGGGCAAGTACCCGCCGTCACAGAAGGTGAAGCACCGCCCTGTGGACCGCACAGCGCACGATCGGCTGCGCGACCGCGCCCAGTCCCTTCCGCCCGAACGGCGCTGACAGCAGAGGGGGCGGACTAGAGGAATCGGCCATGGCCGACTTACTGAATCCGACCCCCGCACTTGCCCGTAGGCGGTCCGCTGAACCCGCAGCGCTCGGCGTGGCGGGAGTTGAACCGGAGCGTCGGTGGACCGGGACTCCCGAACGCGGGTCGGCGGAGGCGCCGGGTGGCGCCTCCGCCGAGGGGGAGGGAGGTCGGGCGGTGGCGGGGGTCTAGCGGAGGACGCGGAGGGGGAGATCGATCGGCACGCTCGTCGCGCCTTCCGAGTCGACGCCAAACACCTGGAGCGTGTACTCGCCGGGGTGGACGTGCTTGAGAGAGAGCGTCGCCACGAAGGCGCCAGCGGACGATCGGCTGACCGTCGTCTGCCGCACGACCTCGTCCTTCTTGAGCAGCTGGATCGTCACCGTCGCCGGCTCGTCGACGTCGAGGTTGAGTGACAGGGTACGCTCGCGACCGAGGTCACGGAGGCGCACCACCTCATCGAGGTGGCCGATCGAAACGACCGGTGGCTGGTTGACGATGGTGACCGTCGCGTCTGACCCGGCGATGCTCGCGAAGTCGGAGGCGGCGACGGCGCGGTAGTGGATCGTCGAACCGTTGGGGAGGCCGCTTGCCACGGCGTCGAACGCGGTCGGGACGACGCTCACGCCGAGCGTCGCGGGCGTGGTGCTCGAGCCGAAAGCGGCCGTCGCACCGAAGTCGAAGTGGACGCGGGCGCTCGTGCCGCCCGGGTTGGCGGAGCCGTGGAGCGTTGCGCTCGACGAGGTCGGGTCGCTCGCAGCGAGCGTCCGGACGTCGGTCGGCGCGAAGGCCTCGGCGAAGAGCTTCTTCGAGCCGGGCGCGCCGGCCGTGAAGAGGAAGAACGGCGTGCCGATCGCGCCGCCCTGGCAGGCGGCACCGTCCGCGTTGGTCGGGTTCGCGGTGCAGGTGGAGGAGATCGGCGCGCGCTGCGGGTTGTCGACGTCGGCGAAGGCCGACGCGGCGATCCCGTCGGGCGTGTCGTGCTTGAAACGCGGCGCAGCCTCTCCACCCTCGAAGTGGCCGACGAAGGTGAGGAGGCGCCCCTCGACCTCCTCTTGCCACGAGATGTAGGGGACGTTGCCGGCGAACGTGATGTCGGGCCGGCTCGCATTGTTGGCCCTGTTCGAGATGGACTGGCCGGGCTTGAAGAGCTCGAAATGATCGCCGCCGACGAGCCGCGAAATGAAGATCGCATGGCGTCCGCCGCCGATGTCCTCCTCCCACACCACCCACGGAACCGTCGGCTGACCCGGAGTCAGGGTGCCGGCGGCGACGCGCGGGTTTTCGGCGTCGGCAAGAGTGTCGGCGTTCAGCGCGCACGCGTCCTCGTTCACCTCCGACTCGGCGCAGGGGCCGAAGTGATGCACGCCCGAGCCGTCGAGGACGTTCGACTGCCCCTCGGTGCCGCTCCCGACCGCGACCCACTGGAAGCCGCCATCGGCGGCCGCGTTGGCGACCGCCTTCGCGGCGAACACCATCTCGTTGGTGCGCAGCCCGGGCACCGCGGTGGGACCCTCCTCGTACCAGACCGTCCACACGACCGTGTCGTCCCTTCCGGTGAAGGCGATGTCCGGCTCGACCCCGGCGCGCGTCGGGTCGATGTTCAGGGTTGGGTCGACCGTGGCGTCGCGCGGCGGCGGCTGGCCCGAGTCGAGGCGCTCGAGCCCGACCTGCTGGAAGCAGAACCCGTTCACGTTGTTCGCCGCCGACGGCTTGAAACCGGTGCACGGCGTCCCGGCCGCCTGCTGCTTCACGCCCTTCGACACGAAGATCTGGCGCGGCGAGTAGGCATCGTCGGCGGCGCCGTCGTTCTCCTCCCAGATGATCCAGGGAACCGGGTCGTTGCCCGCCACCGTGGCGCCGCCGGCCACCGAGGGGTTCTCGGCCGTGCGGTTCGTGTGGATGTTGAGCGACGGGATGTCCGCGCCGTCCGAACGGTCCTGGCCCGACGGCAGCCACCGGTTCGCGCCTGCGTTGAAGCGGCTCGCGAAGATGTTCGTCGGGTCGCCGAAGTGGAAGCTTGGCTCGTACCACGCAACCCAGGGCACGGTGCGACCCGCGCCGGCGAAGTCGATCGACGGGGCCTCGGCTTCCACCGTCGGGTCGATGTTGAGCGACGCCGGGGAGCCCTGGGTGACCCACGCGCCGTTCTTGAAGGCGCGGACGAATATCTGCTGGGAGTCGCCGAGCTTCTGCTCGAACGTCGCCCAGGGGACCTGGACGTTGCCGGCGACGACGGTGCCACCCGCGACGTCGACCAGGCCGGCGTCTTGTTTCGGGTCGATGGAGTTCGCCGCGTCATCGTTGACCTGCGCGCCGCTCGACGGGAGCGACACGAAGGCGGCGGATGCGGGGGACGCCAGTATCCCGGCGAGCATCGTCGCGGGACCGAGAGTGCGGAGCCTGCGTTTCATTCGAGACCTCCTTGTTTCCGTCCGGGGCTCGGACGGCTGTGTTTTGCCTCTCTACGCTCGGGCCCCGAGGATGGATGACGGAGGGCTTGGAGCGGCCGTCGCGAGTCGCTATGGGCGCGAATGATGGGTCGGACGATGACGATGTTGTTTCTCCTCCTCGCCTCGGTCGGCCGCAGCGACGAGGGCGGCGACTGGCGCGACCGTGTCACGCTCATCGCCAACGAACGCCTGCGCGGCGAGCTCGTCGGTTTCCGGTCTTCACCGCGAACTTCGTGGGCGGGCTGGAAATCGTGGGCGGCTTGTTGCTGATCCTCGGCCTCGGTACACGGCTCATCACGATTCCGTTCATCATCGAGATGCTCGTGGCGATACTCTCCACCAAGCCGCGGCTTTTCCTCGGAACCTTGCCGCTCCCCCCACCCCCGGTTCCGCCGCAGGTTGGCATCTGGGCCGTCTTGCACGAGGTCCGCTCGGAGTACGCGCAGATCATGAGCTGCCTCTTTCTCCTGATCTCCGGCCCGGGTCCGTGGTCGCTCGACACGTCGCTTCTGTGCGGTGAGCAAGGGAAGCGAGACGGGACCGGACGCTTCTGCGTCTACACGCCCGATCCGATCTCGCCGGTGTCCTGGAGACTCTAGAAGGGAGAGCGCATCCCATGACCCGACCGACGGCAGTGGACCTCCTTCTTGCGAGAGCCGAGTTCGAGGCGATGGACGCGGCCGTCGGCTACCACGAGGGGCTCGCCTCTGCCGCTGAGGTCGCCGCTGCGGAGGCGAGGTTTGAACAGGTCGCCGCCAGCGTCGGGCGTCGGAGAACGCTGCGTACGTTCCTCGTATTTCCGTCCCGCCGAGACATGGTCGCGGCGAACTTCGGGCACTGAAACCCATGATGAGCCTCTGGACTGTCGGCACGGAGCTCTCCGCACTCGGTCTGCTCGCAGTCTCGACGCCCCTGCACCCAATCCTGGCGCGCGATCACTTCGCTGCGACACCTACCTACCCCACACCAGTCCTGCTCGTGCACGGTTTGCTCGGCAGCCCGACGAACTTTCTCCGCCTGCGTCGCGTGCTCTCTGCCCGGGGCGTCGGGAACCTGGCCAGTTTCTCGTACCGGCCCGCGCTCGACCACCAGCGCCTGACGCTGCAGCTCCGCGACACGATCGAGGCCGTCTGCCTAGCGACGGGTTCGGACCAGCTCGACGTAGTCGGGCACAGCCTGGGAGGGGTCCTCGCCCGCTACCTCCTCGAGGTAGGCGACGGCGGCCGCGTTCGCCGACTGGTCACTCTCGGGGCGCCATCCCTCACGGGACGACTGCCGGACCGCGAGCTCGCGATCTTCGGCGCCGACGATCCCCTGGTGTCCCCCCCGTCCTCCGCATGCGGACCACGCGGGCGGGTGGTGGTGATTCCAGACTGCGGCCACTGGGGCCTGCTCTTCCAGCACCGCGTGCTTCGTGCCGTGGAGCGCTTTCTCACGTGCTCCACGCTCGCCTCGCGGTCCCTGTGGACCTCCCGCGCCGCATGACAGCGTCACTTGCATCTCGACGCCCGCGCGCAAAACGTCGGGCTCGGGCGATGGCTCGCCGTCTCTCACCGGCGCGCGCAGCAGCTGCGTCTCGGCGCGCGGGGCCTTCGACATGGTGGGCAATCTGGCCGAGTGGGTGGCGGATTGGGTGCCAAACTCGACGAACTGCCCGGGCTGGGCCAGCGCCAGCAATGACGACATGTATCTCGCTGGGGCGAGCACGACATCGAACTTTCCCGGTGCGCTGCTGCGCGGCGGCGCTTTCTTCGCAGTCCGACCGCTGAGCCCGTCCTCCCCCCAGGTTCGGCATTCGAGAAGCAGCTTCGCGCGCCCGCAGTCCCTTTCAACGCACGCCGGGTCACGCGCATCCGGCAACACCGGTCGCGCGTAGAGACACGCGACCAGCACCGCCGACGGCCTTTGCCGCGGCCCAGTAGTCGGAGGACTCCAATGCGACCTCAGCTCACCGTTTTCTCGATCGCCCTGTTGTGCGCGACGGTCGCCTCGGAGGCCCAATCAGCAGGGCAACCCGCCGCGCTCGATAGGGTCCTCGGCCAGCTGCACGACATCCGTGCGGCGCGCGCCTCGAACCCCAAGCAGGGCAAAATCAGCTCCCGGCTTCTTCCTCCCGCGACGGTGGGGCCCTCGCGACGTGGTGGAATGGCGACACCTCGTCACGCGACATCACCGAGGTCTGCATCCAGGCAGGCGAACTGCGCGGAGAGATTTACATGAACGCACACTCCAATCGACGCGCCGAGCTCAGAGCGGCCGCCATCGCAGTGGCCTTCTTCATCCTCTGTGCCGTGGCGGCGGCCCATTCCTGAGGGGCGAGAATGACGTCGTCGTACCATCCCGCCGACCCTCGGTGACGACGATTGTCTCGGTAGTGGACGCCAGATCGGTGTGGGGGCGGAGCCCCAACGCGCTCGATGGCGCAAAGCGTGGGTCTCCCACCGCGCCGGTCCGCCCCTCTAAATCATCAACTGGGCCCCACCGGCTCGGCGGAGGGTTCTTTGCATCCTTCAGCGTGGCTCGTACGTAGCCTAGCCGAAGACAAATTCCGCGGCCCAGATTCGGGACGGCATCCAACCCGGCCCCGACGCCCCGCGGACAGAATAGGAGGAGTGTCTCATGCATTCGCGACTTTCCGAGATGATCACGCCCGCAAGCCGTCTTCGGCGGACGATCGCCGGTCTAGCGGCCCTGTCGGTGCTGCTCGCGGCCCCGGCGACACGTGCGGGCTTTCTGCCGCTTCCGGCCAACGGCTCGCAGGTGAACAACGATCTCGCCAACGCGATCGACCCGAACCAGGACGCGGGCGTCTCCGACGTCGCCGGCGGCGCGGTCACGGCCGGCAAGGTCCAGGTCCCGTGGGCGACCTTCGAGCAGAAGAGCCGGGACAGCCAGCAGATCTTCGTTCGCGCCTTCAAGAACGGCGCCTGGGTGACCCAGGGTTTTCCCGCATCCCTCAACATCGACTCGACCGCGGAGGCAGAGGCGCCGTCGATCGACTTCGCCGGCACGGGACGCACGGTCCCATGGGTCACGTGGTACGAGCCGAGCGCGGCCTTCGGGTGGCCGACGAACATCTTCGCTAGCCGTTTCAACGCGGCGGCCAACGTCTGGCTGCCCTCTGGCCAGGGCAAGGGCCCAGGCCACATCCCGTCCCTCAACATGCACACCCTTCGCACGGCCGAGCACCCCTCGGTCGCGGGTGGCGCCGCCGTCGCGGGCAACGATCCGGTTCCGTGGATCACGTGGGAGGAGAACGACGGCGTCCCGAACGACGGCACGACGCTACGGCAGATCTTCGTGGCGAAGGCGGTCAAGCAGGCCGTTCCGGGAACGGCCTGCCCGGTCGGGACGAAGCCGACGGGCGGGCTCGACGTGAACGGGTTCTGTTGGCAGCAAGTCGGACTCGACCGCCTGAACCCGAGTGGTCCACTACCGTCCGACAGCGGCGATCCGACGCTTAACATCGACCCGACCCGCTCGGGCGTCGAGCCGGACATCGCGTTCACCGGTCCGAACGACACCGTCGCGTGGGTCGTCTGGTACGAGGAGGATCCCAGCCAGATCGACGGGCTCCGCAACAACGACATGGTCTTCGCGGCGAAGATCGTCGCGGACGGCACGGCCGACGGTGGCTTCCATTGGATCGCCGTCGGGAACGGAACGGCCGGACAGACCAACATTCTCGACACCTCGGGCGCGCACGGCTTCGGCAACTGTGCCGAGAGCCAGGACGCTGAGGACGCGTGCACGCTCAACGCGATCGCCCGCCGCGACGCGGAGAACCCGCGCGTCGCCGCCGGGACGCTGAAGCCGGGCGGCACGACCGTGCCGTGGGTCGTCTGGCAGGAGGATATCGGCGAGGGCAAACACGCCGTCTTCGTCTCACGACTGGTCGGCGGCGACCATTTCGAGCTCTTCAACTCCGGCCAACCCGTCTCGAACACGGTGAACGACGCGACCCGACCCGACATCACGTTCTCTGGCAACGTGCCCTACATCTCCTGGCAGGAGGAGGTGTCAAAGTCGCAGATGACCTTCGTCGGCCACTTCGAGGGTGGGGCCAGCGCCCCGGTCTTCAAGCTCGACACGCCGACCGGCATCCTGAACTCCGACTTCGGCGTCGTCGAGGACCCGCTCCGCGCCCCGATCTCCTCGGGCTGTACGGCCAACCCGACCAACGCCGACGGCACGAGCTGCCAGGGCGGAGCGATCGGGACGCCGTTCTTCCTCTACACCGCCGGCGACGACGGTGGCATTCACCAGCTCTTCGCCCAGGCGTTCGCGCCGACCGACGTGTCGACGCTTGCCGCCACCGAAATCACCGAGACGGATGCGACGCTGAACGGATCGGTGAATCCGGCCGGCGCTGCCATCCTGACCCACTTCGACTTCGGCGCGAGGACGGCCTATGGCACCAGCACGGCGGACGCTCGTCTCGATGTCGCGAGCGTTGCGACTCCCTTCGACGCGACGGCGAGCGGGCTCATCCAGGGCGCAACGATCCACTTCAGGGCCGTCGCGAAGACGGACTTCGTCACCATCGATGGTCCCGACCAGAGCTTCGTGGTGGTGAACACGCCGCCAACCGTCTCGATCGATGACCTCCCAGACAAGGTAAAGAGGAAGCAGCTCAGCAGGGGTCGGCTGCTGACGGTGCAACTCACGGTGTCCGAGCCGGCGACGATCACGCTCGACATACTGAACAAGAAGGGGCAATCCCTTCAGAAGGTGACCCTCAACCAGACCAGCGCCGGCTCGTTCGAGGCGCAGATCTCGCTACGGCATGCCAAGGGCAAGCTGACCCTTCGTGTGACGGCGACCGACGTAGACGGCGCGAGCGCCGTGGTCGAGCAGCAGTTCAGGGCGCAGTAGGCGCGGGCCTACCCCGCGTGCGGTCGTGTTTTGGACGGGCGTGAGGTGCTCCATTTAGCAGCAGGCCAGCCGTCCTCGAGAAGCGCTGCGTAACCAACGAGGTGGCACTGTGGTGCCGAAGTCGAGCACGGCACCATTCCTTTGCAAAAGGCCAGAAGAACCCCATGTGCTGACTTTAGAACGGCTGCGAGGGCCACAGGACAGCCACGCGACCGGAACTCCGCCGCGGGGGAAATCGCCAATCTGAAGAGATTGGAGTGTGTATTGCGTTATCCTATTTCTGCTACCGCCGCCGAAAAACCCTTGCCCCACAAGGGCCAAGAAAGCTTCCCAAGCTGGACGTCGCCGGTTCGACCCCGGTCGCCCGCTCTCGAGAAAGCGCCGATTTCTCACGGCCTTCCGAGGCGCAGCGGAAGGAGCCCCATCGGAAAGCCAGCCTCGGGGCTGGTAATCCAGTGGTCGAGCATCGTCCAGCCGCCGGGCATCGGCATCTCGCCCATCGCCGACATGGACGCGCACCAGACGATCGTTACCGCCGCGCTGGCAGCGAAGAGCAGCGCTGAGACGCCAAAAAACGCTAGCTGGGAAGCTCGCTCGGAAGCCATGCGTCGTGAGATCTCCAGTCCCGCAGTTGCGCCACGACAACGACGATTTCGCTCAGCCCTTGTTGTACTCGTCGTGGCGGCGCCACCAGGCGCCCGTCTCGTTGCGCCCCTTGGGGGCGCGGTCGAGCCACTGGTACATGCCCCAGAGGCCGTCCAGTCCGCGCGCATAGGTGGAATAGGTGTGGTAGACGACGCCGTCCTCGAGCACGAACGCGCTCATGCCCGGCCTTGGCGGGATTCCCCTCACCGCCGGCTTCCGGCTTCACGTCCAGCGCGAGGCGGCTGCGCTGGTAGTTGTATTCGACGGCCCCCTCGCGCTGTTGCTCCTCGGTGACTGAGACGTTGAAGTCGAAGTTGAAGTCGCTGCCGAGCGAGGACGCCCAGGGAAATGCCCACCCCATCCGCCGCTTGTACGCCTGCAGCTTGGCGAGCGGCGCCCGCGACACCGCCGAAAGCGTGACGTCGTGGTTCGCTAGGTGGACGACGAAGCCGTCGAACCCGTCCGCGATCGCCGAGCAGGACGGACACCCCGCCGTGTAGTCGGGCCCGAACATGAAGTGGTAGACGAGGAGCTGCGAGCGCCCTCGGAA
>WNGD01006124.1_pt1 | contig 12299 bp, 8 predicted proteins | sample 5400671 | NCBI WGS metagenome assembly WNGD01 (sample SAMN13153369, study PRJNA577476) | soil metagenome | isolation source: 40 cm soil or saprolite under grassland replicate 2 | place: USA:California | collected 2016-06-15
AAGAGACGTAAGGTCCGATTATCCAAAAACCTACCTGCTTTTTACCTACACCCATAAATAATCCAGTTTCACCAAATATATAACGAAGGGCGCAATGGGTTATATCTTTTTCCCATGCTTCTATCATATCACTTGATCTTTTGGATATCTCACGCATGCCCAGGGAGAGACCCTTCGCTGCGCTCAGGGTGACATCAAAGGGGTAGCAGCGGCAGCACGACAGCAGTGTCATGCTGAGCGCAACGAAGCATCTCCTTGCCCAGAGAGAGACCCTTCGCTGCGCTCAGGGTGACACCAAAAGGCTGTGTCTCCCCCACGAGACACAGCCTGCGTTTTGGCGGCGAGGAAACTGCAAAGCTAACTGCTGATTAGCTGAAAGCTAAATTTCGCAGTGGCTACTTCGGTGTTTTCATAGTACTCCATGATAATCGAGTGAGTACCTTTAGTCACCCATACAGTCCGGGTGTACGTGGTGGCCGGTTGATTTACCCAGTGATCGATAATTGGCGAACCATCGAAAAACAACCGAACACCATCATCGGCAGTCACGGTAAACAGGTACGTTCCCTCGTTGAGGCTCACATTTCGGATCCACCGCGCAGAAAAGTGGTCTGCAGGGATAGTTGGATCAGGCGATCTATAGCCCCAGGCGAAGTTGACAGCCGGATCAATTCGCATCTGCGTCGGTGCGCCAGACAATGTCTGGTTGTTATAGTACACGCCGACGTATCCGCCATTACTACTGGCCGGTTGCCAGCTTAACTTTGCAGTGGCGAAGCCATTATGCTCGTAATACTCCATCTTGATCGTATGCGCTCCGGCGTTGATCCATTTGATAGAGTTGTACGTAGTTGCCGCCTGGTCTTTCCATTTGTCGATGATCAACTTGCCGTCAAGGTAGAGTCTGACGCCGTCGTCCGCAGTGACGGTAAACCGGTACTGTCCTGTGGGCGAACCTGTTCTCCAATTAAAATTGATCGCTGGATCGAGCCGCGTCAACGTCGGCGTCCCCGCTAACACTCTGTTACTGTAGTAAGCGCCGAGGAATCCAACGGCCGGGCTGATCTGTTCCCAGCTAAGCCTGACTGTCGCGAAGCCGTGGTTTTCGTAATACTCCATGGTGACGGTATGCTGGACTGAACCGGATAGAGTCACAGGGGTGTTGTACGTCGTAGCAGTCTGGTTTTTCCATTTGTCGATGACCAGCTTTCCATCTACATACAGGCGTACGCCATCATCCGCAGTCACGATGAAGTTGTACATTGCTTCCGGGAAGAAAGCGGTCCGCGTCCACCGCGCAGAGAATTGGTCTGCAGAGACTTTCGGGTCGGGCGAACCGGTTCCCCAATCAAAATTGATAGTCGTATCCAAACGCGTCAAAACAGGCGTACCGGACAAGGTCATGTTATTGTAGTAGCTGCCCCGGAAAGGTATAGGTCCTGCTACGGCTACTTTTGCCGGCACGATTGACGAGAAGGAAGCGATGCTCAGGCTGAGTACGAAAATTAGCCCAGAAAGCACCAGCCCTCCTTTTCTCCAAATTGTACTCATAGGTGTTCTCCTTTTCTCCCCTATCAACATGATGTCAACAATTTTCTCTTATAAGAGAATTATAGTATTCAAATCCCACAATTAGTTTACAAAAGACTTATGTGTTCTCACTGGTAAATCACAATAATACAGGGTAACAGCTCAGGGGGGTTAACGATCGCCGAAAAGCCGCGCAAACACTTGATGCCTATATTGAGAGATAATTCATTATATAAAGAACAGCAAAGTAGGACCGCAATTGATTGCGCAAAATCAATAATGGTGATTTTATTTTACAAGCTCTATGCCTACTATACGGTTCTTCCCAGGCTCTGCCTTGGCGAGTTTTAATGCCAGGTATGCCTCTAGCAAAGTCTTGCCATACCCTATGGAGCAAGTCATGCCCGCAGTATTCTTTTGATAGATCCCCTGCAAAGTGTACAGCGTTGCCTCATTGAAGGCTCCCTTAAACAACATATCGTCTCCTGCCGCAAATATGATTGCGTTGCGTAAAATGTTACCGCGAATGTGCTTCTTTATCTCTTCGATGGCCTTTGTAATAGAATTACTCATCCTCTTAAATGCATCCTCATCATATGATGATCGAAATAACTCTTCCAGTAATGAGCCTGTGTTATCTCCATCCAGGCCAAAATAAAAAATGCCATCAGTATCGCTGGCTGGACTGGATAATCTCTTCATTTTCATTGTAGGTTCACCTGGAGCATCACCTGCTAACATCGGGTAGATTATGTCAGTATAGAACTCGATGAAAGGGAATGACATTTTGACGGCCAATTCCCCTTTGAATCTCTCTATGTCTGTCAAAAGCGCTCCCTTGTGGGTAGTGCTGTTACGGAGGTAAAGCATGAAATCATTGAACCGCTTAAAGAAGTCAAAATCAAAGTTTTCTACCGCTCCTTTACCCTGAAGTTCGGACTGAAGGCGGCGCAATTTTGTGCCAAAGGTTGGTCGGTCTTCGTTCTCTGGGTGGCCTTTCAGGATAAATTTGCTTATAAGGATAGTGATTAAGTCTTCTACGCTCGCTGAGATAGAACTCGCTGCTATACGATATAAAGCATTATCTCTCTTTCGATCACCCTGCAACTTCAGGTCGATAGAATGAGCAAGGTTGCCAGCAAAGAAATTCCTATCCGTGGTAACCGTGTCTATCTGGACGTACTTGTCTGTATGCTGCTGGATCAGCCTCTTGTAGCGGATGATCTCTGCGAGATTCAGGTAGGCAATACTGTCCAGTTGGGTAGCATCGGGCACTGGAATGTAGCTGGCCCTTAAAATATCAAGCGGTAAAAATCCCCTCTCTCCAGTTAACTCTGCTACCTTCGTGATGTCGATCAAATACTGGCAGCCGAGGTCCAGTATGTAAGCTGTCGTTGATAACAGATTTTTGTGCAGGGAGGTACCATTCGTGAGGTCTACAATTAGATTTGGATTCTTCGATAAGACACCGTTTAAGATGATTTCGATGTAGTGTACGAACCGTTCAACGGACTCCCTGGTAGAATCAATTTCTATAACTCTTTGCGTTATTATTTCTTGACTCATACCGTTACTTTGTAAATACTCCATCCAGTCCGTTTGTTCCCTCAGCTCCTTTTGTGAAGCAAAAGAGTGGATCACAAAGATGTCTGTCAATGCTTCGTCGAATATTTCGATAGCTTTACTGTTTGCTACTAGAATTGAATTTACAAAGGTGAAGCGATTAATATTTCCTAAAATTATTAACGTACTCAAAAGGAGCCTCCTATGACAGAATGGAGAAATTCGGACTTAGAGAGTATCAGAGGTAATCCATGTTCCATAATATGAATGGCTTCTCTCAGGGTTAGTATAACAGGCGGCTGTTTGCTCTACAAGGATAACACAAAACCACGGAAGGGTTGGTCACTGAGGTGTCTTCCTGACCGTCAATCAGGCACAAAGCATATTCCCGCTTGTGCTGCTACAAACAAATTCCATGGTCACAACATTACTATATGGTAATGTTTTACTCAAAGTCTTTCAATTGTGGTGTTTATGTAGTAAACTAGCGATGCATATAAAGAAGCATCAGATGAATACAATAACCGAAGGAGTATTCTATGACAACGGGCTCCTTGGAAATCAAATTGACAACAGTTACGACTCTATGGACTGGTGGCGCGGATGGTAAGTCTGATCGGCTACACGTAACAGGTATCATGGGTAGTCTGCGCTGGTGGTACGAGGTGATGGTACGGAGCGTAGGAGGAGATGCATGTGATCCTGGACAACATAGCTGCTTGTACGACCCAGATAAGCCGTATGATGGTTTGTGCGATGTGTGCAGGATATTCGGGGCGACTGGTTGGTCTCGGCGCTTTCGATTAACTATAAGTCAGGATAATCTGCAAGCTAAAAAGCCGACAGCGAGTAGTATCGATGCTTCTGGACGGCGAGTATTTACCCTTTCTAGAGACCACTCGGCTAGTCGCGATCGGGAACACAGGTGGTATCTTGGTAGTGATCCCCTCTACGGTCGAGTTAAACTTGATATTGTTCCTACTGCTCCAATAGATAAAGCCGGAAAAGAGCACTTTGACCCGGCTATAATTGGCGCATTAATCCAGTTGATTGCTGATAGGGCAAGTATTGGAGCGAAGCCGCAGATGGGGTTGGGCGTGGTGAAGGTGGTAAATCGTCAGAGTATTCAGCCTCTTCTAGATCATTTAACACAAATCATTGCGGTGCATCGGGAAAAAGGTGATTTAAAAGCCGGCGTCGATGATGAATTGCCATGCCTGCAGAATATGTTCTTTGCTCGGGTAAATGCAGGTTCAACCTCAGAGTCAGCTACCTTTGATCTTAAATATGATTTACGAAACATGCTGCGCCGGACGTTTAAGGATGATCGTTTACGCCATACAATCATGGGATATGTGCGAGGCGCGAATCACGCTGGCGCAAAAGTAATGATGTCTTATCCATACGAGGATGGAACTATACGAATATGGGGCTGGATACCCAGATTAGCACAATCTGAACCGTCGCGCAATGATATATTGAATGAAATCTATTACTTTTTGGAAGATGCCTATGGCGCGGATCAGCTATCTTTCTGGCTCGATTTTGATCCTGAAAAGTATAGAAGTGTACTGGAGTATCTCGGGAAATATCTCCTGATAGGAGCAGAGTGATGCGCGATTACATGAGTTACAAGATTCAAGGCGTCCTGAATCAGATAGAAGATTTAAATCGACAGGAGAGGATTGCCAGGGAGGCAAGGGGAGCAGAGAACAGGTCAAAGCGTGATGAAGCTGAGAGAAAAGCAAGGACCATAAGAGAAGCTCTGCTTAGGAACCTACCACCTGCGGCAGTATATAAATTTCTCGGTGTAACTGGTTCAACTAATGCTGCTGTAAACTTCCGTACCCTATGGCAAGAGAGAAATCTCAAGGTTGATTGCCTTCAAGAGATGGCGAAGGGCTGGGAAAAAGGAAGTGATTATTATAGACAAGCATTTGAGACTCCCAGGATAGACTTAGCGGTATTGCTTGTCTATTCGTTTGTAGTGCAGTTTACATTCACCCTGGCTCAACCCTATATTTCGCGCGATGAGCAAGATTTCTATATCATCGATAATCCTGTTCGCAAGGATAAAGTTTTTGGCCTGCCCTATGTAGCATCAACATCATGGAAGGGTAGTCTGCGGGCTGCGCTCTGGCATCTTGAACGGGGAGCCGGAAACGGAACTGTCAAGGATGATGCTCTTACTCGACTTTTTGGAAATGAGAAAGGTGAGCAAAAGCAAGAAAAATTTCATGCTGGCTATCTTTTCTTCTTCCCGACGTTCTTTACTGAAAAGAGCTTGGAAATAATCAATCCACAGGACCGGAAGCTGCGGGTCGGTTCATTGCCTATCCCCTTCGAGAGCGTTCCTGCGGGAGCGAGGGGAACCTTTACGCTGCTGTATGTGCCTTTTGATGGTATAGGTGAGACCACAGAAAATACACGCAAGCAGGTAGGAGAAGACCTGGTGATTGTAATGAAAGGGTTGCAAGCGATGTTCTACACCTATGGATTTGGGGCGAAAACTCATAGCGGGTTCGGATTGGTAAAAGAGATGGTACAAAGGGCGTTGATAGAGGTACATGCGACCGGTGTTCAAAGGATTTCGGAAGCTTCTATTAATTTCGAGCAGTTGATTGGAGCGGTGGAGAAGTTGGCGCATGAAGTGATGGGCTGAGAAATAGAGGTGAAGAATGAGTAAAAGCCTGAATGTTCTTGCTGATAACCGTGATGCACTACTATTAGCAGAAGTGGCAGCATGGCTACACATGTTTTTTGGGAAATATCATGAGGAATTTCTAAGAGGCAATCATGAATTAGATATTAGCATTCCTGATGATGTTAGAATGGATTTTCCTCAACTGACTGATCTTCTTGAAGATCCCTGGCCTAGCGAAACTTGGGAAGACCTGGATTTGGTTGTGCCGGATTTTCAAACACAAAAACTCAGCATCTTTAGCTTGATAGAAAATCATCGAACATCATTGAAAGAACTTTATGAGAAGGGAAGCAGCGGTTTTCTGAGATTAATGGTTGATGCGCATGGAAGAGGATCAAGTGCGGAAAAAGGTGTACTTGCTCGGTTTGCGCAAGAACAGAAAACAGAAGTTTATCCATTAACATCCTTAGGTTTTGAGATAAATTCATTCATCGATTTGGCAAAAATCCAGGATAAACGCCAGAAACTTTATGACTTTCTCCAGATACGGCTACAGTATCTTAAAGACAGCAAAGTGAGACTGAGTCAAGATGAGTGGCATCAGTTTCGCAGAGGATTTGTTCAGAAGATAGAACAGTATTTTCGTACCACTGTAGCTGAGACAAGGCGCCCTCTTAGCGATGTAACCTTATTCGATCAAACACTTGCCAGCGTAGCCTTTTTTAAGGCTATATTGGCTCAGAATCTACTCATGGGATGGAAAGAACCATATACAGAAAACCTGGGAGAACAGTACCGTTGGAGACTATTAAAAGTAGGGCTGGATGGTCTGACATTTTGGGGAAATTCAATACGAATAAGTGATTTACTTGCAAGGCAAGAACTTGTCAAAAAGACACTTGATAGAATCAGGGATCTTTTAGAGGTTACCTATCCTTTGGGTTTAGAAGTCTATCGTGACGAGAATGGGAGTGTCTTTGTTGTTCCCGATGTAGATGAGTTGCATGTCAAGACAGACATTGATGGTTCACAATCTCTAGAGGAAATCCTTCAAGGTATTGCTGATGAAGCATTCTCAGGAGAGACAATCCTTTCTCTGGACCCGACAGATAAGACCCGTAATATGTTGTCGTTTGGTAGATTAGTGATAAAGCCTGTACCTTATCCTAATCCAAAAATTGAATGGCTCAGGAAAGAATGGCATGAAGAAGCAAGGAGAAGGGATGTCTGTCCAGTTTGCGGTTTGCGCCCTCAAGGACCGAGTAGAAAAGCTGGTGATCGAAAGATTTGTGATGTTTGCGAAAAACGAAGGACGAATCGCTCGTTTCAGTGGCTTGACCATCTGTCTACAACAATTTGGATTGATGAAATAGCAGATTTCAATGGGCGACTTGCTTTGATTGTTGGTCAATTCGATGTAGCTAAATGGCTGTCTAGTAGTTCCTTTAATACAGTTCTTGCTCTCGATCCTAAAAGTGGCTCAATTAAGAATCCACAAGGCGAAACTAAGCTATTCGACTTAGCTGAATTAGTTGCAAATATTCAAGAAGGATTGAGAAGAGATACAAATACTTTTAGAAGAGGCAGTCTTCTCAGGTGGTTAGTACCATCAGTAATTAGAGATCTTACTACTACAGTAAGAGCTTTTTACAATATTCGGATTCTGGACACTGATTTAGAGCAGATGCCACCGTTATCCGAACCGCAACGCCTTGCATTGGAAATGATTCGTTTATCTCCATCTTTTTCTCGCGTTAGTCGTGTTTGGGAAACGACTCAAACTTTTTGGGAGGAAGTCACGTCGGGTTTTAAAACCCAAGTTGATCGGCGCTTAAAGCTGAAAGGCATGTTTGTAGCTGAGGATCGAAGTCAGCATATTGGAATCTCACATACATATGAACTTAAATTGGGGACCGTGAGCCTTAGTATTGTCTGCGTTACGGATGAGGAGTTCATTACGGTTGATAACCTGCAGCGAGTTGCCGTCTTGTTAGGCGGGTCAGAAGATGATTACAAGGATTATCAGACTGCAACGAATTATGTGCTGAAGCGTATCCAGCACCTAAACGAGTCTGATAGGGCGATCAGTATAGAGGAACCAACCGGATATGTTAGCTCTAATAAGCTGCTTGGCAAATTGCATATTACAGATATGAAATTAGTAGATGTTTCCTATACTCCCATAATTTCTATACTCAAAGAACCACGTACTTTTATGGCTCTTGTACCAGCAGCAAATGCATTAGAGATTGCTCAAGCTATCAAGAAAAAGTATGCGGGAGAGATTGGCAAGGTTCAAAATCGGTTACCGTTGACTCTAGGTATTGTTTTCGCCAGCAGACGTACACCACTTCCAGCGATTTTAGATACTGGACGAAGAATGTTGAAACAACCAATTCAAGAAGGGCATTGGACAGTGATTCAGAAGGCTGAGGTTAAATTGCTTGATAGCTCATTTCCTACTGAGGTCGCACTCACTTTAGAAAAGGATGGGCAAACCTTACTTATAAAAGTACGAACAGTCATGGGAGATGAGAAGACCGAAGATGCCTGGTATCCCTACTGGCGTGTCGAGAAGGATAAAGAAGGCACTATCAAACCATTTAGCCGAAATAGACAATTTACAGGATTGAATGGCGGAGAGTGGGTCCATGTGAGTAACCTCCAAGAAGGTGATGTAGTTCATTTCATGCCCTCGCGTCTTGATTTTGAATTTCTCGATACAGCAGCGAGGCGCTTTGAAGTGAGTTATGAGGATGGCCAACGACATAGTTTGACCCGAGCTGTACGTCCCTACTATCTTGAGCAGCTTGAAGAATTTGATAGGTTGTGGAATATCCTCTCTAATGGTCTGGCAACTTCGCAGATTCATAATTTGATCGAGATTATCGAAACCAAGCGTATGGAATGGACGGCAAAGCAAGATGATATCACTTTTCAAGGTATAGTTCGGGATGCTCTTGCTAATGCCAACTGGAAACGCCGTCCAGATGAGGATGATTCTAATTACGTAGAACAAGCAGCCTTGAACGGGCAACTGGCAGACGTTGTAGAACTGCACATGCAGATTCTCAAAGAGTCAACAAAAGTTGATGAGATCGGAGGAAATCTATGACCACTGATACTTCAAGTACAGCCACTAGAAAAGCACTCTATACCCAGCAACGTTTTCTCTTCATGACAATTGATCCCGTACATATTGGTGCAGGAGGCTACCGACTGGGGCGGGTCGACATGACCATTACTCGTGAGCCTGGGACGAATCTACCTAAGATTCCAGGTACCAGCCTGGCAGGTGCCGCGCGGAGCTACGCCTCTATGCGCTACGGTAAACCTGATGTCGCGGGGCAGCAAAAGGAGTTTATTAAGAACAATGGATACAATGAAAATGAAAATAAGTGTCCGATCATTTACACCTTTGGCACTGCAACAGATACCGGCGGTACCCAGGAACAACCTGGAGGGAAAAATCGAGCAGGAACGGTGAGTATCGGGGATGCGCATATACTTTTCTTTCCGATAAACTCTATGGCCGGTCCCGTATGGGTGAGTACAGTGGAGAAAGTAGTGGAAGCTTGGAGCGCGGGGAGTGTTATCTTGCCAGAGGGCGCTAAACCTACCAATGACAATGTGATAACGAGTATGGATTGGGATCGAGAATTGAATCTTGGTTGGCTATTATTTGGAACAACGAAAGGATTAATAATAACACCGCCAGCAACGGTAAATTCGGATGAGAATTCGGAATGGGATGCCATTTCAAATCGTATTGTGCTGGTTACGCCGAAGCTCTTCTCCCAGATTGTCAACAGCAATCTTGAGGTTCGTACCTCAGTTAGTATCAGTCCTCTGACGGGAGCTGCTGAGCCAGGGGCGTTATTTACCTATGAGGCCATCCCTCGCGCTACATGGCTCTGGTGTGATGTCATTGAGGATGACTACAGGAGGGATAACAATGGTGCGTCATTGTTCCCAAAGACGGATAAGCAGTGTAAAGTACGACTCGAAAAAAATGAAGGGAATAAAGATAGAGTCATCTATGAAGATAACGCGGGAGATTCACTTGAGCCACTTGGAGAGAAATGGAACCAACCTCTCGATGTTGTAAATGCAGGAATGAAACTGATAGAGTACCTCGGCGTTGGAGGGATGGGTACTCGTGGCTTTGGCCGAATGCGTTTGGTAGCCAAATGGTAAGTTAGCGATGGAGAACAAGCAATGAATACAGCTAGCGATAATAATTTAGATTGGCATGCTGCACAAGCTGCACTGGAAATGATAAAAAATACAAGAGCTTACAAAGATAAACCTATAAAGGCGAGTGATGTAGAAAACCTTATGACGAAAACACTGGGTGTCCTGCAAGAGAATGGAGTCTATGCAGGACTACTCTATCTCTACTCACGCAGCGAAGGCGAACAACCCATTGCAAGACCGTCGCGTGTTCAGTTGCTGCATTTGACCTCAAAGCTCCATCTTTCCCCTCCTACAGATAGCAAAGTGGCAGACGAAGTGGTGCTTAAAGATGTTAATTCGAATATAGCCTTGAAGTTCTTGACTGATAATATCTGCAACGACCTTGACAGGTTGTTGTTGATTAAGCAACTGTGGGAACAAACACTTATCTATGCTCGCTATGGTGCTAAGGCCCGGGGTGTAGAAGAGAAGGCAGCAGAGGAAGCAAAGAAAGCCAATGAAGAAGTAGAGAAAGCGCAGTTACAGTCATGACATGGATAGCTAATCGAGTAACATTCCGTTTGCTTTCCCCAATGCATATTGGCTGGCGTAAATTAGGGAACTTGCAGCAAACTCGTCCCTATGTCACTGGACGCAGTTTCTGGGGTGCGCTTACTGCCAGATTGACTCGCGAGTATGGGAGTAAAGACTATAAAGGGATAGGGGAAAAGGTTGATGAGCAACTAGCTTTCACCTATTTTTATCCGTCTACGTCTAAAGACCCTGATGCGGTTGAACTTTGGCCGTGGGGAGACAATTGGGACAAGTTTGCATGGGCGTTTCTAGGCAGTTATGCAAGTACCGCTCTTGAGAACGGGCGTAGTGCGGAGGCGGGTAGCCTGCATGAAACAGAGTTTATTGCTCCCTATACGCGCAATGAAGAACCAGTGTACCTGGTTGGGTACATTTTCGAGAGAGAGGATTGTCAACTTGACTGGCAAAGCGCTCTCAACAAACTTCAACTTGGTGGTGAGCGCAGCTATGGCTGGGGGCGGGTAGGTCTCGAAAAGCCATGTGATAAGGTCGAGGATAATAAATGCTTCGATTATGAGTTAGATTGCAAGGGAGATCATCCTAAGATAAAAGTTCCTAAAGATAGGGAATTATGGGCACATACAGATGCTGAAAGTGTGGATGGTGCCGGAACCATAGAGCCATTTCTTGGCAGAGAGACTAAAGACAGCTCTGGATTTGGGAAAAGCTTTTCTGATCACAAAATATGTTGGGTACCGGGTAGCAAGGTTTCTAAGGAAGAAACCTTTCAAATTCTGGAAAAGGGAATATGGAAACGATAACCATAAATTTTATGCAATGTTCCTCAGTAATTTGGACATAAATTCTAAAGCCTCGAGAAGAAAGAGATTGTTTTGTGATTATGCCAACGGGCGAGCAAGACAACTTGCCATTATCCCTCCCTCAACAATCCACCCCTAATGTTCGTCCTGCCTGGCGCAACGAACCGGAGATAGACGCTGAACGTAAAAGATTTCTTGCGGAGCGCCTCGCAATAGAACCAGATATCAAGCAGGGTATTTTTCCATTTAAGGATATCAAGCTGGCTCGTGCTGATGTCGAGTGGTTGTTGGCAAACCATGAAAAAGGGCGGGGACCGGTGGATTGGAGCGATGAACATCAACGGGAACGTTTAGGGCTTGATTTGCGTGGTGCTGACCTGCGCCACGTAGACCTGCGAAATCTGCCGCTAGCCCGAATGCTCGGTGGGCTGAGTCGGAAAAAATGGCAATTTGCAACCTTAGAACAACGCGATATGGCGGCGGTACATTTTGAGGGAGCCAACCTCAGCGAGGCACACCTGGAGGAAGCTATCCTCCAGGGGGCGCACCTGGAAGGGGCGACACTTCGTGGAATACATTTGGAAGGAGCAAACCTCTTTAGAGCACACCTGAACGATGCCTACCTTCGCGACGCACATTTGGAGCAAGCCAAGCTTAGGGGTACATGGTTGAAGGGAGCTTACCTTCTCGATGCGCATTTAGATAGGGCTGACCTGCGCAATACCTTCGTAGATAACGCAACCACTCTTGAAGGGATCATACTTGGCGACAAGCATTCCGGCTTTGCCTCCCTTGCCGATGTGCATTGGAGTGATGTGAATCTTTCCGTTGTAAATTGGAGGCGCGTGGACATACTCGGTGATGAATCTAGAGCTCGTCACCGAGAGGAACGATGGGGGACGAGGACGGCAAGAGAAAGAGGTAAGCGACTAGACGAGTACCAGGCAGCAGTCCGTGCCTATCGCCAACTCGCCAATGCTATGCGGGCGCAAGGAATGAACGAGGAGGCCATCCCATTTGCATATCGCGCG